>Ga0080006_1104056_pt1 | contig 23353 bp, 21 predicted proteins | sample RS3BMetagenome_FD_69209 | JGI IMG/M metagenome (GOLD analysis project Ga0080006, IMG submission 69209) | Ferric oxide microbial mat and aquatic microbial communities from Rainbow Spring, Yellowstone National Park, USA - RS3B (SPADES... ...
GCCATGCTGCGGGCGGCGGCCATGCTGCGGGCGGTGGCCATGCGGCGGGCGGCCTCGACGACGCTGGGCAGGCACTCGCCCAGGAGCCGTCGACCGTTGAAGTTGAGCACCAGGATCTGGGTGGAGCCGACTCGCAAAGGGGTCCGTCCCTCGAGGTCGCCAGACGGCGCGGCCTCATGCCGGCCGGATCGGTCGAGGAGGTAACTTACGGCGATCTTCCATCGAGGTCAATCCCGGACCGACCGTCGCTTTCGCCCGCCCGCGCGACCCTCCCCGGAGCCAGCGACCGGCCCGACCTTTTCTCTACGAATGCCTGGCGCGTTTGACCAGGGTGATCCGGTTCCCGGCCGCGTTGTGGTGGACCTCGTCCATGAAGGTCCGGATCAGGAGCATCCCCCGCCCGCCGACTTTCATCAGATCCTCAGGGTCGATCGGCCGGTCAAGTCGGGAGGTATCGAAGCCAGGACCCTGGTCCTCGATGATGTAGGTGGCTCCCTCGCGTTCGAGCCGGACGCCGACCAGGATCTGACGGTCGCGGTAGGGGTCCTGGGATCGCCGGCGTTCGGCCAGATGGTAAAATGCGCGTTCGTCGTCCTGGCGGAGGTCGGAGCTGACTTCGAGGTTGCCGTGATAAAGCGCGTTGCTCAAAGCTTCCTGTAAGACGACGCCCACCCGCATCCGGGCCGTATCGTCGCAGATTCCCATCGCGCCCAGGTCTTCCTGGAGCAGTTGAATCAAGGGGACCATCAGATCGGGGTCGTTTTCGAGCCGGAAGGCGGACTCGCGACGCTCGAGCGAGCCGAGAAGCTTTTGTCGACGGCGGTCGACCCGGGCGATATCCAGGACATGGCGGAGGGTCTCGGCCAGCTCCTTGCCCAGTGACTTCTTGGGGACGTAGTTGGTCGCTCCGGCCCGTAGAGCTTGAATCGCAACCTCTTCACTGCCGTTGGCCGTCATCAGGATCACAGGAAGGCGAGGGTACTGTTCGCGGATCTCCTTGACCAGGGCCAGGCCATCCATCCCGGGCATCTCAAGGTCGGTCAGGACGACGGCCGGGACCAGTCGGGAGATCGAATCCATCGCCGACTCGCCGTCCTCGGCATAGCTGGGCAGCATCCCCGCGCATCTCTCGACGATGGATCCGGCGATCCGGCGGTCGATGGAAGAATCGTCGACGATCAGGACAGTCGAACCAGTCCTGGGTTCGTCGGAAGCGGCCGGATCGTCAGCGATTGATCGCGTCAACTGTTCCGTTGCGGGCATCTTCCCTGGTCCTTTCGCTATTCGATAAAGAGGTCGAGAGCACGGCTTCGAGTGTCGGGAAGAGTCGATCGAGGTTGAGCCGGAGCGTCAGGATGCCTTGACGGGCTTTCGGCCAGTCCCCGGTCGTGGCGAAGCCTTCGAGGGCGGCGGCTGACTCGATCGCTCTGGTCAGGGAGAAGTGGCCGGCCACCCCTCGGATGGTGTGCGCCAGCCGCTTCGTCGCCGGTCCGTCGGATCGACCGACCGCGACTTCGAGTTCGGCCAGGAGCCTGGGGCAGTCATTGAGGAAAAGCTCGAGGATTTCGAGGAACAAATCCTCATCACCACCGAGGTTGGCCAGGGCTTTTTCGCGGTCGAACGGCTCATCGGCTTCCTCGATCGCTGGAGCGGGCGCCGGGGTCGCGGGCCGTCGGGACGGGTCCGACCACTTCTCGAACGCCCGGTTCAGTTCGTCGGGACAGAGCGACTTGCTCAGGTAATCGTCAAAACCGGCGTCGAGGCATCGTTCGCGGTCTCCCATCATGGCCTGGGCGGTCAGGGCCAGAATCGGGATCGGAGCGAGGTCCTTGCGCGAAGCCTCGCGACCCCGGATCTCGGCCAGGGCCTCAAGCCCGTCCATCCCCGGCATCTGGACGTCCATCAGGATCAGGTCGAAATCGCCGGACTCCCAGGCTTCGACCACTTCTCGACCTTTGTCGACGACCGAAACCTCGTGGCCCATTCCGCGAAGCATCCGCGTCACCAACTGCTGATTGACGGCTTCATCGTCAGCCAGGAGGATCTTTAACGGGAGGTGAGTCTCGATCGGACCGAGCCCCAGGTCCGAGCCAGGACCTGATCCGCCGTCGTTGGAAGTTTCTTTCGGTCGGAGGAATGTCATGATCACTCCCGTTCAGGTCGGTGAGACAATCTGGTCGGTTCGGATGGTCGGCGATCCCTGTCGGCCCGGATGTTCTGGTGATGCCACGATCCACCCCCTCCTCAAACCTTCCCGGCAAGCGGGGAGAACATCAGAAAAGACCGCAAAGACGCTCGCGACAATCTCCCTCGGCTCTTTCGGAAGGGAAGCCGGGGTGGGAGAGCAAGACTTGACCCCGAGAAAACGGGGGCACACGCGGCGATCCCGACTCGTCTCTGACTGACTCCACCCAGTCATGCTTGATTTCAGCCCGTCTCGAGAAAATTTGATCCGATCGCCCCGTCCGTAGACGTGACGAGCCCAATCTGGATCGAGATCAAGACAACCATCGCGAACCAGACTCCGACCGGCCGCTCGGTTGATTTCGCCACCTCCCAGAGTCACCGGGAGATGAGTTGGCCACCGATCGTCAACCAGAGTTGGCGGTGGTTCCAGTTCGAGTCTCTCCCATGAGCTTAGGTCGCGGCGGCCGGTCAGGTGAACTTGTTCCTCCGATCATCGCGTCGCGGCCGGTTTTTTCGTGACCACCCCGGAGTCGGGCGTTAGGATGGGCTTGCGACGCCGGCCCGACCCTGTCCAGGAGAACCGCCCGGCCAGGGTCGACCTCGCTCCACTCCTTCCCTCGATTCGATCCAACCACTCAGAGATTGCCCAAAGGGAGACGCGCCATGTCGTTGAATCGTCGTCAGATCCTGCTCGCCGCGGGGGCCGCCCTGCTCGGTCCCGCGTCGCTCCGAGCGCTGGCCGCTCAGAAGGGTGGACCCGTGAAGAAGGTCCTCTTCTTCACCAAGAGCTCCGGCTTCCCGCACTCGGTCGTGACCCGCAAGGAGGCCGGGAAACCTGCCCTGGCCGAGCGGATCCTCACCGAGATCGGCAAGGAGCACGGCTTCGAGGTCGTCGCCTCCAAGGACGGCCGGATGTTCGAGCCCGACAAGATCGGCCAGTGGGACGCTTTCGCCTTCGAGACCACCGGCGACCTGACCAAGATGTCGACCTCGGACAAGGTCGACAAGGAGCCGGGGATTTCCGCCGACGGCCTCAAGGCGTTCTTCGAAGCTATCGAGGCCGGCAAAGGGTTCGTCGGCATGCACTGCGCCAGCGACACCTTCGGCGACCACCGCAAGATGGGCGCGAGCGACCCCTACATCAAGATGATCGGCGGCCAGTTCGCCGGCCACGGCGCCCAGCAGGTCGCCACAATCGAGGTCGCCGATTCCAGCTTCCCGGGCGCCTCGGGCTTCGGCACCGGGTCCTTCGAGATCAACGACGAGTGGTACACCCAGAAATACTGGGCTGACGACCTTCACGTCATCCTCACCCAGCAGACCAAGGGGATGAAGGGGGACCTGTACCAGAGGCCGAGCTTCCCCGAGACCTGGGCCCGGATGCAGGGCAAGGGCCGGGTCTTCTACACCTCGATGGGCCATCGCGAAGACGTCTGGGAAAACCCCAAGTACCAGGGCCTGCTCCTCGGCGCGCTCGGCTGGGCGACCGGTCGGATCGAGTACGACGTCACCCCCAACGTGATGAAGGTCACGCCCGACTACAAGCAGACCCCGCCACCCAAGCCGGCCGCCAAGAAGACGGCCTGACCCGGTCGCCAGGTTCGGGACGGGCGAGCGATCGCCCGTCCAACCTGATTTATTGGGTCAAGCCGCGATCTCGTCGTCTTCTTCCTCTTCGTCCTCGCCGCCAAGCAGCAGCCCGAGGTCGTTCCGCCTTCGGTGGCCCAGGTTCGAAAAGTCGATCCCGAAATCGTCGAGCAAGGACGATTCGGCGGCGGCGTCGAAGGTCTCGTCCCGGTCGTCAAAGTCATCCAGCCAGGTATCGTCGTCTTCGAAGCGGTCGTCGAATTCGTCAAAGTGATCGGTACTCATGCTGCGCTCCGCTGTCAAGGGCCCTGTCGCAATCCATTCTATTCTACGCGTCGACTCCAGGCCTGTCCCGAAATCCGATTCTCAAGCCGCCTTTCCGCGCGTTATGATGATTGCACGGGACCCCTTTGAACTCTGGCATCCTGGCGAAAGGTCTCCATGACCGAGGGCTTGGGATCGGTCCTGGTCGTCGACGACGACGCGAACAATCGCGACCTGCTCTCGCGCAGGCTCCGGCGGATGGGTTACGAGACCGAGGTCGGTCACGACGGCCAGCACGCCCTGGCCCTGATCGGCGAGCAGTCCTTCGACGTGATCTTGCTCGACGTCATGATGCCCGGCCTCGACGGCTTCGAGGTCCTGAAGATCCTCCGGGAGCACCACGCGGCGACCGACCTCCCGGTGATCATGGCTACGGCCAAGGATGACAGCGAGGACGTCATCCATGCACTCGGCCTGGGTGCCAACGACTACGTGACCAAGCCTCTCGATTTTCCGGTGGTCGTCGCCCGGATCCAGACCCAGATCTCGCTCAAGCGAGCCGTCGAGCAGGTCCGCCAGCTTGAACGCCGGCTCGCCGATCGGAACGTCGACCTCGAAGAGGCCAACGCCCGGATGTCGCGCGACCTCCGGGCCGCCGCGAGAATCCAGGAAGCCCTCCTGCCCCGGTCGTCGCCCGACGTCCCCCGGCTGGGCTTCGCCTGGGCGTTCCGCCCCTGCGACGAGCTTGCCGGCGATGGTCTCAGCGCGATCAAGCTCGACGACCACCGGGTGGCGCTCTACGTGCTCGACGTCAGCGGCCACGGCGTGGCATCGAGCCTGATGTCGGTCAGCGTCGGCCGGTTGCTGACTCCCCCTTCGGACGCCTCGTCGATCCTGATCCGAGGGGGCGAGGGCCCCGATCGATTCGAACCGCTGGCTCCCGCCGAGGTCGCCGCGAAGCTGAACCGGATGTTTCCCTTCGAGGTCTCGACCGAGCAGTATTTTACCTTCGTCTACGGGGTGCTCGACTCCTCGACCGGGGATTTTCGATACACCCTGGCCGGCCACCCCGGGCCGATCTTGCTTTCGGGAGATGGCAAGGCGAAGATTCTGCCCGGTCGCGGTTATCCCATTGGCCTGGCTGATGGACCCAAGCCCTATAATGAATGGGGGCTTCGCCTGAATCCGGGCGATCGGCTCTATCTCTACTCCGACGGCATCCCCGAGGCCATCAGTCCGGACGGGGTTGCGTTCGGTAACGAGCGGATGCTGGAGAAGATCGAGGCCGGCCGGCTCGAGCCGCTCTGCGGAGTGGTCAACGACCTGGTGGCGGAGATCGAGGCCTGGTCGGGTGCAACGTTGGTCCGCGACGATCTTTCGGTCCTGGCGGTCGAGATCCGGGCCGACTGATCCGATCGGTTGGTTGGGACGAGGGCCTTGCGTTTATGAGCCGGTTCTCGGAAACAAAACTTGCCTGGGGCTTCGGGCTGGTGCTCACCGTCCTGGCGGCGAACACCCTCATCTCCTTCGGCGACCTGGCCGAGCTGAGGATCAATACCTACAGCGCGGCGCATTCGAGGGACATCCTCGAAGCAATCGAGAACGTGGCCCTGGCCTTCAAGGATGTCGAGACCGCCCGCCGAGGAGTCCTGGTCGACGGCAACCCCAACGACTTCGACGCCTTCGACGGTGCCGCGCACAGTCTGACCGACGAGCTCGAAGTCCTCGTCCATCTGGCCGAGGACCGGCCCGATCAGTACCGGTTCTGCCTCCTGCTTCAAAAAACGGCCCTGGCCCGGCTCGACGAACTTCGAGCCACCCTGAACCGGGTCCAGGCCGGAGAACTCGAAGCCGCCCGGGCCGAGTTTTCCGCCGAGCCGATCCGGGCCCGGCTGAAGTCGTTGTACGAGCTGACCGACGAGATCGAAAGTCGCGAGTTGACGTTTCATAGAACCCGGGTCGCCGAGCGACGGTCCAGCATCTGGCGGGCCTTCATCACCTTCTCGATCGCTTCGACGCTCGCCCTGGTCCTGATCGGCTCGATCTACGCCCTGCTTCGCCGCTATCTGTCCGAACGGTCTCGAGCCGACCGGACCCTCCGCGAGAGCGAGGCCCGCGTCCGGCTCCTGCTCGACTCCGCCGGCGAAGGGGTCTACGGCGTCGATTGCGAGGGCGTCTGCACCTTCTGCAATCCCGCCGCGCTCCAGCTTCTGGGTTATCGCTCGGCCGACGAAGTTCTCGGCCGGAACATGCACGACCTGATCCACCACACCCATCAGGATGGCCAGACGTTCGAAGTCCATAACTGTCCGATCTTCCAGACCTTCCGGACCGGTCAAGGAACTCTCGGCGAGGAGGATTTCTTCTGGAGGGCCGACGGCACGAACATCCCCGTCGAGTACCGGGCCCACCCGATCCGCCGCGACGGCGAGACCCTCGGCGCCGTCGTGACCTTCGTAGACGTCGCACCCAAACGTCACGCCGAGACCGAGATGCGGCTTCGCGAGCGAGCCCTCAAGGCCATCGCTCAGGGGGTCTTCATCACCGACCCCGCGCGGTCGGACGAGCCGATCATCTACGTCAACGCCGCCTTCGAGAGGCTCACCGGCTACACCCAGGCCGACGCCTCGGGGCGGAACATTGACCTGCTGACCGGCCCCGAGACCGACCCCCACGCCATCGAAGAACTCATGGCCGCCTTCCGGGAACGTCGCGAGGCCTCGGTGATGATGCTCTCGTACCGCAAGGATGGCTCGACCTTCTGGGACGCCTTGACCATCGCTCCCGTCGAGGGGCCGGACGGTCTCGTGACCCACTTCGTCGGCGTCGTCACCGACATCACCAGGCCAAAGCAGGACGTCGAACGAATCCGGATCTCCGAGGAGCGGCTCCGCTTGATGATCGAAAGCGTCCGCGAATACGCGATCTTCGCCATCGACCTCGAAGGCCGGGTCTCGAGCTGGAACGGCGGGGCCGAACGGCTCTTCGGCTATGCCGAGTCGGATATCCTCGGCCAGGGGGCCGACCTCCTGACCACGCCCGAGGATCGACTCGCCGGCGTCACCGCCAGGGAGCTCGACCGGGCCGAGGCGACCGGCCGGGCCGATGACGAGCGATGGTACCTCCGCCAGGATGGGTCGCGGTTCTTCGCCAGCGTCCTGGTCACGCCGGTCCGCGACGAGGACGGCACGCTTCTGGGCTATACCAAGGTCGCCCGGGACATCACCGAATCGAAGCGGGCCGAGGCCGAGCTACTCGCCGCCAAGGAGGCCGCCGAGGTCGCCAACCGGGCGAAGAGCGCTTTCTTGACCAACATGAGCCACGAGCTCCGGACCCCCCTGAACGCCATCATCGGCTATGGCGAGATGCTCGAAGAGGAAGCCCGAGAACAGGGGCTGGCCGAGTTCGTACCCGACCTGACCCGGATCCACACCTCCGGCAAGCATCTCCTGGCCTTGATCAACGACCTGCTCGACCTCTCGAAGATCGAGGCCGGTCGGATGGACCTTTACCTGGAAACCTTCGACCTCGCCGCCCTGATCCGCAACACCCTGGCGACCATCGAGCCGATCGCCGAGCGAAACGGCAACGCTCTCCGGGCCGAGATCCCCGACGATCTGGGATCGATGCACGCCGACCAGACCAAGGTGAGCCAGAGCCTCCTGAACCTCCTGAGCAACGCCGCCAAGTTCACCGAGGGAGGGACGATCACCCTGGGGGCCTCGCGCAAGCTGGACCAGGGAGGCGTCGAATGGATCTTGCTGGAAGTGACCGACGACGGGATCGGGATGACTCGCGAGGAACTCTCCCGGCTCTTCCGGCCCTTCGTCCAGGCCGACGCCTCGACCACCCGCAAGTACGGCGGGACGGGGCTGGGCCTGACGATCTCCCGGCGGTTCTGCGAGATGATGGGAGGCTCGATCCGCGTCGAGAGCGAGCCCGGCCAGGGCTCGACCTTCACGATCCGCCTTCCCGCCCACGTCCCCGACCAACGCCCCGGCGTCTCGATATCCCAGGGGCTCGACCACAAAGAGGGACAGGCGGCGACATGGCCCGGATCTTACTTGTCGAAGACAACGAACTGAACCGCGACATGCTTTCAAGGCGACTTGGCCGCCGGGGCTTCGCCGTCACGATCGCCAACGACGGCCGTCAGGGGCTCGACGCGGCGAGGTCAGGCCACCATGACCTGATCCTGATGGACCTCAGTCTTCCCGGCCTCGACGGCTGGACCGTCGCCCGACTCCTCAAGGAAGATCCCGCCACCCGACGGATTCCCATCATCGCTCTGACCGCCCACGCCATGAGCGGCGACCGCGAGCGAGCCCTCGAAGCCGGCTGCGACGACTATGACACCAAACCGATCGACTTCCCCAGATTGCTAGGCAAGATCCAGGCCCTGATCGTCCCCCGCTGCCAGCCCGTCGAGTAAGGGTCCGTCGAGTCCTCGAAGACCCACTCGGCTCGATCCTCTCAGGCCGGGCCGGTTCCCTCCTTATCCTCCATCGGCAACTTCACGGCGGTGCCGAGCCGACTCGACCGGTAGATCGCCCGGATGATCTCGACGGCCTTCCGCCCTTCGCGGCCGTCGACGAGGGCCGGCGAGTTCGTCTCGATCGCCCGGACGAAGTCGGCGAGCTGGTCGCGGTGGCCGGCGTGACCGATCGCCTTCGGGTCGGCGCCTCCGCCGCTGAAAGCTCCCTGGACTTTCAACATGGCGGCGTCGCCCGACTCTTCCTCGCGGAACGACCAGAGGGTCACGTCATCCTGTTCGACCCTCGCCGAACCGTTCTCGCCGTGGATCTCGGTTCGCTTGAGCAGGCCGGGAAAGGCCCCGGTCGAAGCCTCGATCACGCCGAGCGCTCCGTTCTTGAACCGGACAGCGGCGACCGCGGTATCCTCGACCTCGATCCGGTCGTGAACGAGCAAGGCGGTCAGAGCCTGGACCGAGTCGACCTCGCCCATGAGCCACTGGAGCAGGTCGACGTTGTGGATCGCCTGGTTCATCAAGGCGCCGCCGCCGTCGAGTTCCCAGGTCCCTCGCCACTTGCCGGAGTCGTAATACTCCTGGGTCCGCCACCACTTGATGGAGGTGTCGCCCAGAGTGAGCCGACCGAACCGGCCCGAGTCGATCGCGGCCTTGAGAGCCTGATTCGCGGGAGAGAACCGCGATGGGAAGATCGCGCAGAGCCGGACGCCTGCGTCATCGCAGGCCTTGATGATGGCGTCGCACCGGGGCACGGTCACTTCAAGCGGCTTCTCGACCACGACATGCTTGCCGGCCTTCGCCGCCCGGATCGACGGATCAAGATGGGCGCCGCTGGGCGTGCAGACGCAGACGATCGTCAGGCCGGGATGAGCGAGCATGGCGTCAAGGTCGTCATAGACCTGACACGTCCCGGTACTGAGAGCCGCGACCTTCGCCCCATTCGCCTCCGACCGGCTGAACGCGGCGACGAGTTCGGCATCGGCGATCTCGGCGATCGCCCGGGCGTGAAACTCGGCGATCATCCCGCAACCGATGATCCCGAAACCGTGCTTGGCCATCTCGACCTTCTCCCCGTCAAAAAATGTAGGGTGGGTCGAGCCTCAGGCGATCCCCACCAATCCGATTATTCCCAGGCCGCCCCGATCACCCCAGGGAACGACACGTCCCTTCCCCAACCCGACTCATACTCGCCTTCTCTCACAAAACGATGGAAACAAGACCAAGGATACTCGGCGACTGACTGAACCAGCCCATGTTTGACGGGATTCCAGTGGAGATAATCGACACACCGTTTCAAATCGTCCTCGTCCCGGCACGTGTGCTCCCAGAAACGGCGTTGCCAGATGGCTCGTTCAGCGTGTCTCGATCGCGAGGAGGAAGGCTCCCCTTCTTGACCGCCTGACTGAATATAGGCTCGTGAGAAGTTGGATTTGATCCTCGCCCACCTTGTCGAGTAATCGGCGTCACCTGGCGGGAGGGTCCAGATGGCATGCAGGTGATCGGGCATCAGGACCGAGGCGACAATCTTGAAGGGCCGTTTTGCCCTCTCGTCGAGAATCACCCTCCGAAGGATGGACCGGCCAAGATAGCTTGTCAGGATTGGCCTTTGCTCGTGAGTGACGACAGTGAAGAAACAAGTTCCGCCGGGGATGAAGTTTCTTCGATAGTCAGGCATGGATTCGTTTGGTGGGGCTCGCCCGAGGCTCGACCCACCCTACGAGCATTACTCCTTATACAATTCAACTTGAACAATCTTGTGCTTTCCGAGCCTGACCACAAGCCCGTCGACGACCTCTACCCTGGCGCTTCGATCGGTAATCTTCGTCCGGTCCGGGCCAATGGTAATCGATCCTTCGATAATCTTCCTGCCCGCCTCGGTCTTGCTGGATGTCAATTTGAGAGCATAAATGAGGTCGGCCAGCGACATCTTCCCTTCGGAGTCGAGTTCTTGACGAGCCAAGATCGGCCTCCTGGGAATCTCTTCAGGATCAACCCCCTTGGACCTCTTGCGGAAAGTCTCGGCCGCGGCGTCGCCGGCGTCGACTCCGTGGTACTGGGCGACCACCGCCTTGCCGAGAACTTCCTTCGCATCCCTCGGGTTCACCCCGGGGCCGAGCAACCGGTCGACTTCCTCCAGCGGCAGGTCGGTCAGGAGGGTGAAATACTGCCGCATCGGCCCGTCGGGGAGGCTCATCACCTTGCCGAACTGGGTGTCGGGGGGCTCGTTGACACCGATGTAGTTGCTCAGACTCTTGCCCATCTTCCGCTCGCCGTCGGTGCCGACCAGGATCGGCATCGTGATCGCCACCTGGCCGGGCTGGCCCTGCGACTGCTGGAGGTCCCTCGCAACCAGCAGGCTGAAAAGCTGCTCGGTCCCGCCCAGCTCGACGTCGGAGCGGATCTCGACCGAGTCCCACCCTTGCATCAAGGGGTAAAGGCACTCGTGAAGGTAGACCGGCTTCTTCTCGCTGATCCGCTTGGAGAAATCCTCCCGGGCCGAGATCTGGCCGAGGGTCATCCGCCTGGTCAGATTCAGGACGTCGAGAAACGACCACTTCGAGAACCAGTCGCCGTTGTGGTGGACCTCGGCGCGGCTGAGGTCGATGATCTTGCCGACCTGGGTCAGGTAATCCCGGGCGTTGGCGGCGACCTGCTCCTCGGTCAGGGCAACGCGGGCCTCGTCGCGACCGGAGGGGTCGCCGACGAGCGCCGTGTAGTTGCCGATGATGATGACCGCCGTGTGGCCCAGATCCTGGAACTGGCGGAGCTTGCGCAAGGGGACCGTGTGACCGAGGTGGACGTCGATCCCGGTCGGGTCGATCCCGTACTTGACGCGGAGCGGCGTGCCGCTGGCGACGGCTTTCTCCAGCTTCCGGGCGAAGTCGGGCTCGGGGGTGATGGCGTCGACCCCCCGCTTGAGGAGGGCGAGCTGTTCGGCGGCGCTGACGGACAAACGAAAGCCTCCCTGTCGGACAAGATCACCGATCGGCCTGGCGTCGAGCCGCCGATTCTATGACAACCGCAAAGCTCCGGGCAAGGTGGCCTCGCCCCGCCCCCGCGCGTTACGATGGACCCGGTTGGATAAAGGATCGATCGAGACCAGCCAACCCGAATTATCCCCACGTGGATCCGTCCCGACATGCCCGAGCCCAACCCGATCGTCTCCACCCTGGCCCTGGCCCTGTTTCTGGCGATCATCGGGGCGTGGACCTGGGCGATTGTCCGGCTTGGCCTCCGGCTCCCGATCTTGCCGCCGAGAACCCCCCGGATCGTCCCCTGGGGCGCGGGGTCGGTCCTGGTCGTGATGCTGACCTGGCTCCTGCTGATGGCCTCGATCCCGGCGGCTTACGTCATGGCGACCCGCCATCGGCCCCCCCCGGCGGCCGGGGCCGTCAAGCCCGTCGAGGAACTCTCCGCCGGCGAGAAGATGACTCTCTCCGCCGTTCAGAACACCGCGACCCTCGCCTTGATCCCGGTCCTGCTTTTCGCGACCTGCGGCGCCCGGCTCCGCGACCTGGGAATCGTCGCGACCGGATTTGGCAAACAGATCGTCCGGGGAGTGGTGACCTATCCGTTGATCGCCCCGATCGTCTTCGGGGTGATGTTCCTGGCGATCCGCGCCCTGGGTCGAACCAACCACCCACTTCAGGACGCCATGACCCAGGACCGATCCCCGGCCATGGTGGCCATTCTGGTCCTGGCCGGCGTCATCCTGGCGCCGATCGTCGAGGAACTGATCTTTCGAGGGGTCTTCCTCGGCTGGTTGACCCGGCTCGTCCTGGTCTCGAAAAAGCCCGAGAGTGGATCAGGGATCGCGTCGAGCCTGGACGAGCCGCATCCCGGAGACAGCCTGCCTTACCTGATCGAGACGGTGGAATTCGAGTCGATGGAAGGACCGGTCTCGGCCAGCGATCCCGAAACGGTCGAGCAGGCGATCCCGGACCAGTTCCTCCAATCGAGCGGGAATGACCGAGGCAACCTGGCCGAGGTCGCCTCGAACCGGGCCCTCCCCCTCTTCGCGGCCAACGTCATCGTCTCGCTGGTCTTCGGAACCTTGCACGGGGCGGTCTGGCCGACGCCGGTCCCGATCTTCTTCCTGTCGCTCGGACTCGGGTTCCTTTACCAGCGGACGGGAAGCATCATCGCGCCGATCGCCCTCCACATGGTCTTCAATGGCATGAGCACCCTGGTCCTCTTCCTGACGGTCGGAACCGAGCCTCCGCTCAAGCCAGAGCCCAAAGTGCCGATTCCCCCGCCCGCCATCGAAATCGTGGAGAGATGTCACCGAATTTTTTAGGGGAGATGAAGCAAACTCGGAAGGGCCGAGGCCCAACTCGACCCCGAACAAGGAGATCACTTGAAACAAACCCACCAGCGAAAAAACAAAGCCACGGCATTTTGGGTAATTTAAGAAATCGAAAAGAGTTGCGGCCTTTGAAATGCCTGAAATCACGCCCCAGCTTTCGCGAAACTTGACCCAGTTTACGCAGATTGGGAAACGTCGGACAGAAATCTGGACCGGCCGGGAGTCCACCCGTCCGAGCCTGGAAAAATCAAACCCACGGCGCTCCTGGAAACCAGCCGACATCAGAGCCAAGACTCCCAGGTCCGTCAGGGCGGGTCGCCCGATCGCGACACCAGCCTGTTTTCGATATATTCACTGCGCGGAAGGCCCGGCAAACCGGGTTTCTTGGGAAGATGAGTCGGGACATATTGACAGACTACCAAAGCTTTGATACGGTTTTCTTCCCGACACGATGGATGATCCGAGGAACTCGATCGGAGCGGCCTTGCCTGACGCTCTCGGGTTCTTCTCTGATCTCGACCCTGGTTCGAGAATTTTCTTGATCTCTGGTCGGATCATTCCGATAAGTGGGGGACACGATCTGGACCGGCCGGGTTCAGGGCGTTCTGGCGGAATCGGCCGGTTTGCGTCACTGAAAGCACGATCGTCTCCGGTGTCGGCTCACTGGAGATCGTCGGGATACCGGCATCCAGGATGGATGTCCGGGGGCTGGGGGGACTTGGGTCTGCCCTGGCGTCCGGCATGGATAGAGGGGAGCGGTCCTCATCGGGGCCGCCCGCGATCCTTTCGGGGAGTCTCCGTCTGATGAGCGCGTCGAATCCCAAGAAGACGGCACCGTTGCATTCCGGCTTCGAGTGGGCGGGCACCGTGGCTCGCATCCGTCGCAGTGGGAAGTCCTCCCGGGCCGGCCGTCGATCGGCCCTGCTCGGCGTCTTGACCTCGGTTTATGCCAATTCCTCGCGAGGCGGTCGCACCGGCGAGACCCGAGGCGGTACCGACCGCGCCTGAGCCTCGGACTCAGACCAGCGAAACAAATCAACGACCGCCGACTTTTTGCGAACCGCGAAAGGCCGGCGGTTTCGGCTTTCGAAGCCGTCTCGGGATCAGGTGGGAAGCAACTTCCCGAACTGGTCGTCCTCTGGGTGGCTGGTGGCAAAGCGACAGCGTGCCCCGGGAGCGACGCGAAATCCGGGGCACGCTGTCGCTTTGCCACCGGCCACCCAGACTTCGCAAGGCTGGGAATGCGTTCCCGACCTGTCCCTCAATCCGAGGATCCAGGAGGCCAGGGTTTGGTGGCCCGCCAGATCCGATCGCGGATCGCCGTCCATCGAGGCTCGTCGGGAGGCGGGACGATCAGGAGGAAGTCGAGACCCAGCGCGTCGAGGTCATGGAGCCTGGCATAGAGATGGGCCGAGGCATTTCCTGGTTCGTACAGGAAATAGTGAGGGGAGCCTCGAAGCCTCTTGAACGTGAAGAAGTCATCAAGCTGACCGATCACCAGGTAGCCGTTCCGGCCCTGGATCCGGCCGGGCGGAATCTGATCGCGATCGAGCCGATAGGCCGGCGTCCTGGGCGCGTAGTGGACGGCCAGTTGGCCGGGGCTCCGGGCCGGCTCGGCCTGCTTGGTTGGCAGCTCGAAATACCCGACCGACTCGCCGAGGACCGCGGCGATCTGCTCGCGGGTCATCTCGCCCGGCCGAAGGATCAGCGGACCATCGAAGCCGATTTCCAGGACCGTCGACTCGATCCCGACGGCCGTCGGGCCACTGTCGAGGATCAGGTCGACCCGACCGTCGAGATCCTCGTGAACATGCCGGGCGGTCGTCGGCGAGATCCGGTTCGAGAGATTGGCGCTGGGTGCGGCGATCGGCCGACCGGTCTCGAAGATTAGCCAGCGGGCCACACCGGGACGCGGGACGCGGACCCCCACCGTGTCCTGACCGGCCGTCACGATGTCGGGTATGATCCCGGATCGACGCAACACCAGCGTCAGAGGTCCCGGCCAGAAGCGATTGGCCAGGATCTCGGCCCGGTCGGGCCAGTCGGCCACGCATCGAAGCGCCGCTTCCTTGCTCTCGACGTGGACAATCAAGGGGTTCGTCGACGGTCGTCCCTTGGCCTCGAAGATCCGGGCGACGGCCTCGGGGTTGGTGGCGTCGGCCCCGAGGCCGTAGACGGTCTCGGTGGCGAAGGCGACGAGGCCGCCGGTCCGGAGAATCCGGGCGGCCTCTTGGATCACCCCAGGATCGGGCTGATCCGGGTCGACAGGGATGGTTCGAGTGGTGGGCATCCTCGCCTCACTTCTCGGCGATCCTGGCCAGATAGGCGTCGCGAAGCTCGGCGTAGGTTTCTTCGCGGGCGTCGTAGAGCCGCTTGAGCGGGCGGGGCTCGTGCCTGGCCAAGGCGTAGGCGGTCAAGAGCGGCAGGGCGATCGTGCTATCGGTGTAGCAGGTGACCGAGTCGGGTAGCTTCTCGGGGTCGACCTTGCCCCAGGTCATCGCCTCGGTCGCGGTGGCGCCCGAAAGCCCGCCGGTGTCGGGTCGGGCGTCGGTGATCTGGAGGAAGTAGTCGTGCCCAGCTTCTTCCAGTCCCAAAACTTCCTGAATCTGCGGTTCGGTCTGGAGCATGAAGTTCTTCGGACTCCCGCCGCCGAGGATCAAGACGCCCGACTTTCCATCGGTCTTCTTGGCCCGGTAGACGATCGACGCAGTCTCGTTGACGTCGCGGAGGCAGTCGATCTGGAGCTTCGAGTCGAGCATGCTCAGAGCGGCGAGGTTCATGCCGATCGAGCTATCGCCGGGGCTCGACGTGTAGATCGGCACACCGCACTCATAAGCCGCCGCCAGCAGGCTGTTGGCGGGTTGACCGAGCGCCTCGGCTCGCCCATGCAGGTAGCGACCGACCTCGTAGTGAAACTCGGCGGTGCTCATTGATTTGGCAAAAACGTCGGTCTTGATCAGCTCGCGATAGAAGCTGTCGGTGTCGAGCAAGGTCTTGTAGTCGAAGACGATGTCGTAGATCCGGATGATCGCGTTTTCGCGAAGGGCGTAGTCATCCAGGTTCGGCCGGCTCTGGTGGAGCGGGAGGTCGAGCGCGTAGTGGGTGTCGTGGTAGAGGTTCGCCCCGGTCGAGACGATCCAGTCAACGAACCCGGCGCGGATCAAGGGGATGAGGCAGCTCATCCCCATCCCGGCCGGTGTCAAGGCACCCGAGATCGTCAAGCCGACCGTGCAGTCGGCGTCGAGCATCTTGCGGGTGAAGACCCGGCAGACCTCGCGGAGCCTTCCGCCGTTGTAGCTGAGAAAGGCGTTATCGATCAGGTCGGCCGCGAGATCGCCCCCCGTCACGGCGAGCGGGGCGATCCGATGCTGGCTGACCTTGTGGAGATATTTCTCGGGTTCGCTCATGGCAGGAGGATCGCGGCGGCAACAACGGTGGTCCAGAGCCCGTCCTTGTGGCCGACGGCCGTGGCCGTCACTTCCTTGGTCTGGTAGATCACGTCGGCGATCCGCCAGATTTCCCGCTTCTCGTCCCACGAGCTATTCGGGTTGAACTCGACCCCGAGGACGGTGGCGAGCATCTCGGCGGCGAGGTCCTCGGCGTAGTCGGCGGCAAACTTGGCGGTCTGGCCGTAGGCGTGGTGCTCGGACAGGTAGCCAAAGGTGCTCCGGTCGCGAGGCTTGGCCACGCCGACGCTGGCGGCGATCAGGCGGTTGGGCTCGGCCGTGGCGCACTCGCTCATCACGACGTGGACGATCGCACCGGGCGGCATCTGCGGGATGCCTTCCTCGATCGTGATCTCCTGGCAGTTCGGCGGGAAGATGCTCGAGACCCGGACAAGGTTGTAGCAGGCGATCCCGGCGTCGCGCAGGGCCATCTCGAAGCTGGTCAGCTTCTCGCGGTGGGTCCCCACGCCCTTGGTGAAGAAGAGCTTTGTCGGTACATACATCGCGGTGTTGGTCACCTCCCCGACCCGCCACCCATCCCGTCATTTCGATCGAAGGGAGTGGCGAGCGGTGTGCAATGGCCTGGCGGAACGATCAAAAACCTCGGCGGGCCGACAGTCCGACTTCGCGAAGAACACCGGCCCGAAAACGAATTCGCCCGACCCTCGAAGGGCCGGGCCTGATCAAAGCAAATCACGGATGAGCATCGCGCCGGCAGGAATCGAACCTACGTCTTCCAGGGGATTAGCCTGGTGAGTTAACCACTACTCCACGACGCAATCGAATCATAGCGTCCGGACGAGTCGAAAGAAAGTCCCAAGTTCGACCCTGACACAATCTTCACAAGTTTCTCCCAAGACCAAATCTTTTCGATTCCTGAGAACGCGGGAGATCCCCTTGGCCGGGTCGGGCCTATCAAGCCGCCTGGTTCTTTTTCCTTTTTTCAGCCACTCTACCTCGAGATCAGTCCCACACCCGTGTGTCCCCCTCTGTGCAGAAATCCAGCGGATCAAACCGGATCCCGCAAGCCATCAAACAAATCGACCCCGGCTCGCGGGCCAGGGTCGATCCGGGTGGGTCGATTTCCAATCAGAGGCGATTCATCAGGGCTTGGGCGGGTTCGGATTCGGAACATTCGCCGAGGGAGTCGGCACGGGCGGCGGGGGCGCGGTGCTCGTCGACGATTTGGGGTGAAGGTGGTTAGGGTCAAAACCGTGGAAGAGAGCCGTGGGGTTCTCGACCGGAGTCATCGCCGGGTTGTTGGCCTCACCCGGCTTGCCAATCACCTTGTCGCGATCGTTGACCATCGCCCGGTAGATATCGCGATAGGCGGCCACCTGCTTGGGCGTCTTGGCCGCGTCGAACCGGAGGTTGTACGAGTGCATGAATGCCACGAGGTTGCCGACTGACGTGTTCTCGATCTTCTCGAGTTCGGCCAGGACGGCTTCGACGTTGGGCTTTTCGAGCATTTTCGAAAGACCGGCGAGCCCCTTGAGGTAGTTCATGGCCTGAAGGTGGTCGGGTTGCTTGGTCTTGGGAATCGTCTGGTCGACCTTGGCGTAAAGGTCGCGGACAGACGCTCGGACCCGGGCCACGGTCTCGGGTTTGACGGTCCCGCCGTCCTTGTCCTCGGCAAGGGCGTCGTCCACGGCTTTTTGATAGGCTTCCCGATCGGCCTTGAAATCGTCCGTTCGAAGCGCCGCGGGCCAGTTCTTGTCGTCAGTCAGTTCATCGAGTGAGATCGTGATGGCGTCGGTCTCGTCACGGAACGGAATCTCACGGATGGCGGCGGCGGGAATCTTTCCGTCGGCCATGCGGAGGGTGGCACCCGATCCACTGATCACCCGGGGATCGGTGAACTGGTTGAGCAGCACGTTCAAGGCGGAACCCGAGTCGATGTCGTCCTTCGTGGGGTTATCGCGAAGCCGGGAACGGTAAGCCTGGTACTGGGCCTTGTCCATGTTCAGCTTGGCCGCGTGGCTGGCGGCGTAGCGTCGCTGCCCCTCGATTTCGGAGAGATACAGATAGTTGTTCAGCCGCATGTAGGAGTCGGTATTGATCGAGCCGGCGACGGCCGAGTCATAATTGTAGACACCCGCCCCCTGGGCATAGGCGCCCATCCCTCGGAGGACGCTCCCTTCATAGGTGCCGCCCCAACCGCCGAAGCCCCAACCGCCGTACCCGGCTCCGCCCGGGTAATAGTACTGGGCCTGGGCCTGGATGCCCGTCCCCATCACGAGAGCCAGTCCAAGAAGGACGGGCCGGATGCTGCGGATCATGCGAGTAATCTCCAGGGCGGGCCGCCCTGCGTCAGGTTGACGGCCCTCGACGCGTGGTCGTAACCGAGCGTGACGCCGGGACCCTCGGGAGAGGGCCATCGCGGTATACGCTGTCCAGCAATGAATTCAGCAAGCGGTATGCCATCGATTCAAATCGTTTCGACGCGCCTCAATCGTCGAGCGGAATGAAGTCGTCGCTCAGATCGAGGATCGGTGATTCGTCCCGGACGGGTGTCAGGGACTTCGATCCGGCCGAGGGCTTGACCGCGGGGACATCGTCGACCAGCCGATAGAGAAACTGTGCGATGGCGACCTCATCGCCGTCGCTGAGTCCGATCTCGTCGATCAGCCGGCCGTTGACCCGCACGCCGTTGGAACTGCCGAGATCCCGGATCACGAGGCGATCATAAGCCAGGGCCAGGCAGCAGTGCCGCCTCGAAACTTGAGGCGAGTCGATCCGGACATCGCACTCGAGATGGCGACCGATGAGGATCACGGGCCGGGAAATCACGACCGGCTGCGCGTCGCTGGGGTGGATCGGAACGAGCTGAGCCGGCATGGCGATTCCGTGAGGAGTCCGATCGAACCAGAATTTTTATGACGCTTCCTGGTCGCTCTCGTCGTCGGTTTTCATTTGCACGATGACCTGGATCCGGCAATGGTCGGGGACGGCGCCCAGAGCATTGCGAACCACTTCCGCCAGCGGCTTGTCCATGATTCCGACTTCGGGCGACAATGCCGCGACTGGGCGTGCTAGACCGGAAGCAGGATGAACGCCGTTCACCAACGATCCGGTCGGGTCCGCCAAGGTCATTTCTTGAGCAACACCGTTCTCAAGACGATAGCGAATATGCGCAATGGAAAGCTCGTCTCCGATCCGGAGGCGACCTCGTTCCACTCGCTCGCCATTGATCCGGATCCCGTTGGTGCTTCCCAGATCACGGACGTCGACCTCGTCCTTGACCTGGGTCATGCAGCAATGATGGCGCGAGATGCGGAGCGAGTCGAGCCGGACGTCGCACAGGGGATGACGGCCCACGACCACCATGGAGCGATCCAGGGTGATATCTGAGCCTTCATCCAGTGCCACGAGACGAGCGGGCATAAAGGGCTCATCCTGTCCCAGAAGGTCGATTCACCCCGCGAGTGCCGGAGACTCCTCCGGGTCGTCACTCTTGATTCTAGTATATAACCTGCCAGGACCGACAATCCCGGTTCAGCAATTTTCGTTCCAACCCTGGAATCGGTCTCGCACCGCACACGCCATCGAATCAATCACCGAATTCGAATCGTTCCGGCGACAGCGAATCGGAAAATATTTCTGATCCAATGGTGATTCTCGATCGGATGTCATTCGGACAACGGCGTCGCGATTTTCGACCGATCCCAGGTACGACCATAGAGGTCGCGATGGATCACCAACTTCAACAAACCAAACATAAGCGGAACTTTCAAGAAAAATCGCTCACCTCGTCGAATTTTCGATCGAATTTTGCCGATTGATTCGGCGGGTTCATGCCGACCTGAGCCTCTCTGACCGACTTGATCTGCTCGGTTTCCCGGAGCCAATCCACGGCGTCGGCCAGCGATCTGCAGACGGATCGGGGATTCAGCCCGAGTTCACGCAGGCTTTCCGAAGCGTCGAAGGTCATCTGTCTACGGGTGAGCCGGACCCCGGTGACGGTCGCTTTGGGAGACTTGCCGCTGATCCAGTCGGCCCAGAATTCACTGATCAGGGCGGCAGCCAGGCCGACCGGATAGGGGACCGACCAGCGAGGAACCGCCACGCCGGTCAATTCGGACAGGTGACCGAGCAGGCTCACCAGGGTCAGATTCGCTCCGCCCAGCAGGTATCGGCGGCCGGGTCGGCCTCGATCCATCGCCCGGATCAGACCTTCGGCCACGTCCCGGACATCGATCAGGTTGAGCGTGCAATCCATCCGGGCCGGCAGCTCGCCATTGCAGAAGTCGCGGATCAGGCGAGTCGGCGGCGAGACTCCTCGATCTCCTGGTCCGACGGGCATCGTCGGGTTGACGATGATCACCGGGGCTCCCGATCGGGCTCGAGCCATCGCCTGGTTCTCGGCCCGGAGCTTGGATCGGCAATACGGCCCGACGGCGTCGGTCAAATGGATCTCGACCCCCTCGACGATCGGCGCGGTCGCCCTGGCCCGGGTCAGGATGCTCTCGGTCGAGACGTGGACGAATCGTTCCACCCCGCCCGCTAGCGCCGCGTCGAGAACGTGGATGGTCCCTTGATGATTCACGGCGTCGAAGTCGCGACGATCCCGGGTCCAGAGGTTGGGGTTGGCCGCCAGGTGATAGACGAATCGAGCCCCTGCGACCGCCTGACGAGTCGCCTCACGGTCGCGAATATCAGCCCGGACGACCTCGACACCGGCGGGCAAGTGCCCGACGTCCGCGCTGGGGCGTTCCAGCACAACGACTCGCTCGCCCCGATCGACGAGCCGCTCGACCAGGTGTGACCCGATAAAACCAGCGCCGCCGGTGACCAGCGTCCTCGCTTCCATGCGATCCTCCCTGAAGTCAGCGGACCTCGTAAAGCTCTTGACGCAACCCCAGACGCGAGGGAGGCTTGAGCACGCCCGACACCACCAGGTTCGCGAACAGCTTCGGGGTCACAAACGGGGTGAACCCGTAATTGCCCGGCGATCGATAGCGTTCGACCTCGAACCAATCGACGTAAACGTGCGTCAGGCCGAGCCGGTGCAGCTCCTCGCCGATCTCCTTCGAGGATCGCCCCCGGGCGATGGTCTCGATCGTTTCCTCGTTGAAGACGGTGTTATAGACGATCGGGTGGTTCAGGTGGAAGACCGCCGCCTGGCCGACCAGAAGGGGTCGAGCGTTGGCGGGTAGCTCGGTATCGAGCCGGACCAGAGGCGGGTTGAGCATCTTCGGAACGCTCGACCGGAGCCGGGTCAGGTCGCCGGTCCACTCGTTCAAGCCCGCCAGGGCCGTCGAGCAATAAACCGCGTTGGTGGCGATGCTCAGTCCCAGAACGATCCCGAGCCAGCCGACCCACAACCAGCGGAGCCATGAACGTGCTCCGAACCAATCCGAACCGAGACCCGCCAGGATCGCCAGACCCGGCAAGATCGGCAGCCAGAACCGATCCAGCCGGTGCGTGAACAGCCACCACGTCAAGAATAAGTAAGCTGAGTAGCCGGCGAGCCATCCGGCCTTTTTTCGCCACTCCTTGCGCGCGAACGCGAGAGGCACGAGCGCGGCGAAGACCGGCGATTGCCAGTCGGACCGGCCGGCGACATCCACGACGGATCGGGCGAACTCGCGAACCTCGATCGGTTTCGGTCCGTGGGCGGCCGACCACTTGGCGTCTCGGGCGGGGTCCCAGTGCTTCGCGCCGAAGACCTTGTAGCCCAGCGGATAGACCGGGTTGCCGGTGTCGATCACGTTTTTGCCGAGCCAGGGGGCCATGACCACCGCCACGCCCAGGCCAAACGCCACGACGATCCGCCAGTCCCGGATCCGCCAGGCCGACCAGACCGCCCAGGCCGAGAACGGGATCACCGCCGAGATCAGGGCTGGGTACTTGATCGCCATCGCCCCGCCAGCCAGCAAACCGACCAGGCCACCCATCCTCGTCGGGTGGGGTTCGCCCGAGGCTCGACCCGAGGTCACAGCCCAGATCAGAGCCGCGTGGAAGTAGCAGAGTGGCCCCTCCACATAGGGCAGGACGGCCATCCGGTAAATCCAGGGCGTGGTCAGATAGGCGAGGCTCGCGACCCAGGCTGCACGATCCGATCCGATCCGACTCGCGGTCCGGCCGATCAGGATCGCGGCCATCGGCGCGAACAGGGCCACCAGGACCTGACCGACCAGGGCTCCGAGCCACCAGTCATCGACCACTTCCATTCCCAGCAGGTGGAGCATCTCGATGCTGAACGGCATGCTCGTGTAGACGTTGTGCGGCAGAAAGGCGATCCGACCGGTCTGGTAATATTCCTTCGGCCCCTGAACGTGATACTCGATCGCGTCGAAGTCGACGGTCGGCAGCATCGCCCCCAGGATCATGATCAGAAGGAACGGCCCGGCAATCGCGCCGAAGCCTAGCCTGGCTGCGATCGACCCACCCTACGGGCCAGAAACCAAGCGAGCACTTCGATACCGATCGGCACCGCCAGCCCGACCCGGATCGATTGGGAATCGAGCCAGCCGAGCCGACCGACGATCAGCGTCAGGATTCCCAGAGCTGTCGTCCCCAGGCCATAGCCGACGGCCAGACGTTCCCAGGCATTGAGACCCGCCCGGAGCCGGAGGCCTCGCAAGATCAGATTTCCGAGCGCGATCGCCGAGGCCGCGATGAAGCCGGCGGCCAGGAGGATCGGCCCGCGCTGGGGAAGGTATTCAAGACGGGTCAACTCGGCCAGCGCGAGTCCCAGGTACGAGTCGCGGAGCTTCAAGCCGGGGACGATCAGCTCGGGAACGCCCCGGATCAGGAGCTGGAGCCGGTTCAGGCCGTTCCCGCCGACGTTCCCCGCGTTAGGCAAGGGCTCGACGAGGAACCACCAGAGCCAGGCGATTTGCAAGACCGGCGCGACGATCAGGGCGACCAGCACGCCGGACCCGATCCGAGGATGAGGAGCCGGCTTCAAAGCTGCGGGCCGATGAACCAAGGGGCAAACTCCTCTTCGCCGATCCCGGCGGCCTCGCTCTTGGTCCGGGTCCCGTCGGCGACCTCCTCCCTGGGCCGCAACCGCCCGCCGCTGGTGCCGTGTCGGCCCCGAGGCCTGGCGGGACCGGCGGGGGACGGCAA
>Ga0080006_1255096_pt1 | contig 23325 bp, 24 predicted proteins | sample RS3BMetagenome_FD_69209 | JGI IMG/M metagenome (GOLD analysis project Ga0080006, IMG submission 69209) | Ferric oxide microbial mat and aquatic microbial communities from Rainbow Spring, Yellowstone National Park, USA - RS3B (SPADES... ...
CGGAGGACGGCGAGTACGTCTACACCTCGTCCTACCCGGTGGCACCGCAGCTGCCTCAGGCCCAGGGGACGCTGGAGCAGTCAAACTGAGCTGCTTCGTCAAAGCCTAAATACATCCACGCCCCAGCCGCGTGTGCGAGAAGTTGGCGGACAAGAGAGCGTCTGTTATTTCACTCCCGCCCTACGGTTATTACTATTACAGCTGGTAGCCATCCAGCCTTCTCGCTAAAACAGAGGTTTTTGCTGGATGAGAAGTAATATCACCGATGACATAATAGTCGTGAAGTTCGGCGGTTCTGTACTGGAGAGTGAGGCCTCCGTCGAGAGCGTGGCCCAGCTCCTCTCGAGGACTCTCTCCAGGGGTTCATCGGTTGTGGTTGTCGTCTCAGCTATGAAGGGCGTAACAGACAGCCTCCTCTCGCTCTCAAGGAAGGTCTCAAGCAGGATAGACCCTGCTCTTCTGGACGAGCTCCTCTCGTCGGGCGAGAAGACAAGCGCGCGGCTCCTTGCCGCAGCCCTTGAGAGCAGGGGCCTCTCTCCAGCTGTGATCGACACAGACTCGCCCGAGTGGCCGATCATAACGGACGATAGGCACCAGGACGCAAACCCGATCCTTGAAGAGACGAGGCGGCGCGTGAGAGAGACGATACTCCCGCTCATCTCCCAGGGTAAGCTCCCAGTCGTCTGCGGTTTCCTCGGCAGGACAGTGGACGGTAAGGTCACCACGCTTGGGAGGGGAGGGAGCGATACCACAGCTGTCCTTCTTGGAAGCTGCCTCGGTGCCAAGGAGGTTGTCCTTGTGAAGGACGTCGGCGGCGTCTACTCCACTGACCCCGACGCAGTCTCCAACCCAACACTGCTGGAGAGGCTTGACGGTTCTGAGGCAGGCCTGCTGACCGCGGGCGGGGCCAAGTTCCTGCAGGCCAAGGCGCTCAGGTACCAGCAGAACGGTCTCAGGATAAGGGTGACAAGCCTCGACAGGCTCGAATCAGGGACAGTGATAGAGGGGGAGCTTCCTGAGCTGAGGGCTGAGCTCTCAGGGCCGACTGTCTCAATGCTTACAGTCGTCGGAATGAACTGGGAGAGGTTCGACGCTGTCGCGGAGGCCGTAAGGGCGGTCGGCTCGGCCGGTGGCACTGTCATAGCCATCTCAGCGGCCTCCACCGCGGCCATACTCTACATCGATGGGGGGAGTGGGTTCCTGGAGAATGTCCACAGGAGGCTCGTTGAAAGCGGGGCGGTCAAGGCAGTCTCTCTCTTCGAGGGCCTCTCCATGATAACGATAACAGGCAGCACCCTCGAAACCCAGCCGGGCATAATCCAGAGAGCGACTCAGCCACTCGCAAGGGAGGGGATAAACCTGTTCGGCGTTGTGACTATACACTCCTCCATCAGGCTTTTCGTCTCGTCCGAGAGGGCAAGGGAAGCGCTCAGGCTTGTCAGGGAGGCGACGGCGGCGACAGGAAGATGAAGCGGCTAAGGGCAGCACTCGCAGGCGCCACCGGTGCAGTTGGGCAGAGGTACGTGACGATGCTCAGAGACCATCCCTTCATAAGACTCGAGGTGCTCATGGGCAACGAGTCTGCAGGAAAGAGCTATGGCGAGGCTGTCCGCTGGCTCGACTCCACGCAGCTGGACGAAAGGTACGCCTCCGCAGAGGTATCGCCCACCTCCCCCAGGAGCGCAGACGGCTGTGACATCGTCTTCTCCGCGCTGCCCTCAGTCGCAGCCGAGAAGGCTGAGAAGGAGTTCGCCAAAGCGGGCTTCACAGTGATAAGCGAGGCGAGCGCGCACAGGATGGAGCCTGATGTTCCCCTGATCGTCCCGGAGGTCAACCACGAGCACCTTGGGCTCATAGAGAGGCAGAGGAAGAGGAGAGGCTGGAAGGGGGCGATAGTGGCAACGCCCAACTGCACCGTCACGGGCCTTGTCCTTGCACTGAAGCCGCTGACAGACAGGTACGCGCTGAAGAAGTGTGTTGTCACCACAATGCAGGCTGTCTCGGGAGCGGGCTACCCTGGCGTGCCGTCACTCGATGTAATTGAGAACGTCATACCCTACATCAAGGACGAGGAGGAGAAAGTCTCCTCAGAGTCCGGGAAGATACTCGGCCTTTTCTCTTCAGGCTCTGTCAGCAGAGCCAGGATTCAGCTCGCCGTCTCTTGCAACAGGGTTCCTGTCCTTGAGGGGCACACAGAGTCGTTCTACGGCGAGTTCGGCTCGCCCGTGGACCCTGCAGAGGCAGAAGAAGCTATGGCCTCTTTCGTCTCCCTGCCACAGCGGCTCTGTCTTCCGACAGCGCCCGAGAGGCCGATTGTGGTGAGGAGGGAGAGGGACAGGCCCCAGCCAAGGCTCGACAGGATGGCAGGGAGCGTACCAGGGATGAGCGTCGTAGTCGGCAGGGTGAGGCGTGGGATAGGGCCGAGGTCTCTTCAGTTCACGCTCCTCTCCCACAATACCGTGAGGGGAGCGGCAGGAAACGCGATACTCACAGCTGAGCTGATGCGGAGCAGGGGTGTGCTTTGAGTTGGTGAGCGGCAAGCAGCTGAGGCTATCCCGAATTACGCGCAGGGGAAGAATGCTCTGCGTCCCTATGGACCACTCTTTCACCAGCGGCCCGATAAGGGGTCTGGAGGAGCCGGAGGAGACGATCAGGCTCATCGCGCGTGGAGGAGCAACGTCTTTCCTCGCGCACAAGGGTGTGATAATGTCCCTCTCCTCCCCTCCGGGAATAGGAACTATACTCCACATCTCAGGCAGCACGTCCCTCGGTCCCTCCCCCACGAGGAAGGTCCTCGTCTCTTCGGTGGCAGAGGCTGTCCGGCTGGGCGCAGACGCAGTCTCAGTGCACATCAACATAGGCAGCCAGGAGGAGCCAGAGATGCTCGAGCAGCTCGGCTCTGTCGCAGACGAGTGCGACGCACTTCAGTTCCCTCTGATAGCAATGATGTACCCCAGGGGGGAGAATGTGAAGGACCCGTCAAACCCGGACGTGGTAGCCCACGTGGCGAGGATAGGTGCTGACGCTGGGGCTGACATAGTGAAGACAGTCTACACAGGAAGCTCCGAGTCATTCAGGAAGGTGGTGAGGGGTTGCCATGTGCCTGTCGTGCTCGCGGGCGGGGCAAGGGTCGGTTCAGACATGGAGCTGCTGCAGATGGCCAAGGGCGCGATGGACGCCGGGGCAGCAGGTGTCACATTCGGGAGGAACGTGTTCCAGCACGATAACATAGTCTCGATAGTGAGGGCGCTGAAGCGCGTCGTGATAGACGGCAGGCCAGTGGAGGAGGGGATGAAGGAGCTTGCCCATGGCTGACGAGAAGGAGATAGTAATCGACGTCACAGGCGTGGACGACCTCAAGCCACTGGCCAGGGAGGCGGCCAGGCTTGGCATTGCGAGGGCCCTCAGGAGGTCGGGTGGCGAGGGCGGGAGCGTCTCTTTCGTCAGCCTTGAGGACGGCACGGAGGAGGAAAGGGTAAGCTGGGTGAGGGTGGCAGGCGCATCGGACCTGCAGAAGGCGCTCGGCGCTGCCTCACGGGAGAGGCAGTTGGTAGTTGAGTGCGTCGACTGGAAGGTGATCCCGCTTGAGAACCTTGTCGCCGAGTTCCAGAGGCTCGGAAAGAGGCTCTACGCCTCAGTCTCCTCTGTGTCAGACGCATCTCTCGCCCTCTCTGTCCTGGAGAGGGGCGTGGACGGGGTTGTCGTGCCCCACTCACTGCTCAGCCAGCTTTCAAGCCTCAAAGGGAGGGGGGGCGGAGGGGGCGTTTTCCCCCTCAGCAGGGCGAGGCTCACAAGGATAGAGGACGTCGGGCTTGGCGACAGGGCATGCGTAGACACGGCAACGCAGCTGTCACCTGGCGAGGGTATGCTCGTGGGGAGCATTTCGAGCTTCTTCTTCCTCGTCCACGGAGAGACGATACAGACAGAGTACATACCAGCAAGGCCCTTCAGGGTGAACGCTGGCGCTCTGCACAGCTACACCTTCGTCGACAGTGAGAGGACATCATACCTCTCAGAGCTCAATGGAGGGAGCAGGGTCTCGCTCGTTGACCAGCTCGGCCGCTCCAGGCAGGCAGTGGTCGGGCGAGTGAAGATAGAGAGGAGGCCGCTCGTCCTTGTAGAGGCCTCATCTGGCGACATGAAGGGAGGTGTTATGCTCCAGAAAGCGGAGACAATCAGGCTTGTGAGGTCAGACTTCACCCCTGTCTCTGTGACAGAGCTGAAGGAGGGGGACGAGGTGCTCGTCCATCTGTCCTGGCATGGGGGTAGGCACTTCGGAGGGAAGGTCGAGGAGTACGTGATTGAGAGGTAGCCGCGCCGTGCGAAGGACAATGATATGCACTACAGTAACAGCACAAGATATGCAGGGTGCCGTCAGGAGGGCGGAGAGGGCTCTCTCTCTCGGCTCGGACCTCGTGGAGCTGAGGCTCGACATGCTGGAAGACCCCTCTGAGGCCGAGGCACACACACTTCTTGGGAAGCTCGCGCGCAGGCTTATCCTCACACTCAGGCCAGCGAGGCAGGGGGGAGGATACGAAGGCAGAGAATCAGAGAGGCTCAGGCTGCTTTCATCCCTCTCCAGGCTGAGGCCTGCATATGTCGACATCGAGTCTGACTCCGCTTCCTCCTTCCGACCAGCTGCTCCGACACGCCTTATCGTCTCGTGGCACTTCCTGGACGGTACCCCTCCCACGCAGGAGATCCTCTCTTTCGCGAGAGAGGCGGCCAAGGCAGCGGACGTTGTGAAGGTCGTGACAAGGGCCGAGTCGGCAGGGGACAACGCAGCCGTCTTCTCCCTCTACTCGAATGTCAGCTTCCCCCTTGTCGCCTTCTGCATGGGTGAAGGGGGCAGGCTCTCCAGGATCCTCTCTCTGGCCCTCGGCGCACCGCTTGCATACTCCTGCCTCCCCGGCGAGCGGGCCGCTCCGGGCCAGCTGACTCTTTCAGAGATGCTAGCTCTAAGGAGGGTGGTCCAGAATTCCTGAGCTGTACTCCCTTATCGGGGGGGACGTCTCTTCCTCCCCGACACCGTACGTCATGGAGAGGGCATTCAGGAGAATGGGTCTGGACGCCAGGTACACCGCACTTTCATCCCTGCCCGAGTCCCTGGAGAAGAGCGTCCTTTCGATGCGCAGGACGCACAGCGGCTTCAACGTGACCATGCCCTTCAAGAGGAGAGTGGTACAGCTCGTCGACAGGCTTGACGACCAGGCCTCGATGGTTGGTGCTGTGAACACAGTTAAGAACGAGCGTGGGACACTCACGGGCTACAACACAGACGTCGAAGGTGTCTTCGTCCCCCTCTCCAGGCTGCGCAGAAGGCCAACTAGGGCGCTCCTCATAGGCGCCGGGGGCGCGGCGCGCGCATTCTGCGCCGCGGCCGACAGGCTGCGCTGCTGTGATATCACTGTTGCAGTCAGGGACACTTCGAAGGGCAGGGAGTTCGCGTCTGAGATGAGGGCCTCCTTCAGCTCAGTTGACCTCCACGTCGTCGAGCTCGCCGACGCTCCGAGGGCAGAATACGACCTGATATTCAACGGGTCACCCATCGGCTCAAAGGCGCCCCTGCCACGGGCGCTCGCGGAGGCTGTCACGCCGGGCGCAGTCGTCTTCGACGCGGTTTATCTGCCAGTCGAGACAGAGCTCCTCTCCGTCGCCTCGCGCAGGGGATGCACAGTTATCCACGGATACGAGATGCTCATTCACCAGGCGATCGGCTCTCTCCTTGTCTGGCTGGGAGCAGCGCCCGAAGAATCAGAGATGCGCGCCGACTTCATCACTAGGCTTGGTGTTGTGGCATGAGGGGGTGGGGTGAAGTGAACGGAGCCGTGAGCCTAGTTAGCGCCATCCCATCAGGCAGGGGAGCGACCCTGGCCGTTTCTCTCAGGACCTCTGCAAGGGTGGCGCTCACAAGAGGTCTGAGACGGGGCTGGAAGGCATTCGTAAACGGGAGAAGGGCGGTCGGCAGCCTCACAGTGGAGGCGGCGAAGGAGTGCATCCTTTCTTGTGGCCTCGACCCTTCCCTCTTCTCAGGTGTGATAGAGACCTTCTCCGAGGCGCCTCAGGGCGTCGGCCTCAAGACGTCCTCCTCATCCACGCTAGCAGTGGCTCTCGCGACTGCGGCAGCGCTGGGCTCGAGGCGATACGACGAGAGTAGAATCCTGATGTGCTCTGTCGTCTCTTCGCTCAGGTCGGGGAAGAGCGTGACTGGCGCTATCGACGACGCAGCCTCCTGCCTCCTCGGAGGTGTCAATATGACAGACAACAGGACGAACAAGGTTGTCCGCTCCGTCAGGCTCGGGAGGAGGCTTGCCGTCCTGATATGTGTCCCTAGCAGGAGAAGCAGGAGGGGCTCCCTTGACCTCTCAGAGGCAAGGAGGCTTGCAGATGTCTCGGAGCATCTCTTTCAAGAGTGCATGAGGGGCAGCTACTGGAAGGCGATGACGATAAACGGCTTCGTCACCTGCTCCCTCCTTGGCTACTCTTGCCTGGAGGCTGTGAGGGCTATCGAGATGGGCGCACTTGGTGCTGGTGTCACAGGGACAGGACCCGCTGTCGCTGCTGTCTTCGATGGCGAGCCACCGGAAGAGCTGGAGAGAGAATGGCTATCACGCGGGTCAGCTGTAATCAGGACAGCCACAACCGACTGCAGGGGGAGGCTCGGGAGAATTGACTGACGTCACCCTCTTGCTCAGGCATCCGATCAGTGGCCTCGCAAGGGCTCCACCGAGCAAGAGCTACACTCATCGCGCTCTTCTCATAGCGAGCCTTGCCGAGGGGAGATCTGTCATCTCCAACGCCCTCTCCTCCAGGGACACGGATGCCACGGCGTCGGCCTGCGCGGCCTTCGGTGCGAGGCTTGAAAAGAGGGAGGGCTCGCTCCTGGTTGAGGGGTGCGTTCCAAGCGCTCCATCGGACGTTATCGACGCCATGAACTCGGGCACAACACTCCGCTTCATGACCTCAGCTCTTTCACTTGCAAGGGAGGGTTACTCCGTAATCACAGGTGACGAGAGCATAAGGAGGAGGCCGATGCAGCCCCTCCTCGACGCCCTTGGGTCCCTTGGGGTGTACGCCTGGTCCACCAGAGGGAACGGCTGCGCGCCCATCGTTGTCCGGGGCGGCGGTATGAAGGGCGGGGAGGCAAGGATGAGAGGTGATATATCGTCTCAGTTCGTGTCCTCAATACTGATCGCCTCGCCCCTGGCTGAGGGGGACGACGTCCTCCTGCGGGTTGACGGAGCCGTCTCCAGGCCCTACATAGACGCCACTCTGAGTGTAATGAAACACTACGGTGTCGAAGTGTCGCGGGACGGGTACGAGCTGTTCACTGTGTGCTCAGGGCAGAGGTACTCCGGCTCAGACTTCACAGTGCCGGGAGACTTCAGCTCAGCCTCCTTCCTGCTCGCTGCCGCAGCTGTCACAGGGGGGAGGGTTGAGGTCAAGGGGCTTGGAGGCCCACTCCCGCAGGGAGACGAGAGGGTGCTCCAGATACTGAAGAAGATGGGTGTCTCTGTCTCCAGGGGGGACGACTCAGTGACAGTGAAGTCTGACGGCTCCCGCCTCTCGGGTGGCGCCTTCAACCTCTCAGACACACCTGACCTGCTCCCTGTCGTAGCTGTCCTCGCTCTCAGGTGCGACTCCCCAGTGACTGTCACAGGCGTTGCACACGCAAGACACAAGGAGACTGACAGGATATCCGTCCTGGCAGGGGAGCTCGTGAAGCTTGGCGTCAGTGTGAGGGAGGAGAGGGACGGCCTGACAGTCTCCCCTGCAGCCAGGCTCAGGAGGGCAGGGCTAGACTCGCACGGCGACCACAGGATGTTCATGGCCTTCTGCCTTGCCTCGCTTCTCCTGCCAAGGGGCCTCCCTGTATCCGGGAGGGAGTGCCTCGATGTCTCGTACCCAGGCTTCCTTGACGACATATCAAGGCTCGGGGCGACTGTTATGGAGGGGGAGAGATGAGCGGTAACATAGTGGGTGAAAGGTTCGTGCTGATGACGTTCGGGGAGAGCCACGGCAAGTGCGTTGGTGCAGTAATTGACGGCTGCCCGGCAGGCCTCAGGCTCACGGAGGACGACATCCAGAGGGAGCTCGACCTGAGAAAGCCTGGGCAGTCAATAGTCACAACACTGAGGAGGGAGGAGGACAGGGTCGAGATAATGTCAGGTGTCTTCAGGGGCCACACGACAGGTGCGCCGATCATGATGCTCATTCGGAACGAGGACAGGGACTCGAGCTCCTACGATGCCATTTTAGACACGCCCAGGCCAGGCCATGCGGACCTCGTGGCACGGGAGAAGTACGGTGGCTTCAACGACTACAGGGGAGGGGGAAGGTTCTCAGGAAGAATAACTGCCTCTTTCGTGATGGCGGGAGCAGTGGCAAAGAAGCTCCTGAGGGATACACTTGGCGTCGAGGTTATGGCCTACTCGCTCGAGATAGGAGGGATAAGGGCTGGCGAACTCACGATAGAAGCGATACGCTCAGGCAGGTACTCGAACGAGGTCAGGTGCCCCGACCAGGTGGCAGCTGAAGAGATGAAGAGGAAGATAATCGAGACGAGGGGTAAGGGGGACAGCCTCGGCGGGATAGTTGAGTGCATCGCACTGAATCTGCCCGTGGGTCTGGGCGAGCCTGTCTTCGGCTCTCTCGACTCTGACCTGGCCAGGCTTGCACTCTCGATACCTGCAGTCAAGGGTGTGGAGTTCGGCTCAGGCTTCGGCTCGGCGAGGCTTACAGGCTCGCAGAACAACGACAGCTTCACTGTGAGGGACGGCAAGGTAGTCACCAAGACAAACAACTCCGGTGGCATTCTCGGCGGCCTCTCGAACGGCATGCCCCTCGTCTACAGGGTAGCATTCAAGCCCGCCTCCTCGATCGCCTCAAGGCAGACGTCAGTCAGCCTCTCCGAGATGAAGGAGGTCGGCCTCGTCGTGCCGGGGAGGCACGACCCAACCGTGGTCCCGAGGGCAGTCCCCGTGGTCGAGAGCGTGACTGCCCTTGTCCTTGCCGACCATGCAATCAGGGCGGGTATGATACCCCCGGTCCTCAGGGGTGGCAGCGGGGCATGACAGAGGCCGAGCCGCTTGAAGAGCTCAGGAGGGAGGCAGCCTCGCTCACAACGGAGATAGTCAGGCTGATTGGAAGGAGGAACTCTGTCGCCGGGAGGATAGGCGCGCTGAAGAGCAACCTCTCTCTGCCCGTTGACGACGAGAAGGTCGAGGACTCGCTCGTAAGGCAGGTTCTGGACGAGTGCGACAGGTCAGGGGTTTCAAGGGCGGCAGGGCTCAAGGTCCTGAGCGTACTGCTCTCCGAGTCCAAGCGGGTGCAGGGCGCCGTCCAGCCGCCGGCCGAGTCACCGATGTCCTCCTTCGCAAGGGCGATACAGCTCCAGAGGCAGGGGAGGAGGAGTATCATCAGGCTGGACGTGGGGGAGCCTGACTTCGCGCCCCCGCGGTCTGTCCTGGAGGCGTGTGCAAGAGCTCTCTTCTCCTTCAAGACGCACTACACGCTCACAAGGGGTATACCAGAGCTGATCTCCGAGCTCAGGCTTTACCTATCCAGGAAGCACGGCTACGACGCCAGTGAGGAGGAGCTGATGGTCACACCGGGTGGCAGATTCGCTGTCTACTCTGCCATAGCGAGCATCGTGAAGGAGGGCGAGAGCGCGATAGTGGTTGAGCCCAGCTGGCCGGCGTACAGGCAGTCCCTTCAGCATGTGGGAGCCAGGGCTGTCGTGATACACACTGCTCTGGAGGACTCGTGGGAGTTCCCGATCGAGAAACTCAAGGAGTCGATAAAACCAAACACAAGGGCTATAATCCTCAGCTACCCGAACAACCCAACAGGGAAGATAATAACACAGTCGTCATTCAGGGAGATAGTGGGCGTTGCGAACGACGCAGGCCTCACAGTCATAAGCGACGAGATATACAACGACTACGCCTACAGGCCGTGTCCCACAGTGCTGGAAAGCGGGGCAGAGAAATTCGTACTCACAGCTTCCTTCTCAAAGACATGGGCGATGACAGGATTCAGGATCGGCTACGCAGTCTCCTCAAGGGAGCTCATCTCCCGCATGCTCGCACTATCCTCCCTCATGGTCACCTCCGTCCCGGAGTTCATACAGTACGGAGCGATAGAAGCGCTACGGGCGGAGGCAGAGGTGGAGCGGAACTCGAGGACCATGAAGGAGAGAATAGATGCGGCCTGCGCGGAGCTCGACAGGCTCGACTCGCTCCTCTCATACTACAGGCCAGACGGCGCGATGTACGTATTCCCACAGTTCAGCCGCTCCGACATGGATTCTCAGAGATTCTCGGAGGAGCTCCTGGAGAGGGGCGTGAGTGTGACCCCCGGCACTGCCTTCGGGAACTACACGAAGAGCTTCAGGATATCACTCTGCCAGCCTGCTGAGCTCCTGCAGAAGGGGATCAGGGAGATAGGCAGGGCTCTTTCTTGAGGATAGCTGTGGTCGGCTCCTCCGGAGGTATGGGGTCCTTCTTCGTCGGATACTTCGGCGCAAGGGGGCACGAAGTTGTCCGCTCAGACCCTGTGAAGCGACGTCAGAGCGTTGGTACTGTCGCGCGCTCGAACGCGGAGGCAGCGTCAGGCTCGGACGCAGTGCTCCTTGCTGTTCCCCTTTGGAAGACGCTGGAGGTGGCGCGCGAGGTCTCAGGCCATATGAGGGAAGGGGCGCTCCTGGTTGACATATCCTCGGTGAAGGAGCCCCTCCTTCCCCATCTGGAGCGGCTTTCCAGAGAGAGGGGCATCTCCCTCCTCTCAGTCCACCCTCTATTCGGCCCCTCACTAAGAAGGACAGAGGGGATGAAGCTCGCTGTGATAGGGAGTGCTGGTTCACGCCCTCTTCCGCTTGCTAGGAGGCTCTTTCCTGACGCTCAGCTCCTCCCGATGACAGCCGAGCACCACGACAGGGCGATGTCAGTTCTCCTCTCACTCACGCATGTCACGAACATGGCCTACGCTGCAGCCGCCTCGCGCTCAATCCACCCAGGCCGCTTCCGCGCTCTGGCCACACCCACAGCCTCGCTCCAGATGACGATCGCCATGAGCGTGCTCGCCCAGGACCCTGAGCTCTACACACACATACTCTTCGAGAACAGGCACACACGCAGCGCACTTGCAGACCTCTCCAGAGAAGTAAGGCGCATGGAGCTGCTGCTCGCAAGGGGCGACAGGAAGGGGTTCGAGAGGACCTTCAGAAGGCTCAGAGAGATCTACGGAAGGGACAAGGCCTCTATCAGGAGAATCTACGAAGCTCTCGGCGTCTGAAACCCTCCCTCGATGCCTCCTTCAGCTCCCTGACGTAAAGCTCCACACCGCGCAGCCCATCTTCGCGGTCACAGTCAGGGAGCATGGCAACCCTCTCGACTATCGCGCTCCCGACTATGGCGCCGTCGGCCCCATCCTCGACCACCCTGGCTGCGTGCTCGGGAGTCGAGATTCCGAAACCAACGCAGACAGGGACGTCGCCTGAGTGTCTCTTGGCGAAGCGTATGAGCTTCCCAACCCCTCTGCTCAGCTCCGCCCTCTGCCCAGTCACACCGTAGAGTGAGACAAGGTAGAGGAAGCCCGATGTCTTCCTGGCGATCTCCCTCATCCTAGCAGCTGGAGTCGCAGGGGAGGCGAGAAGTATCGCGTCCAAACCAGCCCCACTCGCGGCCCTCCTGTACTCCTCCGTCTCCTCAAGGGGCAGGTCAGGTATCACGAGTCCGTCCACACCTTTCTCCCTTGCCCTCTCAATAAAGCGCACTACACCGTAGGAGTGGAGCACGTTGTAGTACGTCATGAGAATCACAGGCACCCTCACACGCTCCGCTATCTCCAGCACGTCGTCCGGCCTTGTCCCAGCCTTCAGGGCACGCACCCCTGCTGCCTGTATTGTCCTTCCGTCGGCGATCGGGTCTGAGAATGGAATGCCTATCTCCACTATGTCTGCCCCTCCTCTGACCACAGCATCCACGACAAGCCCGGATGTCTTAGGGTCAGGGTCTCCACCCATCACGTATGCCACTAGGGCGCCCCCTCCGCCGAGCCTTTTGAACGTCTGCCCTATCTCGCTCACAGTCCCTTCCCGAGCCTCCCGGCGACAACCTGCACGTCCTTGTCTCCCCTCCCAGAGAGAGTGACGACTACCGTGTCGTCCCTCCTCATCCTGCCTGCCAGCTTCATGCCGTAGGCCACAGCGTGTGCAGACTCGAGCGCCGGGATTATGCCCTCCAGCCTCGACAGAAGCTGGAAGGCTCGAATTGCTTCTTCGTCAGAGACAGCCACGTACCTCGCCCGCCCCGATTCCTTCAGGTAGGCGTGCTCGGGCCCCACGCCCGGGTAGTCTAGCCCTGCAGAGACGCTCCTCGTGCCCCTGATCTGGCCGTACTCGTCCTGCAGCAGGTACGTCAGCATCCCGTGCAGCACGCCCTCCCTTCCCTCAAGCAGAGATGCGGCGTTCCTCCCCCTCCCCTCCCCTCCAGCCTCCACCCCGTAGAGCTCCACACCCCTTTCCCCGACGAATGGGTGGAAGCTGCCGATAGCGTTGCTCCCCCCGCCCACGCATGCAACGACAGCGTCTGGGAGAGCTCCCGTCTCCCTCAGTGCCTGCCGCCTCATCTCCCGCCCTATCACGCTCTGGAAGTCCCTCACCATCACTGGGTACGGGTGAGGGCCGACTGCAGAACCAATGAGGTAGTATGTGCTCTCAAGGTTCGTGACCCAGTCCCTCAGCGCCTCGTTTATCGCGTCCTTCAGCGTCCTCGAGCCAGACTCCACTTCGTGGACCTCAGCCCCCAGCAGGCCCATCCTGAAGACGTTCAGCCTCTGCCTCTCCATGTCCTCCGAGCCCATGTACACCTCTGCCCTCAGTCCTAGCACAGCGGCTGCCATTGCAGTTGCAACGCCGTGCTGCCCCGCGCCCGTCTCTGCTATCACCCTCCTCTTGCCCATCCTGCGCGCGAGGAGGCACTGCCCCAGAGTGTTGTTTATCTTGTGGGCCCCGCCGTGGAGAAGGTCCTCCCTCTTCAGGTATATCCTCGCCCCACCTGCCTCCCTTGTCAGGTTAGCTGCGAAGTAGAGAGGTGTCGGCCTTCCGGCGTAATTCCTCAGGAGCAGCCTTAGCTCCTCCCTGAAGCCCCTGTCCGTCCCGTGCTTCAGGTATGCCCTCTCCAGCTCCTTCACAGCAGGCATGAGCGTCTCTGGGACGAACTGCCCCCCGAACCTTCCGAACCTTCCGCCACTCGGGTACCTGTCCAACGCTACGAAGCCTCCCTTGCAGCCCTGACGAACTCCGCCATCTTCGACCTGTCCTTCTTCCCCGGGGAAGACTCTACCCCTGATGACACATCGACGGCATACGGCCCCACGGCCCTCACCGCCTCGGCAACATTCCTCGGGTTCAGCCCTCCTGAGAGCACGAGGGGCTTCGGGGCCAGCTCCTCCCTCAGCGCCCTGCAGACGCTCCAGTCTGAGACTCTGCCAGTACCTCCCAGAAGTTCCCTGTGGTACGTGTCTGTCAGGACAGCGTCGAAAAGCTTCACGCTCTCCATGTCCGGGGCCTCTCCTCCCCCCACCCTGACAGGCAGGATCAGGGACGCGCCTGTAGTCTCGCGGATGACCTCTGGCCTCTCGAGCCTTCCGTAGACCTGGATCGCACCGGGGGAGAGACTCCTTATCGCCTCCGTCTCTCTCGTCGCTATCTCGGCCGTGGTCACGAGGACCTTGCAGACGAAAGGAGGCACGCATCTGAACAGCCCGGCTGCCTCCTCGAGCGTCCTGTTCCTTGGCGAGCTGCTGAAGCCAACTATCACTCCAACGGCGTCAGCACCAGCATCCACAGCAGCCTCCACGTCTTCCTTGTTTGTAAGGCCGCACACCTTCACCCTGACCAATCCTATCCACCTGTCAGCTCAACAACAGCCCTTGCCCTGTCGGCTGACTTCATTAGGTGAGTGCCAACAAGAAAGCCGTCGGCCCCGAGAGACTCAAGCATCAGCACCTCCTCCCTTGTCCTTATCCCACTCTCGCAGACGACTGGCTTCTTGTGCTCGTGCCTAGAGAGCAGCCTTCTAGAGAGGTCGAGGGAGACCTCGAGCGTCTCCAGGCTCCTGTTGTTTATCCCAACTATGTCTGCATCGCTCAAAAGAGCGCGCTCGTATTCCTCCTCACTGTGGACCTCGAGCATCACTTCAAGCCCGAGGGAGTGGGCAAGCCCAACAGTCTCCTCCAGCCCCAAATTCACCATTCCCCTCTCGAAGAGGGGCGCTATTAGCAGCACTGCGTCTGCGCCTAGCCTGGCAGCCGCCTCCACCTGAACTCTGTCCACCACTATGTCCTTCATCAGTACAGGCAGCTCGACACTCTTCTTCACAGCGACCAAGTGCTCCAGCCTCCCCCCAAAGACACGCGGCTCTGTGAGCACAGACACAGCAGCCGCGCCGCCCCTCTGGTACTCGAGCGCTATCGATGCAGGGTCCCCCATGCCGATCCTCCCTTCAACCGGCGACTCGAACTTCACCTCTGCTATCAGTCTCGTCCTCCCCTCCCCTCCCCTGAGTGCTGCTGCCAGGCTCCTCCTTTCGCCTCTCACAGGCATCTCAAGCCTGTAGTATCCTGCCCTCACAGTCTCCCTCGCTGTCGAGGCAAGGGCCGTCAGGAAACCCTCAGCTTCTTGCTTCATTGGCCTCCAGCCTCTCCAGGCTCCCTCCGCTCAGCTTCACGAGCTGCTCAAGCTTTTTCAGAGCAGACCCGCTCCTGACTGACTCCCTGGCCATCTCCACGCCCTCAACGAAGCTCTCTGCCCTCCCGGACACGACAAGCGCAGCAGCCGAGTTGACGAGCACTGTCTCTGTTACGATGCTCTTGACGCGGCCGCAGCTGAGCAGCTCGAGAGCAAGCTTCGCTGCATGCTCCGGGCAAGAGACTGCCATACTTCCCTCCGCACGCCCCTCGACCCCCAGCTCCTCAGGCGTGTACTCCCTTGTTGTGACCTCGCCGTCCCTGAGCCAGGATACCAATGTCCTGCCTTTGGCAGAGATCTCGTCTATCCCCTCCTCCATGCCGTGGACGACGATGGCCTCCCTCGTCCCGAGCCTTCTCAGAACTTCAGCCATCTTAGGCGCAAGCGAGGGGGAGTAGACACCGACAACCTGCGCGTCTGCGCCAGCAGGGTTTGTCAGAGGCCCCATCACGTTGAACACTGTCCTTATCCCTATCTCCCTCCTCACCTGAGCCACGCTCCGCATCGCTGGATGGAACGTTGGTGCGAACATGAAACCTATCCCGGCCTTCTCCACAGACTCCCTCACCCTCTCGGGCGAGACCCCAAGGTTGAACCCGAGCTGCTCGAGAAGGTCCGCGCTGCCGCACCTGCTCGTCACAGACCTGTTCCCGTGCTTCGCGACGCACGCACCGGCACCCGCGGCGACTATCGCCGAGACAGTGCTGACGTTGAAGCTCATCGAGCCGTCGCCCCCTGTCCCGCATGTGTCGATAAGCCTCCCGCTGACAGCCGGCTTTATCCTCACAGCCAGCTCCCTCAGCGCAGTTGCGAAGGCTGCTATCTCCTCTACTGTCTCGCCCTTGAGCCTGAGCGCTGTCAGGAAAGCCCCAGCCTGTGCCTGTGTCGCCTCCCCTGACGCTATAGCACTGACGCACCCTGCCACCTCGGCCTCCGTGAGGTCCCTCCCTTCAGCAAGAGCTCCTATCGCCTCCCTTATCATAGGCATCCCTTCAAGAAATTCTCGACCATCTTCATCCCGTCCTCAGTCATCACAGACTCTGGGTGGAACTGTATCCCCTCTATCGGGTACTTCCTGTGCCTCACACCCATCACTTGGGCATCGTCAAGGGAGATAGCAGTTACCTTCAGGCAGTCTGGCACTGTCTTCCTGTCTATCACGAGGGAGTGGTACCTTGCGCCGACGACAGGGTTCCTCACGCCCCTGTATATCCCTGACCCGTCGTGTACTATCCTGCTTGTCCTTCCGTGCATAACCCTCTCAGCCCTGACCACACTCGCGCCGAAGGCATGCCCTATCCCCTGGTTCCCGAGGCAGACACCGAGTGTGGGTACCTCCCTGCTCACGCTCTTCAGCACGTCCTCGCAGACGCCGAAGTATCTCCTGCTGTCAGGGCTGCCAGGCCCGGGGGAGATGACTATCCTGTCGGGCGAGAGGCTGAACACCTCCTCGACTGTCACCTCGTCGTTCCTCTTCACGACAGGCGTTGCCCCCAGGGCACCAACGTACTGGGCCAGGTTGTACACGAAAGAATCGTAGTTGTCTATGATCAGTACTCTCACTCTACTTCCCCCCAGCTAGCCGCGCGGCAGACATCAGTGCTGCTGCCTTCGCCTCTGTCTCCTCCCACTCCCTCTCTGGCACAGAGTCAGCCACTATCCCCGCGCCAGCCTGGACTGAGCACTTCTTCCCCTGGGCTACGAGAGTCCTTATCGTGATGGCGAAGTCTGCGTTCCCGTTCAGTGAGAAGTAGCCGACGGCGCCTGCGTATGGCCCCCTCCTCTCCCGCTCCAGCTCACGAATGAGCTCCATTGCCCTTACCTTCGGGGCCCCAGACACAGTCCCTGCAGGGAACACGGAGCGGAACGCATCGTAGCAGTCGAGCCCCTCCCGCAGCTCCCCGACGACGTGCGAAACTATGTGCTGAACGTGGCTGAACCTCTGCACTGTGAAGAACTCCGGCACCTTCACAGAACCGAACTTGGAGACCCTTCCGATGTCGTTCCTTGCCAGGTCCACAAGCATCGTGTGCTCCGCCCTCTCCTTCTCGTCAGCAAGGAGCTCCCTCGCGAGCTCATCATTCTCCCCCTTCTCCTTCGACGACCTCCTTGTGCCCGCTATCGGGTAGGTCTCGACTCTTCCGTCCTCCACCCTCACAAGCATCTCAGGGCTCGAGCCCACTATCTGCGTCTCCCCGAACTTCAAGAAGTACATGTAGGGGGAGGGGTTCAGCCTGCTCAGCGCGCCGTAGAAACTCATCATGTCGCCCTCGGCCTCGAACTCGTACCTCTTGGAGAGTACCACCTGGAACACATCCCCCGCGAATACGTACTCCTTTGCCCTCTCGACCATCTCGATGAACCTCTCCCTGCTCACTGAGAGCCTCGGCTCAGAGAAGGAGACACGCCCCTCCTCCCCCTGCGCACGGGAACCGATGCTCCTCACCTCCTCCAGCCTGCTCTCGCCGAGCGTGTAGTAGTACGACTCCCTCCTGACGTGGTCGAAGACAACCCCGTCAGTGAACACACCGAACTCCATCTCAGGGAGGGAGCAGTACTCTCTCTCGGGAGGCTCAATCCTCTCCATGTACCTGACAGAGTCGTAGGAGACGTAGCCAACAGCTCCGCCGATGAACCTGAACAGTGAGCTCACAGAGTCTGGCGGCGCAAGTCTCCTCAGCGCCCCCAGAGGGTCTGAAGTCCTCAAGCTCTCCCTCGAGCCAGTCTCTCTGTCTTTCACCTCCACATTCCCGTCCCTCACAGAGAGTGTCTTCACAGGGTCGAACCCGACGAAAGAGTATTCAGCAAGCCTTCCGCTTCCAGCGGCAGACTCGAGTAGGAACGCTGCCTCACTCTCAGCCTTCACACTCGCGAAGAACTGCTGCGGGCTGACAGTCAGCCCTAACTTCTCCACCCTCAGGGAGGCGGGGCGGACCTCGAGTGCTCTACCAAAGGTGGTCACCCATGCTCAGTGCCGCTGACCACATCGTGTGCATACTTATAATCATTCATGCACATACATGTGCACAAAACACAGCTGTCCGCTCAGGGCTACGCCGCCTGTGCCCACAGCTCTTCGGCCATCCCTCGCTGCCTTCGCGTCGGACCGAGCCAAACATTTAAGCCCCCTCGGTTTTTCCTCGCGGCGGAGCTCAAATACAAATGTCATCTGACCGCGAGCTGTCCGTTTCTGTTACTTACGGCGACACGAAGGTTGACTTCACAGGCTCTCCTGAGGTCGTAATGCGCTCACTTCATGAGTTCATATCGAAGGTGATACCTTACATGGACCTGGCGAAGTCGATCAGTGTGAACCACTCCCTCAACGACCTCATCAGTATGTTCAGGGACTTCGTGAGGATAACGCCTGAGGGGCCGCGTGTCTGGCTGGAGGGCAAGAAACTGAGCGACAGGGACGTGATACTCTTGCAGCTCGTTGCCGCCAAGGTCGCCAACCTTACAGGAAAGGCTCAGACGGACGCTGTGAGCGTGGCAGAGATCCAGGGAGCGACTGGGCTGTACGCCAAGACCATCAGCTCAAGGCTCAGCGAGCTGACGAAGTCTGCCCAGGTCGAGAGGGTTGAGGGCGAGGGTGGGGGAAGGTACAGGATTTCCACTCTCGGCGTTCACAGGCTACACGAGCAGCTGTCGAAGAAGTTCCAGAAAGCTCAGGCTGGCCCAGCTTTATCTGCCTGAACCTTTGGCGGGAACTTCTGAACGTACCTGTAGTTCCTCATACTGCCATCCCTGAAAAGGGTGCCCTCCCTCACCAGGTCAACGAGTGTGTGCGCCACAGCTGTCCTGTCGTAGTGGTATCCCCTCCTGCTCATCTCCTCGTGCACCTCGGAGAGGGAGCGGGGCGTTCCGAACCAGCCCTCGCGCCACATCGCGAGTATGAGCCCCCTGCATGTCTCGAACCTCCTCTCACCGCGCATCTGCTCGGTGCTCTCGACAACGGCCGGCTCCCTTGAGGCCATGCCTGCCAGCACGCTCTCCACAGCCTGCTGCACCCTGTCCTCCGGGCAGGTGATCTCCACCTCCCAGGCGCCCCTTCTCAGCTTCACCGTGACGTTGGCTGGCTTCCCCGCCTCCGACAATGTACCACCCCGCTGTTGTTATTGGCCAACATGCGCAACGCTTATTAACGCACCTTCGCCATACCTTTGTTGCCCAACATGAGCAATATATTAACACTTCCCGACAGCGACGCATCACTGCTCGAGAAACTCGCCGAGGAGTTCAGGCTCGGCTTCGAGGAGTTCGTGGACAGCGCCGAAAAGGAGCTTTCAGGGAAACACTTCGTCTTCAGCAGGTACGGGAAGGAGCTCTATCCATACTTCGAGTCGTCAGGCGCGACATCTGCCCCTGGGTGCATAATTCCAATAAAAGAAGGGAGGCCTGTCGTGTCTGTCGACTCGACCTGCGTGCTCGTTGGGGAGAGTCCCGACGGCTCTCTGTACGCGTCCAGGGCAGCTGTCGGGATATCGCATGCAGGCGCACTGAAGAGGTTCATGAGGCTCGGTCCGCTCTTCGTCTATATCTCTGAGCACGGCGTATCGGGGATAAGGGCAGACCCGTCCCCCGTGGAGCTTGACCTGCTGCTCTCGGACCACGCTGTTGCAGAGAGGTTCGTCAGGAACACAATTGAGAGGAGGGTGGTTGAGTCGCTGATGAGGACAGAGGGGGAGGTAATTGTTATGGCAGACGGCTCGCTCAAGCATCCCTTCGGCCAGTTCTCAGTATCGCTCCCTGCCCGCTCTTCCGGCGGGTGTCTTGTCGGCTTCTCGAAGTCAAGCAATCTGATCTTCTCCGAGAGGGAGGTCTCCTCTCTCTCCGCCTCGCAGTTTCCTGCCTATTTCCAGATGGACGACGGGGATGTCAAGACAGTCCTCGCCAAGTTCTCCAGCAACGGGCTCGTCTTCAGGCTTGACATAGCGAACACAGACGAGCCGCCTGGGGTTGTCCTTGGAAGGATACTCTGGAACGATTCGTTCTCAGCAGGCTACCCCGAGTCGCTCAAGGTGGCCCACCACCTCTCTGTCTTCACCAAGGCAGACGACCAGGCACTGAAGGCCTTCGTCACAGGAAGGTTCCGCGTCAGGAGACTGAGCACAGTCATGCTCAGGAGCGTCGCCCTGGGCTGCTTCAGGGGTGGTGCGTAGACTGAAGCTCCTGAAGAAGGAGGGTGACAACCTCCTTGTCGTGGCAGCATCGGCCGAGAAAGTAAGGGTCGGCGACTACCTTCTCGTGAGCGAGGGGGAGAGGAGGCTTGTCCTTCAGGTCTACGACGAAAGGTACCTCGACGTCGAGGGGATAGAAGAGGAGATAGCCAGGGAGGAGGTTCTCTCTGCATCCGCGCCCGGTGTCACGGAGGACCCTGCGGACGTGGGTTCTGTCTCCACGCTGATAAGGGACATGAGGGTACTCGTGTGCAAGGCGAGGGGGACCATAGATGGGTCAAGGCTCTCGCCAAGGATAGACTGGGTCCCGTCCAGGGCGAGCTCGAAGGTCTCTAGGCTGCTTGTGAGCGAGCTTGTGTCAAGCGTCCCGAGGCTTGGAAGGAGGATGATAAGGCTTGGAAGGACCGACTCGAGCTCCGAGTTCTCGATCGCCGCAGAGGCCCTGGATGGAAGGATAACTGTGATCACAGGAAGGAAGGACTCTGGCAAGTCGCACCTCGCGAAGATGCTGCTCAGGGGTCTGCTGGACCACGGAGCTTACAGCATCGTGTTCGACCTCAACGACGAGTACTCAAACATAGGCTTCAGGAAGGACGGGACAAGGCTACCCATGGCCCAGAGGGTCCACGTGATGAGGCCTGGCCGAGACATGAAGTTCTCACTCGACTCAGTGGGGCTCAGGGCAATGACATTCCTGCTCACACACTCCCTTGAGATGCCAGGGACATCCCTCCGAGAGTTTGTCAAGGTCTGGGAGAGCCTGGAGCAGAGGGGAGGAGTAACGCTCTCCTCGCTCGAGGATGCGATACACCAGTGGAGGTGCAACGAGTTCGTCAGGGACGCACTCTACGCCAGGTTCCACACCATATCGTCATGCGGCCTCTTCACGGACTCCGAGGAGAGGAGCTTCGACCTTCACCGTTTCTTCTCCTCGGGCAGGGAAGGTGGCGCGCTCGTTGTGAGCCTGAGCTGTGTCTCACCACTCAACAGGAAGATGGTCGTAGAGCTGATACTCTCGAAGCTTGTGGAGCTTCTTGAGGCGAGGAGGGTCCCGCCTGTCTTCCTCTTCGCTGAGGAGGCACACCTGTACCTGAGGGAGACTTACTGGGAGGACCTGATAACGCGAATGAGGCACTTCGGCGTCTTCACCGTCTTCGTCACGAATCAGCCTGACGCAATAGAGCAGAGGATATACAGGCAGGTGGACAACATATTCCTGTATAACTTCAGCAGCGACTCCGACCTGAGCCTTGTCTCGCAGGCGTCCATGACAGACTCCGACACAGTCAGGGCTATAGTGAGGACCCTGCCCCCACGGATGTGCCTTGCTCTCGGCCACGCTGTAAACAACCTTCCTGTAATCGTTTCAGTCGACCCCTTCGACTCCCCGCAGACTGGAGCCACGAGGCACTTCTTCGAGGATGTCGCACCCCTCCAGGAGATAAAGTGAGGTGCGGCACACCTTCTGGGAGCGACGAAAAAAGGAGGGATGTTGCGGCTAACTACATCGGCAGTATCTTTCTTCCGTAGTTTGTGTTGACCTCGATTGCAGTGGCCACGTACCATGCAACAAGGCCAGTCAGGAATATTTCCCATCCGGAGGCTGTGGCGATGGAGGTTATGCCGGCTGATATGGCGTCAAGCAGAAGGTATGCTATTAGAAGCAGCACGAATACAGCCGTGACACCGCCGCCGTGCTTCGGTGCATTGATGGTGAAGGTGAATGTGAAGAGTGTCCACATAAGCCAGAAGCCAAGAAGGTTTGTCGTGCTGAGCGCCGCCACGTTGTTGATTAGGAAGAGAGCGATCCAGAACGCGCCGTACCCAGTGAAAGCAGAGCCAGAGAATATCTCACCCTTGCTGAGTGCTATGAAGCCAGCGATGAACTGCGCCGTCCCTCCCCATATGAAGGCGAGTGCAAGGTTCGCGCCGCCAGGGAAGTAGCCTGCGACGTTGAGGCCTGTGAGCATCGTCGTCATCCCGAAGCCCATGAGGCCTATCACTGCCGGGTTAGCCCAGTCCCTCGGTACTGAGCCTGACATTTTCGCAAAGTGCTATCGAGCATCGATATAAAAACATTCCGGAAATTCTGTGCGTCAGTTGTAATAAAGGAGAATGTTCATCACCATTCTCGCGACGTGTTTTACAATTCGAAAGACTTAAATAGAACGCCCAGCAACGAACATTACAGAAAATGTCAGTTAACTGGACGCTTCCATTCGACGAAAAGATACTACCAGAAAACAAGAAGAACGTTGTCGATATACAGGCATACCACAGCATACACAGGAGCTCTGTCGAGAACTACAGGGAGTTCTGGGCAGGCGTTGCATCCGAGCTCGACTGGTTCAAGCCCTGGGACAAGGTCCTTGACGACAGCGACCCGCCATTCTACAAGTGGTTCAAGGGCGGCGAGCTCAACGCCTCCTACCTCTGCGTCGACAGGCACGCTGCCACCTGGCGGAAGAACAAGGTCGCGATCCTCTGGGAGGGTGAGCCGATGGAGAAGGGTGTCCCAAAGGAGGTGAGGAAGCTGACATACGGCGACCTCTACAGGCAGGTGAACAGGGTGGCGTACATGCTCAAGAACACGTACGGCCTGAAGAGGGGCGACGTGATCGGAATCTACCTCCCCATGATACCCGAGCTCCCCATATTCATGCTCGCCGCCTCTAGGCTTGGCGTCGCATTCAGCGTCGTCTTCTCAGGCTTCAGCGCGGACGCAATATCGGAAAGGATGAACGATTCGCAGGCAAAGCTTGTCGTAACTGCAGACGGTGGCTGGAGGGCGGGGAAGGTTGTCCCGCTCAAGCCTATCGTAGACGAAGCTCTGAAGAAGACAGAGACAGTCTCCAAGGTGATCGTGGTGAGGCGGCTGGGAGGGGATGTGAACATGGTCAGGGGAAGGGACGACTTCTACGACGACCTCCTCGAGTCAGTCCCTGTCAACGCGACAGTCGAGCCGGAAAGGGTGAAGTCTGAGGATATGCTCTACGTTCTCTACACCTCTGGAACGACGGGCAAGCCGAAGGGGCAGGTCCACGACGTCGGCGGATACATGACGCTGCTGCACGCCACGATGAAGTGGGTCTTCGACATACATGATGAGGACGTCTACTGGTGCACTGCAGACATAGGCTGGGTCACAGGCCACTCCTACATCGTCTACGGGCCATTGATGGAGGGCGCCACAACACTCATGTACGAGGGCTCGCTGACATACCCGGAGCCGGACAGGTGGGTCTCGATAATAGAGAGGCACGGCGTGAACGTTCTCTACACCTCCCCAACAGCGATAAGGGGCTGGATGAAGTTCGGCGAAGAGTGGGTCAGGAAGCACGACACATCCTCGGTGAGGCTGATGCACTCAGTTGGGGAGCCGATAAACCCGGA
>Ga0080006_1169196_pt1 | contig 23308 bp, 20 predicted proteins | sample RS3BMetagenome_FD_69209 | JGI IMG/M metagenome (GOLD analysis project Ga0080006, IMG submission 69209) | Ferric oxide microbial mat and aquatic microbial communities from Rainbow Spring, Yellowstone National Park, USA - RS3B (SPADES... ...
ATGTTCTGCTTGTAGAGAAAAGAGGTGAGCTTGGAGGGGCTCCAATAAGATGGAAATATCATTCTCTGGCTCCAGACTTCACTCCGACAGAGCAGGTCCTTGGACCTATGATAGAATTCTGTGAGAAATCTGACCTGATTGAAGTAAAAAGAAATTCAGTCGTTACAGAATGCATTGGAGAAGCTGGCAATTTCACAGTAACATTGAATACACCAGATGGCAGAGAAAGGAAAAATGTAGCTGCAATAATAGTTGCCACAGGGTTTGAGCATTTTGATGCCAGGGTAGACCCAAGATACAGCTACGGAAGGGCCCCTAATGTAATAGGGATAAACGAATTGGAGGTTATGCTCAGCCAAGGAAAGGTTACAGGTCATGATGGTAAAGTGCCCAAGAGGGTAGCGTTCATATTCTGCGTAGGCTCTAGAGACAGGTCAACAAACCCCTGGTGCTGCACTGTATGCTGTGGAGTAAGCATAAAGCAGGCTATAGAGCTAAAGCAGGTTTTGAAAGATGTACAGATTTACATGATATACATGGATATCAGAACAATAGGCCTTTGGGAGAAGCTTTACTGGGACAGTATGGAGAAATATGGTATAAATTACATAAGGGGAAGGGTTGGAGAAGTATACTATACTGGAGAAAAACTGCTTGTAAAGGGCGAGGACACTCTCGTAAGGGGACCTTTTGAAGTCCTTTTTGATATGGTTGTTCTTGCAGTCGGGATAGAGCCAGGAGAGGGGACAAGACAAATATCCAAGGTTTTAGGGCTGAATGTCAACGAATATGGTTTCCTTGCACCAAAAATACCTAATGTACATTTTGACTCTGGCAAAGACGGCATATACCTAGCGGGAACATGTGTTGCACCTATGTCGGTTGAAGAGAGCATAGCGGAAGGTTCTGCCGCTGCTATGCAGGCTGCGAAATTGATGAATAGAATCAAGGTGAGAGCTTGACAGAGGAGAAGGATGAAAAGGGCAAGTTCATAGTAGAAAGAAAATATGTTGATGACGATAGAATAATAGAGCCTGACAAGCTAGAGGTGGGAGGTATAGATATTTCAGGTAGATGGGGTACTTTAGTTCTCCCGAGAACTATAGAAGAATTTGACACTTCGATCTACGAAAAAGTCTTAAGATTGCCAAGAGGAAAGAATATAGGGAAGTGCTGGCAGTGTGGTAATTGCACAGCAGTCTGCCCAGTGGCTCATGCCCATCCAGAATTCAACCCAAGGTATCTAATCCATATAGTCAAGATGGGCTACAAGGCTGAAATAGACAGGCTGAAGGAGTTCGTGTACCTTTGCTCAGGATGCGGTCTTTGCAGTGCCGCTTGCCCTAAGGGCGTGGACCCTCAAGGGGCGATGATAGCTATGAGTATAGCTTTTATGTCAAAAAGGTGAAACGATAAGATGGTTTATCTTTTCTTATCAGCCGTTTCAGTAGTTGACCCTTACTATGTCTCATTCTTTTTTGTCCTGCTTGCAGCTGTATCACTAGTCATGCTTTACATGAGGATAAAAACATGGGGTGTAGAATTCACGCCTGCATCTCTTATCACTTCTCTTGGTTCCTCAGAATTGAAAGGTGCCTCCTTTGGAAAAAAGCTTACTTTACTAGCAAGTGTAAGCTTCAGAGATATTTTCCTCTTGAGAAGAGCTGGGGCATGGTGCGAAGAAGATATTCACACCATAGGAAGAGGTCTTCTGATGTGGGGCTTCAGTATTCTTGTATTATTCAACGTAATAGGTTTCTTAATCAACTTTGGGAATTTATTGACGTATTTCCTAGCTGGTTCGAAGGCTTTGATGATTTCTGGAGCGCTGATTCTTTTGCTACGGAGGCTACTGTACAGAAACAAAAGAATCTCCACTGACCCTCATACTTGGGCTCTCCAAACTTTGTTTCTACTCATAGGATTGAGTGGTTTTATAGCAGACATGCTTTCTTTTGGTAATGACCTGTTGCTCTTTGGTATCTTTTACCTTCTTTATCTTGGACTTTTCGCGGTATTCTTTCTATATTATCCGTTCAGCGAGTTAGCATTCCTTGTCTGGAAAGGTTCTCTTCTGACTCAGGAGAGTTTGGCTGAAGAATTAAGAAGAATTTCGACTGAAAAGAGTGAGTCCCTTGCAAGAAAAAGATAAGGAAACTTTAGCTTTCAGGACTGAGGTAGCCTTTTTAGGCAAAGATCATGTAGGAAGTGTCAGACATTTTGAAGGGCATGACCTGAATAGATTTGCAGAATGTTCAAGGAAAATAATTGCAAGACTTGGACTGAAAAATAAAGATAGTATAGAGTCAGTATCAGGAAAGGCGATATACACAAGTGTCTCGCAGGTTGATGATAATACATTTCTTTGGGTAAAAGGTCTGGAAGTAAAGGGCGTAGGCGTTGTGGCAGATGTCAAGGTTATTCATGCTACAGAAGATAGCGCAAGGGCGGATGAGTTACTCTCAAACTTCTTTGAGCTTGTAGAAGCTGACATGGGCCTAGTCTGATTTTTGAACAAGGCTTCATGAATCTGACATACTATCCTCGCTAAAGCTTCGGAGGTTCTGGGGTCTCCATCGTTCTTGGAGTTGCCCCTCTGGGGTATCAGTGCTCCCTTTGCACACATCCCTGTCTGTGTGCAATTGACCTATGCCTTCCATTAAAGGAGGACGCAACGCTATGTTAAACGAAGAGTTGAAGTCAGCATGGTCAACTTGTCCGCACTTGAATGATTTACCTTCCCTAATCCCCATGCTTCCACAGCTGGAACACTTTTTCGATGTGTTTCCAGGCTCGACATAAGTTATTGAATGTCTTCCAACTTAACTTAGCTTTATACTGCTCAATAGTATATACTTTTCGCAATTCATCTCCTGCCTGAAGGTCGGAGCTTTCTTGCACATTTCTCGTTAATGTAAATATACAACGTAGTTCTAACCATAAACATGCCAAAGGTTCTTGTTTTATCTCCACTCCCAGCGACTGTTGTGAGAAGTTTCTTCTCATCGTACATATCAAAAGGTCTTGATGTAGAAATAGTAACAGTTGACGACCCTGCATCACCGCTACTGAAGAAAGAACTGCAAGAGGCTGATGTGGTTATAGGCGATTACACGTTCAGGATAGAAATAGACGCAGAGATGGTTAAGCTGATGAAGAAGGTTAAGCTGATACAGCAGCCGAGCACGGGTTACGACCATATCGATATCAAGACTTGCGCAGAGAGAGGGATACCTGTTGCCAACATAGGAGGGGCAAATTCCCTATCTGTAGCGGAGCATACCATAGCTCTAGCCCTTGCGCTCATAAAGAAGATCCCCTATGCTCATCAGCAGATCCTTTCAGGAAAGTGGGCACAGGCGGAGCTTATGAATTCTGTGGGTGAAATTTATGGAAAGACTTGGGGTGTCATCGGAATAGGAAGAACGGGAAGAGAAGTTATCAAAAGAGCATCAGCTCTTGGGGCTAGGATAATCTACCATGATAAAGTAAGGCAGGAAGGTTTAGAGTATAGAGAGCTGAACGAGCTGATTAATCAGAGCGACATAGTTTCAATACATCTACCCCTCACCGAAGAAACAAGGCAGATGATTGGAGAGAGGGAACTTAGACTGATGAAACCAGATTCGATATTGATAAACGTATCAAGGGGAGAAATATGCGATGAAAAAGCGCTTGCAAAGGCTGTTTCAGAAGGATGGATAGCTGGAGCGGGTGTGGACGTCTTCTCTCAGGAGCCACTCCCTCCTGAGCACCCGTTGCTACAGGCTGCGAAGGAAGGAGCAAACTTGATACTCACTCCTCATATTGCTGGTGCGACGAATGAAGCAAGAATGAGAATAATACAGTTCACAGTTCAAAACGTTGCTAAAGTGCTTATGGGGGAGAAGCCGGAGAACGTGGTCAACTTATGAACGTAGCTCAGAGCATCGCTTCATCTTTAGTCTCTTTAGGAATAAAGAGAGTTTATGGGCTGGTAGGGGTATCTATTCTTGATCTTCTTGATTCCATTAAACAATCCCCTGTCAGATATATATCGACTCGGCATGAACAGGTAGCTGTCAGCATGGCTGATGCTGAAGGAAGGCTTCTTCACAAACCAGGGGTAGCCGTGGTTCATGCAGGTCCAGGCCTACTTAACAGCATGATAAGCATAGCAAACGCATACAAGGATTCTTCTCCTCTTCTTGTCATCACCGGGGGAGTAAGAAGAAGGATGAAGGGACTTGACAGCTGGCTTGAGGTTGACCAGCTCAGTATGGTAAAACCTATTACAAAATTCTATGCCAGAATAGAAAAACCTTCGCAAACTTCCATGATAATTTCCGAAGCGTATTCTGCATCCTCATCTCCTCCATACGGTCCTGCTGTAGTTGAAGTTCCTGAAGACTTGTGGGAGGTGGAGGCTGGTGAAGATATAGCTGAAGCAGTACCAAGCAAGGTGGAACAGCCAAAGGAAGAAGAGGTAAGGCGAGTAGCTATGCTTCTTGAAGAGTCATCGAAGCCTCTGATACTCGCAGGAGGGGGAGTGAACAATCAGGAGGCTTCAGAATACCTGAAGCAGTTATGCCATTATCATTCAATACCAGTTATTGTGACAGGTAATGGCAGAGGCGCGTTTCCAGAAGATGACGAACTATTTGTAGGTAGAGCCGGTTTTGGAGGGGGAAGTATGGCTGCAGATTATGCGCTTGAAGAAGCAGATTTATTAATTTCAATCGGAGCTGGGATATCTGATGTAACTACATATGGATATTTGATAATGCCAAAGGGTAAAAAAGTTGTAGTAGACCTGGATAAGATGGCTGAGAAGAAGCCTGTCAATCTGTTCATGCACCTGCATTGCGATGCAACATCTTTTCTCAAGTTGCTGTTAAATTATAACATAACAAACAGAAGAAGAGAAGAATGGATGGATGTAATATCTAGTAAAAAGAAAGAATGGCAGGATATGCTAGATGTTTCAGCTTCAAAGAGCGATACATTATGGGTCAATCCATCCAAATTCTTCCGAGCTCTAGACGACTCGCTTCCTGATGATGCGATTGTAACAGCCGGACAAGGTGTGCATATAGTCTACACATACGACTATCTTAAGATCAAAAAGCCTAATAGCTTCCTTGCGGCGACCAATTTTGGAGCTATGGGTTTTGCTTTTCCAGCAGCGCTGGGAGCAAAGGTTTCCGTGCCAGAAAGAACTGTAATAGCTGTGCTTGGAGATGGTGAGTTTTTGATGACTCTACAAGACTTGGAGACTGCCGTCAGGGAAAAGATAGGAGTTAAAGTTATAGTGCTTAACGACAATTCTTATAGAGTTCTGTACCTGCGTCAGAAGCTCCAGAAGATGGGTAGGCTTATAGGGACTACACACTCAAATCCTGATTTTGTAAAGCTTGCAGAAGCCTTTGGTGCAGAAGCCCTGACAATCAGCTCTGATAATCAGATAGAAGAAGCTGTAAATTTTGTAATTCAAAAGGGCTCAAACCCTGCTATTCTTGAGCTGAAGATCAATCCGGACGAAATGCCTCCCCTTAACCTAGAGCCTTCTTCAAGGTTTTAACAGACAAATATGGGACAAAAGAAGCCATACCGTTTATCGTTAAAATAAATTGCTTTGCTAATGTTTGAATGTATTCTTGACAACTATAAGACAGCTAGTGAAGTGCACACCAAATCATTTTGTCCTCGTAAACGATGCGTCCTGGTAATGCGCCTGCAAGGTGATGAAGATTTGTCGATGAATTTGTATGAGAATAAGTTTATCAGCAAAGGCATCATCGTAAAGCTCTAGTGGATGAAGAAAGAACTCCCGATAAAGGCATAGCCTACATGCAAAGAGGGAAGCAAAAGCGCTAATGCAAGTGATAGAAAAGTTATCTGCTTACAGATTTGTCTTTTGAATGGTCTCTCACAAGCTTCACGTTTATATTTCCTGCATAACTATGCATATCAGGTTTGAACACTGTAGGATATCGCTGGATCGTTCTGGCAATGTACACATTTGTAGCGTTTTCATCGCAGCTGATATGGTTGAATTTTGCAGGAATAGCCGAGCCCCAACTGACAGAAATATACAGCGTAAGCGTTGAGCAAGTAGGATATTTAGCTGCTTTCTGGCCTCTTGTATTCATACCTCTATCGATCCCGACAGGTCTAAGCACAGATAAGTGGGGTTTTAGAGTGAATGTTGCATTAGGCTCAGGAATAATTGCGTTATTTTCTTGGCTCAGAATCCTTGCTGGTCTCAACTTTAACCTTTTGCTTATGTTCCAGACTCTGGCAGGAATCGGACAACCCTTTGTATACAACGGGGTATCAAAATTGGCAGGAAGCTGGTTTGACAAAGGAGAGCAGACTATAGCCAATGGGTTGGGAACCATGGGACAGATAGCTGGAATGATAGCTTCCTTGGTCTTGACACCGTTTATGGTTCCAGATGCTTCTTATGCAGAATTAAAACAGAATATGATATTGTTTGCACTTATTTCAACCATAGCGTTTGTCCTCTTCGTAACTCTGTCAAGGGAGGCTGGTGCTAAAAGGAGACCTAAGAATTGGCATGAAGTGCTCCAAGAGATAATGTATGTCAGCAAGATGAGAAATGTAATTATTCTCTCCATACTCTTTTTCATAGGGGTTGGTACTTTCAGCGGATTGATACAGTGGACTGAAAGTATCCTTGAAAGCAGAGGGTTGAGTCCGTTTTACGGCTCACTAACAGGTGCTGCCTTGCTTGTAGCTGGTATTGCAGGCATGGTCACAATATCTTACATAGCAGATAAGCTCTCGAAGCTCAGAATTTTCATAACAGCAAACAGTTTAGTCGTAGCAACTTTTCTTTTTCTCTTTTCTTTCGACTTTAGATATTCTGCATATGTAATATCGGCTGTTATAATAGGCTTCTTTCTCCTTTCTCTTGCCCCGGTAGGCCTGCAGATATCTCTGAATACTGTTGGAGAGGCCAGGTCAGGAAGTGCGGCAAGTATAATCTGGCTTGCCTCGCAGGTTGGTGCGTTGATGATGATAGTGATTATGGCTTCTCTCAGCACTATCACCTATGGTTTACTTGCGACTCCCTGGTCTTATTCGTTAGTCCTATCTTCTCTTCTTATGTTGTTTGCTGCAGGAATAAGTCTTCTTTTGAAAGAAAAAAGCTAAGCAATGTATAACAGCAGAACCTTCGCAATGATTGAGGAATAGAATATGTCTGAAAAAGAGAGTGAAGGAAAAGTGTGGTTGCTTGCTATAGACCTTGATGGTACTATTTGGGACCATCTGGATATTTCATTGGTATATCCCCCCTATAAAAAAGAGGGAGATGGGGTTTTGACAAATGATAAAGGAGAAAAGGTAAGGCTTAACAAGGAGGCCGTGGAATTCATAAAATGGGCTAAGCAAAACGGCGCAATAGTGGCTAGCCTTTCATGGAACAAACCTGACCACGTTTTTAAAGCACTTGACACTTTTGGCATCAGCGACCTTTTTGACTATCATGCTACAGAGTATACCGATGAAAAGGATAGAAGGCTTCTTGAGCTTCTTAGAAGGTTGAGCACGAATGGGATAAAAATTCCTATCTGCAACGTAGTCTACGTAGATGATAGGGATATACATATTGAGGATATAAGAAAAAATGTGGGTGATGTTCTGTTCATCCACATCTGGAATAAAATCAGTGACTTTTCCGAGGCAAGAAAAGTGATTAAGGATAGACTGCTCTGAACTCTTAGAACATCAGGTCTAACTGTTCAGCTTCTTCATATCTTTTCTGTTTCTCCAATAATAATTCACAAAATGATAATAGCGCTTTCTGTATAAATTAAAATTCCTTTCGTCAGGAGTATAAACTTTTGATATTTTGGACTCTATCTCTTCAGCCTTAAGATAGCCTAGGCCAATAGATGCAATCATGGCTGCTCCTCTGGCAGTCGAAAAATTAGGGTTTTCAACGACTCTTATTTCGCGTTCGAACACATCTGCAAATATCTTGGGCCAGACAGATGATAAAGCCACTCCTCCAGACATGGTTAGTGGACCTTTAGACCTTGAAATGAACCTTTCCACAGTTGATAATAACCATTTTGAGTTGTAAGCTACGCCTTCCATGACAGCCCTCAGGAAATCGCCTTTGTCATGTTCAAGCGATAGATTGTAGAAACCTCCTCTGATATATGGGTCCTCTACAGGCGTTCTCTCTCCAAACAGCCAGGGCAGGAAGACCAAATTTTTTGCTCCAGCTGGAGATGAAGAAACTAGGTCTTCGATTATTGTGTATTTGTTTTCTCCTTCTAAGCTAAGGAGTCTGCTTATGTACTCAAGACAATTTCCTGCATTTTCCTGTTCGGCAGCTACAAAGTAATACCCTGGAAGAGCTGAAGGGAGCGACGCTATATTGTGGAATATGTCAGTTTTCTTATATGTTGTATGTGCAGTTATCCACAAAGAAGTTCCAGCGTATAATAAAAGAGAACCTTCGCCTACGCTTCCCGCGCCTACAATAGAACACTGCATATCCCCTGACCCAGAAATCACACTTACATCACCAGGCAGACCGAGTTCTGCTGCTACATTCTGACTTAGTTTCCCAACTACATCGATAGGAGAGATAAGCTCTGGTAGCTTCCCTTTATCTATTCCGGTTGCTTCAATCAACTCGTCATCATATTTTATCAAGTTTGGGTTTCTGTTATCTGTCACCCATAAAAGTGATATATTGTCCCAAGAAGCTTTGAATTCTCCTGTAAGCTTGAATGCAAGATAATCCTTTGGCTCCAGAAATTTGTAAGTTCTTTGGTACAGTTCGGGAATTTCGTTCTTTATATAGAGAATGTGGGCAAGAGAGTCCTTTCCCGAATGGGCTGGGGCACCTGCGGTCTTTCTCAACCATCTGACCAACTTGTCGACCCTGTAGCCAGATATAGACGGAAAGCCAGAAGTCAGCTTCTGCACGTGCTTTTTTCCCCTAGTATCCATCCAGATTATGGCTTTGTAAAGTTCCTTGCCATCAGAAGATAATGGAACTGTACCTGACCATTGTCCTGTCAATCCTATCCCTCTAACACTGTAGCTTTCGTCTGTCATATGCAGTATCTTCCGTACTCCATCTTTCATAGCTTCAACCCAGATACGAGGGTCTTGCTCTGCTTTGCCTCCCTCTCCTATCTCTACTGAATAATTTACTCTATGACTTGCGAATATCTTTCCCTTTGTATCTGTGAGCACAACCTTGCATGAAGATGTGCCCAAGTCTATGCCGATAAAGCAGTCCAAGTTTAAATTCACTCTATGTGTAGATCCATTCAACTATATTTTTGATAAACAGATCAACTTCATCCCTAGGAAGTGATGAGGCCATACCGTATATAGGAGCTAGGGGAGCAGACTTAAGTCTACCATTCTTCACATCATTCATTGAATCTCTCAAATCGCTCAAGAATTTCTCCTTCACTCCTTTTAGTGTATGCCTCATCGTAATTGCGATATGGAATGCTGCAGGATTCATTAAACCGTTCAGTACCCAGCCTCTTCTGGCCATACCCTCCATTATGAGATATGGATCATACATATCTGAGGAAAGTGCTATCACCCATAGGGGTCTTCCAAGAACTTTGACCCCTTCGATATCCATCACTCTGCTCAAAATAAAACTGCCAGTATCGAGGATCTTCTTCACAGAATTCACGTAACCCTCTTCTCCTAGGGCAAGCATAACTGCCCAAGCTGCAACTATCGGAAACCCTGCTCTGCTGCCAGACATTGTTGGTGTGAAGTAGATACCTCCCTGCCAGTTCGTCGTTGCGTAGACCTGATGCTGAAACAACTCGCTGTTACGGTAAAGGATCACAGAGGTTCCCTTTGGGGCAAACCCGTACTTGTGAGTATCGATAGATATTGATGTCACTCCTAGATTTCTGAAGTCGGACACAGGAATAGCGTATCCAGCCTTTTCTGCAAATGCGTTTATGAATCCTCCGAGGCAGGCGTCAACATGCAAACCTACTTGCGTATCTGAAGCTATGTCTGAAAGCTCTTTGACATCGTCATAAGTCCCGAAAGGGAAGCATGGAGCTGAAGCAACAATAGCAATGGTATTGCTATCTATGCTCTCCTTTACTTTTTGAAGATCAACTTGGTAATACTCGTTAAGAGGAATGTATTTGGGCTTTATACCAAAGTATTCACACGCCTTCGAAAAAGCTGCATGCGCGGAAACAGGCAAGATTATGTTGGGTTCTGTTATCCCTTTTTTCTTTCTGAAATTGTCCCGGTAAGTTTTCATTGCTAGCAGGATGCTTTCTGTTCCTCCAGATGTTACTGAACCTCTAGCAGAGTCACCGGCATGCATCAGGGAAGCAACCATTGAAACTATTTCTGCTTCAAACTTGGTAAGGCTTGGCCAAATGTCTACATGCAAAGGATTGCTTTGTGAATAAAGGCGATGTATTTTACCGATGAATGAAATCATACTGCTTTCGCCATGGTAAACAGCACCTGAAACCCTTCCTGACTTCCAGCTTCTGTCTTCATGTCTTGCAAAATCTGAGAGAATTGAAATAATTTTGTCCTTTTCCAGGCCATTCTTCGGGAGGTTCCTGAATTCTATCGTCTTCCCTTTGTAAGGCTTTAGACTCTTTTGAAGGTATTCAAGCAAAGAATCAAGGCCTGGATCGTCGTTTTTACTCGACATGAGAAAGCTTTCAAGTAGGCGATATTTAATATTGTTTGAAGAGAGCTTTGGCATAAGATTAAGGCGCATACATTATATCCTGGACTTTCAAGAAGTATAGAGTCAAGTTGACTGAATGGGACCCAGCCAGACTACCGGAGAATCCTAGCAGAGTAATAGCAATACTGAAGTTCGTCAGAGTCGAACATACCTTTCTCAGCCTTCCAATGGCCTATTCAGGTGCATTTGTAGTAACAATGAGTATACCCAGCGTTAGAGTTCTTGTTTTGATATTCTTTGCTCTATTCTTCATCAGGGTTGCTGGAATGACTATGGATAATATAGTAGACCTTGACGTCGACTCAAAGAATCCCAGGACAAAAAATAGACCACTGGTTACTGGTGCCATTTCTTTAAGGGAAGCATGGCTTATGCTTATCATCAGCACACTAGCGTTCTTTGCTTCAGCATACCTGATTAATTTCTGGGCGTTTATCCTCTCTCCTGTTATTTTCTTTGTTGTTCTATCATATCCATTTATCAAGAAGTATACTCACTTTGGAGCTTATCATATTGCATTGATTGAAGCTCTGTCTCTGTTCAGCGGTGCTGTAGCTTCAGCAGGTGGCTCGGTCATAGGGATAGGTGAATTAATGTTAAGAATTCCATGGCTACTTGTAATTTCAACTCTCTTATGGGCCGTTGGATTTGACCTTTACAATCATATTATTGATATTGAATTCGACAGGTCCATGGGGCTCAAAAACCTGACTATGCTTCTTTCTGAAAGAGCTCTGCCTTTTGCTGGTTTGAACCAAGCTTCTTCAGTCATACTGGCCTTTCTTGCAGATTATACCTATAGGCTGGGCGCAATATCTTATACGGCCACTTTGGCGCATGGACTTATCATGGCATATGCATACAAGATCGCAAGAGAACAAGAATATGGAAGGGCCTTTAATTACAATATACTCTCTTCTGTAGTTCTAGGTACAGGAATTGTTATTGATGTAGCATTGGGCAGGCCTATGTTGTGAAGGGGAGAAACCTGTCATAAATTTATGAGAAATCCCATCTTTCCCTTTCTGTATATGTAATATCTTTCGAGAAACCTCTTCATCATAACCCTTATCCATGATGTTTTAACAGACTGTATATTTCCCTGCCAGGGCAGGTCGCTTCTGATATGAATTCCCTTGCCCCTTCCAGTATCGATTATGTTGATAAAAATCGGCTTAAAAGGCCTGTTATTCCCTGCTATCCTGCTGGCGGTGTAGATACCCATTCTCATAGCCAGTTCACCTAACTTCGGTCCGATGTCAACTGCGTCGCCTGCACCGAATACATTTTCTGCGGCAGATAGATAGTGGTCAACCTTCAGAAAGGAGTCTAGCGGTGGTGGTGGTTCTGGAGGAGGGAAGATGTATTCAGCATGGTCCGCTTGCTTTATTCCCTCAGATTCAGCTAGCGTTCTTACTCCTTCCTCAACTTTGGCGCCAAGCCAATCAAGATAACTTCCGGCATATCTAACATCTTTCCCTGCTGCATTCAGGTAGAATGCAATTTGGATAGCTATGTATTCATCATACCTGAAGGCTGAACCGAGACTTATATGATCAGCTTTGAGCAAGCTATCGATGAAAGTATCTAAGTTTCTTCTATCTGCACCCATAGCAACTATTAAACAATCAGCCTCAAGCCTGCCTTCATCAGTATAGACCGTCCTTGAAGAGATATCTATATCCTTGATGCTACACCTTTTGACAAACTTGGGGAGGATGAACGAACTTGTAACTTTTTTCCTGAGAATTTTTCTTCTAAGCCATGCATGTCTAATTTCGAATTCCTTCCCTGCTGACAGAATCTCTGCATTTATTCCCCTCTTTCGCAATTCATAGTAGGCGTTTAGACCAGCATATCCAGCTCCAAGTATAAGTACACTCAACGTACTGATTTTTGACGCTGCATATAAAATGGTTTGCAGAGGAAATTAGTTCTACCTCAGCTGTACCTTTCCTTCAGAACTTTTTTATCTATCTTCCCCACGCTTGTTAAAGGTATTTCGTCTGTTGTTATAAATTGCTCAGGTATCCACCATGAAAGTATCTTACCCTTGCCTACATCATCCTGCAGCTTTTTCTTGATTGTTTCGACCAGCTTCTCTCCCTTTCCAGCCTCGGGCTTTATAACTGCAACTGGTCTCTCGCCCCATTTCTGGTCTGCTATTCCTATTACAGCTACCGAGGCTACTCCTTCAACTTCAGATATAAGAGATTCGAGCATGCTGGTAGGTATCCATTCACCGCCACTCTTGATGACATCCTTAACTCTGTCGAGAACTTGTATTCCTGCATCACCGTTTATCTTTGCAAAGTCTCCAGTTCTGAACCAGCCTTCTTCGAAAGAAGCATAGCTTCTTTCTTCATCTTTGTAATAACCGTCCGGAAGCCATGGAGCTCTGACATATAATTCACCCATTTCGCCTTTTACAGCTGTTTTACCTTCAGGCGTTACTATTTTGAATTCTACAAATGGAACAGGGTGTATTGAATTATCAGTCTTTTTAATCTGAATAGCTGTTGCAAGCATATCAGTCCCGCCATAGATTGTAGAATACTTTATTCCTAGTCTATCCATTCTGTCAGCAAGCCCTTTAGGCACAGGTGAACCACCGATCAGAACCTTCAATCCCTTCAATTCTTCTCCTCTGCTGCTAGTGAGCAGCTGGTACATCATCGTTGGTATAGCATTTATCCATGTAACACCTTCTCTTTCGATAAGGTCGATAGTATTTTCAACTGTAAACTTACCTCCCACGACATATTTAGCTCCCAAATAGGCCGCGTGAAAGGGACTACCCCATCCCCATAGGTGAAAGAAGGGTATAAGAGGCATGATTACATCTTCATTCGTTAGCTTGGCTGATGCATTGAACAGACCGAGCTGATATACTATACTCATAGCTCCCATGACAACCCTGTCGTTTGTATAGAGCACTCCTTTGGGGAGACCAGTAGTGCCAGACGTGTAAAGTATGGAGTATGGGTCCTCGCCTGAAACTTCGTCTCCTTCGAATTCATCTGGAAGATTGATAGCTAAATCATCATCTCCACGCAAAATTATGATTCTTTCAGATGGTATACCAGACTTGTTAGCAATAGAAGCGAAGTCCTCTGAGGCGATAAGCCATTTACAGTCACTCTGCTTTAATGTGTAAAAGATATGCTCAGGAGGCAACCTGATGTTCACCGGATAGATTATAAATCCTGAAGCTGCTGCAGAATACAGTAGTTCGAAGAAGCGCAGGGTGTTCCAATCTGCAACACCAACAACATCTCCCTTCCTGACCCCGATCTTCTTCAGCTCTGCTGAAATCTTCTTAACCCTAAGGTATAGCTCACCATATTTTTCCATCTTCTTTCCGTATACAACTCCCTGATCAGGAAAGAGCTGGCTTGCCCTGCGAAGAAAAGAAATGACGGTCAGCAGGCTGTTTGGCCTGGTCATCTTTTGACCACTACCTCTATCTTATCTATATCCACAATGCTTGATGCATTCTCAAGTACCCATGAACCTATATCTTTTCTGCTTACGAACCTATCGCTGTAAATTCTTGCTACATCGATAAACCTTTCTGAACCAAGGCAGTTACCGATATGAAGAAGCATTACAGTTGCATAAGCATGACCCAGCCTTTCAAGGATACTCTTTGCTGAAAACTGAGCCTCTTCATCTTTCATACCTGCCAGTGAGTCAAAAGTTGAAGAAATTGTTTTCTTCATTTCACCGTAGATTTCCTTACCTTTATCTATTTCATTACCAAGACCTTCTATATCTTTCAGCATAGAAAGATGCGCTCCTTTCTTTGCTATAACTTCAAGCATATCGAGGGCCTGTATGTTGCTGGTACCTTCCCATATTGGAGTTATCAGAGCTTCTCTGTGCCACCTCTCAACAGTAAATTCAGTTAAAAATCCTACTCCTCCATGAAGCTCCATCGACAGCCTTGTAACGTGAGATGCCATGTCCGCAGTCAGGTTTTTCGCTATATGTGTCAGCAACCTTGCGTAATGGTACATTTCAGAATAGGGGTATCTGTCCATGAATGTCTTCTGGAAGAGGTCTACTGCTTTGAAGGTCAAGGCCATAGTACCTTCTATGTAACTCTCCATCTCGATTAAGTCCCTTAATACTAAAGCGTGCTGAATTAACTTCTTTCCAAAGGCAGTCCTCTTTTTGGCATAATAGTAGGCTTCCAGGTAGGCCTTTCTTGCTATTCCTAATGCACCTACTGCGTTTGAGAGCCTGGACACCATGAGGTTCTCCATAGTGTAATATATTCCCTTGTCTGCATCACCGAGCAGGAAAGCTTCTGAATCATTGAATTCTACTTCTCCTGTTGGTACGCTGACTGTTCCGCTCTTATCCTTTAACCTTCTGACTGTGAAATTTCTTATTCCTGAAGAATTTATCTCTGGAACAAGGAAGAGTGCCAGCCCCTTAGCTCCAGCCCTAGCCCCCCTTGGCCTTGCAGTTACTATTGCAAAATGAGCAAGACCTGCGTTGCTGGCAAAATATTTTGTGTCTCCATTCAGCAGCCAAGTCTCCCCGTTTGCTCTTGCCTCCAGCTTGTTTGCGCCAAGGTCACTACCCCCCTGTAGCTCGGTGAACCAAGTTGCTCCTAACTTTATTTCATCTGCCTCTCCTATCAGAGAAGCAAGAAATTTCTTTACCCTGTCATTTCCATACTTGAAGATTGCAAATGCTGTCTGATTGGTAACTGTAAGTATGCAGGCAATGCCAGGGTCCCCTATCAGATATATTGAAGAGAAGTAGTGAAACCAGTCAGCATTCCTGTAAGGCCTTTTGTTAACCTCAAATTCCTTCAGAAGCCTTTCTATAGCGTTTCTTTCTCCAGGCTCCAGCCATACCCTGTCAACCCTCTCTCCATCTATATCCCAGTAAACCTGTTTTGGCCTTGCAACCTTGTCAACATAATCAGCTACTTCATAGAGTTCGCCTCCGGCGAATCTGCCCAAAGGAGATAGGTCCTCTTTAAAATCAAAATAATTAAGAACCATCTTGAATGGTATGTCGATTGAATAGTGGTCTAGACCGTAAGCGTTTGATTCATACTTGAACGGAGAATCCATCATGTTAATTGTTACCCATTGTTCCCTTATATGCATTTTTAACCGACTTGTAATTAGACCGTTTTATCTCAGCGCCTCTTGTGAGCAAGTTTACAATTTGATGAAAAATTGACGAAAAATGTTTTAGACAGTTGTCTTTAATTCTGATTATGATAAAGACTAAGAGAGTCTATGAAGTATACGAGCAATCAGATGGTCTGAGATTTCTTATAGATAGGCTGTGGCCACGTGGTATAAAAAAGGAGCAACTAAAGCTAGAATCGTGGCTTAGGGATATAGCACCGTCAGATGAACTGAGGAGATGGTTCTCACACGACCCTGCAAAATGGGAAGAATTCAAGAAAAGATATTTTCAAGAGATAAGAGATAAGCCTGATTATAAGAAGCTTGTTGAGCTAGCTAAGAATAATGATATAACTTTGTTGTACAGTTCAAAGGAACAAATTTACAATAATGCCAGTGCGCTAAAAGGGTTTATGGAAGATGAACTGAAAAAGTCAGGAACACATGAATAAATTCGTAGGCTTGCGAAGGTGGTAGCAATGCAAGTCATGACTAGCCTGAATCCTTCAAAGACTAAGCTTGGGAAACTATAAGGACGCCTTCATGTTTCCCTAGTCCGGACTTCGCCTGAACCACTCGATGGTACGCTTGGAAAGAGGCCAAATTAAGTTTCTCTAGCATTGGTGAAGAGAAATTAACCAGCTTTTCACAGGGGGACGCAATCGTCTCAAGGGTGCCCGTAATATCAGCTAATGGAACACAATTGATACCCTGCAAACCGGCAAAGGCTTGAGACAGAGAGCAGAGGGAAAAGGTGAGGGTATGGCGCAAAAATGTCTCTGGGATTGATGAAAGGGACGCCTGTAAGACATATCAAATATTGTCCTTGCTATATAGGCGGAAACCTCAGAGTTAGGTTCAGCCTTCATGTATCAAAGAGGGAAAGAACCATACACGGAACTCAAAGAAAGAGGAGTTCAATGTGTTAACAAGAGTGACATTCAAAACCCAATTCCTCTCAACCATAAATTGTCTCCTTTGGTGATTCGATGAATCGCTCTATTGTCTCGTGCTAAAGATTACCAAAATTGTGAGAATGTAATTTATGAAGTAAAGGCTTATGCAGAACGGACAAAGCTTTCCAATTAGGGCTAGCTGGTCGTACCAAAGGTATATTGTGAAGACATCCCCTATGAGAAGCAAGGGAAGCAATAACATGAAATTAACTTCATTCCTGCCAAAGGAACTGTAGACAATAGAAAGGATGAAGATGAGAGGAAACCAGATAAGTCCAAAGATATACATGGGTATGCCAAAGAGCCTGCTGTATGGGCTGCTAGCAACTGCACCACAACTGAAGAAGCTGTTTATGTTGCAAACAGTAAAATCTGCAGTCAGATATTCGTAAGTTAGTATTATCGCTACAATTATACCCAATCCAGAAAGGGATATTATCGAAATTGAGAGCTTGTTCATTCTATTTTCGCTTCTTTTAAGCTAGGCTCTTCTGATGGGTTGCTAGCAACATAAGATAATGTTGAAGCTGATGGGTTGAATGCTGCTAGGTTGACATTCGCATATTGGCTGCTGCATACTGATGCTGGCCTCCCACCGTCAACCCTGCAGATTGCAGTTATTATTACATCAGCTCCTGCTAATATCTGCTGAGTTACAGGGTTACTCCTATTATTCAGCTGGGAATATATTTGCTCCCAGCTCAGTCCCTTCAAAATAGATGGATCATACGGAGAGTGCAAAAGAATGTAGTGATTGGCTATATCCAGAAATGGAATCGAGCCTGCGGGGTCATACTGGCTCCAGAGCTGAGCTTCTGTCTGACCTACGGGCTGGTAGTTGTTCCCCTGCCTATCATAGGCTTCAATCGCTACGAACGATATGTAGTTGCTTGTATATCTGACATGGCTGAAAGTTAAGGTTGACACGTTCATATCGTTAACTCCAGACAACATGTATTGCAAACCTGATATGTTTCCGAATTTTGAAAGAGCAATAACCAAGCTCCACCTCAATCCAGCGCAGTATGGACAGAAGTCTCCTCCTATGTAAAGAATTTCTGGCAATCCGCTCTTGTTTAGCGGAGGTCCGTTTATTGGTACCGGATAAAACTCTATCGTGACGTTAGCCAATGAATTAAGAGTTGCATCACTGACGCCAGTCAGGTTTCCATAGAAATCTGCAGATATCGGTGTATCTAGAATTGAAGGGTTGGTGTTATGACGAGGAAGTTGGGTGTAGATAAGAACACCCACTGCAGCAACAGATACTATTATCACAATGAATATGACGGTGTAAAAGTGTCTTGGTAATTCCCTCTTTGGCCCTGTATATTTGACCTTTGGATGCACTGTTCTGTGGTGTTGTTCAAGAGATTCCAAAGTGCTGAACGACTTGCCACAAACTTTACATTTCGGCATGGCTCAAACATTCACCTGCTTGCCTATTGTTCCTTTAGCTCACAGCGGCCACTACTTAATCCCTACTCCTGCCGATCAATTACATCTACCTTACATCCTGCCAGAAGGGCCTTGTTGCAATGAACTTTATTTTAGCCTCCAGCAGACTCTTGTAGAAATCTTCATCACTGTCAGAAACTCTGGCAAGAATTCTACTAGCTGTCTGAGGACCTATACCATACACAGAAAGCGCCTCTACAGCCTTCCTTCCATATGATAGAACTAAGTCAGCCATTCTTCTCAGCCTTGCAAGTTCGTCCCTTTCCTCCTCGTTAAGGTCCTGTTTTGAAATCTTTTTGGTGACCAGCTGCTTTGCAGAATACGATTGATAAAAGAGAGGAGATAGCAGTGCAGATCCACATTCAGCACACCTTGGCTCTTCAGGAAGGTCCTTTATTATTGTCGTATTTCCCAGGTTGGAACATTTTAGGCAGAGCATCTGAAGTCTTGTTCCCATTATGCTTACCTTCATTCTCTGCACAGTAGACCTTGCAAGGCTTTCTGGTTCAACTGATTCGGGAAACTCCAAGTACTTGTACAGCATATGATATGCAAGAGGCGTAGGCTTCTCTTTGCATTGAAATGCCACAACCTTAATCCGACCATCCAATACATCTTTCATTATTCTCTTCGCCCCTTCCATATCTATTTTATCATGCATAGTCTCCTTCATTGCTTCTATGTAGACGGGAGTGTTTTCAAACCGTGTCGGAAGAGAGCATAGGTTAGGATGAGATATGTATCTCCCTCTGTTTATAGCTCCGAACCTTTCGGCTATTATCTTCACCCTTTCTGGGAAAGGAAAATTTCTCTGCACCGCTACTTTGTACAGCTCTTCAAGGTCCTTTCCCGATAGAGAGAAGATTTCCTTTGAGAGCGCTTCTACAGAAATATCTTCAGTATTGACTGTGAGCTCGAAGAGAACCCTGTACCCATCAGCCCACCAAAGCCTGACAAGACCCTTTCTTGAAAGATATTCTTCCATTGTTAAGGCAATTGTCCTGTTTATCCTTTCTCCATAGCAAAGATGAATTATGAGAAACTTTTCAAATCCCTCCACAAGTATCAACCTGTCGGAGGGCACAGGCGCTCCGATCTTCATTTGTTCATAGATCTCCTCTACCACCTTTGATACTGATTCGACATCGGAGTGAAGCTCATCAGCGAGATTTGAAACTACATCAGGTGCAGTTGCATCCAATAGCCTCTTTGCAATCTCACTTCTGAGCCTTCCCGTTTCCCTAGCTATTGTCTCCGGCAGAGGTATCAGCTCTCCGTCCCAGCCTGGTACTGCTGCAAGAGGGTCATCTACAGAAGTAACGTATATTTGCCTGTCATCTGAAATCTTCTCTATCTGCCAGACCCTACCTTTGAGTATCATGTGAACTCCCACTTTGGCATGAAGGAGTACGAATTCTTCTCCAAGTATACCTATCTTCTCGTTGGTAGCTACATCTATCACAACGTATCTTATTTCGTCAGGTATCATTGATAGGTTCTGGTAGTAGTATTCTCTTGTTCCTCTTGTCGATTGCAGAACTTCCTCTTTACATATTAGCTTCCCCAGTTCCTGAAGATAATTGACCACTAGAGAAAGTGTTTTGAGTGTCAACGATTTGAATGGTGTAGCTCTCCTTAGTTTCTCCAGCAAAGAATCAAGCTTTATGGAACCAAAATCCATAAGATAACCTGCAACCTGGTGTGCAAGCACATCAAACGGTTCGTCGTAAAAGGAAGTTTCTTCTAGCCTTCCCTTATTAGCTTCTGAAATTATGGTGCTTGCTTCTAGGAGGTCTTCTGCAGTGACTGCAATTATCTTTCCCTGTGAGAGCCTTTGAATGCTATGGCCCGACCTCCCAACCCTCTGAAGCAAAGAGGAAACTTGCCTTGGGGACATATACTGTATGACGAGCTCTACGCTTCCGATATCTATTCCGAGCTCCAAAGTACTGGTGCAAACAAGTGCCTTGATTCTTCCACTCTTGAATGCGTTCTCAACCCTTTCCCTTTCTCCTCTAGGAAGAGAACCATGATGAACTGCAACGTCATCTCGTATCCTCGATAGCTTTTCTCCAAGCATTTCGGCGATTGTCCTGCTGTTAACAAAAATGAGTGTTGAGGAATGAGTATCGATAAGTCGTCCAATTGTATGAAGCCTGGCAGCTAGGTCAGGAGGAGAGTATGTACCTTCTCCTAGCTGGTAGGTTTCTTCATCGGGGAGGGGCATAGTCACCTTGAATAAATACCTTTTAGCAGTGTCTACGTTTGCTATACTGAATCTTCTTGAGCCAAAAATGAAGCTGGCAGCAGCCTCAGGGTTGCTTAGCGTAGCTGACAAAGCTACCAGCTGGAAGTCTGGAGCTATTTCCCTCAGCCTTTCAAGTCCGACAGCGAGTTGAACTCCCCTTTTGCTTTCTACAAGCTCATGAAGTTCATCTACAATTACAGCAGACAGAGAAGACAGGTTTTTTCTCATTCTCTTTCCAGGCAGTATTGCTTGCAGCGTTTCAGGAGTAGTGACGAGTAGATCTGGCGGGTTTTGACTCTGCTTGTTTCTTTCATACTTTGTAGTATCGCCATGCCTAACCTGAATTGTTAAGTCCAGGCTTTTGCAAAGGGCTTGCAGTCTCTTTAGCATGTCTCTGTTGAGTGCTCTCATAGGCGTCAAATAAAGAACTGATATTCCATCTTTCTCTTTTTTTTCAAGAATTCTGCTCAAAATCGGGAGAATTGCAGCTTCAGTCTTCCCAGAACCAGTCGGAGCTACTATCAGTACATTTTCACTCCTAGCTATCAATGGGGAAGCAGCCTGCTGAGGAGGGGTAGGCTTTTCTATTCCCATCTCTTTCGCGACAAGTCTTACTCTATCGGACAGATAGGGAAAGCTTTCGGAGTTATCCACATCAAATTGCATATCTCATACTCCCCAACGACCAACCAGCTGGCTAATAAACCGGGGCTATATGATGTTATCAAACCTTGCTAAACGATCTCACGAAATGGGAGGTTCAATTCTCTCTGTACTGCATGTGCTTTCTGTAATATAGATATAAGATTCGCTCTTCTCAGAGACAGATATCACTTAGTGTTGATAAAACGAAAACGAGATTAATCTGCTTATTCGTGTATAACGCACTCTTATCGACATGCAAATCCAATCCTTCGATGCGTTTTGCTGTAAGCAGATATTGTTGCTTCTCAGCAACCATCAATATTTTTCAGATTTGGCATTACGATGTTTAAATAAAGGTTTGAAGAAACCACGTTGACGAAAAGGAGCTCTACCAGGTGCTGGGTAGCTTATCTATCGCTAAGGTGATCTCATCTAGCGTCGAAGTCATGTAGAATTCGAAGTCATTCCACTGTGACAATCCACTTTCGTATATCATATCTCTTACTGCTTCTGAGTTCGGAGCCTGCATAATCCAAAGCAACTTATGGCCAGGGTCGAGATGAAGTATTGTTTCCGCAGTGATATTGTATTTCTGGAAAAGAAGCGGCAGGTCTTTAGCCATGCTGTTACCTCTTTCCCTGAGCATCTTGTTGGATGACGGGCAGCTGTTTGGTGGATGATTCGAGAGAACAACGTATTTTGGCATGTCATTTTAATAAATTTTAATAATTACTAATTAACTTTTCTAATTCATAAGCAAAACTGGACCTTTATTGCATCACCACTCGAAGCTGCATCGAACGCATCCCTGAAGTCTTCAAGGTGATATGTTGCCGAGATTAGGCTCTTGACTTCTATAACTTTATCGTTGAGCAAAGCTATTGCTTCTCGGAAAGGCCCGCACCTGGAACCCTGTATTCTGACTTCGTTCACTACAACCCTCGTAATATCCACTTTGGACTTCAAACCATGAGTACTTTTGACATGTACCGTCCCTCTGGGTCTTACCATCTCCACAGCTAGCGAAAGCCCTTCTTCGCTTCCCGTCGCCTCTATCACATGGTCGAACCCGTTTCCTTCCACTAAGTCGAGACATCTATCTTTTTCAACCAAGGTAAACGTCTTGGATGCGCCGAATCTTTTTGCAATTTCGAGTTTTTTGCTACTTCTCCCAAGAACTGCAATTAAAGAAGGCTTCTTCGTTTTTATGACCTGCTGTATAAGCAATCCAAGTCTACCGCTTCCTATTATCAGAACTGTTTCATTCTCTCTTATTTCTGCCATTTTTGTTAGCTGGATTGCGGCTGCAAGAGGTTCGACAAACGGAGCCTCTTCATCGCTTATGTTATCAGGAATTCTGTGAAGGTTTCTTGCAGGTACCGAGAGCTCTTCAGCAAAACCTCCATCTCTAGATATACCCAAAGTCTCTATTTTATTGCAGTGGGTTGTCATTCCTCTTTTGCAGAAGAAGCATGAGTTACAGTAGATATTGATCTCGGAAACTACTCTGTCCTCCTTTTTTAAATCAGACTGTGAAGTTGCTTCTTTCAGAACTCCGAAGAGTTCGTGACCTAATATCAATGGCTCATTAACCTTATAGTCTCCCTTTGCTATAGCAATATCAGTTCCGCAGATTCCAGCTCTTCTTATAATTACTATAGAATCTCCTGGTCTGCCTCTTAAGCTCATTTCCATTAGCTTCAAACCTGAGGAAATTACGATTGCTTTCACAGTTAATCATGCAATTAAGCAGTATGTATCTGTTTCTCTTTCACATGTCGACGAAATATGTAAGTGCGTTTGCATAAACAGATTTGTCTCCTACTAAAAGGAGATAATCTTTGTGTAATAGGTGCAGTTTGCATGGAGCAAACAGGCGATTTTTTATGTATTTAATGCATATTTACCTGTATTTGTACTCCGGCCCTGTAGAAACCCTATGCTCGGAAATTTATCATAACTAATCTTTTTGCTTCAGAAGGTCTGATATTTTTCTCACAGCTGTCTTTCGTTCTCCTCCTCTCACCCTTCCCGATCAATGTTGATTCCAAAAACCGAGAAGGATGAAGAGGAGGAATTAAGGCGTAGGGAAAGCAGGTATATAAGGATGGTCAAAGCT
>Ga0080006_1226025_pt1 | contig 23266 bp, 20 predicted proteins | sample RS3BMetagenome_FD_69209 | JGI IMG/M metagenome (GOLD analysis project Ga0080006, IMG submission 69209) | Ferric oxide microbial mat and aquatic microbial communities from Rainbow Spring, Yellowstone National Park, USA - RS3B (SPADES... ...
TGCTCCATCGGCAGGTTCGAGTAAAACCATCCGTGACCTGCCAGGAATCCGCCGACGCCGATCACGACCAGAAGCACAACAAAAACTCCTGCGCCAATCAGCAGATTGCGGTTCCGCGTCTCTCTGCGGCTATCGTATTCGGGGGCATTCAGCAGTGTCATGGTCTCTCATCCTCGCTCACCCACTGTATTAGATACCGCGGCTGCCTGCTCAAGATGGCTTGCACTCATCACCATCCAAAGGCCCCGCGATACAACTCACACTCCACTCCAGAGGGGAGCAGATAGATCGAAGCGACATCGAACCGCACCGCAACCTCATCCCGCAGCCTCTCCGGGAAGCTCCGCAGATACGCCCGCGCCATTCTGCGCAGCATCTCCTGTTTGTCGCGGTCCACGGCAGACTCGGCCGTCATACTACCGCGCCCGCTCCGTGTCTTCACCTCGATGAAACACAGCCACTCCCCGTCCCAGCCGATAAGGTCGACATCACCTCGCAGCCGCGCCGTCTTCCATCGTCTGGCCACGATCGTATAGCCCATGCTGCGGAGATGAAACAGCGCTTCTCGTTCGCCGCGCTCTCCCGCCTCGAGATGCAGCGCCTTGCCCGTAGCCGGCTCAAAGCGAGCAGCCAGCGAATCCATCCTCCGCAATGCCCAGTCCTGAATCGAAACCCGCCCCACACTCATCGCGCGCCTCTCCGTTTAGCCCCACTGCCGTCATCAGGTAGAATACGTCTGCTCTCGGACATTGTCTTCCACCCGTATCTCCTGCTTCCGAGGCCGGCCCCACACCGACGAGGTGACAGTATGACAGTCCCATGGAAAGCATCGCTCCTGCCGATCTCCGCCTATCTTCTCCTCGCTGGATCACCCGCGACAACTCTCGTCGGCCAGGTCACCCCAAAGCCCCCGGCTGCCGTCGAAGACACCCAGGCAGACGAAGCTCCCGACACGCTGGAGATCGCCGACAGCGAACTCGACTCCCCCGCCATCACCATAGACGTTTCGAAGAGTTCTCCGCTCATCCAGAAGCTTTACCAGGCCACCCGCGAGACCAAAGAGCAGCCCATCCTCGACCGGCTCACCGAGGCTAAAGTGCTGATAGCGAACGGCGCAGACGTCAAAGCCACTGACCAGTACGGCCGCACCGCCCTGCACTGGACCATCTTTGGCGCGAGCTACAACACCAAGCCCACCGTCGTCGTCGCCTACGAAAGCGTCGCCCACCAGCTCATCGAACGCGGCGTCGACCTCAACCGCGAAGACATCTACAACGACACCGCGCTCGATTATCTCCTCTACTCGCCCAACTTCGAGCTCCAGACGCTGCTGATCGAAAGCGGCGCCAACAGCGGCTTTCTCACCCGGTCCTTTACCCTTCCCGACCCTGAAGGCGGCGACACCCCGCACGCGGTAGCCCCCAGTGCCGCTCAGTCGCAGCACACCAGCCTTGCTGCCGGGCAGACTCTGAGCATTCGCCTCAACGGCCCCGTCTACAGTGAGCACTCACGCACCGGCGACCCCATCGAAGGCACCATCACCTATCCACTCTGCAGAGGCGGAGAAAACATCGCCTGCAAGGACGGCGAACTGGTCCTTGCGCCAGGCACGAAAGTGCAGGGAACTGTTCTCTTCGCGCAGAAAGCACCCGACAAATACTCCCGCCCGCGCCTCGTGCTCGACTTTTCCAACATCGTCCACACCGATGGCACCCACTCTCCGCTCTACGCTCACGTCATCGACGTCGACAACGCCCGCGAGACCGTCCGCAACAACGAGATCCTCGGCATCATCCAGCCGCACGCCAACGGAAAGACTTCAATCGCATTGATGGCCGTCGGCATGTCCAATCCAATCGCCGGATACACCATCAAGGGAGTCTCGGCGGTCTACGGCCTCTCCATCCGGCGCGAGATCCTCTTTCCCGCCGGCACCGACCTCCAGGTCCAGATCATCCGTGCCTCCAGGCTCAAACAAGAAGCGAACTGGTCGGGATGGCCCGTCCTGCCTGTCGACCCCGAGCTCACAGCCCTGGTCACCGCGGCTCCGCTACGCGTCTATACCAAGGACAATAGACCCTCCGACGTCACCAATCTCATGTTCCTCGGATCGCGCCAGCAGCTCATCGCCGCCTTCCAGGAGGCCGGCTGGTTCGAGGCCGACTCGCTCAGCGTCGGCTCCGCCATGAAGTCCGTTCACGCCACACTCCGCGGCTCCGGCTACACCCAGGCGCCCGTGTCGCTGCTCACCGTCGACGGCAAGCCGCCTGACCTCGTCTTCCAGAAATCCCTCGACACCTTCGCCAAGCGACATCACCTCCGCGTCTGGAAGCAGACCGGAACCTACCAGGGCCGCGACGTCTGGGTCGGCGCCGCCACCCACGACATCGCCATCTCCACCGCGCGCAAGGGAACCAAGTGGTCGCATCGCATCGACCCCCACGTCGACCGCGAGCGCGAGTGGATCGAGACCGATCTCCTCTACTCCGGCACCGCCACCGCCTACACTCTGGTAGACCGCCCCCACGTCCCGAAGAAGACTGGCAACGCCAGCGGAGATCAGATCCTCACCGACGGCAAGATCTCCATCGTAGAACTCGGCCCCACCAAGCCCAACGTCGTCGCGACGGCAGCACCCGCGCTGCAGTCTCGCCAGTAGCCAGCCCGGCACCTGCTTTTCTTATCGTCATCCCCGAAGGGGATCTGCTTGTGCCGTTGCCACCGCGGTAGGCAATATTTTTTGTCTTCCTGGAAGGGGATCTGCTTTCCTTTCTGTGTCAAATGATCTTGCATCGCGACAAGGACTTACATGAACATCATCCTCTTCGGAGCAACCGGCATGATCGGCCAGAGCGCCCTCCGCGAATGCCTCCTCGACCCGGGCGTCCAGCAGGTCCTCTCCATCGTCCGCAAACCGACCGGCCAGCAGAACCCCAAGCTATGCGAACTCGTCCTCACCGATTTCTTCGACTACACACCCATCGAGCAGGAGCTCACCGGCTACGACGCCTGCTTCTTCTGTCTCGGCGTCACCGCAGCCGGCCTGTCGGAGGCGCAGTACACGCATCTCACCCACGACCTCACCCTCGCCGCCGCCTCTACGCTCGCCAGACTCAACCCCCAGATGACCTTCCTCTACGTCTCCGGCTCCGGCACCGACAGCACCGAGCGCGGCCGCAGCATGTGGGCACGCGTGAAAGGCAAAACCGAGAACGACCTCCTCAAGCTCCCCTTCAAAGCCGCCTACATGTTCCGCCCCGGCTTCATCCAGCCGCTCCACGGCATCCGCTCCAAAACCGCGCTCTACCAGTTCTTCTACACCGTGACGCGCCCCATCTTCCCGCTGATCAAAGCAGCCCTCCCGCGCCAGATCACCACCACCGAACAGCTAGGCCGCGCCATGATCCACGTAGCCAGCAACGGCTACCCCAAGCCCATCCTCGAACCCCACGACATCACCACCCTCTGACGTCCTTCCTTCCGAACAGCCGACCATCTTCCCGGTACTCGTAAATTCCCCTCGCTGTGGCTCAACGAGCGCGTTGGCCTGTTAGCACCACTCGAAAATTGCTTTCCGGTTTGCCCGCTACTCGCTTATAACAAACTTTTTCCATCCTCATCTCATTGAGCTCTTCCGCTTAGACAGCAACAACCGCCGATCATCACCTGATCTCCGAGCGCGTCCAACCAAATCGACTGCCGGACTGGATTTCTAAGGCCTGGAGGTTAGCGTTCCGCTACATGAGCTTTTCCGCGGATCAGGCAAAATCTAACTTGACGATAACTATTTACTTATATAAGCTATTTCTTATGCAGAATCTTGATGCCGCCTTCTCTGCACTGGCCGACCCGACGCGTCGTGCGATTCTTGCGCGCCTTGCCACCGGGGAGGCAACCGTCAATGAATTGGCAGAGCCGTTTGAGATGACCCAACCCGCAATCTCCCAGCACCTGAAGGTGCTTGAAGATGCGGGACTAATCGTTCGCCGAGTCGAGGGTACGAAGCGTCCTCGTAGGCTCGCGAAAGCTGGGATTGAAGCGATGGACCAATGGCTCGCAATGCTGAGAAAAGCCCTTGAGACAAACTACGACCGGCTGGACGAAGTTCTGGCGGGGATGGAACAACACAAGAAAAAACACAAGAAAGGACAAACGCGATGAGCAAGATACGCTGAAGACCGAAGGAGATACCCACGTGATTGTGACAAGGCGCTTCACTGCGCCTCCAGAAGCCGTCTACCGCGCCCATACCGATCCGCAATTAATTCAGAAATGGCTGCTTGGTCCGGACGGTTGGACGATGCCGGTCTGCATCAACGAGGTGAAGGTCGGCGGCAAGTTCCGCTACGAATGGACGAATGGCATAGGGGATGGATTTCACATCACCGGCGAATACCTGGAGTTGAAGCCTTATGGCAGGATCGTACATGTCGAGCGCATGCACCTGCCGGACCCCACGCCAGACAACCATATTGAAACGCTATTTGAGGTCGACGGAGCAGGAACGCTGATGACCATGCGAATGACGTTGCCCGATGGTAAGACGCGCGCGGCGATGCTTGCAACAGGTATGGAACGTGGGATGGAAGCGAGCTACGTTCGGCTGGAAGGAATGCTCTAGTGCGGCCTCCTAAAGAAGGAATGTCAAAGCCGAACATACGAAGGTTCAACATGATCTACAAAATATCGGGCAGTATCACATTGGTGTTGGCCGTGTTGGTCGTCGGTGCGTGGAACTTCCACACGACCGTCTCCACGGAACGTACCTTCAACGCCTCTGAAGCGGATGTATGGAGGGTTTGGACCGATTCGGACTCTATTCAGAAGTGGTGGGGGCCGAAGGGCTACACCGCACTCGTGGTCCGGAACGACGTGCGAGAGGGTGGCAGTTATCTCTGGGCGATGAAATCTGAGAAAGGGAAGGTGTTTTGGAACACCGGAACCTACCGGAAAGTCGTCGCAAACAAGAAAATCGTGTCAACGATGTCATTCTCTAACGAGAACGGGAAAACAATTCCCGGCTCGCAAGTACCGGTTCCCGGGCATTGGCCTAACGAACTCACCGTTATCGTTGAATTCAGTGAATCTGCGGGAAAGGCCAGAGTCACTGTTCGAGAAGTGGGCATTCCCCTCATCGTGTACCCCCTGTCGAAGATTGGTTGGGCTCAGCAGTTTGACAAGATTCAATTGTTGCTCTGAAGAAAGGTAACTCGTCCTTTTGCCAACTCCCAGTTTTGTCGGCAAAGCGGGAGTCAGTGGTGCGTCTCTAAATCTCGACGAGTGACAAATCGCCGAGTCACTCGTTGAGGCAGATGGGGCTGGAAACGTGCATTGGCCTGCTCTCGCCATTTGAGTTTCCACCATCGCCCGTGCTTCGTAAAAACAATAAGGCCTCACTTACCTATCGAGGTGGAACCGACACGTGATCCCGTTAGCTCTGCTCTGCGCCTCAAGTAAACAAGATGACCGATTCAGATGCAGTGTGAACCTCAAACAAAGAGATCAGGTTCTGCGTGATGGGCAACAATACCGGTTCGTCCGGGAGCTATCTCCGCCGCAAGCTGATGTTTATCCTGGTAATCCCCGCTGTTTTGGGCACGAAACGGTATCGGTGCATCGGTGAACAATCCATCGAGCCGATTGTTCAGTCCCTCTATAGCGAGCCCGGTCTCTGCTTCGCTAAGACGACCGGTGCCATAGACGGCAAATGTGGGCAGCACTTCCATGCCGGAGAAGAACAAGGTTCCGTGAGTGATGGGAAAGAGGATCTGCTCTAGCGAACCGTTGATACCGCGCGCACCATAATCCTCAAAAGGACCACCAACTGTGACGGAGAGCAGTGCCCGTTTGCCCGCAAAGCCGCCTTCTCCATAGCGGTGTTGATTCCCAGCATCCTTGTATCCGTAGGCCAACCCGTACGCAAAGACGCGGTCAACCCAGCCTTTCAGGATCGCCGGAAAGCTGAACCACCATATCGGAAATTGAAAGACGATAGCGTCCGCCTGGCGCAGCTTGGCCTGTTCGTCCTCCACATCCTGAGTTTGCGCGCGCTTCGCATATGCGTTCCCGGATTCGCTGACGAAGCACAGTCGGTCCTCGTTCACTCGCTCAGGAAAGTCAGCCGCATCGAAGACCGCTTTCCAGTTCATCGCGTATAGATCGCTTTCGAAAACGCGATGTCCAGACGCAAGCAAGCTTGTCTTGGCGGCTTCCACGAGCGTGCGTGTTAGGGACGTAGGCTCTGGGTGAGCATGGATCAGCAAAACAGTCTTCTGCATTTGGCTTCCTCTGGGTGGTACATCCTGACTCCCTAAAGAGATGAAGACTGAAGCTTCTAAGATGCAGAAATAATGGTACTTACAAATATGTGATGTACTATCAAAAAAGATAGTTCAGTGAGGAGCAGCCGGTGACGAAGCGTCGTTTCAAAGAATACGAACTGGAAACCGGCTGCGGCGTCGAGGCCTGTTTAGAAGTGGTCGGGGGAAAGTGGAAGGGGCTCATTCTCCACCACCTTATGCAACATGGGACGCTGCGCTTCAATCAGCTTCAGAAGCTGAAGCCGGCCCTGAGCCCCCGCATCCTCACCGCCCAGCTTCGAGAACTGGAGCGAGATGAGGTAATAGTCCGTAAGGTCTATCCAGTCGTTCCACCGAAGGTGGAGTACTCGCTGTCACCTGCGGGGGAATCGCTTCGTGAACTGATTCAAGCGATGCAGAAATGGGGTGATCGTTTCCTCGTTCGGGTCAATGCACCCGTTCGGAAAACCTCGGCCAAGTGACACCAGTCGAAAATCCCATGGTTGACCTCTCTGGGAAGAGGCAAGCTCCCGTGAGACACAGTCGGTGAACTTCGGAGAGTTGTGATTTCTCGAGTCCATGTCGCTTGGTGATAAATCGCCAATGCACTCACCGAGCACTCCTGCTGTTTAGATGAACTCGAATCCCGCTCATCCTGGGTGGATCGCACGCAATCTGTTAAAACTTCCTGTTCAACCTGACACACCGGTAAGTCGATCCCATTGCTTCCCTGCCGCGACCCTGCGATACTTAACCGTGCCCACCCTGCACACATTTCAAAACCATATAAAGAGGTCGCGGACATGTCTGCAAAGTACATCTTCGTAACGGGCGGGGTTGTGTCTTCCCTCGGTAAAGGTCTCGCCGCGGCCTCCATCGGCTGCCTGCTGGAGGCGCGCGGGATCAAGGTCAACCTGATGAAGTTTGACCCTTATCTGAACGTCGATCCCGGCACCATGTCGCCCTTCCAGCACGGCGAGGTCTTTGTCACCGACGACGGCGCGGAGACCGATCTCGACCTCGGCCACTACGAACGCTTCACCCACGCCCGCCTCACCCGCGACAACAACCTCACCACCGGCCGCATCTACGAACAGATCATCACCAAGGAGCGCCGCGGCGACTATCTCGGCAAGACCGTCCAGGTAATCCCGCACGTCACCAACGAAATTAAGAACGCCATGCGCAAGGTCGCAGCCGACTGCGAGGTCGCCATCGTCGAGATCGGGGGCACCGTCGGCGACATCGAATCGCTGCCGTTCCTCGAAGCGATACGGCAGATGAGGCAGGATCTGGGCCGGGATAACACCTGCTTTGTCCACGTCACCCTCATCCCCTGGATCGCCGCAGCGCAGGAGCTAAAGACCAAGCCCACCCAGCACTCGGTCAAGGAGATGCTCTCGATCGGCATTCAGCCGGACATCCTGCTCTGCCGCTCTGATCGCGCCGTTCCCCGGGAGATGCGCTCGAAGATCGCCCTCTTCTGCAACGTCGAAGAGAACGCCGTCATCGCCGCCCGCGACGTCGCCAGCATCTACGAGGTTCCGCTGACCTTCGGCGCGGAGGGCGTCGACACTCTTGCCCTCAAATACCTCCGCATCGAAACCCGGGCTCCGGACCTTTCGAAGTGGCGGGATATCGTCTACCGAGCCTACAACCCGAGAGACGAGGTCTCCATCGCCATCGTCGGCAAGTATGTGGAGTACGAAGACAGTTACAAATCTCTGAAAGAGGCGCTCGTCCACGGCGCGCTTGCCCACAACCTGAAACTTAAGGTTACCTGGATCGAAGCCGAGGGTCTCGAGACCCTCGACCAGAACGGCAATGCCACCAACGACTACATTGCCCAGCTCCAAGGCTTCGACGGCATCTTGGTCCCCGGCGGCTTCGGCAAGCGCGGCATCGAAGGCATGTTGAACGCCATCCGCTACGCCCGCGAGCACGCCGTCCCCTACTTTGGCATCTGCCTTGGCATGCAGACCGCCTGCATCGAGTACGCCCGCAACGTCTGCGGCCTCAAGAGCGCCAACTCCGGCGAGTTCGATCCGGCCACACCGTACCGCATCATCTACAAGCTTCGCGAACTCACCGGCGTCGAGGAGATGGGCGGAACGATGCGCCTCGGCGCATGGGACTGCGTCATGGAGCCAGACTCACTTGCCGCCAAGGCCTACGGGACTACCGAAATCTCCGAGCGCCACCGCCATCGCTACGAGTTCAACCGCGAGTACGAAGCCATCCTTACCGGCGCCGGCCTCCGCCTCACCGGCACCACGCCTGACGCCACCTACGTCGAGATCGTCGAGATCCCCACGCACCCCTTCTTCCTCGGCTGCCAATTCCACCCCGAGTTCAAATCCAAGCCTCTCGAGCCGCACCCGCTCTTTCGCGACTTCATCGCAGCCAGCTATCACAACCGCCTCGCCTCCCAGCATGAGATCGCCACCGAATCGACCATGGAGACCATCTGAAGCAATGCCCCATCCTGTAGAGAGCCGCCTTCGCTTCTCTGTTGGTCACATCTCAGAGAAGAACTGGGACGCTATGCCGTGATGCGGGTGAATCAAGCAAAATTTGCATCACTATTAGAAGTCATCCCGGGCGAAGTTTGGAGCGTCTGTTGCACCATACGCAATGGAGGCTCTTGCCCAATCCTCCGCACCTTGTAAACTCATCGCAAAGCCTATGCGATCTTCTCTGCACGCCGCCGCCGTCCTATGCATTGCCGCCGCCTCCGCTGTTGCCCAGACCGCCGCTCCCGCTGCAACGCCACCACCCACTGATCCCGGTATCCGCACCATCGAGCAGCTAAACAAAGGCCTCACCGGGACGCCCCCGCAAGGCGCCACCTGGAGTCCCGATGGCAAGCTCCTCACCTACCTCGCCTCCGCCGACGACACCACTGGCAAGCCCGGCGATATCGTACAGATCGACGCCGCCACCGGTCACGCCAGCGTCCTCGCCACTGCGGCACAGCTCGACAAGCTGAGCTCCGATGAGGTCAATGAGAAGGACAAAGACCATCGCGCCCGCTACGGCATGTCCTCTTACATCTGGGCCGACGACTCCAAGCATCTGCTGCTCGACAAGGGAGGCCGCCTCTGGCTTTACGACATCGCCGCCGGCACCGGTACCCTGATCGTCGACACCAAGGCCGGCTCCGGTGACGACCCCAAGTTCTCCCCCGACGCCGCCAACGTGTCCTACCTCCGCAACCACAATCTCTATATCCACCCTGTCGCCGGAAAAAATCAGGAGACCGCTCTCACTAACACCACTCCCGACACTCTGCTCAACGGCGAGATCGACTGGGTTTACCTGGAAGAACTCGACGTCCGCAGCAACTACTTCTGGTCGCCCGACTCCAAGGCTATCGCCTACCTCCAGATGGACGAGGCCAAGGTCCCGCAGTATCCCATCACCGACTGGATCCCCACCCACGCCACTATTGACCAGCAGCGTTATCCGCAGCCCGGCGATCCCAACCCTGGCGTTCGCGTAGGCATCGTCCCCATCAAAAATGGCAAGACGAAGTTCATCGATGTTCCCTTCAGCATGAACAACGATTACATCCCCCGGTTCGGCTGGGTCGATGCCGGCACAATTTACATCGAGGTTCTCACCCGCGATCAGCAGCACCTCAACCTTTACTTCGCCGACGCGAAGTCCGGCAAGTCCCGCCTCGTCTATACCGATACAGACAGCAAGTACCTAGACTTCAGCTCCGACCCGCACTTCCTTCCGCAGGGCCATTTCCTGCTCACCAGCTGGCGCGACGGCCACACCCACATGTACCTCTACCACTTCGACGAGCACAGCCCGCTGGGCAGCGATGCGATCCTCAGCCGCGAGCTGGAGCAAGGCGACTACGAGGTCGAGAACATAGAAAGCATCGATAAGAAATCCGGCACGGTCTTCTTTACCTCCAACGAAGGCTCCCCTCTCGAAGACAATCTCTGGTCCATCCAGCTCGACGGCACAGGCAAACAGAAGCTCACTGCAGGCGCGGGCATCCACTACGTCCTCGTCTCCCCCGACGGCACTCACTTCAGCGACCTCACCAGCAACTCCACGACGCCACCCGTGGCCAGACTCTGCACCGTAGGCCAAAGCTGCTCCGATATCTGGCACTCTAAAGCTGTCATCCCCGCGACCGGCGTTACCAGTTCGATCGTCACCGTCAATGCAGCCGATGGCAACACCAAGCTTTACGGCCGTCTCACACTTCCTACATCCAAGGCAGAAGCCTCCGTCCCGCTGATCCTGAACCCCTACAACGGACCCACGCCCAACAGCAGCATTCGCAACAGCTATGGCGGACAGGCCTTCAACGAGCTTCTCGCCCAGCATGGATTCGCGGTGCTCGATGTAGACAGTCGCGGCACCGGCGGACGCGGGCGTGACTTCCAGCAGGCAGCCTACCGCAACTTCGGCCCCGTACAGTTCTCCGATCAGATGGCTGCACTCGACCAGATCCTCGCCCGCTACCCGCAGCTCGACGCCAAACGCATCGGCTGGTGGGGCTGGAGCTGGGGCGGCAGCTTCACGCTCTATTCCATGACCCACACCGACCGCATTCGCGCAGGCGTAGCCGTCGCCCCCGTCACCGACTGGCGCAACTATGACTCCATCTACACCGAGCGCTATCTCGGCCTGCCCAGCGCCAACGAATCCATCTACACTAACGACTCCCCCACCACCTCAGCCGCCAAACTCAAAGGGCGCATCCTGATCGCGCACGGGACCGGCGATGACAATGTGCACTTCGCCAACACCATCCAGTTCCTCCAGCCCCTCATCGACGCCGGAATCCCTTACGACCTGCAACTCTTCCCGCGCAAGACTCACTCCATCGCCGGCCCCACCGCCCGCGCCGAACTCTACAACCGCATCCTCTGGCAGTTCGAAACGTACCTGAAACCCACCGAACCAACCCGCTAAGGACTTGTTCTGCCGATCGGGCCCGTTATGCGCGGCGACCCGTCCGGCAGGGCGCGAGGCTACTTTTCGCTCATGCTTCCCGGCGTCACATTCACGTCTTCCGGGGCGGACGGATTGATATGCCCCAGCCGGTTCTCAGGCGTCTTCGACTGCACCTTGGTAGGGCCGGGCCCTGCCGTCGAGGGATCATCACCCTTCGGCCCCGAAGGCTCCTTGCCATGAGCTGACTGGGCCGACGTCGGCTGAAATGAGTTTTGATTCGCTAGAGGATTCTTGCCGCTCGAAGTGGTAGATGAAGCCATGGAAGAACTCCTCCCGATGCTGGTTCCTGTTTGGAGACACAGGAAAGGAATTCAGTTGCCCCCGCCCGTCGGCTTGACTCTACCCAAGTTTCGGTTGCACTTGGCTCGTCGAGCTCTAAAACACCGTCCGCCGAAAGATGTTGCGGTCTGGCCGATCATCGACAACCTACAGATATATTGGCGCTTAGCTTCCCATCGCGATGTGACCTTTCCACTCCGGACACATCTATATAGAAGAGGGTTTTTATATGAAAGCGCCAAGTTGGAAATCGTTAGCTGTCGTTTCCCTGGCCGCCCTGTTCACGCCTGCGTTTGCCCAGCAAAGCGCGAACCAGGCGCGCCCCGGATCACTCAATTACGTCGAAGGCCACGCCTCGATCGACGGCAGCCCAGTCTCGTCCAGGTCGGTCGGATCGACCGAGCTGCAATCCGGCCAGGAACTCGCCACCTCCGACGGCAAGGCTGAGATCCTGCTCACTCCCGGCGTCTTCCTGCGCCTGGGAAACAACAGCACCGTAAAGATGGTATCTCCGAACCTGGAGCACACCGAGGTAAACCTAGAGCGCGGTCAGGCCGAGATCGAGGCCGATCGGATCTACAAGGACAACACCATCCTGATCGACCAGAACGGCGGCCAGACCCAGATCCTCAAGAACGGCCTCTATGAGTTCAACGCCGCCGATAAGACCGTGCGCACCTTCGACGGCAAGGCTAACGTATTTCCCGGAGACAATCTGCAAACCGACGTCAAGCCGATCGGCGTGAAGGGCGGCCGAGAGCTCGTCCTGACCGGCGAGCGTGAAAAGCCCGCGAAGTTCGACAAAGACAACACGGAAGCCGATGACTCGCTTTATCACTGGAGCAACCTTCGCTCCCAATACCTGGGCGAGGCAAATCAGGATCTCGCCGAACAGTACGCCAGCGATGGCCCAGCCGATGGATACGGTGGATACGCTCCCGGATGGGATTGGGATTCCTCGCTCTACAGCTACACCTGGATGCCCGGCGATGGACCCTTCTACAGCCCCTTCGGCTTCGGCTTCTACTCCCCCGGCTACCTCTACGGCGGAGGCTTCTTCGGAGGCGGCTATGGTGGCTACGGCGGCTTCTATGGCGGCGGCTACGGCTACCGTAGAGACTTCGACCATGACGGCGACGGCTTCCGTGGAGGCCGCTTCGGTGGAGGATACGCGAACCGTGGAGGGTTCCGTGGCGGAGCAGCCGGCTTTCGCGGCGGAGCAGCCGGAGGCTTCCATAGCGGTGGCGGCGGGGGCTTTCACGGCGGCGGTGGTGGAGGCTTCCACGGCGGTGGCGGAGGCCACCGGTAAAAACGAGGTAGGGCATCAGGGCTGGGTGAGCGATCTCCCAGCCCTTTTTATGCGGCGGGCACATGCCGCGAGCGCGCGGGCGCCGGTTCACAATGCGCGTATCGTTTCGACCAGCTTCGCCGGATGGATCGGCTTCTGCACCAGCACGAAGTCATGCCCCGCCTCGCGCGCCTCTTGTATCAGCTCCGCCGCTCCGGCCTGTCCCGAAAACAGGAGGACTTTGCATGCTGGCAGCTCTTGCCTCAGCAAAATCGCTAGTTCAACTCCCGTCATACCCGGCATCGTGATGTCCGAGATCACATAGTCCGGAGGCTTCGCTCGTGCCGCCTCCAGAGCCAGCACAGGGTCCGTATACGGAATCGCGTTGAACAGATTCATCTGCAGAATGACCGCCAGCATCTTGGCAATCTCTTCTTCGTCATCCACCACAAGGATGCTCGGTTGCGACTCGAACGGGTTCTCCATAGATCCCACTCTACAAGATGGCAAACTTGCATCACCGGTTGGGGCAGTGTCTTTAGTCCGTGGAACGTTCAGCTTTCGATGAGCAACGACCTTCCGGTCATCTACGAATCGGCTCACTCTCGCCGAGACGAGCAGGTTCTCGAACGCCATCTTTGCAATCGATCACGCTGCGCTGCCGGCAGAGCAACGTGTGCGCAGCAGCGTCCTGCTCACGCCTCAGGAGAGCGCGAAGCCCCTGCAGTTCCGGTCTCATCTCTGAGCCGATAGGAAGCCAGTTTCGCGTTCCATCGATTGCGGAGCAGAAGAAGAGACTCGACAGCCTCAACGAACCATAGCCCGAGCAGGCTTACCTCTCCGGAGTTGCTCATGCATCCAGCCTTGCCATGGCAGCCTGCATCTCCCCACCATCCCTCCACGCCATACGCAGTCCACTCGACACCGGCCCGGCGGCTATTATGCGCACTGCGAGCAGTACGGCGCGAAAAAACATCGGAGCCTGCCCCGTCGTCCAGAGCCGCGTCATCGGCTGCGTCTCACCCTGCGCGTCCGGGTGATACACCCGGTCATCCCATACCCTAGACCCTGGTGGAAGGTGCGGGTACTCCCGAATCGCATCGAGCGTCGATTGCAGGATCCGATGCTTCCACGGCTCTGCATACTGCGGCATGAACAGCACATGGCTCTGCCGTTCGCGCCTTACCTCATGCACGAACTCCGTGAAGCTGTCGGCGCGCGTCAGGTTCACATTCGCGTTGGGCTCGACACCATGCCGGTCGCCTCCGCTGATCGTCAACTGGTTCCACTTGCCCGCGAGCGCCGCCGCGTCGCGATTCTCCTGCCAGTCGCGCAGCCCATTCAGCTCCAACGCATGAACGAACTGCCCATGCACCGCGAGAAACTCGTTCACCAGAACCTCATGCCGCTCCTTGCCCACGCGGTACAGATCCCACAGCGGATGATTGAATACGATCAGCACACCAGCAATCTCGTCCAACTCTGCCAGCATCTCCCGCAGCAGCCTCGGAGGCCGCGTGTCCGCCGGCATTGCCGTAAACTCCGCCAGCCGTCTCATCCACGCCGCGCCCGTCGCGCTTGGCAGATTGTGAATCCCCAGATGAAGCGCCGTAGCCCCAAACGGCACCGTCCACTCCACCGACACCGGAATATGCCGCGACGAAGGCAGGGTGCGCAACAACATTGGCGCGTTGATGTCATCATGATCGGTCAACGAGACCAATCCCTGAATCTGTAGCTTGTCTTCGATTTGCCCGCGCTCCAGATCGAACGCCAGACTAGGCGTCAGCGGTGGCGTCCAATACGCCCGCGCATAGTCAGGATCGATCCCAGTCAGTCTTTTCCCGCGCCGCTCCGCCCACCGCATCACCGGCTGCAGTACCTTCCAGTCCTTCGACAACTCGGCGATAAAGTCCAGCGTCTCCTTCGACTGATTCGTATGGCTATGCAGCGAAACCCCGGTCGTAAAGCCCTTTGCCGCCTCCGGTTCCCGCCAGAGATACGAGACACTCGACTGGCTCATCGGTCACCCCCATGGACTAGTCCCAGAAAGCCCTCTCACGAAACCATTATGGGAGCCGAAGATGACTGCCGTATGACTACACCAAGAACGCAGGTTGAAAATCGCTAAACATAGTGCCGGCAATGATTCCCCCAAGCATGCGCTGCCTTCAGAGTTTGTTTAGAAACTCAGCATAAGCAAAAGAAGCCATCATTTCGGCCGAAGCCGCGTTGTTGCGCATCGCACCTTAAAGCCGAGAGAGCTCCGAACTTTGCCTTTAATCTTGTTTTATTTCCCGCAAGCTCCGAATCGGAAGCTTCCCGACTCACCCCACCATCGTCTCAGCGTACCGGAACGGCCGCAGCTTCCTGCTCTTCCAGAAGTACGCCAGAATGATCACGCTCGCCACCGCAGCATACGCGCACCACAGCGACGTAAACGCATAACGCTTCACCGCCATCACCACCAGCAGAATCGCCAAGTTCGCCACCCCGAAGATCACCATGTCCTTCACCTTTGAAAATAACAGCGAGCCGCAGGTCGCGATCACATAAAACACTGCCACCATCGTCAAGTTCGTCGCCTGATTGCTGTACACGATACTGTTGCCCCTGACATAAACCTCCAGCGGAAACGCCGCTAGTCCCCACAAGATATACAAAGACGTCAGTACCCCCAGAGCCAGAAATGGCAGCATCCTTTTCCGGCTGCGGCCATCCGGCTCAAACAGCACCACGCTCAGCGGCAGAAGAAATGGCAGCAATCCCTGCGCATAAAGCATGAACGCCGCACTCATATCGTGTGTCACCCACGGCGGCAGCCTCCCATCCAGCCCTAGCCACACAAACCCCTCAATAAACTGATGCACCGCGAACAGCGTAGGCAGCGAAGCAAACAGAAGCTCCCGCCGGTGCTTCACCTTGGTAAAGGTCAGCACTCCGATCGTTCCCAGAACCCCGCTGCCCACAAAGTTCGCCGTCGCTGAAAAACACACGTCTCGCTGCTCCTCTTTGCTTCGCCTTCGAATAAACCTGTCCCTGAATCGGTGTCATCGGCGCAAATCGATACTAAAAACCTGTCCAGAAACTGGAAAAAGGAGTCGTCATTTCGACCGGAACCGCGCGGCTTCATTGCGCGGTGGAGTAGAGAAACCCGCATTTGGTCTTTGTTTTTTTTCCCCATCGCCAATCGCGCGTCCCATAGTCTCTGGACAGTTGCTAAGGGTTTGCTCTTTGGAATCCATCCTATCGCGTCTTCGCGATATCCGGCCCCAGCATAGCCTGCGCGTCCGGCATCGGCCCAGCGGACTCCTCGTGACGCCGCATCTCCGCCTCGTAGTCCGAGTTCAGATGCTCCATCATGCCATCCTGCAGCAGCCGGAATGCCTCCTCCGGCGTATCCGCAAACTGAAACAGCTCCAGATCCTTGCCAGCAATCGCGCCCTTCTCCGCCAGCAGTTCGAGATTGATCACATGCTTCCAGTACTCTGCCCCGTACACGACCACCGTGATCTTCTTCGTCAGCTTCTTGGTCTGCGCCAGCGTCAGCAGCTCGAACATCTCATCCAGCGTTCCGAACCCGCCCGGAAACACCACCAGCGCCTTCGCCAGATACGCGAACCAGTATTTGCGCATGAAGAAGTAGTGAAAGTCGAAGCTCAGTCCAGGAGTGATATACGGGTTCGCATGTTGCTCGAATGGCAGCTTGATATTGAGCCCGATCGTCTTCGCTCCCGCCTCGTGCGCTCCGCGATTGGCCGCCTCCATAATCCCGGGGCCGCCGCCTGAGGTCACCACAAACCGATGTCTCCGGCCCGGCAGCGCCTTCGCCCACGAGGCCACCATCCCCGCCAGCTTGCGCGCGTCCTCGTAGTAGCGCGCCATCTCCACCGCCGCTTCGGCCAGCTTCAGCTTCCGCCCACTCGCCTCGCCGCTTTCAATCTCCTCCAGCGTGGCCGGCTGCTCGTGCTCCGGAGCGGGTTGGCACGAACCCGTATTCTCCAGCAGCTTCAGCTCCGACTTCGCTACATCCAGCGCATGAAATCGCGCCGAGCCAAAAAATACAACGGTGTCTTGAATCCGTTCCCGCCGGAACCGCGCCATCGGCTCCTGATACTCCGCCAGGATGCGCAGCATCCGCCCATCCGGCGAATTCAGAAACTCGGCATTTTCATATGCCAGCGGTCGATTGTCCGGCGCTTCATCCCGCTCATTCGCCATCTCGTTCCCGGTCTCACCCACGGAAATCCCGGTAGTGTACCGCCTCCGAGATTCCAATCCAGATATCCAGCAAACCAAGCCCCGATATCATCCCCCGCACCGCGCCGTTATGCAGCACCATTTTCAGCCACGGCCGCGCCAGAATAAACTCGTTCCGGTCCCAGATCCGCGGCCACCACGGCAGGATCATCACCAGCACACCCAGGTACACGCAGAACAGCACCAGCACAAACAGCGATAGCCGCTGCAGCCAAACCGGCGTGCCTCTCTTGACAGGTTCATCCGGTTTCGACGGCCTCACGCGCACCGCCGGTTCCGGCTCAGGAAAAAGTTGTGGCTGTCCCGGCATCCAACTCCAGATCAAACTCGAAGAAAACTCTCCAGAATTGACACTAGCAGAGCGCCCTCGCCTTGTCTTCCCATGCCGCGCCTTCACCACCACCGCGTGTCGCGATAGAAGATGCAATACGTCTCCAGATACCACGAGACCACAAACAACACCAGCATCGTCCCGGCCGCCCAGTAGAAGATCTTCAGCGGCAGCGTAGCCGCCAGCGGAGGCCCCGGCTCCCCCTCACGGAAGATCAGCCCGCTCACCAGGCAGATCGCCGCCGAAAGCCCCAGCAGCAGCAGTGAATCCACAATCCTATCCTGCAACTCAGGCCCTGGCACCAGAAACGCAAAGCTGTCCGGAACTAGAAACGCCGTATGAAACACCGCAAACAATGAGAGCAGGCAAACCAGCAAAGCAACCGGCTTGGCGATCTCCAGCAGCATGACTCAGTCTATCGCCCTGGCCTGGACGACGAGCCTTTCGGGTCGCTGTTGTAGTCTTCATCCCGACCATCGGGAGGGCCGACGGAAGGGGTACACACGTCACGAAGTGACCGCGCGCCGCGCAGGCTGCCCGTCCGGCAGGACATATCTTTCAATATCCTGCAGCCTTCCCATACGCCTTGCGATCGTCATGACCGCCCAGCAACTCATGCGTCTTCGGATCGACCGCGATCAGCTCGCTATCGCCCCACGTGCCCGGATTGTGCTCATCCGCCACCGCCAGCCGGTTGACCGTGTACCCCATCGCCGCAAGCTGCGCCGCCGTCTCGGCCGAAAACTTCTTTTCCAGCTCCAGCCGGTCGGGCAAATACTGATGGTGAAATCTCGGAGCATCCGCCGACTGCTGAATGTTCAACCCGTTGTCCACCACGCTGATTAAATCGTTCGCCACTGTCGTAATAATCGTCGACCCGCCCGGACTCCCCAGCACATACGCCAGCCGCCCGCGCCGAAACCAATGGCCGCTCGTAGTCACAATCGTCGGTGTCATCGCCGAGAGCGGCCGCTTGCCCGGCGCGATCGAGTTCGCGGGGCTTTGGATGAGCCCATACGTATTCGGCACGCCCACCTTCGACGTAAAGTCGTCCATCTCGTTATTCATCAGAAATCCTAGCCCCTCGACTGTGACGCCCGACCCGAACCCGCCGTTCAGCGTATACGTATTCGAGACCGCATTGCCCTCCGCATCCACAATCGAAAAATGCGTTGTCTGCGTAGTCTCCTTGACCGGAGCGCTGGCAGGCGGAGGCGGCAGAAATCCCGCCGGCCGCACCAGACCCTTCGACGGCGTAGGCTTCGTCGGATCGATCGAACTCCTCCAGGCAGCCGCATACCTCATGTTCCCCATCTGCTTAATCGGCAGCCTGTTGAAGTCCGGATCGCCTAGATAATCCGCCCGGTCCATATACGCCCGCCGAAACGCCTCTGTAATGATGTGGACCTGCGCCGCAGACCGGTCCGGCCCCAGCTTCGGCAGATCATACGTCGAGAGAATATTCAGAATCTCTATGAGAACGATTCCGCCTGAAGACGGTGGCGGAGCTGTAATGATTTTGTAACCTTGATAGTTACCTGTTACCGGCTTGCGATCCTTGACCTCATACGCTGCAAGATCCTGCTCTGTGATCAACCCGCCGCCCGCGCGTTCGAACTCTGCAATCTGGCGCGCCATCGCGCCCTTGTAAAACTCATCCGGGTTTGCTGCAATCCTCCGCAGCGTCGCGGCAAGCTCCGGCTGCCGAAACGTATCGCCTCCTTTGTAAAAATCTCCATCGCGCTGAAAGATCTTTGCCGACACCGGAAACCGTGTCAGATTCCCGCTCTGCAAAGCCCGCGCCTCCGCCGTCGAAAGCACATACCCATCGCTGGCCAGGCGAATCGCCGGTGCCATATCCTGTGCCAGCGTCAACTTCCCAAAATGCTTCTGCGCATATGCAAGTCCCGCCACCGTGCCCGGCACGCCGCTCGCTTTGTAGCCCACCAGCGACATTCCCGGAACCACGTTGCCCTGCGCGTCCAGATACATATCGCGGCTCGCCCCTGCGGGAGCCTTCTCGCGGTAGTCCAGAAAGTGCGTCCGCCCATGCTTGTCCCGGATCAGCATGAACCCACCACCTCCGATATTGCCCGCAGCAGGATACACCACCGCCAACGCAAACCCAACCGCCACCGCCGCATCCACCGCATTGCCGCCCTGCTGCAAAATCGCAACGCCAGCATCGGTAGCATCATGGTGAATCGTCACCACCATCGCATGTCTCGCCCGCACCGGCTCTTCGGCCGCAGTCTGAGCCCACAGAACATGCGCGATAACTGTGACGCCGAGGATGCTTGCAGTTTGAATCAGCCTTGATCGCAAAATAGTCTCCAATGGTGGCGAAATGATAAGCCATCGTGTTGCTGTTGCTTATTGCTATTGCTTGTTGGCTATTTGCTATTTTGCCGGAAGGAGGCCCAGGCTCCAAGAACTTGCTGAAAACCTCTTGCCGTTGCTCTTGGGAGAGAGCCCGGGATAGAGAGGGTATTGAAGAAGTCGTTGTGTTGGGGCGATGAGTTCTTCGGCAACCTCTTTGTGTCCGATCTGAGGATCCGCGACGCGGCAGCCGCAGGGAAACAGCAGGCGGCCATTTACCGGCGAGCGACGGATCGCAGTAAAATAGGGCTGATGGCAGGCTGTCTTACCAAGACGAAACGGTTTCGCCACGGTCGGCCCGATCGCGGGCGCCTCTAGTTGTATTCCTCTCCTCGCAAAAATACTGATAGGCTTGCAGTCCTCGGACCTCCCTGCTGTACCCGAGACTTTGGCCCCCAACCTTTGCGCTTCCGCGAGCGCACCCTGGAGAAGACATCATGCCAACCCCCTTGAATCCTGACTCTTTCAAAAGCAAGTCGACGCTTACTTGCGGTTCGAAGAACTATTCGCTGTTCCGCCTCCGGGCTCTGACTGAGACCGGCGTGGACCTGACGCGTCTTCCTTTTTCGCTGCGCATTCTGCTGGAAAATCTGTTGCGTCATGAGGACGGCCGCACGGTCACGGCGGATGACATTCGCTTTCTGGCCTCGTGGGATCCGCAGGCTGAGCCATCGCGCGAGATTGCGTATATGCCGGCGCGGGTGCTGATGCAGGACTTTACCGGCGTGCCGGCGGTGGTCGATCTGGCCGCGATGCGGGATGCGATGAAGATGCTGGGCGGCGATCCGGAAAGGATCAATCCGCTGCAGCCGGCGGAGCTGGTGATCGACCACTCGGTGCAGGTGGATGAGTTTGGAACGGTGCGGGCGTACGACTTGAATGCGGCGCTGGAGTTTCAGCGGAACCGCGAGCGGTATGCGTTTTTGAAGTGGGGACAGACTGCGTTCAACAATTTTTCCGCGGTGCCGCCGGGGATGGGGATCTGCCATCAGGTGAACCTGGAGTACCTGGCGCGCGTGGTGTTTACGACGGAACCGGATGCGGACGGAACGGTGTTTGCGTATCCGGATACGCTGGTGGGAACCGACTCGCATACGACGATGGTGAATGGACTGGGTGTGCTGGGCTGGGGCGTGGGCGGCATCGAGGCCGAAGCCGCGATGCTGGGCCAGCCGGTGTCGATGCTGGTGCCGCAGGTGGTCGGGTTCAAGCTTACGGGCAAGCTGAAAGAGGGCACGACGGCGACTGACCTGGTGCTGACCGTGACGCAGATGCTGCGCAAGCTGGGTGTGGTCGGCAAATTTGTGGAGTTCTACGGGCCGGGGATTGCCGAGCTGCCACTGGCGGATCGCGCGACGATTGCGAATATGGCGCCGGAGTATGGGGCGACGTGCGGGATCTTCCCGGTGGATGCGGAGACGCTGCGGTATCTGCGGTTAACTGGGCGAAGCGACGAACAGATTGCGCTGGTCGAGGCGTACTACCGCGAGCAGGGGTTATTTCATACGGCGGAGGCAGCCGAGGCGGTGTACTCGGCGACGATCTCGCTCAATCTGGCGACGGTAGAGCCGAGCGTGGCGGGACCGAAGCGGCCGCAGGACCGGGTGCTGCTCTCGGAGGCTGGCGAGAGCTTCAAGGAGCAGTTGCCGTCGCTGCTTGGGCCAAACGGGAATAAGAATGTTGCGCGTCAGATGGTCCGCTGGGAAGGAGAGGGCGGCCACGCGAGCGCGTCGGGCGATTTGACCAGCAGCATGGGCTCGTCTGCGCCGGTGGTGGAGCATCCGACGGTGCCGGTGATTACGATTCAGGACGAGGAGGTGCCGCAGCTTGAGGCGCCTCATGTCTCGATCAAGACGCGGTTCGGCGTCGATCCGGACAAGTACCTCGATCATGGCTCGATCGTGATTGCGGCGATCACTTCGTGCACGAATACGTCAAATCCGTATGTGATGATGGCGGCCGGTCTGCTGGCGAAGAAGGCAGTGGAGAAGGGACTGAGCACGCCGCCGTGGGTGAAGACCTCGCTTGCGCCGGGTTCGCGCGTGGTGACGGACTACTACATGAAGGCCGGGCTGATGAAGTATCTCGATCAACTGCGGTTTCAGGTGGTGGGCTATGGATGTACGACATGCATCGGGAACTCGGGACCGCTGCCGACCGACGTTTCGAAGGCGATTGAAGACCACGGGCTGGTTGCGGTGTCGGTGCTCTCCGGGAATCGGAACTTTGAAGGACGCATCTCGCCGGAGGTTCGGGCGAACTATTTGATGAGCCCTCCGCTGGTGGTGGCGTATGCGCTTGCAGGGCACATTGGGCATAACTTCGACACGGAGCCTCTGGGCAAGGACAAAACCGGTGCGCCGGTTTATCTGAAGGACATCTGGCCGACGCAGGCAGAGGTGTCTGAGGTGGTGAACTCCTCGATCGATTCGGGGATGTTTCGCAAGCAGTACAGCACGGTGTCGGACGGCGACCAGAACTGGCAGAGCCTGAAGTTTCCGGATGGCGAGACGTATGGGTGGGAGAAGGATTCGACGTATATCCGCAAGGCCCCTTACTTCGACGGCATGCCGGCGAAGCCTGCTCCGGTGGAGGACATTCATGGGGCGCGGGTGCTGGCTGTGCTGGGCGATTCGGTGACGACGGATCACATTTCGCCGGCGGGTTCGATCAAGCTGAATGGGCCTGCGGGCAGGTACCTGATCGAACATGGGGTGAAGCCTTCGGACTTCAACAGCTATGGGTCGCGGCGCGGGAACCATGAGGTGATGGTGCGGGGCACGTTTGCGAACGTGCGGTTGCGCAACAAACTGGCTCCGAAGACCGAAGGGGGCGTGACGCGGCTGCTGCCGGAGGACATTCCGATGTCGATCTACGACGCCTCGGTCGAGTATGCGAAACGCGGGACGCCACTGGCGATTCTGGCAGGCAAGGAATATGGCTCGGGGTCGTCTCGCGACTGGGCGGCGAAGGGTCCGCGGCTGCTTGGGATCAAGTTCGTGATCGCCGAGAGCTATGAGCGCATCCATAGGTCGAACCTGGTGGGCATGGGGATTCTGCCACTGCAGTTTCTGCCGGGGCAGAGTGTCGAATCACTGCGCCTGACCGGCGAAGAGGTGTTTGCAATTGGCGATGAGCCAGGGCAACTGAAGGCGATGCTCGACAGCAAATTTGCAGATGGCAAGATCGTCAGCGTGTTTGCGGAGTCGGACCTGGGGAAGACGATTGAGTTCTCGGCGACGGTGCGGATCGATACGCCGCAGGAGATTCTGTACTACCAGAACGGCGGGATTCTGCAGTATGTGCTGCGCACTCTGGCTGGAAAGGCTTAGGGAAACTCTGCACAAGTTCTGCGACTGCTGCCTGATGGCTTAATCTGATGGTTAGGGGTGGATGGCGAATGAGGCAGCAGACGTTTGCGTCGCAGTCGAGCTTTGAGAAGTATGG
>Ga0080006_1148785_pt1 | contig 23259 bp, 22 predicted proteins | sample RS3BMetagenome_FD_69209 | JGI IMG/M metagenome (GOLD analysis project Ga0080006, IMG submission 69209) | Ferric oxide microbial mat and aquatic microbial communities from Rainbow Spring, Yellowstone National Park, USA - RS3B (SPADES... ...
GCCGAGCCGCGCGCCGCCCCCCGCCGCCTGCCGGGGCGCTCCCCGGCCCGTCGGTCCGCCGGCGAATCTCCGACCACCCACACAGCCTCCGGATCAAAACCGGCAGCCGCTCGCAAAAACGTGAAGGGATGTGGTTTGCCCAGCCCCCCGGGCGCACAGCCCGCCAGGACAGCCTCGGCGCATACCTCATCCCATGTGCACACGTGAGCAGGCGAAAACTGTTCCCATAATCCACTCCTCGCCAGAGGGGTGTGCGCTTCACGCAAAGGTCGCCCCGTCCCGATGCCCAGCACCCAGCCCAAGTCGATCAGGTTTTGTTGCAGGTGTCGCAGTGCCAATGGATCATGCTTCGGCTGCTCCCAGGCGCATAGACCCGCTCGCAAGACAGGCGAGTCAAACCTGCGATCGCCGAGAAAGACCCTCTGAAAGACGGCCTGCACATGGTCAAACGCAGGCGCCATCGGCGCCCTCTGAGCGAGCTCTTCGAGATAGGCGGCCCCGTCTCCCGGCACCTCCGTCAGCGCGACCCGCAAGGCATCTCCGAAGCGAGGGGAAGGCCCCTCGTCACCAGCCCACAGCACCTCGCGAAGTTCGCGCGATGACGGCGCCCAGAGCGCGAGCAAGCAAGCCCAGGCCTTGTCCCAGTTACTGTTTTGCGCTCGTTGCCGCAACGCATGCACCACGGGGTCAGGCAGCCAGAGCGAGCGCAGTCGCGCCACGTCCTCCATGCCCGCCATACCCGCCATACCCTGTCGTCCCAGACCTCGCGCACCGATATCAGCGGACAGATCCCCACGACGATTCCCCGAAGGGGCGGACAGATCGTCCGGACGCGGTGACAGCAGCGCCACCGTCAAAGCCGCCGCGTCAAGATAGCGCGTCTCATCCAACAGCACCCCATCGAGATCAAACAGGAGTAATCCCGGCTTCACCCCGAAAAGCGGACCCGCGCTCATTGAATCTCGTAGCGAATCTGCCCAGCCACTCCCGCCGTCATTTGCGCACGCCACGCCCGTTCTTGCAGGGCATCAAACAGTGCCATGCCCACGGCCCGAAACGTCGCCTCCCAGATGTGGTGCCCGTGCCCCACGCGCCCCTTCAGAAGATCGAGATGCAAAGTGCACTGCGCTCCCTGCACGAACCCCTCAAAAAAGGCGACGAGGTCTTCGCTGTGCATCCCCTCCATTTGCACAGGCAACTGCACATCGCCCCGCTGCAGATCGAGCAAGGCCCGGCTCTCAAACGACAAGACGGCACGTGTCAGGGCCTCATCGATCACGCCGTAGGCCGCTCCATAGCCGACGATACCTCGCGCTGCACCTCGATCGACGTATTCCTTGACGGCTTTGCCCAAGCAAATCCCAACATCCTCCGTAATCACGTGGACCAGGTCAAAATGATCGAGCGTCACCTCGACGCCAAGGTTCATTTGCCCGCGCCATGCCACATGCTCCAGCATATGATTGAAAAATGGCAACGGGGTCGCCAAACGCTGTTTTACGTTGACATCGCGCGGTCCCCGATCCAGTGTCACTTTGATCACGGACTCGCTCGTCGTCCTCGTGATACAAATCTGCGGCTCTCTCATCTCATCGTTTCCTCCCCGACTTCGCGCTCACTCACGGCTCGCGCGTGAGCCTCAAACCCTTCCCAGCGTGCGAACCGCTCCGCGTGCTCACGCACCCGTCTGAAGCCGGCCTCCGTGGCGTACCCGATCGAAGTCCTTTTGAGAAAGTCGTGTAAAGACACCGCCGAGACGGTCTTGGCGTTGCCCCCGGTCGGCAAGATCGCGTTGGTCCCGAGCAAAAAATTGCAGAGCGTGATCGGCGTCCACTCCCCCAGCAACATCTCCCCGGCGTTTTTCAGACGTGCCACCAGGGCCCAAGGATCGCGTGTCAGCACCTCCATGTGCTCCGGTGCATAGGCATTGGCGAACGCCACAGAGTCATCAAGCGACTCTGTGAGCACGATCCCGCCATAGCGCTGCAGCACCGTAGTGATGTAGTGTCTGCGCTGTTCACTCGCCATCTGCGCAACCGCCTCCTGGACCGCCTTGTCGACCGCATCCGCGAGCGTCACACTGTGTGTCACCAACAACGCGGCACTGTCCGGACCATGTTCCGCTTCAATCAAGAGGTCAAGGGCTGCTTTGTGAGGATCCGCAAACTCATCCGCGAGGATCAGAGACTCACTCGGGCCAGCGGGGACACCCGGGTCAATCGTGCCCGCCAGGTATCGTTTGGCAGCCGTGACGTAAGGGTTGCCCGGTCCCATGATCTTCGAGCAACGCGGGATACTGGCCGCCCCATGGGCGACGGCCGCCACGCCCTGGGCACCGCCCACTCGATAGATTTCGGTCAGGCCAAGCACGTTCGCCGCAAACAGGATCGCCGCATCGACGCCCCCACGCTCGTTCGGCGGGGTCAACACAATGATCCGCTCCACCCCAGCCACAACAGCCGGGGTGCCGAGCATGAGCATGACAGACGGGAAGCTCCCTTTTCCGCGCGGGACATACAGTGCGACATCGGCGATCGGCGTCACCTGCTCGCCAGCCATGATCCCATCATCAACCTCCATCATCCACATGGGCTGGGGCCTTTGCGCCTCATGAAAACGCCGGATATTGCGCGCGGCATAACGTATCGTCTCTTTCATGTCTTCCGGAAGTTCCTGATGGGCCGCCGCCATCTCCGCCTCTGTCACGCGCAGCGCATCCGGACTGATCTCGACTCCATCATGTTGGAGCGTATACTCCCGCACAGCATTATCGCCACGCAAGCGAACCTGTTCGCAGATCGAAGCCGCGACGGCCATCTGCTCACCGACATCGCGACCTGCCCGCTCCATAATTCGCCGCTTGGTCTCTGCATCCGCGCTGATCCAACGCACCCGTTGCACATTCATCGAAGGTAGCCTCACTTTCACTTTATTACGCTAATATACTAAAGCACCGTCATCAGATTGTCCAGTGTCGGAGACGCCTTCACCGGGTCGTGATTTATGCTACCATACTGTCCAGAACGTGATAAGAAGGGGTTGAGGACAGTGACAGACAAATCCCAGCGTGGAATCGCCATGGTGACGGGTGCAGGCGGGGGAATCGGGCGCGAAACCGCTCTGCAGTTGGCTGATGCGGGCTACGACCTCATCATCGGCTCCCGTCGACCAGAGCCCCTTCAACAACTCGACCTGGCGCTGCAAGAAAAAGGCGTTCGCGTCCATGCCGCTACACTCGACGTCACAGACAAAAAGAGCGCAGAGGCGTTTGTCTCTGGCGCGCTGGCCGCGATGGGCCGCATCGACGTCCTCGTCAACAACGCGGGGCTCGCGCGCGGTGCCACTCGGATCGCGGAACAACAAGATGAAGACGAATGGCAAGAGATGCTCGACACCAACGTCATGGGCCTGCTGCGCATGACTCGTCTGGTCGTCCCGCAGATGATCGACCACCGCTACGGCCACGTTGTCAACCTGGGTTCCACAGCGGGTCACGATCCCTACGCCGGGGGGTCCGTCTACTGCGCCACCAAGTTTGGCGTGCGGGCGATCACATCGGCTTTGCGCCAGGAATTGTTGGGTCACCCGATCCGTGTCACCTCGGTCGATCCGGGGATGGTGGAGACCGACTTTAGCCGCGTCCGCTATCGCGGCGACGAAGACAAGGCAAGCGCCGTGTACGCTGGTATCGTTCCGCTCTCTGCAGCCGATGTCGCAGATGTGATCGTCTTTGCCGTCACTCGGGCAGACCATGTCAACCTGGACACGATCGTCATGCGGCCACGCGAGCAGGGACCGTTCGGACAAGTGCACAGAACTCCCTAGTACCCCCGTTTTGTGGCACGGGGGCCGCTCTGGGGTCTTGGACAGACAAGGCCGGCCGCCTCCGTTTCCGGGGCGGCCCTCTTTCCCAGTCAGACGCCAGCCAAGCGGTGGACAAATGACGACACTTTCGCTATGATCAGTCTAGAAATTGTCACAAGACAGGCGGATCTGTACTGAAGCTATCATTTTCGTTGACGGGCAGGCTGTGTGCAGCCGCCCTTGTCACGATGGAGGGACCGTCACGATGGACAACACGGAGAGCAAACAAGACAACGAGAACAACGGCAGCAAACTGACAGCGGCAAAGGGGGCTTTTCGCAAGGGCAGAGGGCTGACGCGACGTCAGTTTCTCTCCTATGCACTCGGTGGCACCGGCGCCTTCATGGCGATGACGATCTTCACCCCCCTGGTCGCTTTCGCCGTCGACCCGCTCCGTCGCCTCGGCGGCAAAGGCGCTCTTTCGGCCACGACATGGCGGGTGTCAGACTTCAACGAGCAGTTGCCCACTCACGTCACCTATACAGAGCACATCGATGATGCCTGGAACTCGCATGACATTCCGAACGACGTCTATGTCATCATTTATCAGAACAAATTGATGGTCATGTCGCACGTGTGCACGCACCTCGGTTGCCACGTCAACGGTTCGTACAAAGATGCCGCCCACAAGATCTCCGCACCGCCACAGTACGACGGCGGCCTCTACTGGTTTCACTGCCCGTGCCACGGGAGTCTGTACAACATTTACGGCGTCAACAGCCCCACCTCACCCGCTCCGGATCCGCTGTCGATCTACACCTATGAGATCGTCAACGGCTACGTTCACGTCGGGCCCGACATCAAGCGAACGGATGCCACCTGGGACGTCAATCCAAACCCCACGATCACCTGATTCTCCGCGATTTGGCGCCCGCGGCCATAACCCCCCTCGCATGCGAATACGCTGTAATAGAGCGGTTCCATCTGGAGGTGGGGTTATTGTTTGTCTATACAGTCAAAGCGGGCGAAACGCTGGCGACGATTGCGCAGGCGTGGGGGATCAGTGCGACAAAACTGCAGGAGTGGAATGAAACAGAGGGCCAGGCGCTGACACCGGGCATCAACCTGCTGCTGCCCGGGCCCCCGGCGACCTTGGTCCACCACACCGTCGGCGCCGGCGATACCCTCACGATCCTCGCACAGCGTTACGGGATCCCAGAGCGTGCGGTCGCGGCCGCCAACGGCCTCGCCGTCACCGCAACACTCGAGATCGGTCAAATCCTCTTCGTGCCCATGCTCATTCGCAAGAAGCGACTGGCAGAAGTCAACGGGTACTTGATCCCCTCCGGAACGGTCGCCGATGAGGAGATTGTGAGCGAGTCAGAGCCGATGACATTCGCCACGGTCTTTAACTACCATGTCAACGAAACCGGCGGCATCGTTCCTCTGCCCGCATCACAGGCCCTGGCCGCGATGCAGCAACTCGCGGTCGACCCGCTGCTTTGCGTGACGAACTTTGATGGCACCAACTTCAACAGCGACCTCGCTCACCAGATTCTGGCCAGTGCGGACCTGCGCGCGGCCGTGATCGCGTCGGCGCGCGCAACCCTTGCGAAGGAAGGGTACCGCGGTCTCAACATCGACTTCGAGCACATGCATCCCGCAGACCGCCCCTTGTATAACGCCTTTATCAAGGAACTCCGTGATGCGATGCATCAAGACGGCTATAGTCTGTCGATCGCGATGGGCCCAAAAACGAGTGACGATCCCACAGCATCATGGATGGGGGCATTTGACTACGCCACGCTCGGAGCGGCGGTGGACTTCTTGATGCTGATGACGTACGAGTGGGGCTGGGTCGGAGGACCGCCGATGGCCGTCGCACCGATCGATCAGGTGCGCGCCGTACTTCAATACGCCACCTCCGTCATTCCGGCCGAAAAGATTCTAATGGGCATCCCGACATACGGGTACAACTGGACCCTTCCCGACAACCCGAACAACCTGGCCTCCGGAATATCCCCGAAGCGCGCGCAGAACCTTGCCATCGAAAAAGGCGCGACCGTCCGGTTCCACCCGATGTCCGCGAGTCCCATGTTCCACTATTACGCAGGTCGCGTCGAACACGAAGTGTGGTACGAGGACGCCAAATCCTTGATGGCCAAATTCCATCTTGTCTATGAGATGGGACTACGCGGTGTGAGCTTTTGGGTACTCGGCCAGCCGTTTCCTCAGCTTTGGCGATTGGTGGCGGATACATTCGCCGTCAAGAAGGTCTGACAAGGCAAGACGGGCGAGAGAGAACGTCTCACTGTGCCGCAAGGGCCACGGCCCTTGCGGCACAGTCTGGTACGCTCAGGTCCCTGGCGAGCGCCAGATCCCCCCTTTGTCATCGACGCATTCACGACTCAGATGCGGGACTCGACGCGCCTTCCTTGCGTTCCATCCACCACAAGACGACACCGGCGATCACGCCGATTACAACCATCGGCATGGCCGTCCACTGCGCGGCGTCCCAATGAAAGAGAAACCGTGGGCTATCCCCGCGGAGCATCTCCAAAAAGAAACGAACCAGGTTGTAGGTGATCATGTAGTAGACAAACAACCACCCGGTGGGCCACCGCCGCAATTTCAGTACCATGAGAAGGCCCAGCAAAATGATGTCAGCCTGCCCTTCCCACAACATCGACGGCCACAGTGGGTGATCCCCGTACTGCGTGCGGGCGATCGTCCCAACCGGATACAAGACCCCGAAATCACTGCCAGTCGGCGACCCGTAGGCACTCCCGTTCATGAAGTCCGCGTCCCGTCCGATACTTTGCGCCAACAAGAGTCCCGGCGCCGCCATGTCAGCCAACGTCCAGAACGGAATCCGCTTCCACCTTGCGTATAAGTACCCCACGACGATGGCCCCGACCACGCCCCCTTGGATCGACAAGCCACCGTGCCAGACGGCGATGATCTGACCAGGGTTTTGTGAATAGTAGGCCCAATCGAAGAAGAACACCTGCCAGACTCGCGCTCCGATCACGCCGCCAAAAAACAAGATGGGACCGAGGTCCAGCCAAGCCGGTATGTATTGACTCTTCTTTTCAACCTTCGCCAGGTAGATCGTGAACCCGAGCCCCAACAGAAAGGCGAGCAGAAACAGCGTACTGTAGGTGCGGATAGGGAATGACCCTATGAAAAACCAGTATTTGTACACGTCGTCGTCTCCCTGTGAACAGTGTGATTCTGTTCATCATGGCACATCCGCGCGCAACACTGCAATGCTCGCCACTGCCACAGCTTTCTCCGTCCACCCTCGCTTACGCGTCAACACCCAGCCGTTTGCGCGCAGCGAGGTACTCTTGAACGACTTTGATCATCGTCGCGTGCGACCACGTCAGCGGCGAGACGGACCTCGGCTCGCCTGTATAGGGGTGCAGTTGCTCGGCCATCACGCCGGACGCCAGCGCGTGCTGGGACGCCCAGAGGAGCCAGCCTTGCGCCTCCTCGAGATCGGCCGCCGAGTCGGCACACTCAATCAGCCATTCGCCATACCAGAGCGTGCAAATAAACCACGGATTCCCTGGCACGTTGGGGTCGTCCCCGACTTCGCGAAAGTACTGATCGCCCTTGTAGCGGGCTATCCCCCCGACGGCCGTCCGCACCTGCAATTCCGCCTGGATCGCCCGCATCGTCGTGACGATGCGAGGATCCTTGGCCGGGAACAGATCGAGGTCCCACAGTGCGTACAAACTGCTGTCCAAAGCGAGATCCTGTTCGTACGTCAGAGACTCCCCTTTGCCATGCGGGAGCAAGCCCCGGACAAAGCGACCCGAAGAAGGCTCCAGCATATGCGTCGCCACCGCCTCGCGCATCGTCGCCGCAGCCTCTGCATACGCCTTCTGACGCGCCCCGTCGCCGTGAAACTCAGCAAACCGCGCGGCGGCGGCCAGTCCCGCATACACGGCCGCCACCGAGAAGGCGAAGATGCCGATCCGCTCCTCCCAGAGGTCACAAGAGGGTAACGGCAGCCCGTTCACGTCGCGAAATTGCAGCATGAAATCGGCGGCAGGAATGACGAACTTTTCGTAGTCATCGAGCGATCCATTGAGAGAGTCGGCCAATTCATGATGATTCCACAGGGCATACACGACCAGCGCGGTCTCATCCTCCTGAATGGGCAACTGCGCGTTGCCTTCTTCATCGATCCAAGGCAACCAACTCGCACCCACGGACCCGTCCGGATTGTACTTGTGCATCAGATAGCCGCCCGCCGTCAAGGCATTCTTGCAGAAGTTGAAGAAGCGCCGCGAGATGTCATGATAACCGGCCCGATCCAGAGATTCAGCGATCAGCGCACCGTCGCGCGGCCACATGTACGAATAGGTGTCCTGTGCGCCTTTTAACATGGATGAGTCGTTGGCCGCAATGATCGCACCGCGGTTGTCGGTGTTGGAACGAACGATGAGAAGGCTGTACTGGTACGCTTCCCTGAGGGCGTCGGGCAAACCACTCAAGTCGTGTTTGTCGCGTGCCAACCAGCGCCGCCAATACAGTTCCGTCCGCTCCACAAGCGTTCCTGGTCCAGTCGTTCGAACCCCCGCCTCCATGGCTTCGATTTGCTCCACGCTCTTTGCGAAACAGGACCAGAAAAATCCCACAGCCTCGCCCTGAGCAGGCAGTTCAAGATTCAATTGCATGGTTCCGTCCACCGATCCCTGAGAAATCGGATGACCTTCCAGTCGCCCATCCTCGGCATCGCGCCACGTTCCCTCCAAACCATGAATGCCCTTTTGGCCGCACGCGTAGCCATCCGGGGCTGACCCGGAGTTGCCACTGGCTTGGCACGACATGGAAACATAGCGATGCCCTTTGTAGAAAATCAGGCTATGTAACGCAGGATGATAAAAGATGGTGTTGGCGATCTGGCTACCGTACATGTTCATGTCCAGATGATAGAAGAGGCGAATAGGTCGCGCCGTGTCGCGGTGATTCTGCACCACGACACGGCGGACGAAGACGTCGTCGTGCTGGTCCACCGCATCAGCAATCGTCAACGTGATGCCAAGGCGCTCGTGGGTGCACGTCAACTGTGCGACCAGAGCCTCCAACACGTACCGTGCATCCGTCCGCACTTCGTCGTAATCCAGCCAGAAAAACTCGTTATCGACGTGAACGCCGAAGCGGGAAAGATGGTCGAGGGCGTGATTTTCATGCCCGACATATGGGAAGTAAATGCAACGGATGTGACCGTGCACGTCGTGATTGATGAGCAGGTTTCCGTTGCCAACCGGCAAGTCTCTCGGCATCGCAATCATCTCTTTTCCTTTATTGTCACGCTCCCAGACGACTCTACAATACGCCTGGGGCGATGGCATAAGCAAGGACCGGCACGTGACCTGTCCAGTCGGTCGTGGTATGCTGAGCGTGAAGGACGGACCGCCAATACGAGAAACACAAGGGAGTGTGTGCTTGTGATCGATTCCATCGTAGCGCGCCTTGGGCAGGAATCCGAATTCTTGCTGCTTCATGAATGCAAAACGATTCCCCGTGACGTGTTGACGCGACCGTCGCCCGATATCGTACATAGCGTGTACGCCAGCACAGACCGCAATGCGCAGACGCTCCGCAGCCTGCAAAGCCTGTTTTCTGCGGGTCGACTGGCCCATACCGGGTACGCCTCGATTCTGCCGGTCGACCAGGGAATCGAGCATTCGGCGGGCGCGTCATTTGCCAAGAATCCCGCTTATTTCGATCCCGAGAATATCGTTCGCCTCGCCATTGAAGGCGGTTGCAACGGAGTAGCCTCGACGCTCGGCGTGCTCGGCCTGACAAGTCGCCAATTCGCCCACCGCATCCCCTACATCGTCAAGCTCAACCACAATGAACTGCTGACGTATCCAAACCGCTTCGATCAAGTCATGTTCAGTAGCGTCAAACAAGCGTGGAACCTCGGGGCGGCCGGCGTCGGCGCCACGATCTACTTTGGCTCGGAGGAGTCCACCCGTCAATTGCAAGAAGTCAGCCGGGCATTTCAAGAGGCGCACGAACTGGGCATGTTCACGATTCTCTGGTGCTACCTGCGCAACGGCGCTTTCGCGGCGGGTGACGCAGATCACCACGTGGCCGCAGACCTGACGGGCCAGGCCAACCACCTCGGTGTCACGATCGAAGCCGACATCATCAAGCAAAAGTTGCCGGAAAACAATGGTGGCTACACGGCGTTAAATCGAGGCGGAGTCAAGTATGGCAAGACAGATGCCCGGATGTATAGCGAACTGTCCACCGATCACCCCATTGATCTGACCCGTTATCAGGTGGCCAATTGCTACATGGGCAAGATCGGCTTGATCAACTCCGGTGGCGCTTCAGGTGACAACGATTTGCGCGATGCGGTACGCACCGCCGTCATCAACAAGCGGGCGGGCGGTATGGGACTGATCTCGGGACGCAAAGCGTTCCAACGCCCCCTGCGCGAAGGCGTCGAACTGCTTCACGCGATTCAGGATGTCTATCTGTGTGACGAGGTGACCTTGGCCTGAGGGGGCGCGACCGCAGCACGGGAGGTAGTGTATGAAAGACCGCACCCTACGACAGCAGTTGCTTTTGCGCGAGCTCGAACAAAGCGGCGAACCCGTTACCGGGACGCAACTCGCTACACGACTTCAAGTTACGCGCCAAGTCGTGGTCCAAGACATCGCGCTACTCAAGGCAAGTGGCACGCCTGTGATGTCCACCGCGCGCGGGTACAGCTTGGCTGGCCAACGGGAAGGAAGCCAACGCACCGTTCTGGCCGTTCAGCATACGCCCGAACAGACGCGAGCCGAACTCTTCGCCTTGGTCGATCACGGCATCCATGTCGTCGATGTGATTGTCGAACACTCCCTTTATGGGGAGATCACCGGCGGCCTGCACTTGCGCTCGCGCCATGAGGTTGAGTCGTTCGCCACTCAGGTCGAGTCCCAAGGGATTGCCTTGCTGTCGTCGCTGACATCGGGACATCATATGCACACGGTCGAGTTCACCCACCCGGAGCATCTGCGAGACGCGATCGTTGCGCTTCGCGCCCTCGGCATCCGCGTAGAAGACTAGGTGGACGAGTGGCGGCGGGTGCGAACCTGTCAATACTCTTGCAAATAGCCCCCCGTTATGTGTATATACATAGTGTATATACACATAACGGGGGGCTGCACATGTCCACACAACCACTTTCACCGCGCTACGGGGGTCGACTCTTTCGAGTCGAACCCTATGGTATCGAACGCGTCGCCGACGCCGACCGCCACGGCAGCGCCCGTAGTCAGTTCAGCTTGTGGCTGGGAAGCAATCTGACCATCGCCGACTTTGCCCTCGGAGCGTTGCCGATCGCGCTTGGCATGCCGTGGAGCTATACGATTGCGGCCATTCTGTTTGGCAACCTACTCGGCGGTCTCGTGCTTGGACTGTGCGCTGCAATGGGCCCCGTCTACGGCGTGCCACAGCTCATGATCGGACGGCACACCTTCGGTCGGATCGGAGGGTATCTTCCGGCCGCACTGAACTATTTCAGCACGATCGGTTGGTTTGCCGTCAACAACATATTGGGGACATTTGGCTTGCGGATTCTCTTCCCGAGACTCTCTTTCTGGGAAGGGGCCCTGCTGCTCGTCGTCTTGCAGGGACTGCTCGCGATCTATGGCCATAACCTCATACACGCCTACGAACGAATCATGTCGGTCGTACTCGGGGGGCTGTTTGCCGTCGTCAGTGTGATCGTCGTCATGCGTCATGGGGCGCTCGCAGCGTACCATCCTGCGGCAGCACCGGAGTGGCCCTTGTTTTTAATCATGGTCAGTGCGGCGTTTTCCTACATCGGAAGTTGGGGGCCCTATGCCTCGGACTACAGTCGCTATCTGAACAAAGCGACGCCCAGAAGACAGATCATCGGCTACTCATTTTGGGGCGCATTCCTCGCCTCCGTCTGGCTCGAGTGCCTGGGAGCGGCCGTGACGGTTCTTGCTGGCGCGGCCGGCAACAACTCCATCGTCGCCCTGCACGACGTCACTGGCGACTTTGGTACGATCGCCGTAATCGCCATCATCCTGGGCGGAACCGCTGCTGACGCGTTGAACCTCTATTCGAACGCCTTGTCGGCGGGGGCCTTCGACATCCGCGTGCCTCGTTGGGGTCTGGCCCTGTTCGCCGCCGTGCTCGGGTTGTTCCTTAGTCTGCTGGGAGCGGGCGCATTCGAACAAAACTACGAAAACTTCTTACTGTTGCTCGGGTACTGGATCACACCCTGGATGGGCGTGTTGTTCGCCGATTTCTACATGCGTGGACGCAGTCCGTCTCCAGGCCACGAGGCGCGGGCGCGCCAAGGGGTCTACCTTCCGGGCCTGATCAGCTTTCTTGTCGGGTTCGGACTGTCAACGCCGTTCATGAGTTCCACATGGTACACGGGCTTTATCGCAAAGGCGCTCGGCGGTGTCGATCTGACCTTCGCTGTCGGGTTTCTCGTCGCGCTGATCACCTACCTCCTGTGGACGCATTCGTCCGCGAGATCGGCATCAGCCTGACGCCCTTGACTCGGGCTTGGCGCGCTGCCCTCGCCCGAGTTACTGCCTGTCACTATGCACTGGCTCCTGACAACGATCCTTGTGCACTTGGCACGCCTTGATCCAGCGTTTTACTGCAAGTGGGTTCGACCCAAAGTGGAGGTGGGTATAGCCCGCTTGCAGCGTTTCTGTCGCGTACCCATCTTCCTTGACGCCCCGAATTCCGGTCACTTCGTACGCATGACTGGATGGTTTCAGTCCGTTCGAAGGCAACCTTTGATCTTCCCACGTCACCGTGGAGTAATGAAACTCGTGCCCGCGCATCACCTCTCCCGCATCCATCAGCACAGATGCAGTCAAGGCCCGCGCCTCTCTGTAGCCCACCGCAGCCAGGCGCGACTGCATCGTGACCGTGGCCGGGATCACGCCGACCATGGGATACGAGTCACCTAGCCGATCCGTGATCGCGCGCGTCAGAAACATAAACCCCCCGCATTCCGCCAATGTCGGCATTCCCTCGACGATTCGCTGTCGGACGTTGTCCAGAACCTCCGTTTGGCCCGTCAAAACCCCCGCAAACTCTTCGGGAAAGCCGCCGCCCAGGTACAACCCATCCGCCTCTTGAGGAATGCACTCGCCGGCTACGGGACTGAAGTACACGAGGCGGGCGCCGAGCCAAGCCAGCAGCTCGAGATTCTCCGGATAATAGAAATTGAATGCCTGATCGCGCGCCACGGCAATCGTCACGGTCGCTTCCTTTGCCGCGCCAGCAAACAGCTTCGGTTCTGGCGACTCCCATGCATCGGCACTGCGAGCCAGCGCGAGGATGAGGTCAAGATCCAAGGTCTCCTCACACGCTTTCGCCAACTGTTTGAAAAGCGGTGCCAACTCACCGCGCTCGAGCGCCGGGATCAATCCCAGATGGCGTTCGGGAATCTCCCAATCCCCTTGCGACTGAAGGTACCCCACTACGGGCACCCCACAGACCTGTTCGATGGCCGCCCGCACCATCTCGTAATGCCCGCGGCTGCCCACACGATTGACGACCACGCCGGCCAGTCTCATGGCAGGTTCCATCTGTTGGAACCCGAGTACGATGGCAGCGGCGCTGCGCGCCATGCTCGATACATCCAAAACCAAGATGACGGGGGCACCAAGAACCACACTGACGTCGGCGGTGCTGCCGTCATTGGCCAAGGCGTCGCGGCCATCGTAGAGGCCCATCACGCCTTCGATCACCGACACATCGGCTAGGGCGCTGGCGCGATCGAAGATCTCCGTCATCCTATCCGGTTCGGTCATCCACGTGTCCAGGTTGCGCGACGGCCGGCCGGTGACCGCCCCATGATAGCTCGGATCAATGTAATCGGGCCCCACCTTGAACCCCTGCACGTCTAGCCCGCGCGCGACGAATGCCGCCATGACTCCGAGGGTCACCGTCGTCTTCCCCACTCCACTACTTACTCCCGCAATGACGATGCGCGGTCTCATCCCGGCCACCCTTTCGAAACAGTCTGATCGCAGGACCCCAGCATATCATAGAGATGAGACGGTGACTTGGCGCTCTCGCGCCACCGTCTGCCAGATTGCCCGCATGGAGGCGAGCACTGTGCCGGAACCTGCCACGACGAGCGCCGTTCGCACTCTCGAACACGCCGTGAAACAACTGCTTACTCAGCAGTCCCTCTCGATGCGAGGTTTGGCGGCGAGGAGCGGCCTTGACGTCGCCACGATCTCCCGCATCCTCTCCGGCAAGCAACGTCCAAAAGCCATGCACATCAAGCGTATCGCCGATGCCCTACATGTAGCCGACGACCTCTTGCTCGAAGCCGCTGGTCTTGCCAACCAGCCACCGTCGGTCGAAGGTCCGGCGGACACGTCAAGCGAGATCATGACAACCGTCTTGCAACATCCCGACTTTGCCCAGTGGAGGTCCACGAAAGGTGACATTGAACAAGAATTGATCAAATACGAAACCTACGCCACGACTGCCGAGGGCGTCGCCTTGATCCGGAACAAATTTCCGGAAAAACGCGCCCAGATCAGTGGATCAGGGCCGTTTCTCGACTATTTGGATGAAATCTACAAACGATTCGAACAAGGTGGCACGTTGCCCGAGATGTCCATTCTCGGTAGTGGGTTGCTCTACTTTGTGCTCTCCACGGACGCCATCCCCGACTATCTCTTCCCCATCGGTTTCCTCGACGACGCCGTAGCCATCCAAATCACCTGGAACCGCTATGCACAAATCCACAAACCAGGCTGCGAGCACCCGTGATGACACGAGACTTTATGCACGCGGGCAGCCGTGTTCGTCATCTCACTCAGTGCGTTCGCGTCACTCCAGAGTGAGCGCCATGTGACCCTGACCAGATCCGTGGCCAGACCCGCTCCGTTACCCCTCGGGCTACACCACCACCGACTGGACTCTCTAGGCTCGGCGAGATCAACTCCACCTGACCTGAGTCATCGCCTCTGACAACGCCCACAGCCGGGCGGCATCCTGCTCGGCGCGACCGCGACGGGCGATCTTCGCCAGCCGCGGCGTTCCCTTGAGTTCGAAGCGTCCGTCCGGGCCGTAGTAGGCACCGCCCTGCGCCTCCGGACTGGTCGCCGCGAACAGTGACGGCAAGGCCCCACTTGCTGCATCTTGCGAAAGAAAGGAGATCAGCGAATACCCGCTTTGCGGCGATTTCCCGTTGGCCTCGCGTCCGAGGTTCGGGCCGACGGTCTGCAATCCGGTTCGTGCAAACCCCGGATGGGCTACGTTGCTCATCAGGCCCCACCCCTGCAAGACGCTGCGACGTTGCAGCTCCCGCGCAAAGAGCAAGACAGCGAGTTTGGATTGCCCGTAGGCTGACATCGGGCGATACGATCGCTCGCGCTGAAGATCGTCCCAATCGATTTTCGCCCACTGGTGTACCAGACTGCTGACACTCACCACACGGGCCGAATGCCCCCTTCGCAAGAGCGGAAGCAGTCCCGCTGTAAGGGCAAAATGGCCGAGGTGGTTCGTGCCAAACTGCAACTCAAATCCATCCTGCGTGAGCTGGCGCGTGGGTACGGCCATGACGCCAGCGTTGTTGACCAGGAGATCGATGGGTCGGTCGCGTCGCACCATCTCACTGGCCAATGACTTCACGGAGTCGAGACTCGCGAGGTCAAGTCGCATCACCTCCAGCGTCGCGCGGGGTGCCAGTTCACCGATGCGCTGGCTGGCGCGAGCCCCCTTGTCGACATCGCGCACGGCCAATACGACGCTCGCGCCCGACTGAGCCAGCGCACGCGCCGTTTCGTAGCCCAGGCCGCTCGTCGCCCCGGTGACGATGGCCAGCCGCCCCGTCTGATCCGGAATGTCCCGTTCTGTCCACGTCACAGTCGCCACTCCTCTGTCCATGCAAGGTAACTCAGTTCCCCAATACTTCCCGCGAGCCCACTTCCACCCGCACGGGAGTGGGGCGAGGGTCGTGTCAGTGAGCGATTTTTTTGGCGTGCAGGGCCTCTTCGTCGTACGCAAAGACCACGGCCGGGTCCGGCATGGTCAACGTCTCATCCTTGTCCTCATAGCTGAGCTGCGAGAGCAGATGCTTGATGATCTGCAGCCGTGCGGTGCGCTTGTCGTTGGCGTTGACGACGAACCAAGGCGCCGAAACGTGGTGCGTCCGCGCAAACATGTCGTTTCGCACCTTGCTGTAGTCCGCAAAACGGCTAGTGGCCACCTCATCGATCGAGCTGATCTTCCACTGCTTCAACGGGTCCCGATGACGATCCTTGAGCCGCCTCTTTTGCTCGGCCTTGGTGATATCCAGATAATATTTGAAGATGCGTATCCCCGACCGCGCAAGCATCTGCTCAAACAGCGGCACGGTCTCGAGGAACTCCTCGTACTGCTCATCGGTGCAAAACCCCATCACTCTTTCGACGCCGGCACGGTTATACCAACTGCGGTTGAACAGAACCATCTCATGAGCTGCCGGCAAGTGAGTCACGTACCGCTGGAAGTACCATGCAGACTGTTCCCGGTCTGATGGCTTGCCAAGTGCCACCACGCGCGTCTCACGCGGACTCAGGTGCTCGGTGATCCGTTTGATGGTCCCATCCTTACCCGCCGCGTCGCGACCCTCGAGGATAATCAGGATCCGGTCATCATGGGCAATGATGTCCTTTTGCAGCTTCACGAGTTCGACCTGCAGCGCATAGAGTGTCCGTTTGTATTCGCGCTTGCGTGCCTTCTTGTCGACCTTGGGTTGTTCCTCGACGACTTCTACTTCTCCGCTGGCCATGTCTCATCCCTCTTCCCAAAATCAAGCGTCTACTCCGGCAATGGCTAGACTGTGAGTCCCCTAAGTATACCGCAAGCAGAGAGTGCACGTCCGCCATGAACGCGGCTTGCCGAATCGCTCGCGCCCGCAACCGCGATGCCCGCGTAGGCGCCGCTTGTCAGGGCGCGATCCCGAAGCGTAGACTGAGATTGCGGCAAAGCGAGAGGGGTACAACCAGGATGGCCTACAAAATTGTGTTTTTCGACGTGGATGGAACACTTCTCAACACGAAAAAACAGTTGCCCGCGAGTACGATCGCTGCTATCCGAACACTGCGCAAAAGCGGCGTGATCGGCGTGATTGCCTCAGCCAGAACGCCATTTAACATTCACATGTGGTTGGATGCGCTTCATATCGATACGTACATCGTCTACAATGGCGGACTGATCGTACATGATGGGAACATCCTTCACCAGGAAACCATCGATGAAGCGAGTGCCGCGTCCCTCGTGGAACGAGTTCGCACAAACGGCCACTCGATCATGCCTGAAGGGGCCCGCCATTTCAGCATCGTCGGTCATGAACCGGAGCGCATCATCGAGACCTATGCCAAGCTGTGGGATCACGAGAAACGTGTCGCTTACGAAGACCTGCACGAACCCGTCTCGCAAATGGACCTGTTTTGCAACGACGACGAAATCGCCCCCTATGGCACGGACTTCCCCAACCTTACTTTTTATCCGTGGATGTCGCGTCCGAATGCGTTTAACGTCATCCCCAAGGGCGTGTCAAAGGCTTACGGGATCGAACTCATCCTCACCAAACTCGGTATTGCGAAAGCGGACTCCGTTGCCTTCGGAGATGGGCCAAACGACCTGGAGATGCTCTCCTACGTCGGACTTGGCGTCGCCATGGGCAACGCTGTGGACGAGCTAAAGAAGAAGGCCGGCTATGTGACGAGCCACGTGGATGAAGACGGCATCGCGAACGGATTGCGTCACCTCGGTCTGATCTAACTTTTGTCGATATGTGGTTGTCGGCGGGTCTGGGCAATGATGATGGAACGATCCGACGACCATCGGGCTCTCGGCGCCTGCGTCACCGCCGCCAGCAAAACCAAAACGGCATCATAGTGGGCGCGCATGGTTCGAAACGTCTTCCACGCTGCGTCGAGATCAGGCTTCAGCGGAATTCCCGCTCGGGCAAGTTCGTCGCACGCCTCGTCCAATTCACTGCGAGCGATCGTGATCGGCGTGATAACACAGATAGGTGCGGGGATTGCGGCGGGGCGTGTCCAACACCGCGAAGGTCAGTACGGCCGCGTCCAGGATCACGCCGGCCGCCGTAATCCATGAACGTTCGGGACGGAGAGTCCGATGATCGCCTCAGAGAACACGATGACATGCCCCAACACGGTCGTCGCAGACGTCGTGCCAAGCGTAAAGTCAAATGAACGGCTCCTCGTCCAACGCGACTTCCCATACTGCGTCATCACCCTCGCGCATAGCCGGGAAACACCCGCGCGATATCGTCTAGCACCAGGTCGCTTCCGGTGGGCCGGCCGGTGGCGCGGTCTGATGCAAACAGATGAAAATGAGCCGTGAGCGTCTGATCGCGCGTGACGTAGACACTTTGCAAGTCCGGCACCGCGTTGCGCAAGGTGTTTAAAACCGCCTGCTGCACAGCAGCGGGGACAGGTTGCGCCAAAGTGAGTGGAGCCATTCGCGGGTGGTTGTTCGCCTTTTCCATCCGTGCGTGCGGCCTCTCTTTGGTTATTCCCATCGCATCCGTCCTCAGTCGCAACCCCACGAAGGCAGCACCGTGCCGTATCAAGACCTCCGCCGCTTCCACTTGGGGAATCGCCCGCATGATCTTGCGACTCAAATCTTCTCGTGCCACAAACGCTGTGGCGACAAGATCACTGCTGTTGAGCGCGGCGTTGTTCAACGTCCGCGCATTCTTCAGATCCACCGAATCCGCCACGGTGGAACACCCGACGAGCCCAGATGACAGCACCAACGCCAGTGCCGCTAACAGACGTCTTGCGCCCTCCTCAATGGCCACGTTGAATCCCCTTCCCCGTCCGCTTTCCTTCCTTGGCAGCTGTCTCCTGCAGCCCTGCGCGATCCTCACGCAAAGCCACACTGTGCAGCCACAAGAGGAGTAGCGACATCACGATGAGTTGAAATACCCACCACACCAAGTCCCACCAACTCGGCATCCCCGGACTATAGGGAATGTAAAACGGAATGCTTGGCCAAAAACTGCTCATCCTGTCACACCCCTTCCGTTACACGCACGGCCTTCACTTGTAGAACAAACGTCCTTCACTCGTTCTCTTCGTTAGAGCCAGAACATCACGATATAGATTGCCAGCCACGACACCGCGTTGAAACTCCATACGAACCCGGTCGCTTCGACCCCCCAGTAGTGCTCCGGTCCGACCTGTCCTCGTCCGGCCCGGGCGATCACACTGTAGAGCAAGATCAGCGTGACGAGTGTAAAGAATCCACCCACCCCGACAGACGCCAAGTGCACCTCGCCAAACGGGGCCAACGCGTCGTATCGATGGTGGATCAACGGCCAGATCTGCGTGATTAGGCCGACCACACCCACAACGCCTGCCAGCGCCAGTTGCCGCCGCATACGATCTGTACTACCGACTGCCGCGAAACGGACGGCACGCCATACGGGGACCGCACCAAGCAGGAACAGGAGTACGGGAAGGAGCCCACCCAAGAGTGGATCCGCTTGCGCCGACACATCATCATCAGCCAACATAAAGCGCACGTTGATGAGCACAAACGTGGGCACCAGTTGCGACGTGACAAACAGCAAGAGGCCAAATCGATTCTTGCGAAGTTCCTTCGGCGTCAACGGCTCGATCACATCATCCACAGACAGCACCTCCCTTTGCGGACCGCCAGCGCTTTGCGCTTCGTGCGACATCCGTCGAGCCGTTCATCGTGCACCTTTCGGCGCATCCGAGTGAACGTCAACTGCCACAGCAGAACGGTCGTCACTGTAGTCATAGAATCCGCGGACCACCGTCGGGATTGTGGTAAAGTTTTCTTCGCCCGGCGGTGACGCAGTCTGCCACTCAAGCGTTTTCGAGCGCCATGGATTTTCCTCGACCCGCGGTCCATGCCACCACATCCAGGCGATGTGCAGGAAGTGGAGGACAAACCCGATTCCCAGCAAGATCGCAAACAGCGAGACCTGGAAGTTCATGGGCTGCAGATAGGCTGGATACACTGGCACCCAGCGGTTCATACCATGCAAGCCGAGCAAAAACATTTGCAAGAATGCGACGTTGAACGCAATGAAGATCCAGACGGACAAGACCTTCCCCCACCGTTCGCTATACATGCGCCCCGTGAACTTCGGTAGCCAATAGTAAAACGCTGCAAACCACGAGAAGATCATGGCGCCGATGATCGTGTAATGAAAGTGAGCGACGACAAAGAATGAGTCGTGTACCTGCAAGTTGACGACCGGGTCCGCGAGCAGGACGCCTGTCACGCCACCGATGAGAAAGTTGAACATACTCATGAGGATCAACAGGGTCGGGGTCGTAAGACGCAGCCGCGCCTTCCACAGCGTGCCTATGACGACCAGGTACGCGAAGCCTGTGGGAATCGAGATGATCTCCGTAAAAAAGGAGAACGGAAGCATCTGGCTATTGCTCATATTGGTGAACATGTGATGCGCCCAGACCATGCCGCTGAGAATCATGACGAAGACCAGGCCGATGATCCCCCATTGGCGGGCGAACAGTGACTTTTGCCCCATCACAGGCAGTATCTCCTGCCACAAAGCGAAGGCGGGCACCACCACAATGTACACTTCGGGGTGTCCAAACAACCAGAACACTTCAAGGTACGTCAGCGGGCTTCCCACTTGCGTAAAAAATGGGAATGGAATTACGGCTCCAAGCAACCCCAGCAAAAAGGCCATCTGGATCTCCGGAAGCCAAATCAGGTTGAGGAGACTGACGGTGAGCATTCCCCACGCGAACATCGGAATCCGGTTCCAGGTAAGACCGGGCGCGCGTTTGAACAGAATCGTGGCGGTCAGGTTGATAGCGACCATCAGGGATGAAGTCGTGAGCGCAAAGACCCCGAGGTAGTAAAAGACGATTCCTGCCGGATCCTGGGATGCCAGTGGCTCGTAGCCACGCCACCCGGTCGTCCACTGACCCAGCACGGGACTCAGGACCACCGTGGCGATCCCCGCCGGCACTAGCCATTGACTGATTCCAGACATCCGCGGAAAAGCAGACTTGTTGGATCCCACCATCAGCGGAATCAGGTAGTTGCCAAAGCCACCGACGAGACCTACGGTACCCACTGAAAACATCATGACGGTGCCATGGATCCCGACGGTGGAGAGATACGCGCCCGGGTTGCTGAACACCCACAGATTTTGGTTCATCAGTTCAAGGCGCATCAGCATCGCAGCAAACCCGGCGATCATGAAGCCGCCGATGGAAGAGAAGATGTACTGGAGTCCAATCACGCGGTGGTCCGTACTGTACATGAAGTACTTTCGCCAATCTGTCGGGGTTTCCCATAACGTAGGGAAACCAAACGACGGCTTGACGACCCCCTCCCATACTCCGACCCCAAGCAACCAGGCACACACCGCCGCGACCCAACCCACCGTCACGGACGCACGAGTCACAAACGGATGATAGGGCATCCGATCCAACACTTCGCTGATCAGGGTATTGAAGACGAGAAACGCGATAAGCGCCCAGATCAACCCCCGAACAACGGGCGGCAACATCGGTCTGCGATGCGTTTGGGACGGCGAGTCCCCCAACAGATCCGTTGCGATCGAACTCACAGGTGATCCCCCTCGAGATGACTTCAGACTGCGGATCACTCCCGAACGTGATCAATTCACGAAACCATGGTTCGGGCGTCCGCATTTACGACTGTTGTTGCTTTTGTTGACTGACGATCCACTTTTGAAAGTCTCGAGCCGAGACGACATGGACAGGGGCCTCCATAAACGGATGGCCTGGGCCACACACCTCCGTACACTGCACGCGCACCATCGGATTGACATCATACGATGTGATCTTGTTGGTGTGGATATAGAGGTAGCGGGTTTCGCCCGGAATGATATCCTGTTTCAGCCCAAACGCGGGGACCCAGAACCCGTGGATTACGCCGGCATTGGCGTCATACGTGTGAAACGGGTCATACGAACGCAGGACGAACTTGATGGTCCGATCCGCCGGCAAGAACATCACGCTGTTGCCATTGGCGTCTGCGGCTTGCGTGATGTTGTACTGTGGGTAGTTAAACAGCCACTGCCACTGTCTGGCCGTGACGTTGACGATCAGATCCTGACGGTTATAGCGCGCCTCCTCGCCGTTAAACATTTGCTCCAGAGCCGATGCCGTAGGATGTAGGTAGAACAGCAAATTCACGACGACGCTGATCGCAATCCAAACCGTCACGAACGTCTTGTTGGTGTAAAACTGCACGTGACTGCGGACGATCTCCTTGCCCCGGGCACGAAATCGGATCATGTTGTACAGCAGCATCACCACGATAAACGCGACCACGGGGACGAGCATCATCAGGATGAAGCCAAATGCACTTTCGCCGTCGAGCGCCTGATTGCTGGCCGTGTAGTAGTAGATACTGCCCCGACGCACCGCACTGACTCCGAGTTCACCAAGCGCAGATGTCACGATCCAAGCCACGGCAAATCCGACGATATCGGCCACCGCTTTCGACCTCCTTCTCGCTGTCAATCGGTTTAGCTTTCCGCTCGCGCACGGGCGACTTCAGCGTGCCGGCAAGATGGTAATCGCACCCTCCATGCCAGCCATGTAGTGCATGTATTGTTGGACAAAGCAGCCGTATTTCCATTCACCTGGTTTGTCGGGAACTATAAACGACAGATTGATCGACCCGCCCGGTTGCAATGTCGGACTGAAATCTCCGCCCGTGGACATGTTGGGCTTGTCTCCCACAAACGTTGCGACGGCTTTGTTGAGCGCGAGATTGTCGACGTGGCGCGCCTCGCTGATCGTAACGGGCACGCCACTCCAAAAGTCTGTCGCAAACTGTGTCGGGATCGCGCCAAAGGGACTCGGCACCGTGTCAAAACCACGACCAATCACCATCTCATGCCAGTGTGTGTCACTCATGTTGCGCAGCGCAATCGTCACGTGATCGCCGACTCTCCAGGTCATGTGACGCGGTTCATAGTAATAGTCAAACTGGAAGACATGGACAGTCCCCGACGCCGGCGTCTTGCCAAATGCCTCGGTCACGGCACCCCCGATCCAGTAGCGCCCGAAGAGGACGCCGGTGCCAACGAGAAAGACCACCACCATGCTGATCAGAAACAGCCCCTTACTCCAATGCGCGCGTCCTGTCTGCCCCTTCACTTTGGTTGGCATGGTCACGACTCTCCTTTGGCCCTATTGGACCGTGACATTGGGATTCCCGCTTGCGACCACGCGCATCGTATCCCACATCCCCAGTGATTCGTTCGTCGGATGGTGTGCTGGAAACCGGTACAAATTGCTGGCGATGCGGTACGTTCCTATGGTCGATGCCACGAACGTATACGTCTCCGAGTCGCCGGGAAGCACGCCGAGGGACGGATTGAAGTCCAGGGCCTCAACCGCTAGCCCAGCGCCTTTG
>Ga0080006_1151220_pt1 | contig 23229 bp, 21 predicted proteins | sample RS3BMetagenome_FD_69209 | JGI IMG/M metagenome (GOLD analysis project Ga0080006, IMG submission 69209) | Ferric oxide microbial mat and aquatic microbial communities from Rainbow Spring, Yellowstone National Park, USA - RS3B (SPADES... ...
AGGGGCCGCTCAACGGCACTGGTAGCTATCAGTACCTGTACTGTAGCAGTCAGCCGCATCAACTGACGGGCCTGTTTGCCCTCGGCAGCACGTGCAGCAGCCAGAACGGGCAGGTGTACGGGGCCAGCTATGATGCCTGGGGCAACCAGGCGGGGCGCACCTCCAACAGCACGACAGCGACGCTCTCCTATGATCTGCTCGATCATCTGGTGGAGTGGAAGGCAGGCAGCAGCAGCCAGGAGTGGACGGTCTACGATGCCTCTGGCAACCGGGTGCTGACCCGCACGACGAGCAGCAGTGGCACCACGCTAACCACGTATCCGTTTGGAGTGGAGGAGCATCAGTACGACAGCAGTGGCAACCCCATCGGCATCGGCACGTACTATTACACCTTTGCCGGAAAGCTCATTGGTGTCCTGCTCGGCACGGCGCTGGAGTTCGTGCTGACCGATGACCTGGGCAGTGTACGCACCGCGATCACCAACCAGGCGGGGACAGCAACCGTAGCCGGTTCCATGGGCTATGGCCCCTTTGGCTTCTTACAGTATCACGCGGGGCAAACGGGGACGAACAAGGGCTACACGGGGCAGTACAATGATCCCTTGAGTGGGCTGGATTACTATGTGGCACGGTATTATGATCCGGCAGTGGGCCTGTTCCTGTCGGCGGATACGGTGCAGAGCACCCTGCAGGGCTTCGACCCCTATGCCTACGTGGGCAACAACCCGGAGACGCTGACGGACCCGACGGGGTGTGATCCAGGATGGCAATTCTGGCTTGGTGTAGCCGTAGTTGTAGTAGCTGCTGCTGTCATACTAGCTGCGCCGGTAGTAGTCCCAGCTCTACTTGCAGGAGCTGTTGCTGATGGGGTAATAACAGCCGCTACTGTTTCAGCGGTGACTTATACTGCAGCAGGCACTGGGATGGCAGTGTTAGGCGGGACTGCTGTTGGAATGGCACAGACCGATGTAGAATGGTACCATCATCAGAATATGACTACTGATCAGTATCTTACTACACTGGGAGCAAATATGGCGTGGGATGGGGCTACTGCTGGTGCTGGCTACTTAGCTGGTGGAGTACTTTCTCCCGCTACTAGTGGTGTAGGTGCATTAGGGGGACTTACAGGTGCTGTAGGAGGTGGTGCAGTCGGGACAGTAACAAATCCAATACCTGTACCACAACTTTCTTCTGGAGGTTCAGGAAGTACTACCACTCCTGCCCCAGCAGGCCCTACTAGTGTGAGGCATATTGTGGAGCCCTCTAGTCATGCGGCGAATGGCGGGACTCCACGTCCTAGACCACCGGTACGGTTCCCAACACCAATAAATCCTCATCTGCCAGTTGGACTTGGATATTCGCCAATACAACCGTATTCACCAACTCGACCGAGCAGCTCGTACTATACGATTACTTCAGGTGATACACTGTGGGGTATTGCGATGAGGTTCTATGGGAATGGTGCGGAATGGCAACGGATATACCAGGCGAACATCGGTATCATCGGAGGGAATCCGAACCTGATCCTTCCAGGAGAAAGGCTTAGCATTCCTCATTAGGTGTTTGTAAAAATACCTGAGCAAGAGTATGTTGTTTAGAAAGGTAGTAAGCTATAATATATAATATTGTAGCTTACTACATCACAGAATAATTTATTTTTCTTCTGCAAAAAAGCGGAAAATGAGAGAAAGGATGATTTACTATGTATATAGCAGAAACAAAAAATCTCTTCTTATTTTTGATTTCTATAGGAATTATGCTTCTTTTCCTAACTGTCATTGTTGAGATAAAAACGAAATATTTTAGTGACATGATCAACGCTCCTTTCCGAAGCGTCCTCGTGTTTGCGCTCTCTCTCATTATCGCGGCGGTGCTTGTTTACCCATTCCCATACTACAAAAATTATCGTGGCTTTTTGTGTGTATTGCTTGGCGTTTTAGGTTTACGTATCTACCTCAGTTTTGTTAGTAAGTCAATAACCTTAAGTGATAGGTATTTTGATAGATTTTTAGTGTGGTTATTTCAATTGACAGCAATAATTTGTAGTCTTTCAGGAGTTTTTCTTATTAGTTTTGGCCTCTACTTTCTTATGCTCTTATTTGGTTTGAACAATGGACTAGCAACGCTTATATATGGTTTATCTGTGCTGTTAATCTTTATAATTGTGCTACTGATAGCTCTATTAATTAAACTTCATGCAAGATAACGACGCCCATAATATATCTTAGCATACTAGACTGTATATTCTCTATTATTCTGTATATAGATGAGCATCACCGGCCCTCTAAAGCTTTGGGCAAGGGCATTCAGCGTTACATCTCCTGGCTCTTTGCGCAACAGTTTCGCCGATAAGCACTAGATAAGAGTAAGGTATAACTAGATCTGTATGATATAGTTCGTGTTGACCGATGACCTGGGCAGTGTACGCACGGCCATCACCAACCAGGCGGGGACGGCGACGGTGGCGGGCTACATGGGCGATGGCCCCTTTGGCTTTGTGCAGTATCACGCGGGCCAGACGGACACCAACAAGGGCTACACGAGCCAGTAGAATGATCCCTTGAGTGGGCTGGACTATTATGTCGCACGCTACTATGACCCGGTGGTGGCTCAGTTTGTGAGCGCGGATAGCGTGGAAGGCAACTTGCAAGGAGCCAACCCTTATGAGTACGTCGGTGGCAACCCGGAGACTGATACTGACCCCACTGGCATGTAGATTACGCTTGCAGGCGGAGGGCCTGTGGGCAGTGTGGCCTATTATCCTGGGGCCTCTACCTATACAGCATATGGGGTGAGCTATTACGTGCAAACGGGGCTGCCTGTGCCACCTGTCAAACAACCTGTGAAGCCGCCTCCACCGAAGCCAACAGTCGGGCCGGTGATCAAGAAAATTATCCAGGTGGTGAACAATCTTGTCAATCCTGCGTCTCTGACCCAGGCAGGCGCAGGAGCGTTTCGGGACGGTGGAAAAAATATATGGAATCGTTACCTCAATGCTGCTGCGGCAGATCCGGCACACGCCTCTCAGACGCCGCTGTATCGTTATCTCATAAGACCACTTACTGGCGGTCAAGGAAAGATAACAGTGGAAAAAAGAGCACAAACTCTACAAGATTTTATGGATCAGACTGAGGGTATATCACAAGGGATTGATATGTTTGGTTTTGGGCTTTCGGCATTAGGTGGTGTCCTAGATGCCTATTATTCAGGGACAACATATTATCAGGAGCATCCAGGGCAAGGTGTTGCCAGGGCTGTTTTCGTGGGTGCGGTTCACGGAGTTCTCTCCACAGGGCTTTCCATCCTGTATGGTATGGCCGGAGAGATAATCGGTGGTGCAATCGAGGGTGCTGTGGGATCAGTTCCAGTGGTAACCGATGAAGTCACTACGCCGACAGGAGCGATAGTCGGAGGGATAGTGGGTGCTATAGCCGGATCGTATGCAGGCAGCGTGGACGGTGATTGGATCGCAAGTCAGCTCGTTGGTGGCTAACGTGCCCACGTGTTGTTTGGAAGGGAGCCTCTAGAGGAGGAAGGAGCGAGGAAGATACCTGGCACTCCTTCCTCCTCGAAGGAGACGAACCGTATGGTTATACTCACCAGAACCAAAGGTTAGTACCAACAAAATCTGGTGTTCATAAGAATCAGAAAAAGGAGATGTCTCTTGGCTTTAGAAGAAGAGGTCATGGCACCACAAGGATATGGCTTTACAGCCCAATTTCACTATCCAAAAACCTTGATAAATACAATTGCATTTTTTACTCCTTTATCTTGGGGGATACTCGCTATCCTGGCCGACTTAGGAGTGTTCTTGCCACTTCAGCGAGGACAAGTCACTATTGTGTTCGTGATCATTTTATTCACTTCTTTCCTCGGCAGGAGAATAATCCAGAGAGGAGTGAGCCGTTTGCTTGGCTATCCTGTTTCATGGGCGTCGATCTTTTCCATACGCATTAGCTATTACATGGCAGACTTTTCTATTGTGGCAGGAGAATACCGCTCCTATGGAGATACCTTGCTCATGACTCTTGCTCCTCTGAGTCTCTATAGTGTGTTGTTACTCCCTTTATTGCTTGGACACTGGGGAACGATTGGCAATATGCTCGCCTTTATCCTTCTTGCGAGCCTTTTACCCACCATCGCTGATGTTTATTTCGCCTGCTGGCTGCTAACAAAACCCAAGAAATCTGTACTCTACATGAGGCGTCGAACGGCGTGGTTATTTGAGCCTCTTTCGGCAGAGCAACGCGCCCAGGAGACAGCAGAGGCACAGAAACCAGAACAACCGAAGAGGCGGAGATACAGAAAGGCACACCACCACTAGAAATGTATTGCCTCATGAGAACCTTTAAGTTCGTTCGTCCCGAAGCGCAATCTGGTACCGCTGAATGTGCCGCTGATACCGATGCTGGATGAGATAAAAGAGCGAAATCGGTAAGGAGAGATAGGAGGGGGAAAGCCAGCGAGGGAAACAAGTGATGCGTCCCGTGCGCTCAAGCTGGCGGGCAAGACTGTTTCTGAGGGGAGGTGCTTGACGCAGCAAAAGAGCTTCGGTATGGGCTGTCGAGGGGATAATCTCCAGCGAGAAACGACGCTTGCCACTCACACAAAGAGCAGCGATTTCCTCCCAGTGGATGTCTATACGTGGGTGAAATGGATGGGGGCGAAGGGAGAACATCTGTTCATTGATAGTGAGCATAGGCCCCCAGATGTGTTGAAGAACCACCAGGAAGAGAACTGCACTCGTAAACAGAAGGGTTCCCCAAATGATCAGGGTAGCACGTCCTACGACAACTAAAAAAAGACAAGTCATCTCGATAAGGAGTCCTGAAGCTATAAGGAGCAGCAGCCTTTTTCTTCCTCCCCAAAAAAATTGCGGATAGATATTCACCCCTTGCTCATCTTCCAAACCAACAAAAAATCTCGTATTCATAGGAGTATCATCCTTCGCTATTCGGGAAACAATACCCCTTGTGTTTCCCTACAATCTTTCTCTGGACGAAGAGAACCACCAATAAGGCATAAGCATCAAGGCAATCAGAGTATACTGGAAAGCAGGGCATTTGTCGATATGGTGAGTTTACAGGGCGTGAGGGCGTCTCCGGTTCCGGTGGCAGCGAGGTGGAAAATTTCTGCTATACTGAGCAGAACGACCTGGTGTGGGCAGGCAACGGGGGCACGCAACCGGCAGCGGGCAACGGCACCTGTGGCAGCGGCACGCTGGCCAACAGCATCACGGGGGCGGGCTACAGCGATAGCTACGTCTACACCCACCTGGGCCAGCTCTGGCAGGGGCCACTCAACGGCGTGGGCAGCTATCAGTATCTCTGCTGTAGCAGTCAGCCGCATCACCTGACGGGCCTGTTTGCCAGCGGCAGCACGTGCAGCAGCCAGAACGGGCAGGTGTACGGGGCCAGCTATGATGCCTGGGGCAACCAGACGGGGCGCACCTCCAACAGCACGACCGCGACGCTCTCCGACGATCTGCTTGACCATCTGGTGGAGTGGAAGGCAGGCAGCAGCCAGGAATGAACGGTCTACGATGCCTCTGGCAACCGTGTGCTGACGCGCACGACGAGCAGCAGTGGCACCACGCTAACCACGTATCCGTTTGGAGTGGAGGAGCATCAGTACGACAGCAGTGGCAATCCCATTGGCATCGGCACGTACTATTACACCTTTGCCGGAAAGCTCATTGGTGTTCTGCTTGGCACGGCGCTGGAGTTCGTGCTGACCGATGACCTGGGCAGTGTACGCACCGCCATCACCAACCAGGCGGGGACAGCGACGGTGGTGGGCTACATGGGTTATGGCCCCTTTGGCTTTGTGCAATATCACGCGGGCCAAACGGGGACGAACAAGGGCTACACGGGCCAGTACACCGATCCCTTGAGTGGGCTGGACTACTATGTGGCACGGTATTATGACCCGGTGGTGGGCCTGTTCCTGTCGGCGGACACGGTGCAGAGCAACCTCAAGGGCTTTGACCCGTATGCCTATGTGAGCAACAACCCGGAGACAGTAACGGATCCGACAGGGCACTGTGATTTCTGGTGTAGTGTCGTTTTTTACGTTTGGAGTGGATTGAAAAATCCGGCACCCTGCATCGTGACAATCAGTGATATTATTAAGGATATATTCACCAGTTGACCGAAGTAGCGCGTGAAGAGGCGCAGCGATGCATACAAAGATTTTATCACCCAAACAACGCTTCATGATCGGCCTGCAAGCCGGACTGCTCGCAGGTGTCCTGGCCTCCGCACTCATGCTCTTGCTGAGTGTGACCATCAATGGTGTGTCGTTGCCCGATGTGCTGGGGTCAACGATTACACGCCTGCTCTCAGCTACGACCTTTGAGTCGTTACATCAGTTTCTGGGAGCGAACGCCAAACTGTATCTGTTCATTATCATCCTCATCGGTCAGTGCCTGGTCTTCGCCTTGAGCGGCGGCATCTGCAACCTGGTCGCCAGCATGGCTCCTATAGCACGTGCGACAGCTAGCACCTTGGCAGAAGATAGCGCTGGCAATAACAGTCAAGATGAGCGGCGCAATGCAGGCCAGTTGCGCTGGAGTACCGGCATTCTGTTCGCGCTCGTCCTCTGGCTCCTTACCGGTTTTATCTTCTTGCCCGCCACCGGCGCGGGTCTGTTGGGTATGCAACTCAGTAATGGTGTCAATAACACCATGCTGAGCCTGGCTATCGTTGGCGTCGCTTTTGGCCTGCTTTTTGTGCTGATACAGAACTGGCTCGCATTGCGTCGCCTGCACGCACACGGTATTACCGTTGCCGATTCGATAGCTCAAAACATGTCGCGGCGTGTCATCTTGCGCAACGGCCTGACGATTGCCGGACTGGGCGTTTTGGGACTGGCGGCCTGGCGTCTCTTGAGCAGCATCACAGGCAACAATGCCACCTCACAGGTTGCCAGCACGAGCAGTACCCTTCAGGATATTCCAACGAAGATTACGCCCCCGCCCATCCCCAACTACGGCATCATTCAGCCGGTGCCGCACCTGTCGGCAGAGATCACTCCCAACGACGACTTCTATCTTGTCTCCAAAAACCTCTTCAATGATCCCGTCGTCGATGCTGCCAGATGGAGCTTGCAGGTCGATGGCCTGGTAGAGCGGCCCTATACGCTTAGCTACGCACAGTTACTGGCCTTGCCCTTAAAGCAGCAATACGAGACGCTGATGTGCATTAGCAACGAAGTGGGCGGGCCATACATAAGCAACGCGCGCTGGGATGGCATTCCACTGGCCGACCTGCTGGCGCGCGCGGGTGGCGTGAAAGCTGGAGCCGATACGGTCATTTTCTACGCCGCCGATGGCTATACCGAAAGCCTGCCGCTCAGCAAGGCGCTCACACCAACCACGTTGCTCGCGCTGCGCATGAACGGCGTAGCGCTACCTCACGAGCATGGTTTCCCCGCGCGCTTGCTCGTGCCGGGGCGTTATGGCATGAAGCATGTCAAGTGGATGATGCGCATCGAGTTGAGCAGCAAGAGCAATTTCGAGGGGTATTGGGAGCAACGCGGCTGGGACGAACAGGCGCTCGTCAAAATGACCTCGCGGATCGATGCGCCCCTTAATGGTGCAACCTTACCGGCCAATCAGTTGACTTATATCGCGGGCGTGGCGTTTTCCGGCGACAAAGGCATTAGCGAGGTCGATGTCACGTTCGACGGCGGTCAGCACTGGCAGCGTGCCACCCTTCAGCGTCCCTACTCCAACCTGACCTGGGTGCTGTGGGAACTGCCCTGGCGGCCCCAGGCCGGTAACTACAACATTATAGTGCGTGCCATCGACCTGGACGGCAACGTCCAGAACCCTGCCTACGCGCCCCCTGAGCCGAGCGGCGCTTCTGGCTATGATACAATCTCGGTGACGGTTAAATAGCGATACACCCTATACATTTTACCTACCTGGGAAGCTTGACGCGACCTCAGCAAATGACGCTTCGTCAAAACGTGTATAGATTGAAAAAGTTAGCTATCTCTATTCAATGGCAGCCTGCGAAAATCCCGCACAATATTGTCCGGTTTTGGCGAGCTGATTGATTATAGATAGTAGGGGGATCGATCACACGGCGCTGGCCGTCGTAGGTCGCAAGTTAAGATCGCAGATAAGGCCACCATGGTGTCGGATGTTCAGGGGGAAGAGGTAGCACGCCTGCGCGCGAAGGATGCTCAGGCCTTTCGTTCGCTAATCGAGCGGTTACAGCAACCGATTACAGGGTATTTGTATCGTCTGGTGGGAGATCGAGAAGTCGCGCTCGATCTGGCCCAGGATACATTCCTGCAAGCGTATAAAGAAATCAGCAAGACGTCGCCGGACTTGCCGGTAGACGCCTGGGTTTATCGTATTGCCACCAACTATGGTCTGCAATATCTCAATCGTCGGCGACTCCGCCAGTTTATTAGCTTTTCACGTAGCTCTATCAGTTCAATTGATGAGACGATTGGCGGGAAAGACGCAGGGGAAAGTAATCTACAGATGCTCTGCGCCAGAGAACCATCAGTCGAGGAGCAGACGGAGACGCGCGTGCTGGTTGAGCAGGCCATGGCGCAGTTGAAGCCGCAGGACGCTATCTGCCTGCAACTGCACTTCGGGGTTGGTTTTACCTACGAGCAGATAGGACGGATCGTCAAGGCCACACCGGAGGCGGTGCGCAAGCGCGTAGCGCGTGGCGTTGAGAAATTTCGCCAGGTCTACGGTCAGGCAACGCGGACAAACACCGATCAGGTTTATGCGCTAAAGCGAATGGCACGGGGGAGCAAGAGATGATGAGCAAAGGGCATCCAGAAGAGAGTTTGCTGCTGGCCTACGTGCGTCGGCAACCGCCCTATGACAATTGGCCCGCCGTTCAGCAACATCTCGCGGAGTGTAAGGAGTGCCGTCAGCGTTGTTTGCAATACGATCAGGTCGGCAAGTTACTGGAGCAGTGGGCACGTTCCCCCTACTATACCATCAATGAGTCGTTAAGCGGGCGTGTGCTAGAGCGTATTAATGCACCGGAGCCTCTGTTGAGACGCTGGTTGGAAGGCGTCAAGAGGCCAACGACACGTATCGTGGCTATGCCGGTCGCACTGGCGCTTATTATGTTCTTTCTCTTCCTGTCGGTAATAGCGCATATGCCTCTGACTATCCATACCGGCCCAAGCCAGCATAGGATAGTACCGGTGAGCAAGACCGTGCCCAGTATCAGGCTCACGCCTCATCCGACAGTGGTGATAAAACCGACCTTGACTGCGACAGTTGCAACAGATACCGATCACGATAACGATGGCCCTGTTGATAACGATCACGATGGTGATAATGACAACAATAACAATCATGGTCATAACGGCAGGCATGGCAATAAAGAGGGGTCTTCCGGTTATGGGCGATGAAAGGTCATTTGCAATAGAAAATGATGAAAGCATTTGCGTGAAGAAGGGATGAATGAGATGGCTTTGATGCGACAGTGCGCATGGTGCTTGCGCTTAATGAACGATGACGGGGAACGTATTTCTCAATATCCAGTACCGAAACAATATAATGCGACTCATGGCATGTGCTGCATTTGCGGCGTGCTATGGCTGGAACAGATGGCTCGTGATATGGATATCGACCTCTCCGACCTGCGGAGCAACGATGACCGTGAGACAGCTATGACAGCCGTCGGTATGACAGCCACGCAGACTTTCTCTCTTTTTCCTGTGTGAATGGCGCGGGCAGAGCCTGTGCCAGCGAGGGCCGGAGTTGACGTCTTCTGCTTCCCCCCAGCAAGAAGGTCGGTCGCTCCGGCCCTTCTCTATCTAACGGGCATATTCTGCACCTCACTCGTATCTAAATAACGTTGTACCATCGAGATCAGCACATCGACATCAAAAGGCTTCTCCAGAAAGGCATCTGCTCCGTTTGCCCCCTGCATCTTATGAGCCTGCGAGTGCGCGGAAAGCATAATTACTGGTATAGCACTGGTAGCGGGATTAGATTTCAATTGACTACACAACTCTCGTCCGTCCTCACCGGAGAGGAGTATATCCAGCAGAATCAGGTCTGGTCTATCAAGCTCCAGGTGTTGGAGACAATCGCCATTCAGGCTTGTCTGTACCTGATAGCCCTCTCCCTCTAGCACAATCTGCACGACTTCAAGAATGCTTTCGTCATCGTCGATCACAAGGATGTGTTTACTCATACTTAGCTGTCTTTCCCTGCCTTATCAGGTTCTGCACTCTGCATCACTTCACACGCTCTGACCGGATCAAGCGGCAAAGAGAACGAGAAAGTCGCGCCCCGACCTTCTGCGCTTTCTACCCAGATATGACCGGCGTGACGCGCGATAATCTCCCGCGAGAGATACAGGCCAATGCCCAGGCCAGGATACGTTGTGTTCTTGTCTTCATACACACGATAAAAACGCTCAAAGATTTTACTCTGATGGTGACTGGCAATGCCTATACCAAAATCCTGCACACTGATCACAACATGCTCACGCACCAGCCGCGTGTGGACAATGATGGTATCGTTCTGCGGCGAATACTTGACAGCATTACTCAATAAATGTAATAGTGCCTGTTCGATACGATGCGCGTCACCGATCACGATACAACCCACGTGCCCTTCAATAAAAATACGATGCCTGGGGGCCAGCGATTGCAAAAGATTCACCGCTTCGGCAACCAGTTCGTCAATATCGAACGGCTCATAAGCGAATTGAATTTTTCCCTCCTGAATGCAGGAAAGATCGAGCAGCGTCGTAATCAGACCTGTAATACGATCAATCTGCTGATCCATTTTTTTTAGATAGTCCGCAAGATCGGTACGCCGCTCCTTCAACAGTTTCTTTTGCAAAATTTGCGTGAAAGCTTTCACCGTTGTCAACGGCGTGCGCAATTCATGGCTTACCATGCTAAGGAAATCGTCCTTGAGTTGCTGCATCTCCTTTTGTTCAGTAATATCGGTTACAAAGGTGACCATAGCCTGTCCCGCCGCGAGAGGGATGTGATAGGCGTCGATATGAGCCACAAAATTGCTGCCGCTCTTGCGCGTACAGCGTATTTCGTAGGCTCCTGTAATTTGCTCCCCCTGCTTGATACTCTCCAGCAGAGAGAGCATCTGTGTGCGACTCTCCACTGCCACCTGTGTCAGCATAGAGGTTCCCAACAACTCCTCCGCTGTCTCATAGCCGAACAGAATGGCAAACGCGCGGTTGGCATACAGATAAAACCCATCGCGGCTGATGGCCACACCGACAGGAGCATTTCCATAAAGCAGATGAAACTGCTCTTCACTCAGTTGTACGTCCTGCAACATCGGTTTTCTCCCTTGCCCTCTCTACGGGTTAATAGGTCACACGTGAGAAATATAACATAAACGGTACAACAGAGTCGCCTTCTCTATCTCTGGTGATCTTTGTTGTACTATTAATGCTTTCTTGATGAGATATAATACCAATTATAGAGATCAGTTTGTATTATATTAACATAATAAAGATCAGAAAACCTTAAAATTCGATTAGAGTTGTTGATTTCTGCCCACCTGGGTGCGCAACACCTATGACAGTCTTGCCCCCATTGCAGTGGTCGCGCTTCTGCATGTATAGTAAAGGAAGAGAAAGCGAGACATCAGTGAAAGAGGACAAAATGATACAGGGACACGCGCTACACGCATTGAAACTGCTCTTGCCTGAAGGAGCGGTCTACACGGATCGCACAGCATTAGTGACCTATGAGGTTGATGCTGGTCTGGACAAGGGCCTGCCTGATGGCATTGTTTTTCCGCGTGATGCTCATGATGTCGTGAGCATCGTGCGCTGGGCAATGACGTATCGCAAACCGCTGGTCGCGCGTGGGGCCGGCACGGGCCTCTCCGGCGGTGCGGTAGCCGAGCGCGGCGGCCTGATCGTTGCATGCTCACGCATGAATCACGTTCTCAGCATTGACGAATACGGACGCCGTGCCAGCGTGGAACCGGGCGTGATTAATCTGCGTTTCGACGAGGAGTTGAAACGGCACGCGCTCTATTTCCCGCCCGACCCGGCCAGTCAGCGCGCCTCGACCATCGGTGGCAATGTTGCCGAGAATTCCGGCGGCCCGCACTGTTTCAAGTATGGCGTAACGACCAACTATGTCGTTGGCCTGAGCGTGGTGCTGGCGAACGGCGAGTTGATCCGCGTTGGTGGCCCTGCACTGGACTATCCAGAATATGACCTGTGTGGGCTGCTCACCGGTAGCGAGGGTATGCTGGGCATTATTACCGATATTTCTGTGCGCCTGTTGCGCGTGCCACCAGCCGTTAAAACAATGCTGGCCATCTTTAGCTCGGTTGAGCAGGCCGGTAATGCCGTCTCAGCCATCATCGCCGCCGGACTGGTGCCTGCAACTATGGAACTGATGGATCAGAAAATCATCGGCATTGCTGAACCGTTCGCTCAGGCAGGATTGCCGCTCGATGCAGGGGCCATTCTGATTATCGAGGTCGATGGCTATACCGAAAGCCTGGAGCAGCAGGCCTCGCAGATTATGTATCTGGCGCGCGAACATGGCTCTTCTGAAGTACGTGTGGCGCGCAATGAAGAGGAGCGCGCGCGCATCTGGTTGGCGCGCAAAAGCGTGGCCGGCGCGGTCAGCCGTCTCGCACCATCGTACTATACTGTAGATGTCACCGTGCCACGTAGCCGCCTGGCTGAAGCATTGACGAAGGTCGATCTCATCTGCCAGCATTACGGTATTCGCACGGGCTATCTGGCCCATGCAGGCGACGGTAACCTGCATCCCATGATGCTGATTCCTGCTCCCGACGATCCCGAACTCATGCATAATATTCATCAGGCCGGTTGGGAGATGGTCAAACTGTGCGTCGAGATGGGGGGCAGTTTAACAGGCGAACACGGTGTAGGCATTGAAAAAAGGAATTATATGCCGCTCATGCACACGCCTGCTGAACTGCGCGCCATGTGGGAAGTCAAACAGGCTTTCGACCCCGACGGCCTGCTCAATCCCGGCAAAGTGTTCCCTGAGCCGTCCACGCCCGATGATGGCCCCTATGCGGGTTACAGCGCCGTCTCGGAAATCCCACCGGAGAGGCTGCAACCGGTGGATACGCTCTTTGTACCGACGACGGCAGAGGAAGCTGCCCTCGGCCTGGCCTGGTTGAGCCATGCGGAACGGCCCACCTTCATCCAGCACGCATGCGGTGCTGCTTCCGATGGGACGCGACTCAGTACCGCACACCTGAGCGGCATCAAGGAGTACGCACCTGACGATCTCTACATCACCATTGGGGCCGGTACCCGCCTGGCCGATGTGCAGGAGTTTCTGGCACGCGAGGGCAAGCAGATCGCACTAGCCGCTCCCTGGCCCGATGCGACCGTGGGCGGGCTGATTGCCGCCAATGTCAATAGCCCGCAACGGATGCGCTATGGCGCGGTGCGCGATCTCATGCTCTGCGGCAGTGCCGCCCTGGCCGATGGACGGCTCATCCGGCTCGGACGCCCTATCGTCAAGAATGTAGCGGGCTATGATCTGAGCAGGATTTTCGTCGGCTCTTATGGCACGCTTGGCCTGCTCACCGAGGTGACGCTCAAAATTACCGCGCGACCGCGCCGCCGAACCACGCTCTGCTTTCCTGCCGAAACGCTGGCGCAGGCGACCACGTGGGCACAACAACTGCTGCCACTTACCCTGGTAGCCTCGGCCTTGCTCATCAGCAAGGGCCACGAGCGCACGAGCCTGCCCATGCTGCACAGCCCCTATCTGCTTACCTGCACTGCCGAGGGACTCGTCGAAGATGTGCAAGCCGAACTGGCGCAGATGCGCTCCGCCATGCAGCACGCAGGTGCGCCCGCCCCCGTCGAGATTGAAGCCTTCTCCGGTAGTGATCTCTGGTGCGCCTTGCTGCACCCATCTCAATCGCAGGAAGAGCTACTGGTGCGTGTCGGGGTGCCCACCGGCAAGTTGCCGGAATACCTGCTCACCAACGCCAGCGCACTCAACGAGAGTGATTTTATTGCTGATGTCAGCAGCGGCCTGATCTACGCGCTACATAAGGGGGCAGAAACAGCGACGGTGCAGATCTGGCTCCAGAAGTTGCGTCAACCCGCCCTCAGTGCCCAAGGTTACGCGCTCGTCATGGCACAACCGGAGTCACTACGTGGACAAATTGAGCTATGGGGCTACGAGCCGCAAGGTCTGGCAATCATGCGTCGCCTCAAGCAACAATGGGACAAACACGGTATTCTTAATCCGGGCGTGTTTATATAAACCGCGCTCCCGCACCGAGAAGCATCATAAATGTAGTGATACCCACATGGGGTCTCACACCCCCTGGGAGTCATGTTTTTTTTCATGAAAAAAGCACTGGATAACACGTCAAAAACAGTATTTTTGAGGTTAATTGAAAGATAGGGAAATTTTTCCCATACCACGTGAATCGCATAAAAGGAAGTAGTACAATGCATTTACATATGTTAATGCTATGTTCCCTCTTCGTTGTCAAAGATGAAGATGAAATAGAGATTAAAAACTATCATATACCGTGAGGCACGCATGCAACAACCGCCAGAAAGACCGAGAGGAACACATCTGCCCGTCTTGCGCCCGGCCCGGCTTATCAAACATCCCCATCCGGCTCCCCTACCCCAGGAGATGCCGCTAGAGCAGCCAGGAGAGATAGCCACCGAAGACATTGCGCGCAAGGCGACTGCGCGCCTTACACAGTCAACGCCGGTTCCCCTGTTGCCACGCAACGGCGTCGATTTTGACGATGACGAGCTGCTCGATCTGGGCGCAATGAACACAGTGCGCCTGATGCAAATAAGCAGTGTAATGCACGCTGTCCGTCTCTCGCAACCGCTGCGCCATACACCTTCTGCCCCGCAGAATTTCTATGTGCCCCCCCCATCGTTCGGGAGAACGGTAACACCAGGAAGCGGAGATATAGCGGCCCGACATCCCTACAACACACCACAAATAGCTTCTCCCCCCGGCATGAACCAGTATCAGTACACCCCGCCGCTCAGTCCTCTGCCACCACAGGCTTTTTCTCCGACAGAGCCACAAACGGCACAGACGCTGCCGATCTGGAGACGCATCCTGGCTCTGCCGACGGTGAAAATAGGACTCGGCCTGGTTATTGGTATCGGCCTGCTCTTCTTAATCGCCCACTTCGTCAACTTTTCTGCAACCCTGGCTATCCTGCGACGACGCCTGACCACGCCGCAAGGCATCATCTACGCGCTCTGTGCCGCTACAGCTTTTATTGCCGCCTTCAGTATTCGCGGTGTACGCTGGAGTTTCTTTTTGCGCCGCATTCAGAAGGTCAGCCCGTTCAAGGCCATACAGATCTTCTGGGTGGCCGTCTTTATGAATTTCCTGCTGCCTGTTCAGGGTGGCGAACTGGTCAAAAGCCTGCTGCTCAAACGCACCACCGGCATTCCTATCAATCAATCCTTGCCCACCGTCGCCATGGATCGTTCACTGGACCTGCTGCCCGCGCTATTTATCATGGCACTTGTGCCCTTTCTGCCTGGCATGCACATGAATCTCGCGCTCTGGCTCATGCTGGGACTGGTCAGCAGTATTCTTATTGGCATTATCTTCGTTGTCGCGCTCATGGCCTGGAATCGTGAGGTGGCCACGAGGTTCATCAGCCTGATCTTAGGTCTGTTGCCCAGGGGCATCGGCGCGAAAATTGAGGGCTTCGCGCTTGGCTTTGTCGATTCTCTGCTGGCCGGGGCCAGTAATCCGCGCACCTTTATTCCCGCCGTGGCGCTGACTGGATGCGCGATTATGTGCGATGGCCTCTTCGCCTGGATGGCCTTTCTAACGGTAGGTTTGACGCAAATGTCTTTCGGCACCGCCATCTTTGGCTATACAACCTACAACATGTTCAGTATCCTGCCCACGCCCCCTGGCCAGGTGGGCAGCAACGAGACGGTAGGCGAGATCGTTTTCCATAACCTGCTCGGCTTTGATAAAGACCACGTGCTGGCCATGTTCGTCTTCTCGCATCCGCTGGCCGCGCTCATCATGACCTGCCTGTGCTTTCTCTGCCTCGCCGGTCTGGGTCTCTCCTTTGCCAGTGTCTTGAAAGTACGAGGCAGCAACGAGAAGAAAGCACTCTCGCGGCCATTGCCATCGCTCGTGCCTGCGACCGCGCCATCATCGGCCCCATCCAACGTCGGCAATGCTGAGCAGTATGCGCGTCTCCCAACAATGCCCCTCACTCCACCGAGACAGTCGCTGCCCCCGCTTCGAGCAACACCACCCTCTACTGCGCCTACCTTTCCGATGCCTCGGTCGGCAGGTTATCCACAAATGTCGCCCGTAATACACTATAATGACGTTCCAGAGAGGCAGAACTGACAGTAGTATAGCAAGTGGTACGATGAAAACTATACAAATGAAGATGGGAATCTTGTAGAAACACGATTGATTGTGTCTCTACGCGATTCCCGACTTCGACCGGAAACCTTCATCACATCTCCACCAGTTGTTTGAACAGTTTCTCTAGCGTCGCCGCCGGGTCATCGCTGAGACCACAATGCACGGGCGAGATTTGGATAACCGTGCTACGCGGCGAAACTAGCCAGTGGAAGCGTTCCGCCTGCGAGAGTGCGCCAATGGGGCCGCTCTCTTCGCCACCGGCACATAGCAGTGGAATACGCGCCAGGTGCGTGGCGATCAGTTCCTGGTCAAGCTCTGGCGCAAAGGCAGCGAGGCGCGCTGCGTCAAGCTGCACGCGGGCAGCGAGGAAACGGCGGGTGCGACAAAACAGAATGACGCCCACATTCAGGTACTCTCCACGCTCAACACGCGGCACGACGCGGATGATTGCATAGTCATAGGAGCTGAGCGCGGGCATGCAGAGCCTCCTCTACAAAGATGTGTGACGCGCTCAAGCGGTCGAGCAGGTAGGCCACGTAGGCCCGCCGATGCGCAGCGGGTGTCGGATAGAGCGAATCTTGCAGCCATTGCTGCGGGATGAGATCAATGATCTCGACGAGCAGGCGCTCCGTCAGGCGCGGCTTGAGCAGCGCGTCAGCCTCGCTAAGGTGGCTGGCAACGGGCAAAAGCACGTGATTTTTGATGGCACTGAACGGCGCGCGACTGCGCTCCAGGTAGTCTGCGCCGGTATGATGGAAGTAGAGCGAGGCTCCGTGATCGATGAGCCAGAGCCGCTTATGCCAGAAAAGCATGTTGGTATTGCGCGGCGTGCGATCTACATTAGTGACATAGGCGTCGAACCAGACGATGAAAGAGGCCAGCAACGGCTCAAGCGCGCGGGCGTCCAGCGCATCGAAGGCGATAGAGCCGGGCAGGTAGTCCAGCGCCAGATTGAGGCCCGTGCTGGCCCTGATGAGTGCCTGAATCTCCGGGTCTGGTTCTGAGCGCGCCAGTACAGGGTCGAGTTGCATCAGCACAATTTCAGGCACCAGCAGTCCCAGGTTGCGCGCCAGTTCACCGGCCACGAGTTCGGCGATTAGCGCCTTCGGCCCCTGACCGGCCCCGCGAAACTTCAGCACATAGAGGCCCTCATCATCGGCCTCCACAATAGCCGGTAGCGAACCGCCCTCGCGCAACGGCGTAACGTAACGGGTGGCATTGAGTGTTCGTAACATGTGCTTATTCTAGCATATTTCCTGCCACATCATCGATGGGGATGAAGCACACACGCCTACCTGTTTTTCGTGGCGTAGCCGACGTAAGAGATGCCCTTGAAGGGGCCGAGACCGAGCTTGAGACCGCCGCGCTTCAAGCCATAGGGCATAAAGCCACGTAGTTCCTGCACCTGTAAACCTGCCTCCGTGATGGTAGCTTGCAACTCTTCTGGCTTGATAAACGCTTCATAACGGTGCAGGCCGGGGACTAATCCCATTCTGGGGAAGAGCCGACCAAGTAACCCTTCGCCGAGCCAGAGCAGCACGATGCGCGCGATGAGCGTGCGATTGATAGTATCGAAGACAAAGACTCCGCCAGGAGCCAGTACGCGGGCGATTTCACGCACAGTCGCCGACAGGTCGCCGACATGCTCCAACACATCCATACAGACGATGACCGAGAAACTGCCATCCGCGTAGGGCAGATGCTCGGCATATGCCTGATGGAAGTGCGTATTGTGTCCAAGCTGCATGGCCTGTAGATGCCTGCGCGCCTCGGCCAAAGCGCCCGCCGAGGGGTCGATGCCGAAGACAATGGCCTTGCGCTGCGCCAGTTCGCCGACAATCAGTCCACCGCCACAGCCGATCTCAAGCACTTCCTGCTGACGCAGCGACTCGCGTCCAAAAACGCGCTCGATGCACGACTCTATGTAATCACAGCGTTCTTTATTAATCTGAAAGAGCATGCAGCTTCTATCCCACCAGCCATAATCCTGAAAAATTTCTGCCTGCGAACGTTTTTGCGTCTTCAACATACTTGCCTCACGATTGCGTTTTTAACGGGAGCCAGAGGTAAAACGTCGAGCCACGCCCCGGCGCACTTTCGACCCAGACGCGCCCACCATGCCGCGTCACTACTTCTTTCACGATGTAGAGACCGATCCCAAAACCGCTCATGGAACGATCAATCACGCGCGAGCGGTAGAAACGGTCAAAGATGTGCGGTATATCGGCGGCGGCAATGCCGATACCCTGATCCTTGACCCAGATCAGCGCCTCTTGATAGGTATGGGAACCTTGCTGACGAGATGTTCTGGCCATAGCGCGTAACCCCACCTCTATTGTGCCGCCTTGCGGACTATATTTCATGGCATTGTTGAGCAGGTTACTCAATACCTGTGTCATGCGCTCGCGGTCGATCAAGCAGATCAACTCATCTGTCGTTGCGATGCCTTCCGTGACAAAGCGTAGCTGATGAAGCGAGGTTGTGACGGCCTGACTTTCGACGATGCGCATCACGAGTGCGAGCAGATCGTGTGGCGCGAGCTGGAGTTGAAACTGTTGTTGCTCCAGGCGCGTCATGTCCAGCATAGACTCGACCAGGCCGGAGAGATACTCGCTCTGCTCGATGATATTGAGCAGAGCAGAGCGTGTCTCCTCGTCCAGCCCGTGCTCTGATTGAACAAGCAGTTCGGCGAAGCCCTGAATAATGGTGACAGGGGTACGCAGTTCATGGTTAGCCATCCATAAAAACTCGTTTTTTTGCTGCTCAACGCTCTTCTGCTCGGTAATATCCTGCAAGATCAGCACCGCACTACTCATCATGCCATTGCTAGTATAGAGTGGCGCAGCCGAAATCAGCACATTCAGGCGGGTACCATCCGCGTGCGAAATCACCGTTTCTTTGCTGCGAATGGTTTCGCCGCTCAAGGCTTGAATAAGAAAGAAGTTCCAGGGTACCGGTGAGCCATCTGACCCAGGCTGATTGCACGCCTCTATCTCGTCAAACGACTGAAGCCGACTGACGGCCATGCCCATCAGTTGCTCTTGCGTCATACCCAGGAAATGGGCAGCGGTCGGATTGACGTAACTGATAACTCCGCTAATGGCGTCGGCCATCAAAATCCCCTCTGGCAATTGATCCAGCACGGTGCTGAGACGCTGCTGCTCTGCCGCGCGCCGCGCACGCACCTGCGCGGTCACATCGATGACCGTCTGGAGCAAGTACTGAATATGGCCCTCTTCATCGCGCAGGACGTCCAGCGTCCAGTTCCAGTAGGTCAACGTGCCCTGCGGAGTGAGGATCGCCATAGACTCGACGCGCTCGGCCTGCCCACTCTGGGCAACGCGAGCAAAAATATCCGACACGTCGGAGGTCTGTACCTGAATATGCAACTCGGTAATAGAGTGCCCAACAGCCTGCCCATGCTGCCAACGCGGCTCTACAAAGGTGTCAAGGTAGGAGAGAAAGCACGGGTTTGCTGCCAGAAGACGCCAGTCCTGTGCATCGTAGATTGCCGCACCCACCGGCATGTGCTGCAAGATGATATCAGCATACAACTGTTTTCTGATCTTCATAGCCTGCTCACCTGCTACCCATCCCCTGATACCCACAAAGGACATCACGACGGCTATACTTCATGGCCTGCTCACCTGTGCCTACTACCTCGCTAACCAGTACTATTCCCTTGATGGATTGTACTGTACGAGATAATGATGAGTACTGTCAAGCGAGCAGGGTGTCCTCACACTCGCCCTGCTGGTTGCGTGTTGAAAATCGTTAGCATATAATATATAGAGGGCGCGAACAGCATTCTATGAGGGAAGGGACCGATAGCGTATGGCAACAGCAGAAGGGGCCTCACACGAACAGAAAAATTATTATACCGACCCGGAAAATGCGGCGGAGATGGCACGCCTGACCAAACAGGCACGTCTGCTCACAAAGGCCATGGGTGGCCCGCTGGCGGAACAGCATCACCTGGAGCGCGTACACGACATTCTGGACCTGGCCTGCGGCCCCGGCGAGTGGGCGATGGAGACCGCGACCATGTACCCTGATAAGCGTGTTACCGGCGTGGATATCAGTCGGCTCATGATTACCTATGCCAATTTTCAAGCCCGGCAACACAACATCAACAATGTGCAGTTCAGAACGATGGATATTTTGCAGCCCCTGGAGTTCCCCGATCAATCCTTTGACCTTGTGAACATCCGCCTGATAGCATCCTTCATGTTCAGAACACGAGAACGAGGCTGGCCCGAACTGGTGCAGGAGTGTGTGCGTGTCACCAGACCGGGAGGCATTATCCGGCTTACCGACTGCGAGTGGTTTGTCAGCACGTCCCCTGTTTGCGAACAATATTTTAACCTGTGCTTGCAGGCGGTTCACCTGGCCGGCAACAAATTTTCACCAGATGGACGCCACCTGACGACGACTCCCATGCTGGCACGCTTCCTGCGTGACGTCGGCTGCCGCAATGTACAACACAAAGCCTTCGCTGTTGACTGTTCCGCCGATGCCGATGGTCATCAAATCTTTTATGAAGACATGATGGTCTTTCTGAAACTGTTGCAACCTCTGCTGGTGCAGACAAGGGTTGCCGACCAGGAAGAGGTCGAGACATTATACCAGCGCTCCCTACAAGCCATACGCCAGCCGGACTTCAACTGCCTCTGGTATTTCCTGACCGCCTGGGGAGAGCGCCCATAGCAGCAGGAGTGGCCGAAGCGAGCTGGCCCCGGCACGCCGCTCATGCAAGCCTTGCTCCCTCCGCAATAGAGGGATAGAGGGAACGGTGCATCTGTCCCCCTATTCCTCTATTATTTGTTTCATTTGCCCACAAGCCAAACCTGCGAGTAAGCAAAGAAGAGCTAATGCTTGTATAAAACCAACATTTTAGCATCAACTGTGGTTAAATTGTTGTCCATCCTACAACGGCGAGTTGTGTGCCGTCGCTGCTGGTAGCGAAAGTGGTAGGGGAGCCGCCGTTTAGCGAGCCGAAAAGCAGCGTTTGCACGGTGCCATGCTTGCTGCTGTGCTGGATGGCATACATGCTGCCGTCGCGCGAGACGTTCGACCAGGGATACTGCGTGAAGGAACAGAGCGTGCTTGGCCCACCGGAGACACCGGCTCCGTCGCTCATGAGTTGCGTCGGCTGGGAACCATCGACCCCGATTTTCCACAAGCCGTTCTGGCTCGTGTCAATGCTCTGGCTCATACTGGAGTTCTCAACCAGAAAGAGCAGCGTGTTCTGTGAGATAACACGCACCTGCGTGATAGCGGCATTCATGCTGTAAATGGTTTGCGGAGTGGAACTTGAGCCGCTAGTCAGTGGTTCTACACTGATGGAGCCAGGCCCCTGATAACCGTCGATGCCCGGCCCGCTTGTACGGGGTCGTGAGGTACACTGGCTAATGAACAGGCGGGTACCATCGTAGCTGCTGTCGGCGTCCCAGCATGGTAATAGCGATGAGTTCTGATAAACTGCTTGCAGGTCGGCAAAGCGCTGATTGCTGCCTTTGTTGATGTCGAGCAGGTAGATGGCTGTGGATGGGCCATCGATGGTGGGTGCGCGCAGAAAGAGGTGGGTATTGTCCTGCCATGTGATGGGCGGATAGATGGTGCCATTACCGGAGCTAAAGACGGTTTCTAGAGCGCCGGTTTGTATGTTGAGCAGGTCTATGATGCCGCTACTGCTCGTATAGCTAGCAAAAACCACAAGTTGCTGGTTGCTCGACCACTGAACGCTCTGGATGGCGCTGGTCGCGTCGGCCCCGTTGGAAACGGGAGTTGCGCAATAGAGCGTTTGCAAGTCGTGACCATCGACCCTGATGAGCTGTAGTCTGGCCTGATTGTTGGTGGTGGCAACGAAGAGTATCCACTGTCCGTCATGAGAAACCTGGGCAGCGCTAATTGAAGTATTAGCAAAACTGGCAAGCGTGTGTGTCTGACCGTCAGCAATGGTGTAGCTGTTCAAACTGGCAGCATTTTGTGCGTTGGCGAGGTAGATGATCGCCTGCTGCGAACCCGTTGATAGTGCAGGCATAATAGCGATACGCGCCGTCCCCGTTGCAGGACAATTGGTCAGAAATGGCGCAACCTGACCCGATGGGGTGTTTGTGCTACTACCGCCACCATTGCCACTCTGCCCTGCTCTAGCTGTGCTGCCTGAAGCAGATTTGCTTAGAGATGGTGAAGCACAGGATGCGATTGGTAGGACAATAGCCACACATATGAGAAGACTGATGATATAGCTAAAACGGAGGGTAGGCATCATTGCACCTCTGAACCTTGAAACATCGTTTTTATCCACGACCTTTGTATGGTAGAACGTTCATTTAAGCAGATTTTGGAGTGTTTGCCATCAGCTAAACGATTCGTGGCTCTGCTACGTATATACTATGAAGCATGAAATCACTGAAATATACTAATACTGCTTCCTCGCATGTAAAAGCTATCCTCTTTACTCGAAAGGAAAAGGCAACCTTATGTGTGGTATTGCTGGCTGGATTGATTGGCAGCGTGATCTCACCAATGAGCAGGAGACAGTAAAGCGCATGGCCTGTACCTTGCAGCAGCGCGGCCCGGATGCTGAAGGTATCTGGACCTCTCCACATGCCGCGCTGGCTCATCGTCGCCTGATCGTGATTGATCCCGCCGGAGGCAAGCAGCCGATGGTGTATGCGCCAGCCGGAAAAATCTATGCTGTAACATATAATGGTGAAATATATAATTTTCGTGAATTAAAACAGGAATTAATACAAAAGGGCCACACATTTCATACTCAATCCGATACGGAGGTGCTGCTGCACGCCTACACGGAATGGGGCGAGGCATGTTTGCAGCGCTTTAACGGCA
>Ga0080006_1143659_pt1 | contig 23224 bp, 26 predicted proteins | sample RS3BMetagenome_FD_69209 | JGI IMG/M metagenome (GOLD analysis project Ga0080006, IMG submission 69209) | Ferric oxide microbial mat and aquatic microbial communities from Rainbow Spring, Yellowstone National Park, USA - RS3B (SPADES... ...
CAAGCCCGACAATCATCTGCACGCTGATGATGCAGACGAACACCAGCCCCTGTAGTGGTCCATCGGCACCCCCGGTGACGATCAAGGGGTCCGTGGTCGCCATCCACCGTGACGGTCAACACACGTGAAGAAAGCCCAGCAGCGACCGCACCGCGGTTACGATCAGTTTCGCCGTTCCCACTGCACGTCCAGGGCACGACACCCGCACGAACCCGATGACATCGGCCGCGGTCAGCGACGCCAAATCCAGTTCACCACCCGCCATCCGGCTCGCGAGCAGCGGCCTCGTCAGATGGACATACAACGCGGCAGTGGCAGCCGACAATCCCCGCTCACCCACCAGATAGCCGCGGTAGCGGGCCAACAGCGCCTCCACCGCTCCTCCCGGCTCCGCGTCTGGCTCCACCGGCGTCACACCCACCCCGCGCAGGTATTCGATTAGAGGCGTTAACGCATTGGTAGACAACCACAACCGATAACCCGCGGCGCGGCGCGCGGCGAGGAAATCCGCCAGCACCGACGCTGTCAATCCATCGGCGGCAAGGCTGCGCTGCGTCATCCAGCGGCTCAAATGCGCCATCAACTGCAGCTGATTCGCGCTGGCATTCGGCCGATACCCCAGCCGAACCAACTCGGCAGCAAAACCACTGCTGAACGCGGCCAGCGGCCCTGTCACCCGGACCCGATCCGGACTTCCCATGATGCCTCCTTCTCGAAATGAACAGAGAAGGAAAGCGTCGCGCGTCCGAGCGCCCGATTATGCCGACTTCAGCAGCCCGCCTGGCCCCACCATCAGCGCAGACACCACCCAGATCGGCATAATCCGGACATCGGCGTAATGAAACCAGCAACGCTGCTCGCGGGTGCCCGGGAACACCTCGCGCATCGCCTTCCAGAACCCCAGCGCCCCGTCGCCGACAGCAAGCACCGGGGCGGTCATCCCACGGCGGCGGCAACCCCGCAGCAGATCGGCCCACGACTCGGTGGACTCCCGATAGCCGTCGGTCAGGGCGACGAGCTCCTTGCGACCATCGGACCGGACCCCGATCATCACCAGCAGGCAGAGTTTCTCCTGCTCGAGACGAACCTTGAGGTGGATGCCGTCGACCCACAGGTACACGTAGTCGGTACCCGACAAATCGCGCTGCCCGAAGGACTTGGCCTCGTCCTGCCACTGCGCGGTCAGCCGGGTGATCCTCGTCGCCGACAGGCCCGCACCGGAGCCGAGGAACTGTTCCAGGGCCGGACCGAAATCGCTAGTCGACAAGCCGTGCAAGTAGAGCAGCGGCAGCACCTCGGTCATCTGCGGCGACTTGCGTGACCACGCCGGCAGGATCGCAGAGGAGAACCGTTGCCGCTCTGCGGTATCGGCGTCGACGCGCTTGTCGTTGACACGCGGCGCCGTCACCGTGACCGCCCCCGCCGCAGTCAGCACGTCACGCTCGCGGTGGTAGCCGTCGCGGACGATCTCATCGAGCAACGACCGACCGACACCATCGTTCTTCTCGTTGGAGCATTCCTGGTCGTGAACTACCGTGAGCATGGGCGTACCTTCCTGAACCAGCGCGCCAACGCCGGCCTTGATCAGAGAACCTTGGACTTCAGATCATTCCCGGGAAGGTGCGCCCACTTTCACGCCGCCTCGCCGAGGCTCATCCACAGGTTCTGATCATTGCTCGCGGGCAAGGCGGCGGTAGCTATATTGCAAGCACTACGTCCATGGAGGGGCCAGTGTTGATGTCTGGTATCTGCATCTGTCGTGGTGTTGCGGCGATGAGCATGCCGGCGGTAATTGCCGCAGCAACTCTTGTCGTGGCCGCTGCACCGGCTTCCGCGGACTGCGGAGACGCCGGTCAACCTGCCTGTGCCGGGCCCGTCCCCACCGTCGATCAGGTGGTCGCCATCCTGGCCAAGTTAACCGACCCAGGCATTCCCGCTGTAGATAAGACCGATATCGTCACTCCTGGGTTTGCTCCCGAGGAGGCCGGGGTCATTGACGATCATCTGAACCGGACTAGCGCCTTCGGGTATTTACCGTACGACTTGTCGTCACCGACATCGAAGCAGCACCCGCCAACCAAGCCGGAGCCACCGTAGTCACCACGGGGGGGTATCGCCACCGCACCGGCCCCGCACCAATCGTGCTGGCTGATCAAGGAGGGCGCTGGCTGATCACCCACGACACCGCTATGACGGAGCTGGACTTGCTCTGGCGCGCCACCCAAAGGCATATTCCGGTCTCCTAAGCACGCTGACTGTGCCTTCCCAGACCCAGACGGGAATGGAGGCCGCGATCTCGCGAACGGGCCAGCCGTTTCAAATCTAGAGATTTGGGAGTGGCCAGATTGGAATCATTCCCAAAACGTTTCTGGAACTCGCGCTGTCGTGGGCCGTCTCGTTTCTTGTCTCACGTTGGCGTGTCTCGAAACTGTTGTGCCGCAGGCTATGAGACGGTGTGTCGGTGACCGCACTTTTGGGCTATGCACGGGTCAGCACCACCGGCCAGGACCTCGACGCCCAACTGGTAGCACTGAGCGCCGTCGGCGTCGACACCGGCCGAGTGTTCGCTGACAAACTCTCTGGGTCGGCCAAGACCGCCCGCCCGGGTCTGGCGGCGATGCTCGATTACGCGCGCGCCGGCGACACTGTGGTGGTCACCGCGATCGACCGACTCGGCCGCTCGGTCGCCGAGGTCACCCGCACCATCGCTGAGCTTCGCCAGCGCTCAATTACGTTGCGCGCCTTACGTGAAGGGGTCGACACCGCCACCTCAACGGGACGCGCCATCGCGGCCATCATGGCTAGTCTGGCTGAACTCGAGCTGGATCTGGGCCGGGAACGGCGGGCCGCCTCGCGGGAATCCCGACGCGCCCGAAGCCTGCCGGCCACCAAGCCATACAAACTGAGCGTCGAACGCCAACAGCAGTTACGCCGCCTGGCTGCCACCGGTGAACCCGTCCGAGAGTTGGCTTCCACGTTCGGAATTGGACGGGCAACGGCATACCATTACCTGTCATCCCCACTTCCTGACGCACCGGAGTAAACGGCGCAAGGGGTTAGCACGGGGTTAGCCCCAGAAGATGCCGGTGGGGTCGCGGTCGATCTCGGCGAGCAGGTGTTCGACATGTGGCGAGACCTGTATTGCGTCGTAGCGGTGAAAGCGCAGGTGGCGGTCACGCCAGTACAGCGTCCAGGACTTGGTGGTGGCGGTGTAGCGCAGCCGGGCGATAGGAAAGCTGCTCCATTGCGGTCCGTAGTCCTCACGCCAGGGCGCACGGCGCTCGATGATCGTCAAATGTGTTGCGGCGATGTCGCATTCGACGCGGACTTGGTGGCGTGCGTGCTCGGGCACCCGCTCAGCGCACCACTGCTGCACTCGCGCCACGTCGAGGTCGGGCAGGGCCATCGCGTCACCGGCCGCCGAGGTTGTGGGCCGTGGTGCTCAGTGCGTCAAAGGCGGCATCGAGGCGGTGTTGGCGGCGCCGGTTGGATTCGTGGTTGGCTTCGGCGGCCACCGACCCGATCAGCTCATCGAGGTCATCGGCGGTGGCGAGCAGTACAGCGCCGCCTTTGGGGTGGGCGCGCATCCCGTACACCAGCCGTTCACCGTCGGGGTTCAGGAAGATCAGCTCGCGCAGCGCGGCGGCCACGTCCTCGGCGATGACGATCTCGGTGGCCGTCCCGGCGGCGGTGAGCCGCCGGCGGCGCAGGTCATAGGGCGAGTCGGCCCAGTTGCTGATGACCCCCTCATCAGCGCAGACGCTGCACTGCCACGCAATCGGTGCTGGCGATTCGCGCCGCACCAGGATGATCCGCCCCGGGCAGGGTCGGCGGCCCGGTCGCCGCCGGCACGGCAGCGCGCTGGTCCACGCATCGCCGGCGCCGTCGCCGGCGGTGGCCGCCCGCACGATGTCGCCGAAGTGCTCGGCGAGGCGGCGCGCGGGACCGGGGACGTCGTCGGGCAAGTCCAGGAAATGATTCAGGTCGCTGACCAACACGGCGCAGGACTGTACCGGCCGCGGTCAGCGGGCCAGGAAACGCCGCGGATGGTGGGTATCGTCTGGCTGTGGGGACGAAGGCCGAACGCCGAGCCGCCAGGACAACCGTGGCCGGCTATCACCAGGCGCGACTCGGTGAGCTCATCGAACACATTGTGGTCGCGATCGACGGCTACCGCGCCGGCGAGGTCGACGCCTACACCGTCGATGAGACAATCCACCACTACCATCGGGCTGCCCGCGAGCTGTGGAAATTCTGCTGGTCCGGTGGCGGTGGAACACACCTCGAGATGATCGCCGGCATCCTCGATCGGATGACCACCGACGGGGACACCATCAACTGGTGGGATCAGGCCTCGTCGCGCCAGCCGTGACTGATCCCCCGAGGGCGCGCCGCCGCGCATCGATGACGTTGGAGATTTGGGTCAGGCTGCGGTGTGATCGTCGTGGTCGAGTTTTTCGGCGATCCAGACCTTGATCAGTGACTGGCGGGTGACTCCGAGCCGGGTGGCTTCGCGGTCGAGTTCGGCGATCATCCATGCCGGGAAGTCGACGTTGACGCGCCGGTGTTCCTCGCCGGGTCGCCGCGCCCGTGCCGGATCCAAAGCGGCGGCCATGTCTTCGCCGGCGTCGAACCGTTCGTCGAACTCGTTAGCCTTCATAGATTGCCACCTCACCTTCCCGGGAGCGACGTACCGAAATGATCCGGACGACCTCGTCTCGGTAGGTCACCACCGCCGACCAACATCGGCCGTCTATCTGACCGATCACCATCCACCTCGGCTCATCCGTCGTGCGTGCCGGAACCTCGATGCGGTGCGTATCCCGCCAAATGGACTGCGCCGCAGTGAAGTCGATACCGTGCTTGACCTGGTTCGACGCGCTCTTAGCGAGATCAAACTCAAACTCAATCACGTATAGAAACCATACCCTAATTACTCACCTGCGAGGGGCGGCGTGCACGGCCGACCGGCCCCAAAAACCCTCGTTATCGGGACGGTCAGCGGGGGGCTCAAGCGTTATGGCGCTATAACGCTATAACGTCGTCTAATATGTAGGCCGGTCGCGCCACCCCTGCGTGTCAGGGTGAGTTGAGTCCACTGGTTCACAGCAAGTCGGCCTGACGCAGGGCGAGATACGGATCAGCACATCATGACCAGTTCCACGATTTCCTCGGTGAACGACAATGATCGGATGAATCCGAGCCACCCGAGAGCTGACGGACCGCGGCGGCGTCGCGCGTTCACCGCCTCGGAGAAGATTGCCCATCTCTCGGCCTACGAGCAGGCGTGCGTACATGGTGAGGGCGGAGCGTATTTGCGGCGGGAGGGCCTGTATTCGTCGTTGATCAGCGAGTGGCGTAAGCAACGCGACGCCGGCGTGCTGGCGGGTAAGCGGCCCGGCGAGAAGGTTGGCAGGCTGACCGCCGAGCAAGCCGAGATCGCCCGGCTCACGCGGGAGAACGCCCGGATGAGCAAGCGGTTGGCCACCACCGAAGCAGCTCTGGATATCATGGGAAAAGCACATGCTCTCTTGGAAAGTCTCTCCGAGAGAGCGGATTCCGACGAGAAGCGCAAGAATCGATGACGCAAACCTACATGTCGCTGATCGCCGGTGGTGTCACTACCAGACAGGCAGCGGTGTTGACCGGGCTGGTGCGCTCCACGGCGACCCGGCGACGCACCGCGGCGACGGCGCCAACGCCCGCGGTGTCTGCGCCACCTACACCGGACCCGGTCAACAAGCTGACCGCGCTGGAACGGCGCCGGGTCCTCGACGTGCTCACCAGTGACCGGTTCGTCGATCTGGCGCCGTTGCAGATCTACGCCCAGCTGCTCGATGAGGGCCTCTACCTGTGTTCGGTGTCCACGATGTACCGGGTGCTGGGTGAGAACACCCTGGTCACTGAACGACGCCGGCAGGCGCGGCACCCGGCGAAGGTGTGTCCGGAGCTGGTCGCGACCGCGCCGCGCCAGGTGTACAGCTGGGACATCACCAAGCTCGCGGGCCCGGTGAAGGGCACCTATTTCGATGCGTACGTGATGATCGACATCTACTCCCGCTACATCGTCGGTGTCGAGGTCCATGCTCACGAATCCGGTTTGCTGGCAAGGGAACTGATGGAGCACGTGTTCACCGTCCACGGTGTGCCGCAGGTCGTGCACGCCGATCGGGGAACCTCGATGACCAGCAAGACCGTCGCCGCGCTGCTCGCCGATCTCGAGGTCACCCGGTCGCATTCGCGGCCACGGGTATCCAATGACAACCCGTACTCCGAGGCGTTGTTCAAAACCTTGAAGTACGGTCCGGATTTTCCCGAATGCTTCGGATCACTCAGCGATGCAAGGCAATTTATGGACACCTTCGCCAACTGGTACAACCACGAGCATCGTCACACCGGAATCGGCCTACACACCCCCGCCGACGTGCACTTCGGGCTGGCCACCGACAAAGCAGCCGACCGGCGCAGCGTCCTCACCGACGCCCGCGCCCGACACCCACACCGCTTCGGCACCACCCACGCGCCGAAGATCCTCGACCTGCCCGACACCGCCTGGATCAACCGGCCAGCCGAAAACACCGCACAGGAGGCCGACACGACAGCCGCCTAACACCCGATGGACTCATCCACCTTGAAAAATTCCGGCATGGGCCAGCGGTGCAGCGCTCATTGCCAGCACACAACCGACCACGAGCGATGTCAGCTTCACACCACGAACCATAGCCCCGATCATTCGCCGTCAGGACAGTGTCGCCCGCACGCACACCGTGACGTATGGCAGCGCAAGACCGCCGGCGTTAGCCAGTGTGGGGTGGGTCGCCAACAACTCGCGAACCTGGTCCAGCGTCTTGGTGCGGACCTGGGTCGGCGAGGTGATGCAGTAGCTGCGTGATGCAACCAAATCGATCAGTGCTTGCGGCGTGAGGTAATTCGTCCACTCGACCTGATGGCGTTGCACCTCGGTGAACGGCTCCGGCAGCGTGACATGGTCGCGCATTGGGTCGCCGTCGCGGCCGATGATGCGGCCCAATTCTCGTACCCAACCGGACCGTTCGTCGCGGGTGTTCCACACCAAACCCAGTCGACCGCCGGGCCGTAGCACCCGGGCCAGCTCGGGAATCGCCCGCGCCGGGTTGAACCAATGCCAGGCCTGCGCGACGAGAACTGCGTCAACGCTGTTGTCCGCCAACGGAATTTCCTCTGCCGTGCCAAACAACGCCGGTGTGTCCGGCAGCGATGCCCGCAGCATCTCCAGCATCTCGGCGATCGGATCGACGGCGACCACGTCCAGCCCGCGCTCCACCAGGCGGCTGGTCAGCTTGCCGGTTCCGGCACCGAGGTCCAGCACGTCTCGCGCGCCGGCCGGCAGCAGCCAATCGATCGCTTCCGGCGGATACGACGGGCGGCCCCGCTCGTAGGCGGCCGCTTCAGAGCCAAATGACAATGAGCGGGCCTGTGGAGACTGAGTCACCGCGAACCCGCACCCTTCGCTGCGGCCAGATCCAGCGTTTGTCGCACCAATTCGCCGACCGCGTCGATCTCCACCAGGAATCCGTCGTGCCCGATAATCGAATCCACCACCCGCAGCCCGCTACATCCGGGCAGCAGCTCGGCCAGTTCCTCCTGCAGCCTCAGCGGGTAGAGCCGATCCGAGGTGATCCCGCCGACCACCACCGGCACTGGACAGCCACGCAGCGCGGCTTCGACGCCACCGCGGCCCCGGCCGACGTCGTGACTGGACAGTGATTCGGTCAGCACTACGTAGCTGCCGGCATCGAAGCGCGACACCAACTTCTCGCCCTGATGCTGTAGGTAACTCTGCACCGCATAGCGGCCACCGGACGTCGGGTCTGCTGGATCTTCGCCGCCCTGCGGTTTATTGGCGAACCGGGTGTCCAGCTCGAGCTCGCCGCGATAGGTCAGGTGGGCGAAGCGCCGGGCAATATCCAGACCGGCATCGGGAGTGAGCCCGGAGCCGTAGTAGTCGCCGCCCTGCCAGTTCGGGTCGGCCTTGATGGCGGCGATCTGAGCGCACTGCGTGCCGATCTGATCGGCGGTGGCACGCGCGCCAACGGCCAGCAGCAGACCGGCGCCCACCCCCTCGGGGTGGGAGACCATCCACTCGAGCGCTCGTGCGCCACCCATCGACCCGCCGAGCACCGCGGCGACCTCGGTGATGCCCAGCGCCGCGAGCGCCGCCACGTCGGCCTCGACCTGGTCTCTGATAGATACCAGCGGAAACCTTGAGCCCCAGGGCTTTCCATCCGATGCGAGCGAACTCGGCCCTGTCGAGCCGCGACAGCCTCCCAGTACATTGGTGGCAACCGCGCACCATCGGTCGGTGTCGATCGGCGCGCCCGGCCCCGCGATGCCGTCCCACCAACCGGGCGTGGGTTGGCCGGGTCCGGCCGGCCCAGTGATGTGCGAGTCGCCGGTCAGCGCGTGCAGGACGACGACGACGTTGTCGCGGGTCGGCGACAACTCGCCCCAACGCTGGACGGCGATGCTGACGTCGTCGAGCTGTACACCGTTTTCCAGCGTCAGCGAGCCCACGTCGACGATGCCAACCTCGCCTTCGGCGGGCAGTGTCTGCGTCGGCATGTCAGAGATTGTCACCTGCGGACTCCTCAGAACACCGCCGCGGCGTGCGGGTCGGCGGCTCCGGCATACCTCTGCGCGGCGGCAAAACCGAGTTCGAGGTCGGCCACGATATCGTCGATGCCCTCGATGCCCACCGCCAGCCGCACCAAACCGGGGCTGACCCCAGCGGACAGCTGCTCGTCGGCGCTTAGTTGAGCATGCGTCGTCGACGCGGGGTGGATTACCAACGACCGCACGTCACCGATGTTGGCGACATGGCTGTGCAGCTTCAGCGCGTCGACGAACGCCTTGCCGGCGTCGACTCCGCCGTCCAATTCGAACGACAGCACGGCCCCGGTTCCTTTGGGCGCCAGCCGCTTTGCCCGTTCATGCCAGGGTGAGCTCGGCAACCCGGCGTAGTTGACCGACAGCACGTGATCGTGGCCGTGCAGGTATTCGGCCACCCGCTGGGCGTTGGCGACGTGCCGCTCGATGCGCAAGCTGAGCGTCTCCAGGCCCTGGGCGACCAGGAATGCGTTGAACGGCGATGCGGCCGAACCCAGGTCACGCAGCAGTTGCACCCGTGCCTTGAGCGCGAACGCGGGCGGTCCCAGTTCGGCGAACACGACGCCGTGGTAGCTGGGATCCGGGACGGTGAACCCGGGAAAGCGGCCCTGCGTCCAGTCGAAGGTGCCGCCGTCGACGATCACCCCGGCGATCGCGGCGCCATGACCACCGAGGTACTTGGTGGCCGAGTGCACCACGATGTCGGCGCCCTGGGAGATCGGCTGAATCAAGTAGGGGGTCGCGACGGTGTTGTCGACGATCAGCGGGACACCATGCTCGTGGGCCACCGCAGAGACGCTGGGCGTGTCCAGGATGTCGATTTTCGGGTTGGAGATCGTCTCGGCGAAAAACGCCTTGGTGTTTTGCCGCGTCGCGGCCCGCCACGAGTCCATGTCGTCGGGGTCGTCGACAAAGCTCACTTCGATGCCAAGCTTGGGCAGCGAGTAGTGGAACAGGTTGTACGTGCCGCCGTAGAGCCTGGGGCTGGACACGATGTGATCGCCGGCGGCTGCCAGGTTCAGGATCGCGAACGTCTCGGCGGCCTGGCCCGAGGACAGGAACAGCGCGGCCACCCCACCCTCGAGGGCGGCGATGCGCTGTTCGACGACGTCGGTGGTCGGGTTGCCGATACGGGTGTAAATGTTGCCCGGCGCCTCCAGCCCGAACAGCGCCGCGGCGTGCGCGGTGTCGTCGAAGACATAGGACGTGGTCTGGTAGATCGGCAGCGCACGAGCGCCGGTGACCGGGCAGGGTTGCTGGCCGACGTGGATCTGCTTGGTCTCGAACGACCAGTGCGCGCTCGGATCGGCCTCGCCTGGGGTTTCAGGTGTTGCAGGGGTTTGTGGGGTTGTGTCGGAACTCACAAGCGATGGCTTTCTGGGAAGGGTGGTGGGGTTGCTGAGGGGGCCGGGGACGTCCTGCGTAGACGACGTCGACCAGCGGTCCGAGGTTCAGCAACTACGACGCAGGATGAGCCAGCCCATATAGGTGCGCATCAGGTTGCCCTGTCTACTCCGGGGGGCCCATCACGGCGGACCCGCGCTTGCCGCGTGGCCACTGTGGCCACGAAACCTGGTCATCACCCGGGGCACCCCACCGCGGTTGGAGGGTTGCCGGCCAGCAAGCCGGGGCTTGACGCTGGCGCTCATGACCGAGGTGAAGTTTAACTCATCACGACGACAGCGTGCCAGCGGTCAGATCGAGGTCGACGACCGCGAAAACATGCTTGATAACGTGGCGGCAGGATTCACCGCCAAGCCCGTCAGGATCTAACCGATACCGGGAGAAAACCGTGAGCGCCGACCAGCCCACCATCATCTACACGCTGACCGACGAGGCGCCCTTGTTGGCGACGTACGCGTTTCTGCCGATCGTGCGGGCCTTCGCCGAACCGGCGGGCATCACGATCCGGACCAGTGACATCTCGGTGGCGGCGCGGATCCTCTCCGAATTCTCCGACTACCTCACCGACGAGCAGCGGGTGCCGGACAATTTGGCCGAGTTGGGCCGGCTGACCAAAGAGGCCGACACCAACATCATTAAGCTGCCGAACATCAGTGCGTCGGTGCCGCAGCTGGCGGCCGCGGTCAAGGAACTGCAGGGCAAGGGATACAAGATTCCCGACTACCCGCAGAGCCCGAAGACCGATGAGGACTCCGAGATCCGCGACCGCTACGCCAGGTGCCTCGGCAGCGCGGTGAACCCGGTTCTGCGACAAGGCAACTCGGACCGGCGCGCGCCGAAGGCGGTCAAGGAGTATGCCCGCAAGCATCCGCACAGCATGGCGGCCTGGTCGCAGGCGTCGCGCACGCACGTCGCAACCATGAAAACGGGCGACTTCTACCACGGCGAGAAGTCGATGACGCTGGACCGCGACCGCGACGTCAAGATGGAGCTTAAGACCAAGAGCGGCAAGACAATTGTGCTCAAGCCGAAGGTATCGCTGCGCGACGGCGATGTCATCGACAGCATGTTCATGAGCGTCAAGGCGCTCCGCGCGTTCTACGAGGCGGAGATCGAGGACGCTTACGAGACCGGCGTGATGTTCTCGCTGCACGTCAAGGCGACGATGATGAAGGTCAGCCACCCGATCGTCTTCGGCCACGCCGTCAAGATCTTCTATAAGGACGCCTTCGCCAAGCACCAGGAGTTGTTCGACGAACTCGGCGTCAACGTCAACAACGGACTGGTCGATCTGTACGACAAGATCGAGACGCTGCCCGCGTCACTGCACGACGAGATCATCCGCGACCTGCACGCCTGCCACGAGCACCGGCCCGAGCTGGCGATGGTCGATTCGGCCAAGGGAATCAGCAACTTCCACTCGCCCAGCGATGTGATCGTGGACGCGTCGATGCCGGCGATGATCCGCGCCGGTGGCAAGATGTACGGCGCCGACGGTCGGCAGAAAGACACCAAGGCCGTCAACCCCGAGTCCACGTTCTCCCGCATCTATCAGGAGATCATCAACTTTTGCAAGACGCACGGCCAGTTCGATCCGACCACGATGGGCACCGTGCCCAACGTCGGCCTGATGGCGCAGCAGGCCGAGGAATACGGTTCTCACGACAAGACGTTCGAGATTCCCGAAGACGGCGTCGCCGACATCGTCGACCTCGAGACCGGCGAAGTCCTGCTCACTCAAAACGTTGAGGCCGGCGACATCTGGCGGATGCCCATCGTGACCGACGCGGCAATCCGCGACTGGGTCAAGCTCGCGGTTAATCGGACGAGAATCTCGGGCATGCCGGTGGTGTTCTGGCTGGACCAGGAACGGCCGCACGAGGCCGAGTTGCGCAAGAAGGTCAACACCTACCTGGCCGACTACGACACCGAGGGCCTCGACATCCAGACCATGTCGCAAGAACGCGCCATGCGGCATACGATCGAGCGGGTGATCCGCGGGCAGGACACCATCGCCGCCACCGGAAATATCCTGCGCGACTATCTGACCGACCTGTTCCCGATCCTGGAGTTGGGCACCAGCGCCAAGATGCTGTCCATCGTGCCGTTGATGGCCGGTGGCGGCATGTATGAGACCGGGGCGGGGGGCTCGGCCCCCAAGCATGTCCACCAGCTGGTCGAGGAAAATCACCTGCGGTGGGACTCGCTCGGCGAATTCCTCGCTTTGGGAGCATGTTTCGAAGACATCGGGATCAAGACCGGCAACGCGCGGGCCAAAATCCTGGGCAAGACGCTCGACGACGCGATCGGCGTGCTGCTGGACAACAACAAGAGCCCGTCGCGCAAGACCGGCGAGCTCGACAACCGCGGCAGCCAGTATTACCTGGCGCTGTACTGGGCGCGGGAACTGGCCACGCAGCACGACGACGAGCAATTGCGCAAGCACTTCGCCGCGCTGGCCGAGGAGTTGGGCAAGGACGAAGACGCCATCATCGCCGAACTCGCTGCGGCGCAAGGCGAACCGGCCGACATTGGCGGCTACTACCGGCTCGACGACGACAAGACAATCGCTGTGATGCGGCCGAGTAAAACGCTGAACGCCGCACTGGCGGCGGCCCAAAAAGACTGAGCGTCAGTCCACCAGGCCGCGCAGCGTCTCGATCAGCTTGACGCGCTCGTGGGCGGTGGCGGCGACAGGAACCACGTTCAGCGCGGTCACCCCGGCCTCGCGGAACGCGGCAACCCGCTCCTTGACGAAGCCGGGCGTGCCGATCAGCGAGACGTCGCGCACCAAATCGTCGGGCACCGCCTGGGCGGCGGCTTCCTTGTCACCGGCCAGGTAGAGCTCCTGGATCCGGTCGGCCTGCCGGCCGTAGCCGTACCGGGTGGCCAGGGTGTGGTAAAAGTTCTTGCCCTTGGCGCCCATGCCGCCGATGTAGAGCGCCAGATGCGGCTTGACGATTTCCCTCAGCGACTCGACGTTGTCGCCGATGGCCAGGGTCGGGCCGGCGAACACCTCGAGGTCGCCCAGCGTCGGGTCGCGCTTGGCCCGGCCGGCGGCCAGCGCCTGGCCCCAGACATCCTGCGCCTTCTCCGGCAGGAAAAAGATGGGCTGCCATCCCTCGGCGAGTTCGGCGGCCAGCTCGACGTTCTTGGGTCCGAGTGCGGCGATAAGAATCGGGATGCGTTCGCGCACAGGATTATTGATGAGCTTCAACGATTTACCCAGGCCGGTGCCCTGATCGGCGGGTAACGGAATCTGGTAATGCTCGCCCTGATATTGCAGCTTCTCGCGGCGCCAGACCTGGCGGCAGATCTCGATGACCTCGCGAGTCCGCGCGATCGGCGCGTCGTAGCGAACACCGTGAAAGCCCTCGATGACCTGGGGGCCGGACGCGCCGAGACCCAGGGTGTATCGACCATCGGAGACGTAGTCCAAGCCGGCGGCGGTCATCGCAGTCAGCGTCGGCGTGCGGGTGTAGAGCTGCAGGATGCCCGACGCCAGTTCGACGCGATCGGTGCTGGCCGCCAGATAGCCCAGCGCGCTCACCGCGTCGAACGAATATGCCTCGGGGACAAAGACGATGTCCAAGCCGGCGCGTTCGAGGTCGGCGACCTCGGCGGCCACCTCCTTGAAGCCGCCGGCGTAGTTGATCCCTAATCCGATTCGCATGCCTGGCTGCTCCCTGTGCTCTAGGCGCTGGCGAACTGGTCGGCCAGTTCGACGGCTTCGGTCTGGATTCTCGGAAATTGTGCGCCCATTGCTTCGGACAATGCCGTCGCTCCGGAAAGCGGTCGCACCATCACTTTAAAGTCGTCGATCAGACCGTCTTCGTCGACGTGCAGGAAGTCGCAGCCGTTGACCTTGACGCCGGGCGCACCCGCGATGCCGGCCTCGAACTCCAGCGCGTGCAGGCCGTTGGCGCTGTCGTGGATCTCGCGCACGTAGCGAAAGTCTTCGAAGACCCGCAGCACGCCGCGCAGGATCGCCGCGGTGATCGGCTTGCCGACGTACGGCGTGAAGGCCACCGGGCTGGTGAACACGACGTCGTCGGCGAGCATGGCCTGGATGGCAGCTTCGTCGCGATCTTCGACCGCCTTGCGGAAGGGGTGCATCAGATACCTCGAATGGTCAATTTGTTGAGTAGGTGTGCTCGACAGTAATGCCTCGACCGGTGCTATGTCTATACGTGAATAATCAATTTGTTGACCAATAGCCGGGTACGATCTTCCGATGTCGTTGCGTGACGCCGTGCTGGCCGCCCTTCTCGAGGGGGAGTCGTCCGGCTACGACCTGGCCAAGGACTTCGATGCATCGGTGGCGAACTTCTGGATGGCCACACCGCAGCAGCTTTACCGCGAACTGGAGCGACTCGCCGAGGACGGGCTGATTCAGGCGCGCATCGTGGAGCAGGAGCGCCGGCCCAACAAGCGGATGTTCTCGCTGACCGACGCGGGCTACGACGCGATCACGGAGTTCACCGCGCGCCGGCCGAAGCCGTCGGCGATCCGCGACGATCTGATGGTCAAAGTCCAGGCCTTCGATGTCGGCGACGCTGCGGCTGTTCGCGACCTGATCACCGAACGCCGCGACCGGGCCGAGGCCAAAGTGCAACGCTACGAACGGCTGCGCGCCCGCATTCTCGACGGCCGCAGCGAGGAAGAATTCCTGACTACGGCACCGCGGGTGGGGCCCTATTTGACGTTGATGCGCGGGATCTCCTACGAGGAAGAGAACGTCCGGTGGGCCGAACGCGCGCTGAAAATCGTCGAGCGGCGGTCCGTCAGGTAGTGCGCGCGCCGATCTGTGTCCAGCGGAGCGGGCGGCATTCGGCCCGCAGCGCTGGTGTGCCCGCCTTAGCTGGCCGGCGGATCGACAGCGCGGTGGTGCCGGTTGGGCACGTGCTCGGCAAGGAAGTCGCTGATCACCTCGGTGACGCGGGCCGGCGCCTCGAACATCGGGATGTGTCCGACGCCGTCGAGTTCGGTGATGCGGGTGCCGTGCGGCAACTGGGCCTGGAAGTAGCGGTGTGAGCGCGGTGCGGGGAACACCCGGTCTTTCTGGCAGAGCACCAAATGGGCGGGCACCGCGGTGTGGGCCAACTCGAGCAGGCCGGGATTCCACAGCGATTTGACGAGCAGCTGGAAGTAGGCGGGGCAGTGCGCCACGTCATCGACGATGGCCGCGAGCTGTTCGTCGCTGACACCGTCCGGCGTGCCGCTGATCGGCAACGTGGACAGCTGACGGGTGAAGGGCAGTCGCAGCGCTTTGGGTCCCAGGAACCGGGCGAACGCCCAGAACGGCATGCCCGACACGAACTTCGCGATCACCTCGAACTTGGCCGGGCTCCAGCGGGTCCATCCGCCGGCGGGGGCGATGCCGGTGACGGTGCGGGCGCGTCCGCGGCGTTCCAATTCGAACGCCACCCAGCCACCGAGCGAGTTGCCGACGATATGGGCGGTTTCCCAACCCAATTGGTCGAGCTGCCGTTCGACGTGATCGGCCAGCACTGCCGAAGTGAGAAACCAGGTGCCGGACTTGGGGCCGCCGTTGTGGCCTGCCATCGTCGGCGCGAAGACCTCGTAGCAGCCGGTGTCCGCCAGTTGCCGGGCGACATCGTTCCAGACCAGCTGCGAGATCAGAAAGGGATGCAGCAGCAAGACGGGTTCGCCAGAGCCGAGATGGATGGGCGCGCGGTAGGGCATGCTGCGACATTAAATGTGATACCTGCGGTACTGCAAGAAGCGCCGGTGGCGGCGTGAAAAGATTGAGCAATCATGACGAACGCTTCAAGGTCCAGCCGGGTTTTCTCCGGTGTGCAGCCCACCTCCGATTCGCTACACCTCGGAAATGCGCTGGGCGCCGTCACCCAGTGGGCCCAGTTGCAAGACGACCACGATGCATTCTTCTGTGTCGTCGACCTGCATGCCATCACCATTCCGCAGGATCCCGAGACGTTGCGACGCCGCACCCTGGTCACCGCCGCCCAGTACCTGGCGCTCGGGGTCGACCCGGCCCGCAGCACGATCTTCGTGCAGAGCCACGTGCCGGCCCACGCGCAGTTGGCCTGGGTGCTCGGCTGCTTCACCGGGTTCGGCCAGGCGTCGCGGATGACGCAGTTCAAGGACAAGTCCACCCGGCAGGGCAGTGACGCGACCACCGTCGGTCTGTTCACCTACCCCGTGCTGCAGGCAGCCGATGTGCTGGCCTACGACGCCGAATTGGTGCCGGTCGGCGAAGACCAGCGACAGCACCTGGAATTGGCCCGCGATATCGCGCAGCGGTTCAACAGCCGCTACCCGGACACGTTCGTCGTTCCCGAGGTTCTGATTCCCAAGGCCACTGCCAAAATCTTTGACCTGCAAGACCCGTCGTCGAAGATGAGCAAGTCCGCCGCCACCGATGCGGGCCTGATCGGCCTGCTCGACGCACCAACGCTGTCCGCCAAGAAGATTCGCTCTGCGGTCACCGACAGCGAGCGGGAGATCCGCTACGACCCGGAGACCAAAGCCGGCATCTCGAACCTGTTGAGCATTCAATCCGCGGTCACCGGTGTCGAGATCGCAACGCTGGTCGACGGCTACGTCGGCCGCGGTTACGGCGACCTGAAGAAGGACACCGCGGAAGCGGTCGTGGAGTTCGTCACCCCGATCAAGACGAGGGTCGACGAATTACTCTCTGATCCAACCGAACTGGAGACAGTGTTGGCCGCCGGTGCCGCGCGTGCCGACGATGTGGCCGCAAAGACGCTCGATCGGGTCTATGACCGGCTCGGGTTCCTGCCGAGACGTCCTTAGCGGGTTGTCGTGAGCGAACCGGCCGAGCCTGGGATACTCGATCGACTTCGGGCGCGGTACGGATGGTTCGACCACACGATGCGGGCCAACGACTGGTTCGACGATTGTCGGGGCAATTTCTTCGCGGCCGGGCTGACCTACTACACGATCTTCGCGTTGTTCCCGTTGCTGATGGTCGGTTTCAGCGTCGCCGGGCTCCTGCTGTCACGTCGGCCCGACGTGCTACGGGCGATCGACGACAGGGTCAGGCACGCGGTGCCCGGCGCGCTGGGGCAGCAGATGCTGGACTTGATGAATTCGGCGATCGAGGCGCGGGCGTCGGTCGGCGTGATCGGTTTGACCGTTGCGGTCTGGGTCGGGCTGAACTGGATGAGCAATCTTCGGGTCGCGCTGACCGAAATGTGGCGCCAGACCGACGGTTCGCCCGGATACGTCCGCGCCAAGCTCTCCGATCTGGGTGCGATGGTCTCGTCGTTCGTCGCGATTTTGGCGACGCTGGCACTCGCCGTGTTGGCGGGCGCGGCGCCGATGGGCCGACTGATGCACCTACTGGATCTGAACGACCTGCCGGCACTGGACGCGATCCTTCGCATCGTCTCGGCGGTGGTGTCATTTTTGTTGTCCTGGTTGGTGTTCAGCTGGATGATCGCGCGGTTGCCCCGGAATCCGGTCAACTTTCGTAGCGTGGTTCGGGCGGCGTTGCTGGCGGCGATCGGCTTCGAGCTGTTCAAGTTGGTGGCTGCGATCTACCTGAGGGCTGTGCTGCGCAGTCCGGCCGGCGCCACCTTCGGTCCGGTGCTGGGCCTGATGGTGTTCGCGTATATCACCGCGCGACTACTGCTTTTCGCGACGGCCTGGGCGGCGACGTCGAGCGGCCGTCCGCCGGCGGATCGGGAAGAACCGGCGCCCGAAGCGCCCGAGATCGCGGTGAGCATCCCGGAGTTGCCGCCGGCCGACGGTCTCAAGGCGCGACAGGCGATGGCTGCCGTTGTCGTGGGTGCCGTCGGTGCGCTCGGCTTTTTGCGCCTCACCAGGCGTGACAAGGATGACTAGCCCACCACTTTCAAGCCCGCGATGCAGCCGACGACACCGGCGATCAGCAGGACCTTGACCGGCGAGGCGGTCTCTTCGCCGGACAGCATCGCGTACCCGACGGTGAGCACCGCGCCGATGCCGACCCAGACCGCGTAGCTGGTCCCGGTCGGCAGGGTACGCATCGCGAACGCCAGGCCGGCCATCGAAAACAGCAGTGAAACGGCGAAAATCAGCGAAGGGGCCAATCGGGAAAACCCGTCCGATCGATCCATGGCGGTGGCCCAGACCGCTTCGAGAACGCCCGACGCTACCAAGATCAGCCACGCCATCGCACGCCTCGTCTCAGCCGCAGTCGACCCATTCGCCCCCCGACATTACCCGGCCTATCGTGTAATTCGAGTTCAGCAGAACAAGATTGGCGTCGCTGCCAACCCGCAGGTTACCGGCCCGCTCCAGCGCGAGCGCCCGGGCCGGAGTCGTCGACGTCAGCTGTACCGCCGCGAGCAGTGCGGCGTCGCGGTCTGCGCCGAGACCGGCCGCCGTCTTGAAGAGCTGGTCCATGGTCGCTGTGCTGCCGGCGATCGTCGAGGTGCCGCGCACCCGCGCGATCCCGTCGACAACGTCAAGCGTTACCGAGCCCAACCGATACTCGCCGTCGTCGGTGCCTGCCGCGGCGGTGGCATCGGTGACCAGCGCGACGCGGTCGGCGCCAGCTGCCCGGATCGTTGCGTGGACCGCCGCGGGGTGGACGTGGACGCCGTCCGCGATCAACTCCACGGTCACCCGGGGGTCCGCCAGCAGCGCCAGGGCCGGCCCCGGTTCGCGGTGATGCAGCGGCCGCATCGCGTTGAACAGATGTGTGCCGACCGTTGCGCCCAGGTCGATCGCGCGCCGGGTCTGCTCGTAGGTGGCGTCCGTATGACCAAGTGCCACCACCACTCCTGCGTCGACCAGTTGGGTGATCGCGGCATCGCTGCCGGGACGCTCGGGCGCGAGGGTGACCATCCGGATGGCCCCGTCGGCGGCAGCCAGCAATGCCTCGACCTCGGTGGGTGCCGCATCACGCATCTGGGCGCGGTCGTGCGCCCCGCAGTGCGCCGCGCTGAGCCACGGCCCCTCAAGATGAATGCCGGCGATGACGCCCTCGCGTGTCGCCGCGGCAAGCCTGCCTACCGCCGCCAACAGATCGGCCGGCGCCGCCGTCACCAAGCTGGCCAGCGTCGTCGTCGTCCCGTGCGCCCGGTGGAAGCCGGCCGCCTGCACAATCTCTGAGATATCGCCGTGCCCGTAGGAGGCGCCACCGCCGCCATGGCTGTGAATGTCCACGAAACCGGGGACCAGCGTGGCCTCGGGCAGGTCGAGGTCGGCGGATCGCGGTGCCGGGCCCGCTCCGCCGTCGACGATCGCGGTGCCGGAGGTGTGCACCCAGCCTGGCCGGCAGACGCCCTGTTCGAGTACCACGGTCCCGGCCGCGATCAGCGGCACGCCGGCACCTCTGTTGCCGCGCTCGGAGCTTCGTCGGTCCAGCGGCCGCCGTTCTCCCAGAAGTGGCGGATCTCCTCGAGTTGTCGGCCTTTGGTTTCCGGCGCGAACCGGTACACCAGCACGAATCCGACGGTTGCAATCCCCGCGAAAACGGCGAACATGCCGGCGCCGCCGAAGTCGTTCAGCATGGTCAGGAACACGGACTCGATCAAGGCATTGGCGGAGAGATTCGCAGTGAGCATCGCGCTGGAGCCCAGCGATCGCAGGTGCGCCGGGAAGCTCTCACCGGCGTACACCCAGACCAGGGCGCCGAAGCCGAAGGTGAATCCCATGGTGAACATCAGCAGACCGGCGTATCCGAAACCGGACACCGCGTCGGATTTTGCCGAGAATACGGCGATCAGCACCCCGTCGCCGAGGATCATCGTCGCGATACCGCACAGCAGGATAGGCCGGCGGCCGACCCGGTCGACCAGTACCAGCGAGGTCAGCACGGCGACCAGCGACGCCACCTCCATCACCGCGGGCAACACCAGCAGTGCGAAATTGCCCTGAAAACCCATGGCCTGGAACAACAGCGGGCTGTAATAGATGATCCCGTTGATGCCGCTCAGCTCGGCGAAGAAGCCGATCCCGACGACGAACAGGGTGGCCCGCAGATATGGCAGGCGCAGCATCTCCAGGATCGATCCGCCGCGCTCTTCCTGCATGGCCTCGGAGATTTCGGCGAGTTCGGCGTCGACGTCGCTGTTCGGCTCGATCCGCAGCAGCGATCGCCTCGCGTCGTCGTATCTGTTCTTGAACAGATACCACCTCGCCGTATCGGGCGTGGAAGCCAACAGCGGAAGGATCAGCAGGGCAGGCACCGACGCCAGCCCGAGCATCCACCGCCAGTTGCCCGACTCCGCCAGCATGTACGCCGACAGGTAGCCGCCGATGATGCCGAGAATGGTCGCCACCTGGTAGGTGACCAGCATCGCGCCGCGGAGTCGGGCCGGCGCGGACTCGGCGATGAACACCGGCGTCACAGTTGCGGACAACCCGATCGTCATGCCGAGCGCCATGCGAGCCGCCATCAGCCACGGCATGGACGCCGCGGCGGCGCCCAGCAGCGAGAACACCGCATAGCCACCGGCCACCAGCATCATCGAACGCTTGCGGCCGATCGCATTGGCCAGGAATCCGCCGCTGAGCGCCCCGCAAATCTCACCGATCACCACCATCGTGGTCAGCAGTTCCTGCTTACGGACGCTGAGGTTGAAGTCGTTGGTGATGAACAGCAGCGCGCCGGCGATATTGGACAGGTCGTAGCCGCAGATGACACCCAGGGTCGCCGCGGTGACGGCGATCAACATTCGCCGTCGGGTTCGCAGTGATTCGCCGAGGCGGCGCACAGTCTCCCCTCCAGGGTGGGCCGCCCCCGGTCCACCCGCCGCTGCCTAGTGCTGCGGCCGTCGGTTCATCGAACGCGCCACCATAATCAAGCCGAACACCACGACCGTACCGATCACCGCGACACCGACCCTAACCGGCAGTGCGTCCACGCTGGGTATCAGCGCGGACGCATTTGCCGCAGGCCCGCGCCCGTTGTCGCCGGGCGCGGCGGCTTTGGGAGTGGTCAGCGACGGGTCGGGTTCGATCAGGGTCCCTACCCGGGTTCCCGGGGCGGTCGCGAAACCGTAATCCAGTAGGTGGGCGGCTTGCTGCCAGGGCGCGATCGGCTGACGGGTGCCGTGCAGCAGCACCGCCATCAGTCGCCGCCCGTCCCGGTTGGCGGCTCCGACGAAGGTCTGGCCGGCGTCGTCGGTGTACCCGGTTTTGCCGCCGAGCGCGCCCGGGTAGTGGTAGAGCAGTTGGTTGTCGTTTTCCAGCTCGTAGCCGGGATGATCGGCATGCCCAGGGAAGTCGAACTTCTCGGTGTGCACGATGTCGGCGAAGGTCGGGTTCGCCCAGGCGTATCGGTAGAACAGCCCGATGTCGTAGGCCGACGTGCTCATGCCGGGTCCGTCCAGGCCCGATGGTGTCGCGGCGCGGGTGTCGCGCCCGCCGAGTTTGGCCGCCAACGTGTTGATCTTGTCCACCGCCACCGGCATGCCGCCCAACTGCACGGACAGCGCATGTGCGGCGTCGTTGCCGGAGTGCATCAACAGGCCGTGCAGCAGCTGGTTGACGGTGTAGGTGCCGCCGGGGGATACCCCGACCTTGGTGCCCTCGACGGAGGCATCCTCGGGCGTGCCGTCGACGGTCTTGTTGATGTTCAGTTCGCGCAGCGAAGCCATCGCGACCAGCACCTTGATCACGCTGGCCGGGCGGTGACGACCGTGCGGGTCGCGGGCCGCGATGACAGCGCCGCTGTCCAGGTCGGCCACCACCCAGGCCTCGGCCGAGATGTCGCCGGGCACCGGTGGAGTGCCGGCCGCGGTGACGATGCCGCAGCCGCCCAGCGCATTACCGCCGACCGGTGACGGTGGCACCGGCAGCGGCAATGGCGGCTCGCCGGCCTGCGGAACTTCCGAGGAGTCGACCGCGGCCGGGGTCGCGACTTTGTACGGGCACAGGTCGTGCACGACGGCAGGCTCGGCGAATGCCAGCGGCGCGCCGAGTAGTGCAGGCGAGCTGAGCATGAAACCGGCCGCTGCCAGGCACGACGCACGTGTTGAGGCCGCCCTTGGGAAGATCATGTGTGTGCAGAGTAGGCGATCAGCGGCCTGATTCCGTGGAGCCGCGCTGTGACTGGTGTTACGGATGTTGCAAATGCAAGTAACAAATGCCGGGCCCGGCGATACGGCCGAGCCACAGCCGCCCCGGTGTTTCCACCACGCCGGTGGCCAAGCCGAAGTCCGGATGCTGGGTACGGAGTTGGGCCAGCACCTGTCCATCGTCGGGGTCGAACGCGACCACCCACACCGTCGACTTGGGATCGGGCAGCCAGCGATAGGGGAGTAGTCGCCACATCACGCTGCGGATGATCGGTGCCCGTGGGCCCAGCCATTCGTTGAGCGCATTGCGCTCAGACACCAGCGCGACCCAGATCCGGCCGTCGAGGCCGGTGGAGATGTTGTCGGGATAGCCGGGTAGCTCGGCCGCCAACGGGGTGACGGTGCCGGCCCGATCACCGGTCAGCCAATACTTCGACACCCGGCATCCGGCGCTTTCGGCGAACACCACCGCCGACTCGTCAGCGGTCAGCGTCACGCCGTTGGCGAAGTACAAGCCGTCGGCCAGTTCGGTGACCGTGCTGTCGCGATCACGCCGGAACAGCGACCCGGTCGGGCGTCCCTCAATGACGGAGCCCTTGTAGTGCTCGTAGTGGAAGCGGCTGGTTGACTCGGTGAAAAAGATTGTGCCGTCTGATGATTCGACGACATTCGAGCAGAAGGTCAGCGGGCGGCCGTCGATGTCGGCGACCAGCGTCTCCATCGAGTCGCCGGCCGGGTCGTAGCGCAGCAGGCCGCGGTGGCTGTCGCAGATCAGCAGCCGCCCGTCGCGGGCGAACGCCAGGCCGAGCGGCCGCCCGCCGGTGTTGGTGATCGTCTGGACGGAGCTTCCGTCGGCGCTGATCCGGATAATGCGACCGTCCTCGACGCCGGTCCAGATGTTGCCGTCGGCGTCGGCGACGACGTCCTCGGCGGCGGTGCCCGGCACGTCGATGATGTGCAGCGCCGCAGTGAAATTGGGCTCGGGTAGCGGTCGCGACGGCGGTGGCTGCCAGCGGATCGGATCGATAGGCGGCTTGCTCACTGGACTACCTTCCTGAAGTCTTCGCTTCTGGATGAAGCGTTGATGCACCCGAGGTGCCACCAGGTCACTGCCCTGCTCGCTTGACGCGGTTGATGTCCATCATGAGATCTGCAGG
>Ga0080006_1149185_pt1 | contig 23187 bp, 28 predicted proteins | sample RS3BMetagenome_FD_69209 | JGI IMG/M metagenome (GOLD analysis project Ga0080006, IMG submission 69209) | Ferric oxide microbial mat and aquatic microbial communities from Rainbow Spring, Yellowstone National Park, USA - RS3B (SPADES... ...
AGGTCAGCGGTTCGATCCCGCTCAGCTCCACCAAAGTATCAATAACATGCGGCATGGGTATAGAGCGCGACGACACTTTTGTGTCGTTGTTTGTGTCGTAACCCTTCGATGTGCGCTCCGAATTGCTCTCTTTCCCCCTTCCCGTTGTCAGCGCGTCCAGTGCGTTCCGCTTCGCATCCATGCGAACGTGGGAGTAGTGAGCGAGCATCTTGCGGGAAACGTGTCCGGCAATCGACATGATGGTGCTATCGCTCGCCTTGGATTCGGCAAGCTCCGTGATGGCTTGGTGGCGGAGGTCGTGGAACCGGAAGCCCTCAAACGGACTCTTGAGCTTCGCTATGCTCGCCTCGCAGCCCGCGCACGTCTCCCCGGGATTCTGGAGCAGCCCGCACCCGCCGCACTGAATCGCCCGCGTCAGCCGACGCCAAGCCGTGCGCCAGCTTGTGATGCCGCGTGTGGGATCGAAGTGGGCGGTCTCGCAAGCGGGGAAGAGGAAATGGCTCGGCTCCGTCGCTCCGAGAGCTTGTGAGCGCCTGTAAAGCTCAAGAATGACCGCCCAAGCATCCGCGTTCAATGGGATCACGCGCTACCCGGCCTCTGTCTTGCTCTTTCTGACGGTAAGTGAGCGCCCGATCATATCGACGTCACGCCAGCGCATTTCCTTGATCTCGCAGCCGCGCATTGTCGTGTTGAGGGCGAGCCGCGCCGCACACGGCACGGTCTGCCACTCTGGGCGCATCCCGGCCCGATGCAGGAGCTTGACCTTCTCTTCATAGGTGAGCGCCCGCCCGATGTTCTGGCGAACGGGCAACGGGTGAATGTCCTCTGAGAAGTGATGCCATCGTTTCGCCCGCTTGAGCACTCCCCGGATTATGTCCAGCTCCCGATTGATCGTCGCGTTCGACCGCTCAGCCGTTTTGCGTTCGCGGATGTAGGCTGTCACCTGTCCAGCGGTCATGCGCCAAACTGCAACGTCGCCAAGGGCCTTGTTGATAGGCTTCACCCTCTCCCGCTCCGTCTGAATGCTGCGAGGCGCAAGGTGCGGGATGCGATCCGCGAGGAACCGCTCCGCCGCCTCGGAGAAGGGAAGCCGGGAGAAGTCGTCCTTGGTCGCAGCGAGCTTGCCCGCCTTGGCTTCTCCAATCAGCACCCTTTCCTTGCGCTGCGCTTCGCGCCAGTCGCTTGTTTCGAGCGAGAATCGGAATCGCTCACCGTCTACGAAGAAATGCGTGTGCCATGTGCTACCGCGCTTTTTTAGGGCCATTGGATTTCCTCCTGTTATCGTCCCACCATTTCAACTTCGCTCTCTTCTTGCTCTCATTAGCGCAGGTTTCGCTACAGTACCGCTCACGTAGATCACTCGCGAAGAAATAGGGAGATTTGCAGCCACACCCGAAGTTCGCGCATCGCCTAAATCCCTCAACGGGGATCGTTGCAATCTCAAGAGCCATAAATGTACTGAGGTTTTGTGTTCGAAACGTGAGCCGACCATTCGCAAAACTGAAATGATCTCCGTCCCTCACATCGACCGGAAGGTTCAACGGCCACTTTCGCTCTAACCGACTAGAAGCGGCCTTCCATACACCGTAAAGATACTTCCTCGCGATCTTCCATTCGTGGATCGAAAACCTGAATGGCTTCTCACGATCAAATGGGATTGTGATTGGCCCGAATTTCTTGGTGAAGTCCAGAGCCGCATCCGCCAAGCGGTCGCCCCTGAGGAAAGGGTTCAGCACATCGAGGGCAATCGCGCGGCGGTGCTCGCCCATTCGATGAACCGTGCCATTGGCGTCCCACGCCCCAGTGATGTAGTCCTTCCCTTCGAACATGACATGCCGGGTGCCCGTCTGGACCTCAATCGTGAGATTCTTTGAAACTCGTTCTAGATCATTGTTCACAAGTAATAATCTAGAGATACTAATACTCGTAGTCAATCAGAATCTTCGGAGGGCAAGATATGTCGGAAGCGAAAACGGTCGGTATGAGAGAGGCGGCTTCGAGGCTGAACGTGAGCCTTCAACACGTATACAGACTCATTTGGGAGGGCAAACTGTCGGCGCGCAAGATCGATGGGAAGTGGAGCATCTCTGCGCACGCAGTGCAGTCTCGCTTGGATAAAAAGGCAGGTGTGCAGTGACCGCCGAACGTCTCCTAACCCTCTTGGAAGTGGCTGAGGCACTCAGACTCAGTCCCCACACGATCCGCAGCTTTGTGCGTAAAGGGCGGCTCACGCCGGTTCGCCTCTGCCGACGACTTCTCTTCTCCCCACGTTCGATTGATCGGTTCATCTCGGAAAATTGCAGCACGGAGCAAAGCTGATGATCGACAACACCCAATCCCCACAATGGGATAAAGCCGCAAGAGTTGCGCTCATGCGACACCTCGGAAAAGACGATCAGATCGCACACCTCGCCTCAATCGTTCTCGCCCTGCTTGGGGATCGAGAAGACCGAGAGCGCTGGATTCAGGAGCGAACATAATGACTATCTCTCTACCGAAGTGGGACGAGATTGGGAGTGGACCGGCTGATGGCAAGCTCGATGACGGCTTGGAGAGGGGGCGGGGCGAACGATCTCTGGACATCGGCCTATTTGCCCGGTTCCCCAACAAGTTCTTCGGCAGCGGATTGGCTCGTAAGATCGGCCCATCCGCCAGCGTGCTTTATCTAGCCCTTTGTGAGACCGCGAATCGCGGCAACGGGCGCAACAATATCTTCACTGCACGGGACAAGTCCCTCGCGTGGGAGACCGGCCTAAGCCCTCGGACTATCAGGAATTTGAGAGCCAAGCTGATTGAAAACGGTCTCGTGAAACTCAGCCAGGAACCAGGGCAGAACTACACCTACACTCTATTGCGCCAAGAACTGAAGTGGTTCAAGAACGCCGAGAGACCCCCACGACAGAAGCAGCGACCGCGGGGAATGGCTGCTCGCAGAGCGAAAGAGTAGTCGTGAGACTGCGGCAAATTCTGCCAGAGGTGAGGCAATCGCTGCCATGGTCAGGTGTGGCAGATTCTGCCAGAGGTGAGGCAACAATTGCTGGACCCGAGTGCGGCAAAGCTTGCCACTGTCCGGGGCAAAGCTTGCCAGAGAGTGCGGCAGAGCTTGCTGCAGAGTGCAGCAAAGCTTGCCAGACCGCCTAGGTTCTTATTAAAAGGTTATTCGCGAAGGGTGATTCATAGGAAGGTGCTTAGATATGCGTGTTAGAAAAGGAGGCCGCACCTGAGCAAGCGCAAGGGAACAAGGAACGAACATCGTTCGACCGCCTTGCTGGAAGCCTCGGGCTACCACTGCACTCGGAGTGCCGGTTCGCTCGGGACTTGGGACATCGTAGCTATTGGTTCAAGGGATACCGTCCTGGTCCAGTGCAAAACGAACCGCTGGCCATCGTCGGGCGAGATGGAAGCCATGAAGCTGTTTACAGTCCCGGCGAACTGCCGCAGGCTGGTGCACCGCTGGGACGACCGCAAGCGAATCCCGCTGGTGAAAGAACTGTGATCCGGCCTTTTAGGGCGGTCATTAGAAAAAGGAAAAGCAAAAGTGAACAATATCGAAGGAATGATGAGTGAGTTGGTGAAGTCATCGGTCGATCTGAAACGCAAGCTCTATCGCAGGGATGAGGCTGCATCCACGACACCGGAAGGCAAGGAAGGCCCGCGCATCAGCGTACATACCTGCCGTCTCTGTAACCGTGCCGCCGCTGGAGAGGGGGCGCAGGTGCGTCACAAAGCCGATTGCCCGCTCCCAAGGCTGCAAAAGGCGCAGACGGCTCTACGGGAAGGATGGCCTGGGTTGGTCGCGGGAAAACCATCCCCGGCGAAGAAGGCGGCAGCACAAGTGCGCGCACGCACCTGAGAAGGATGCAGATTCCGTAAGGCTCTCAGATGTCTATCGACGCGGTTCTCGGCTTGCTTCCACCACCATGTCGAAGCAACCGGGCTTGCCGCTTCGATCCATTCCTCTGGTATCTTCCGCCGCCGGTGTGTGCCACATGAGGAAGTGACGTGCTCTTCGCCGGGATACAGCTCGCTCGAATGTGACACCGCAAGAGGAGCAGGAATGCCATGCAGCCTCGCCCCGAATGTAACTAAGCTACGAAAGGCTGATGACCGGGCGGTATGAGGCATTCAGCCGAGAGCTTACTTCGGACCCGCAACGAATCCAGCCCCTACCCATCCGATTCCGCGAACGGCGCCCCAAGGAACTAAGAATCCAAGGGCGGGCAATAGCGCAATCAAGAGATAGAGCCAGCGGCTTGGTGCCGGTGTCGGATAGAGCGTCTGGCCATCTTCTGTTTCGATTGATTCAACTCTGTAATCCATCCCCTGACTCCAGTTGATTGTCTTGATCCCGTCCATGTTTACTTCGGAGGCAAGCGGCGTCACGGCTTCGCTACTGAACTTGGTCGGAACGCCGGAAGAGGGTTCTGCGGTTGCGGCATACGGATCGGGGGAGTCTTCAATCGTGTACTTTGGCTTAGGTGGGGAGTGCATAGCCTTGGCAGTTGGCGTCTCAGAGGATGGCGCTGATGAAATCGGGCTGCCGTTGTCGTTAAGGTAAACCTTCGCGGACGGCGCAGGTTTGGAATTTCTCGTCCTCACCGGCGGTGTTACTTCGTACTGGCTCCACTCATCATTCTGGGGTGGCATCTGCTGGGAAGCTCCCGATGGTACGGTCTGCCAATCGTTCGGTGCTTGCTCAACCAAAGTGGCTCCCGGTGGAAGTTTGATCCGAAAGCATCCGCTGTCATAACCCAGCAAACGGCACTTGCGTTCTTTCAGAATGTCATACGAATGAGCCAACTGCTCAAATCTGTTGTGTCGCGCCCTTTGGCTAAGGACGGCTTGCAACTCCACATATGAGACAAACCCGCCTCCAATCATCCCTGCTACTCCCAGGAGCAGTGCCAGCCGCCGCGTTCCTTCTTTGAGATTCATCGCAGCCTCACTATGCGGTTAGTTATCTAGGAACTTTGTATCCCTGATGTTTTGCGTCTTGCAATGCTTCCTCATACGAGACACCAAACTTGTTGGCCACTGCCTGAATCTTTGATTCTGTAAGCAGATCCTTGGCCTTCTCTTCCTTGGAGAACAATCCCAAAGGGTCATACCGGTCAGCACTCCATGGGTCCGTATCTTGAGTCTTAGGGTTGTAGCTCTGCGCTTCTGAACCCCTGATCCACCTTGAGCCGTTGAATGTGTAGGTAAAGCCAAGATAATCAGTCGTTGCGCCCGTCAGCGATGTAACTGTCGGACCTGTCGCTTCCGAGCAGAGCGGCAGGCCACTGGGGAGCAACTTAGTATTAGGCCAAGGGTAAGTCTTACACAGTTGTCCGCTCCGAGTGTCCAGGGCAACAGAGGCAACCGGGAACGGGGTCGACTGAGGCGGAAAAACAAACCTCTGCCCTCCCTCCTCAGTGGCTCGAGTCGAATGTTCCCCTTGCTTCGGTTTGGCGATCGCTTCGGAGGGCTGCTGCTCATTGCATCCAACCGCCCCCGCCAGCAGCACCAAGGCCACGCACGGGCAAAGGAATCGTCCTCTCATGCTCTCTCCTCTTCCCATTTCTTGCCGCGGCCCCGGCAGTTCTCCGCTACGGCGACCGAGGTGCACTCTGGAAAATGATGCCAAAAAGTATACGAAAGTACGATTACCATCAGGGGGAATGATAAAACCAGTTTGCGACTGAAGCAGCAAAGCCGCACGTACCGCACAATCGCCAGTGTCATGGAGGCCCTGATTTCGGGGCAAGCCAAAAAGAAGTTGCACAACGATCAACCAAAACCTATGGACGAACAAGAGCAACGAATACTCATTCGCTATCTGGCGGACCGCCTGAAGCGATCCCGACGGGAGCTGGCGGTTCACCAAGCGATGGCTGAAGCTCTTCGGGAACGCGGCCCTGCTGATGTAGACGATCTGCTCGCTCTATTTCGGAATGAACCCACTCTCGACGAGTTTCTAAATCGCTCACTCGCATGGCTTGAAACACTTTTGCCAGAATCCGAGCGCGAACTTCAGCAGAAGGCGCTCGCAGAATACCTGCGCAAGTGGGAGCCGGATGGCGAACCGAACTGACGCTTTGCACGTGACCTCCGGAAAGAGTGACTCGGGCCGGGATTCCCTGCGATACATCCGTGGGGTTCTGCTCTGGTCGTCGTGAGCCCAGAACAGCCACTCCCTGAAAAGCACGAAACTGGAGCGCTGGTTTATCCATAGCTTATCTCCTCGCATCCGACACATAATCCGCAACGGATCGGTTCTATCTCCAGTGCGTGCCCGCACCTGAGAATGCATCCTGCGGGGTTGGCAGCCCAGAAGCCAGATCGAGGGGTGCTCGGCTAAACCCGCCAGCCAGCGCGAGAGCCATCCGCGAGGGATTGCGCTTGCCGGACAGCCAATGGGCCACGGTGACGTGGCTCACACCGAACCGATTGCCGAGGGCAGCCAAAGTTTCTCCGGCGTCCCTGCGCGATTGCAGAAACGCCGTGAATTGGAAGTGAGTCAACATAACGAGCTTGATCCTTCTAGTACCCACCGCAAGACAATCGCGAAAGTCTCTCCGCTCATCGTTCGTCCTTTTTCGATCCCAGCGAAGGTGCTCGGCGGAATTCCAATGCGCTCCGCCGCTTCTCGGATGCTCATGTGATGGTGATGACGCCACGCTTCCAGGAGATACGCAAGTCTCATGCCTCCGCCTGGGGCTGGAACTTTCCATCACCACCAAGAAGCACATCTCCCTCGGGTCGGCGACCTCGGGGGGAACATGTTTCACGACGCGCTTCGAGCCTGCGCCTGATGGCCCAACTCATTCCGTGCCCTACCTCTTCACCTTCCCTGTGAAGCTCATCCACTAGATCGGATGGCAGTCGAACGGTGATGTGTGCCATGCGCATGAGTGGATAGTCCCACACTGGTACAAGCAAAGCAATAGATTGTCCCACACAAAAAATGCTGATCGCTCAGAGCAATTGTGCTCAAGGGAGTCTCAGCCTTCGAGACAACCGTATAGGCGACAACTAACGTGATTCGATTGCGCCGCGCTCAAGGCGCTGCCAGCCGCCACAGCGCAGCGGCGGGGCGAACGGTGTCCAGCCGCGATTGGCGCGGAGCGGCTCCATTGCAGGCCGCCCTTATACGTGAGCCAGAGCGCTACTCCACTTTTCACATGTCACTCCAGCTTTGAGTTTGTGTCGTTGTTTGTGTCGTAACTGTGTCGTCCCTACCGGGATTCCGGCGAATCGCTCCGTGTCGCTCTGTACCGCTTAGATGAGAGAAAACCCCAATAAAGACTGGGGTCTAAGCTCACTCTGTGTCGTCTGGTATTTCTCCGTCTGAGGTCATTCCCTGAATTCGCAACGAGGAGGTCAGCGGTTCGATCCCGCTCAGCTCCACCATGAAATGGCCGATTGGTGGGTTCGATTCAGCGGCGGCTTGCGGTTGGCAGGCTGGGAAGAACAACCAACGTCTTGCTGGACCAATATCCGACAATACCTCGCGCGATCACACGGGGCTCTCTTTCCAGTTGAGCGTCCTCGGGGTGAACGGCGATGAAATTCAGGGCGCTCGCCTCGGTTTCAAAGACGAGAAAGTCGGCGGGGTGCGCAGCGACATCCTGCCTGAGGCTCTCGAGCTCGACGGCATCTTCTCGAGGGCTTTCACCCTGGACGCTGATTGAAGCCGGCGGCTGGTGGACGACGTTGGTTGTGCGTGAGGCGCTCAATGGGAGGGAACTCAGCCCGAGGATGAGAGTCGCGGCGACTCGATATTTTGCCTGGTTGAATCTCATTCAGTTCAGGATGCGCGATTGCTGGATCCGCGGGTATCCCCTGATTGGGTCACGAGGGCATGCCGGAGGCTGCAAAGAGCAGGCGGGACAAGGGCCGAGGTGAGCCTGATCCGCGATGAGCTAAAGCGGGTGCTGCGAACTTCTACCGGGTGCGATGAGCAGGTGGTCCCGGTTGCCGATTATAATGAGACGAGAAGCGGGAGTAGCTCAATGGTAGAGTAGCGGCTTCCCAAGCCGTTGGTTGCGGGTTCGATCCCCGTCTCCCGCTCCAAGGGAATTGAACAAGGAAATGGCGCTCAGGTGAAGTCCTGAGCGCCATTTGTTCGAACGAGTGTTGAAGGTTTGCCGAGCCGGGGTTGAAGGCTAGCGGCTTGCGGTCGTTTGCTGAGCGATTTTAGAGTGGTCTTCGAGCGTTTGAGCCTCCGGCAGATACGTGACGGCTTTGGCGATCTGCGGATCCCACTCGGCACGGACCTTCATGCCTTCCAACTGTCCGAACTGTGAGGTGAAGAGCTCGCTCTTGATGTTCTCTTTGACCCAGTCGCTGACGCCCGCGATATCGGCGTCGGTGTAGTCGATCTGGTTTGCCTTGAGGAAGTCCTTGAACTGCTGCATGACAGCGTCGTCGACCACGAAGTCCTTGCTGACGGTGTGAGTGGCGAGGTAGTGCTTGCTGAAGTTGAAGAAGGCGTAGTGAAAGAGAAGATTGTCCTGGAAGTGATTGTCCTTGATGTTGGGGATCTTCTCGTCTGGAGTGATTCCTCCGCCGCCGTAGACGGTGCGTCCAGAGTCGGTGAGTTTGACTTCGAGGTTGCTCTTGTTGGGCTGGGCGGCGTCGTCGCGCACGTAGTAGTAGTCGTAAAGCGAGACGTGGTCGTAGTTGCGCTGGATGAGACGGCCGGACGGAGTGTAGTAGTGGTAGGTGGTGAGAGCGAGACCGGTGTTTTCGGTGATCTGGAAGACGGTCTGGACGAGTCCTTTGCCGAAGGTGGTTTCTCCGACGATCAGAGCGCGATCGTGATCCTGCAGAGCGCCTGAGACGATCTCAGCCGCGGAGGCAGTATTGCGATTGACGAGGACGACGACGGGGAATTTGGGGCCTTCTTCGCCGTGGGTGACGCGATAGACCTGGTCGGGGAAGGCGCGGCCGCGCTGGGATACGACGATCTGGCCCTTCTGGAGGAACTTGTCGGAGGTATTGACGGCTTCGTTGAGGAGGCCGCCGGGATTGCCGCGGAGATCGATGACAAGGCCATGGATATCGCCGAAGCTGTCGAGCGCGTCGCCAACCTCGTGGCTGGTGGTTTCGATGAAGCTGGAGATGTGCATATAGCCGACGCCGGGCCGGATGAGGAAGGCGAGGTCGACGGAAGGCCGTGTGACCTCGTCGCGGATGAGGTCGAAGACGAGCGGGTGCGGGGCGCCTTCGCGAGACATTGTGACGGAGACGTGGGTTCCTCGCGCTCCTTTGAGGAGGTTGGCGACGGCGGCAGAGTCCATGCCGTCTGTCGATTTGCCGTCCACCGAGACGACGACGTCACCGGGCTTGATTCCGGCGCGGTAGGAGGGGGTTCCTTCAAACGGATAGAGGACGACGATCCTGGTCTTGCCGTCGGGGGTGGGCTGGGGCTGGATGGTCATGCCGACGCCGTAGTATCTGCCGTGCTGGTCCTCGCGCATCTGCGCGTAGGCCTTTGGATCATAGAAGTTCGAATGGGGATCGAGGACGTGGAGCATCCCGGGGATGGCACCGTCGTAAATTACTTTATCGGTCTTGTCGGTATTCAACGGTTCGGCATAGTTCTGCTCGACCAGAGAATAGACATTGGTGAAGGAGTGGAGGGAGTCGCGCAGCGTGGATTCGTCCGTGGCCGACTGGGCGGCGACCTTCTGATTGATCACCGATCCCAGGATGGCGCAGGTAGCGAGGAACAGGGATGCGGAAAAGAGGGCGCGACGGGTGCGGGGAGCCATTGGCTTATGTGACCTCGAAGGGAGAAGCGGCGCACGATTTAAGCGAACAAAATCAGCGAAAAAGATAGTCCTGCGTTGGACGGAGTATAGCATCCTGAGGTGAGCCGGGGCTGGCGCGAAAGCGGGATTCGCACGTTCGGTCTGGGGCAGTTAGAATTGGGTACGGATACCGTTCCCCTCCGGCTTGAGTCAAAGAATGAGGGCGAACTGGCCGGGCGCGGGGTACGTTTTAGTCGCGCATGTTGCTAACGATACGAGTGAAGATGACCTTGAGAATTTCGCAGTTTGCGGCGCTATGCGGGCTTAGTCTGCTGACCCTGCCCCTAGTGACGCTGGCCCAGGCGCCGCGCTACCAAAGTCCTTTGAGTGTTCCGTCCGAACCGCAGCCGCAATACACGTTGCCGCCGGTGCAGCCGATCACGCCGAACGGGACTGTGGTGGAGGACGTCGTCGTACATGTAAACGACCAGATCATCAGCCGCAGCGACGTGGAACGCGCGGAGCAGCAACTTGCGGCAGAGGACCAGCAGACGGGTGCGACCCCTGCCGAGGCGGCTGACCGGCAGAAGAATTTGCTGCGCGACATGATCGACAAGCAGTTGCTGCTCTCCCGTGGCAAGGAGCTGGGCATTAACGCTGACGCGGAGGTGATTCGGCGTCTGGACGAGATCCGCAAGCAGAATCATCTGGACACGATGGAGGAGCTTGAGAAGGCGGCCCAGCAGCAGGGCGTCTCGTTCGAAGACTTCAAGGCGAGCATTCGCGACAACGTGATCACGCAGCAGGTTGTCCGGGACGAGGTGGGCAGGCGGCTGCAACTGACACAGGCCCAGGAGCAGGCTTACTACGACGCGCACAAACAGGAGTTTGCTCAGCCGGAGCAGATCAAGCTGAGCGAAATTCTGGTTCCGACACCGGCGGACGCTCCGGATGCGACGGTCGCCCAGGCCAAGGCGAAGGCCGACGGGATCGAAAGCAAGTTGAAGGCCGGCGCGAAGTTTGAAGATCTGGCGAAGGCGGACTCGGGTGGTCCAACGGCGGACAAGGGGGGCGATCTGGGATTGTACAAGCGAGGGGCGCTGGCCAAGGTTCTTGAAGACCAGACGTTCAATCTGAAGGCCGGGGAGTGGACGCAGCCGATCCGTACGCGGCAGGGTTTTGTGATCCTGAAGGTGACCGACCACCTGGCAGCGGGAGTTCCCCCGCTCAAGGATATCGAGCCCCAGATCCAGGAGGCCATGTACAACGAGCAGATGCAGCCTGCGCTGCGCGCGTATCTGACGAAGTTGCGTGAGGACGCTTACATCGACATCCGGAACGGATATGTCGACTCGGGCGCTAGTCCCCGTGAGACGAAGCCAGTGTTTACCGCGTACGCTCCGCCGACGGTCAAGAAGAAGAAGGTTCAAGAGAAGAAGCGCTTTGACCGTGGCACGAAGTACTCGACGGTCGCGAAGCCGGGGGCTGCTCCGGTGGCTACGCCTGTGGCGGCGGTGCCGACCACGCCGACAACTACAAAGAGCAGGTTCTTCAAGCTGTCGAAGTCCTCAAAGCCAAAGAAGATCAAGCGCGAAAAGGTGCGGTATGGGCAGGCTCCGCGGGTCTCGCTGCCGGCTGGTCCGCAGGAGACGGCATCTGGAGCAGATACTGGTGCGGGAGCGGCCTCGGTTACGGGTACACCCGGCACGCTGGCTGCCGCCGCGGCCCCGGGAGCGGCGATCGCGCCGATTTCGGGCAACACGCAGATCGCTTCCAGCTCAGATGCGGGTAGCGATCCGCTGGCTCCGGCGCCTGTTGTGACGGGGAAGACGCGCTTCAGCGACCGCGCGAAGGCTTACGATGCGGCGAAGAAGGCGGCGAAGGCGAAGAAGGTCAAAGAAAAAATTGCAGCGACACCCGTAGCCGAGACGGAGGAGGAGAAGCAGGCTGCGAAGGTTCAGTCGGCGCCGCTTGGTCTGAATGGCGACACGGCGAAGAAGAAAAAGAAGGTGAAGGTGAAAGGGGCGGCGAAGGAGCGGCTGCAGAAACAGGCTCCAGCCCCGCCGAAGGCTCCACTGCAGGAGACTCCATCGAAGGCTCCGGGCAGAGGAACGGCGAATGAAGGCGTCTTTGGCTCTGGAGCGTCGCCCAAGACAAGTGACCAGACGACTGTGCCACCGGCGACTGCTCCCGCGCCCGGCGCGCCTGCCGGCGGTGGAGAGGCTCCGGCTACGCCAAGCTCTCCAATTCCAACGCCTCCTCAGAACTAACGTTAGACATGGAATACAGCGGCGCGAGAGCTATGGCTTTTGCGCCGCTGTATTGCTGGTGTGTTCTTCATGAGCGGGCAGTATTCTGAATTGGATGAAAGATTTCTTTGTAGAAGATGCTGTGAAGTTCGATAACGCGACGGTGACGAACTATTTTGTACTGTCGTCTCTGCAGGTCCGGGAGAAGAAGCAGGGCGGTCAGTTCCTGGCGCTCACACTGACTGATCGGACGGGGTCGCTGGAGGCGCGGATGTGGGACGACATCGCCGATGCGATGACGACCTGCTCCGAGGGCTGCTACGTCAAGGTCCAGGGAGATATTTCGAAGTACCAGGGAAAGTTCCAGATCACGCTGAAGAAGATGCGGCTGGCGGCGGACCACGAGGTGGATGCCGCGGACTATCAGCCATCCACGCGGTTCGACATCGAGGAGATGTGGAGCGAGCTGCGCGGCTATGTGGATGCGTTTCAGAATGCGGAGCTGAGGCGGTTGGTGTTCGCGTTTCTGGATGATGAGAGGATTGGCCCTGCGTTCAAGTGCGCGCCCGCGGCGAAGCGGCTTCATCATGCGTGGCTGGGCGGATTGCTCGAGCATGTGCTTACGCTGGTGCGCGTGTGCCGGGCTGCGGCACCGTTTTACCCCGAGGTCGATCAAGACCTGCTGGTGACGGGAGCGATTTTGCATGATATCGGCAAGGTTCGCGAGCTGGAGTGGAAGTCCAGCTTCAGTTACACGCTGGAGGGGCAGATGATCGGGCACATCAGCATTGCCCAGGGGATGCTGCGGGAGAAGGTGCAGGAGCTGGCGCCGTTTCCGGAGAAGCTGCGAGTTCTGGTCGAACACATGATTCTCAGCCACCATGGGAAGTATGAGTTTGGCTCTCCAAAGCTGCCGATGACGCCTGAAGCGATTCTTCTGAGCGCGTTGGATGATCTTGAGGCGAAGATGCAGGCGATGCGGAACGAGTTTGCGTCGGCGCAGGCGAACGGCAAGCGGAGCGACGAACTGACGGACTGGGTGAGGAGCATGGACCGTCCGCTGCTGAATACAAGAGACTATTTGAAGGATGAGTAGAGTAAGGGCTCGGGCGGGGGAGCGCACGGATAGAGCTGGCCGGTGCGGGAGTAGAGGGCGGGGGAAGAGCTTTGGCTCCCACCCTTTGTGCAAAGTACGTGTTCAGTCTCATGCGCGAAGGGTGGGAGACCACGACTCTGTCTTGAACGTCTACTTCTTCTGCTTACCGCCCCACGGGAAGTCGTTATTTCGACCGGAGCCGCGCGGTCTCATCGCGCGGCGGAGCGGAGAAACCCCGCATTTCACTCTTTGTCCAACCCGACCTGCTCGACGAACGGCATCCCGAAGATCGGCGTCGATCGCTTCTGCACTTAATTCAGAGCTTCCCTGGAGCTAGATACGCTCCAGAACCACAGCAAAGAAGCCATCACACCCATGCACCCCCGGCAGTGTTCTCAGCGCGCCGCCCTGAACCGCCGATGCAATGCCTGCCTCGCCCTGCAGCACACCCTGATCCTGCAATGCGCCAACCAAACCGTCGGCGGGAAAAAGCCTCCACGGCCCCTTTTTCATAACCTCATCCACAACGTTCTCGCACTCCTCCGCCTCCAGGGAGCACGTCGAATACACCAGCCGCCCACCCGGAACCAGCCGCGCCAGCGCTCCCGAAAGAATCTTCGTCTGTCGCTCCGTCTGCCGCGCCAGATCCTCCACCTTCAATCGCTGTCGAATCTCAGGGTTCCGCGCCAACGTCCCCGTTCCCGAACACGACACATCGCACAAGATCAGATCGAACTCGCCCTGAACCTCTCTCGCGTCGGAAGCGTCCGCGACCACCAGCTCGACCCGCTCTGCATAGGGATCGAGCCGCAGCCGCGCCCCCGTCTGCGTCAACCGCCGCGCACTCACGTCGCTCGCGACCAACTCCGCGCCGCGCAGCCGTCGCGCCAGGATCAGCGTCTTTCCCCCGGGCGCCGCGCAACAGTCCCACACCCGCTTCGCATCCGGCATTGCCGCCGCCGCCAACTCCGCCACCAGCCGCGAACCATCATCCATATGCGGCAGATCGCCGCCCCTCTCGGCAAACAGCACGCCCTCGGACGGCTCCCTCTGATCCGCCTCGCAGATTGCCAGCGCCGCATCCCGCCCATAGGCCGCCACCCACCGGTCCACCAGCCACCGCGGATGCCCCAGCCTCTCCGCAAACGCCGCGGCCGATTCGTACAGTGGAACGGTACGCCCGGGCTGCCCCACATCTCGACTCTGCGATGCCGCCTGGGCCGCCGCCACCTTCCGCAGCACAGCGTTCACCATGCCCGCAGCATGCGGCTCGCCCGCCGCCTTGCAAAGCTCCACGCTTTCGCTCAGCGCCGCGTGTGCCGGGATCCTCTCCATGTGGAGCAACTGAAACGCACCCATCCGCAACGCAATCGCCACCGCCTCCGGCAGCCGCTGCTCCGGACGCTGCAGAAGCGGCCTCACCCGCGCATCCAGCGCAATCTGCCAGCGCAGCACGCCCATCACCAGCGCGGTCGCAAGATTCCTGTCCTCCGGCGAGAGCGCATTCACCCGCGCCAGGTGCAACAGCTCATCGCTGTGCCCCTTGCCCTCACCCACCAGCTTCAGAATCTCGAATGCAGCCAGCCGTGACGGCGTAATCTTCGCCGCCGCCGTCTCTACAGCGAAGGAAGGTCCGGCAGACGAAGGCCGCCCTTTGACCTGTCCCGCTCCCGACGGCCGACCCGACCGCGCGGGAGCATCTTTACCTCCGCCTGGCTTCTTCATAGCCCCAACCGCTCGCCGCTCTTGATCTGGTGGCCGCGCAGGAACTCCGCGGCGCTCATCCGCCGCTTACCTTCCATCTGCACCTCGTCCAGACCAAGCAGCGTGCCCCCTCCACAAACAACCGAAAGTGCATCGCTTCGAACCTGCAACTCCCCGGGCTCACCCTGCGAAAACTCCTGCTCCACACGTGTCTTCTGCAGGATCAACTTCTTGCCTCGCAGCGTCGTGTGCGCTCCCGGCCACGGCTGAAACCCCCGCCAGCGGTCGTACACCTGCTGCGCCGTCCGCGAAAAGTCAGCCAGCCCGTCCTCCCGTTTCAATACCGGAGCCAGCGTAGCCAGCGAATGATTCTGAGTCTGCGGAAACAAAGTGCCCGCCTCCAACTGCCGCAATGTCTCCACCATCAACTCCGCGCCCACCGGAGCCAGCGTTCCATACACATCCAGCGCTGTCTCCTCCTGCCCAATAGGGACTGCCCGCGCCAGCAGCATATCCCCTGTATCCAGGCCAGCGTCCAGGCGCATCGTCGTCACGCCGGTCATCGTCTCGCCATTGGCCACGGCCCACTGAATCGGCGCGGCCCCACGATACTTCGGCAGCAGCGACCCATGCAGATTGATATTTCCAAACCGAGGCAGCTCCAGCATCCACTCCGGAATGATGCGCCCATAGGCGACCACCAGAATTGCATCCGGCCGAATCGCCTCCAGCCGCCCTCGAAACTCCGCGTTATTCCTTATCTTCTCCGGTTGCGCCACCTCGATCCCATGCCGCACCGCGGCACGCTTGACCGCAGGCGCCTGCACCTCCATGCCGCGTCCCGCCGCGCGATCCGGCTGTGTCACCACGAGTGCGACCTCATGTCCCGCGGCCAGCACGCTCTCAAGCGTAGGCACCGCAAACTCCGGCGTCCCACAAAAAACCAGCTTCACACATCCTCCAACCCCGCCGCCGCCGTTACCGGTTTGCCTTCTGCTTCTGCCTCACTACCACTCGCCGTTCTTGATCAGCTTCTTGATCCTGCGAATCACCAGATCTCGCTTCAACCGGCTCAAGCGGTCGATAAACAGCACCCCCTCCAGATGATCGATCTCATGCTGAATCGCCCGCGCCAGCAGTTCATCCCCTTCCAGCTCAAACCACTTCCCGGTCACGTCCTGCGCCTTCACCTTGACCCACTCCGCCCGCGACACCTTCTCCCGGATCTCCGGCAGACTCAGGCAGCCTTCTTCTTCAATTTGCTTTCCTTCGCGTTCGATGATCTCCGGATTGATCAGCACGATCTTGTCCTCCGGATTCTTCTTGAAGCTCACGTCGATCACCGTGATTCGCTGCGAGATGGCGATCTGCGGCGCTGCCAGGCCAATCCCCTGCGCTGCGTACATGGAGTCGAACATTTCGTCGACAAGCTTCTTCAGCTTCCCGTCAAACACCGTCACCGCTTCCCCCGGCGTCGACAGCACAGGATCCGGCCACTTCACCACCGTGTGTATCTTGCCGCTCTTCCCTCTCGCCTTTTCGCTCACTCAGTACGCTCGAATCTGCTCGCAATAGCCATTGAAATTCCGCTGCATCTCCCGCAGCGAATCACCACCAAACTTCTCCACCATCAGCCGCGCCACGGTCAACGCGACCATCGCCTCCGCTGCGACACCCGCCGCGGGAATCACGCACACATCGCTCCGCTCATACGCTGCCTTCACCGGCTCTCGCGTCTCGAAGCTCACCGAAGCCAGCGGCCGCCGCAGCGTCGAGATAGGCTTCAAATATCCCCGCACTACCACGTCTTCACCGTTTGATATTCCGCCCTCAAGTCCTCCCGCATTATTCTGCTCCCGCGAGAACTTCGTAAATCCCTCGCCTTGATATCCAATCGCATCGTGTACCTCCGAACCCAGTGACTCCGCAGCCGTCACTCCTCGCCCCAGCTCCACGGCCTTCACCGCCTGCAGACTCATCACCGCCTGCGCCAGCAGCCCATCCATGCGCTCATCCCAGTTCGCATGGGTACCCACGCCCGGCGGCAAACCATGCACCACCACCTCGAAGACTCCGCCGATCGTATCCCCTGTCCGCAGCACCGCATCCACCTCAGCCTTCATCGCCGCTTCAGACTCAGCATCGACGCAGTTCAGCAGCACCTCTTCCTTCGCCTGCAGCGCCGCAATCTCATCCCAAGCCGCGGCACGCCGCAGCTCCGCCTTCCCCACGCGAATCACATGGCTCGCAATCTCGACTCCAAGCGCCCGCAGCAACAGCTTCGCGACCGCGCCCGCCGCCACACGCGCCGCACTCTCGCGCGCGCTCGCCCGTTCCAGCACATACCGGGCGTCCGGGAAGTCGTACTTCAAACTCCCCGCCAGATCCGCATGTCCCGGCCGGGGCGATGCGACCGCTTTATGCTTGGCTGCATCTCCAGTCTCCACCGGCAGAATCTCGGTCCAGTTCTTCCAGTCGTTATTCGCCATCACCATCGCGATCGGGGAGCCGATCGTCTTGCCATGCCGCACTCCGCTGAGGATATGCGCTGAATCGCGCTCAATCCGCATGCGCCCGCCGCGGCCATAGCCCTGTTGTCGCCGCCACAGCTCTCGATCGATGAACTCCTGCTCGACCGTCACACCCGCGGGCATTCCGCTCACCATCGCCACCAGGCTCTCGCCATGGCTCTCACCCGCTGTAGAAAATCGCAACATGTAGCTCTTTCGCGGCACCCTGTAACGTGCCAGATTCAAACTGGATCGCTACTAGATTGTAGCAATTGGCTAACAAAGCTCCCTCCGCTCATCGGCTTCGCTACTGTCCAGAAGGGCGCCGCACTTGAAGTGGCCCAGTCGCCTCTCCGCCCGCTGTCAGGGCTGTGCTGCGGGCGTAATCCTCTTCAGCAGAAACTCCTGGAAGAGGTTCCCTGCCGCGCTGAAGGCGAAACCGATCGACGTGTTGACAACCGTCAGCGCCGCCCCGCGATCCGCGGCCGGATAATACGCATTCGAGATTCCCGCCGCAGCCAGGTCGCCAAACACGTTCGAATAGTTCGGCTGCCACCGCCCATTATCTCCCTTGCAGATCACCACCATCGAAATGGCATACAGCGCCCGCGACCGTTTGCTTCCCGTGCCTTTGTAAAAATATCTGGGATCCTGATGAAGCAGCGACGGCAGAATCGCTCCCGCGATCATGGAACTATTGAAGCCATCCCCGTAGGCCGCGCCCATACGAGTGAAAAATCCCGCCGGACCGCTGCCATATTCTTTATACTGGCCCGTCCACGTCTCCAGACCAGCCGCAAAGGCCGCTCCCGCAATCACCACCGGGTCGATCTGCTGCCGGAGAGCCAGCCGGAACTTCTGTCCTGGCGTCAGCGGCGCCGCATCCGCGACATAGCTCACATAGAAGTTGGGAAAAACACCCAGCACGCGCTGTTTTTCCTCAGCCTTCAACTGCTCCTGCGCCACGTCGTACTGCGAATACACCACATCGACACTCGAAGTAGCCACCGAAAGCCGCAATTTAATCTGCAGCGCGTCGTAGTTTTCACCCGGCGCCAGCACAATCTCCTTCGATACCCAGTTCGAAAAATCCGTCGACTTGACCGCCAGCGTGTACTTGCCCGGCGTCACATCTGCAAAATCAAAGGATCCCGCATCGTCTGTGGTCACCGTGCGCTCCGGCGCCATCCCGGCAGATGACAGAATGACCTGCGCCCCCTTCACCTCTGTCCCGTTCAGATCGACGACAGTGCCGCTGATGCTTCCTTCCACCGAGTCGGACGCCTGAAACCCCGGCGCATCCGGCAACTCGAACGACGCAACGCCCACCCCGGCTTGTTCGCTGCTCGAAGAAAATGCCGTCGAAGTTGGCTTCAGCGATTGCGCCCGCGACACGCTCAGGTTCATCGCGCCCAGCAAAAGGATTAAGAAGAGCCGGCCTGTGGAGCGCAGTTTTAGAAGTTCAGCCACTAACCCATTATCACCCGGCGTCCTTTGCGAGCTCTTTCTCTCATCCCCCGCCACTATCAGCCGGGTGCCCCATCCTTTGTGCGTACTTCGTGTCAAGTTCCAGGACATGATTTACAGGTTGTTATCAGGACATCCTTTACAGGTTGGTGATTTTGATCTGGGGGTGTTTGGATGTCATGGGGGCATGGAAGTGTGCGGGATCTGCAGGTTGAGTTTGTGGTTCGCGCCAGTTGCGGCGAGTCGTGTTGAGCGGTTATGCCGTGAGTGTGGGATCTCTCGTCCGACCGGCTATGTGTGGCTGAAGCGGTTTAGTGCGGGCGGAGTGTCTGGGGTAGAAGAGCGCAGCCGCCGTCCTCTGGTGAGTCCTCGGCAGACCAGCGCGGCGGTTCGAGCGGGAGCGTCCGAACGAGCTGTGACAGATGGACTTCAAGGGCAAGAAGGGGTCGGAGGCGGGGATTGGGCCACTCTCGGTACTCGACGATCACAGTTGTTATCTGGTGGCTCTGGAGCAGACCGGCTCGACGCGAGGCGAAGCGGTACGCGAGCGGTTGGAAGGCGTCTTCGGCAACCATTACCCTGCGGAGGCGATGCTGATGGACCATGGGACGCCCTGGTGGGGCGCCCGCGCCAGCCGGGGATGGACGCAGCTGTCGATCTGGCTGATGAAGCAGGGTATGCGCTGCGGCTTCTCCGGCATCCGCCATCCCCAGACCCAGGGCAAGGTGGAGCGTATGCACGGCGCGCTGGAACAAGCCCGGCGCAGACCCGGCGGAGAACGCTGGCTGGAGCAGCCCTGGCTGGAGGCCTTCCGCACCGAGTACAACTGAAGAGTGGGCTCGTAGTCAGTTGGCGAGGGTGATGTGGACTGGATCTCCCTTGAGGACTCGATGTCCCGCGGCGGGAGTCTGGCCCGCGACTGTTGCGATGGAGGCTGCTGGCGGCGTGGCGGGCCGGTTGGCGGCAGCCTGGGGCGCCGCAGGGGTTGCCGGCTGCGTGGGGATGGTTGCGGCGGCGGATGGGGCGGCGGTCTGGTCCTCGGCGCTTACGATGTGGAGCCCGGCGATGGCGGCTCGGCTGGCGGCGGTGGCGAGGGTGAGACCGGTGAGAGAGGGCATGACGATGGCGTCCGGAGATTCGGCGTCGAGGGCGTCTGAGGGAGCGGCGCTGAGCAGGAGGCTGACGCGGGGGCGGTCGACGCCGGTGGCGTTCGGATCGGGCGTCTGCGCAAGGACGATGCCGGGTTCTCCCGGAGCGGCTATGTGGGCTGCGACGCCGAGTTCGAGCGAGAGGCGGCGGATGTTGATGGAGGCGGTGCGCTCGGTTTGCCCGAGGACGCTGGGGATGGCGACCTGCTGGGGGCCGAGGCTTTCTGTGATGCGGACGGGCCACTCGCGGCGGACGGTGGCGCCGGGAGCGGGCGACTGGGCGAGGACGCGTCCGGGAGGAGTGTCGGGGGAGTAGAAGCGGTTTTCAAGCGTGAGGCTCAGGCCGAGGGCGCTGGTTCGGCTGCCGGCTTCGGCGAGGGTGAGGCCGGTGAGCGTAGGAACCTTGACCTCGTGGCCGTGAATGGCGAGTCGCATGGTGATGAAGCCGGAGACCAGCATCACCAGCAGCATGGCAAGCGCGCCGAAGAGGACGTTGAAGAAGCGGTTGATGGCGGAGAGGTTGAGTTTCATGGGGAGCTTCCAAGGATACAGGGCGCAATTGTTCTCAGGACCTGTTTAAAGACTCATAAACCGAAGCTGTGCGGTAGGCAGAAGGGCAAAAGCAAAGACGAAATGCGGGGGTTTCTCCACTACGCCGCGCGATGAGACTGCGCGGCTCCGGTCGAAATGACGACTTCTTTTCCATTTGCCAGCGTTTTTATACAGATTCTCAGAGTTTAGATATGCGCACCCGGCGATGCGCACATGAGTCAGCGGCGGTTGTCGGTGGCGGGTTCGGGGTGGATGAGGAGGCGGGAGACTTCGGGGGAGTCGAGTTTGAAGGCGCCTTCGAGCGCGGTGATGATGGCGTGGACGTCGGACATTGGGAGGTCGTCGGGCAGGGTGCAGTGGCAGTTGACCTGAATTCTGTCGCTGCTGTGATCGTTGTCGTGGACGCTTTCGTGGCTGGGGATGCGGGTGACGAAGACCTCGTGGATGTCGAGGATCTCGGGGAAGGTCGTGGCTACGCGGCGGAGGCGGACTTCGAGCTGGCGGTCGCGTTCGAGAGAGGCGGGACGCTCGATGGTGGCGGGCTCGCTTTCGATGTGGGTGAGGATGGTGGAGATTTCGGGGACTTCGCGGCGGATTTCGGACTCTAGCTGGGTGACGAGTGCGTGAGCGGCGCTGAGGGACATGGTTTCGGCGACTTCGAGGTGCTGCTCGACGTGGAGCGTGTGGTTGAACTCCTGGACGGCGACATCGTGAATGGCGAGGTTGGAGCGGGCGGCGACGGCGCGGATTCGGTCGTGGACGCTTTCGGCGCGCGAGGCGGTGGGGATGGAGTGAACGACGACGTCGGCTCCGGGAAGGTGGCGCTGGACGGCGGCGGTGGCGGCGAGGGTAATCTGCTCCGAACGCTGGAAGGTGAGGTTGCGGGGCATGCCGAGGGTGACGTCGGCGAAGTAACTGGGGCCGGAGCGGCGGGTGCGGACGCGGTCGACGGAGAGGACGCCGTCGATGGCTGCGAGGTCGCGCATGAGATCGCGGGTCTGGGCGCGGGATTCTGCGGGTGCGGCGTCGGTGAGGGTTTCTATGGTGGTGCGGGCGAGCTGGAAGGTGACGTAGAGGATGACGCAGGAGACGAGGATGGCGGCGATGGGGTCGGCGAGTTCGAGCGAGGGGATGTGCCAGCGCTGGCCGGCGTAGGTGGCGGCGAGGCCGAGGATGACGGCGAGCGAGGCCCAGATGTCGGTGCGGAAGTGAACGGCGTCGGCGGCGAGGGCTTCGCTTTTGTATTGGCGGGCGATGTTTTGGAGCTTGCGCGAGCGGGTGAAGTCGACGGTGATGGAGAGCAGCAGGACAAGGAAGGGCCAGAGGGAGAAGTTGAGGGCGAGGTGCTCACGGAAGAGGATGCGGCGGATGGCGGCGGTGAGGATCCAGACGCAGGAGCCGAGCATGAGAACGGTCTCGACGGCGGCGGACAGGCTTTCGATCTTGCCGTGGCCGTAGTTGTGGCTGGCGTCGGCGGGGCGGTCGGAGACCTGGACGGAGAAGAGGGTGATGGCGGAGGCGATGAGGTCGATGCCGGAGTGTGCAGCCTCGGAGAGCATGCCGAGCGAGCCGGTGAGAAGGCCGGTGAGGAGCTTGAGGAGTGTGACGCAGAAGGCGGCGGCGACGGAGAAGAGCGCGGCAGCGCGCTTGGCGCTGTGCGTGGTGGCTTCGGGCGTGGCCGTTTGGTACATGGAAGAGATGCTACATGGTGCGGTTGGATTTTTGGATGGTGTGGCGAGTGGGAGGCCGCTTCTTTCTCGCTTACCACGCGCGCAGTGGAGCTGAGCTAAACTTCGGCGATGGAGATTCTGGGCACAGCGATCATGCTGGTTGCATTCGGCTTGTACTTTCAGCTTGTGCGTCTGACGAACCGGCTCGTTCGTGAGACGAATGAGGGTGGCGTCGGCAGAGTTTTCCGTTGGTATAGCTGGCATAAGGCTTGGGTTTCGCATCGCCGCATTTATCCGATGAGTTCCACCCGGCGTTCTATTGTGGTGGCTTTCGCACTGTGTTTCGGATTGATCTGCGCGGCGACTTTGTGTTTCGCAGTAGCTCGAATCCATCAGTATGGATGGTCGCGGCAGTAGCCGCCGCGATATTCTCGTGGGATGCGTGTCTGCGTGCTTTACTTCGGTGTGCTGCGGGAGAAGCTGGGCGGCAACGAGGGATCTCTCGATTTTGCGCAAGGGGCTACCGTTGCGGAGGTTTTGAACGTCTATCGAAAGCGAGTTCCGGACTTTGCGTGGGACAGGATTGCAGTGGCGATCAATCAGGAGTACGCGCGAGCCAGCGATGTTCTGAAGGACGGGGACGAGGTGGCGTTGTTGCCGCCGGTGAGCGGCGGGACGGGATCGTATGCGCGTTGAGATTACGGATGGGGTGATTCCGGCGGCGGAGATTACGGCGGCCATGAAGGCCGCGCCGGATGGAGCGGTGTGCGTCTTCGACGGCATCGTCCGGGACAATACGCGCGGTCGGAGAACGGTGTACCTGGAGTATGAGGCGTATCGCGAGATGGCGCTGGAGCAGATGCGCGTGCTTGCGGCGGAGGCGGTGGGGAAGTTTGGTGTGCGCGATGTGGCGGTGGTGCATCGGCTGGGCAGGTTGGAGGTGGGGGAGACGAGCGTGCTGGTGGTGGTGGCTTCGGCGCATCGCGGGGCGGCGTTTGACGCTTGCCGGTGGTTGATCGATACGTTGAAGAAGACGGTGCCGATCTGGAAGAAG
>Ga0080006_1127025_pt1 | contig 23159 bp, 21 predicted proteins | sample RS3BMetagenome_FD_69209 | JGI IMG/M metagenome (GOLD analysis project Ga0080006, IMG submission 69209) | Ferric oxide microbial mat and aquatic microbial communities from Rainbow Spring, Yellowstone National Park, USA - RS3B (SPADES... ...
CCCCTTCCCTCCGCGGGCCGGGGTCGGCCCCCTTCCGCGGTCATTCCCCCCAGCCGCATCTGAGCCGCCAGCCGGCCGGTATCGCCGCCGGTCCCCGGGTCGGCGGGCGGCCTGTCCCCACCGCCGGTGCCCTCCCCCCGCCCCCTGCCCGCGGCGCTGCCAGGCACGCCGGCCCGGTGTGCATCCCGGCCGGCACCGGCCCCGTGGCCGCCGGTCCCCGGGTCCGTACCCGCTTCCTCCAGACGGAGCCCGGTCACCAACCGCCCCCCGTCTACCCGCCACACCTGCGTCGCCCATCGCTCCACCATCCACCGGTCGTGGGTCGCCACGACCACCGCCCCCGGGAACTCCGCCAGCGCTGCCTCCACCGCCTCCCGCAGCCAGAGGTCGAGGTGATTGGTCGGCTCGTCAAGCAGCAGGAGGTTCGCCCCTGCCAGCAGCGCGCACGCCAGCGCCACCGAGGTGCGTTCACCCCCACTGAGCGCCGACAGCGGTGCTGCGGCTTTCTCCCCCCGTAGCCCCAGCGCGGCACACGCCGCACGCGCCACCCCCGCCGGCCCCCCCGGTAGTCCCGCGGCGCTCCCTTCCCCCACACCCCCCACACCCCCCACGCGGGAGAGCGCCTCCGCAACGGCCCGTTCCGCCGTCGCCCCCTCCGGCAGTCCATCACGGCCCTGCCGCACCACCGCCGTCCGCACCGCGGGGCTGACCCACAGCCTCCCCGCGCAGGGCGCGACCTCGCCCGCCAGCGTCCGCAGCAGGGTGGTCTTGCCCCCGCCGTTGGCCCCCACAAGCGCCACCCGGGCGTGGGACGCCACTTCGAACCGCGCGCAGTGCAGCACCACCGGCCCCTCCGGCCCCAGGGGGCCCGCCTCCAGACCCTCGGCGACCACGAGCCTCGCGCCCCCGAACGCGGACCCGGCCACGGGAATGGCGACACGGTCCCGCGCCCACGGCTTCTCGGGCGCCGTGCCGACCAACCGCTCCAGCCGCTGCTCGTACGCCTTGCCCTTCTTGGCCGCCTTCTTCGCCAGCCGCTGCGCGCCCGGGTCGCGCACCCCCGCGGCTGCGAAGGCCTGTGCCGTCCACTCCCGCTGCTGCTGCACGGAGGCCTCCAGGTGCTTCCGGCGCCGCTCGTGGTCGGCGAACGCCCGCCGCTCCGTCTCGGCGGCCACGCCCGCCTGCGCGCGGTAGGCGCTGTAGTTGCCGGGATAGACGCGCAGCGTCGCGCCATCCTCCCCCCAAGGGCAATCCAGTTCCCATACCTCGGTAGCCGACCGGTCGAGGAACACACGGTCGTGCGAGACAAGCAGCACCGCCCCGCGGAACGCGCGGAGCGCGCGCTCCAGGAGCTGTAGCCCCTCGATGTCCAGGTGGTTGGTCGGCTCGTCCAGCAGCAGGACGTCGGGGTCGGCCGCCAACACCGCGGCGAGGGCTGCCCGCGTGCGCTGGCCCCCGCTGAGGGCGGCGAGCGGCAGATCGGGCACGCCCCAGGCCGCGCGGAGCGCACCGGCGGGCGGGGGGCCCACGCCGGGCGGTTCCTGGGGGAGCAGCACGGCCGTGGTCCCGCGCGCGAACGCGATGGTTCCGCTGATGGCCATACCCTCCCCTCGGACGGCGGCCGCACCCCCACCCTCTCGACGCCTGGTTTGCAGGAACGGTTCGCGGCGCGGTGCCGCCCCGGGGGCTACATGGTCGCCTCCTGGATGGACCGCGGCGACGGCACGCAGCAGCGTGGACTTTCCCACGCCGTTTGGGCCGACGAGCGCGGCGCGGCGGCCCGGCTCCAGACGTGCGGCATCGATGCGCAAAAGCGCCCGTGAACCGATGGAGATCTGCAGGTGGGCGATTTCGACCAGTGGCATGCGCCAACGCCTCCCTCGGGCACGGCAAGGCCCTGTGGGCCCTCCGCGACGGGCGAGGTCAGATGCGCACGGCTGCCTCCGGTGGGGCAGGATGACGATACGGTCAGGGTAGCGACTGCCGCCGCTCGATGCAACCCCTGCCCGGCAGGCGGGCGGAGCGACGCACGGCGGCCAACGTGCCGGCGGCCCGCCGATACACGCGGCGTTTCACCAGACCTGACGCGGGCCCGAACGCCATCCCTCGGGCCGCCGCCGCGGCAGGGGTGCGCCGGAGTACGGCCGGCCCTTGCGCCGAAAGACCATGGCGCAAAACGCCCTGCGCGAGGCGGATGGACCACTGTTCCCGCCGAGTTCGGCCGGGGCCCGGCCTTCAACGGGCGCTGCCACCGCGCGGCTCCAGAGGGATCGGGCGCGCCGGCGGTGGGAGGGCGGAGGGGCCTTCGGGGGACTTTCGCCCCACTCTCCTACCCGAAGGCGAACCGTACCCCCGTCAGATGCTCGGAGACCTCGAACAACCGCCGTGCCGGCTCCGGCGAGCGGGCCGAGCGCGACGCCTGCACGCGGACGGGGTCGCCCCGCATCTCCCCGAAGCGGGAGCGGTGGGCCAGCGACTCGTCGCCGCAGCCCGAGGCGCGCGTACCCCCGGGTGGAGGCGGACCGTTGCATGACGCGGCCGGCCCCATCCGCACCGCCACCTGCCTTTCAGCAGTCCTCCCATATGTCACTGCGCGAAGCCGAAAGGTTGCGGAGCCCATGACGGGCTCCCCCATATTCGCCCTGCGGGACCAGGTTGCGGCAAAGGTGGAGGGGGATGTGACGAGGGCGCAGCGCAGGAGGGGGGCGGAAGGATGCCGACGGTCCCCTCCGGCGGTGGGCGCGCGCACGGGCCGCCGGTGGGGCGGGTGCGCGCATGAGAGCCCCTCATCGGAGCCTCGGCACGCGCCGGGGCCATGGACCGCCCCGTCTCACGTCGGCTCGTCGCCGGTAGCCACCGGTCTCGTGACGTCCCTGCTCCACTGCGACCAGGACCCGGGAAAGAGCCGCCCGGTTCCCAGACCCGCCAGTTCGAGGGCCAGCAAGTTGTGACAGGCCGTAACGCCCGAACCGCAGTAGGAGATCACCGTGGAGGTCCCGGCGACCCCTGCCTCGGTGAACCGGCGCCGCAACTCCGGCGCGGGTAGGAAGTGGCCCGCAGCATCGAGGTTCTCCCGGCAGGGCAGCGACACCGCGCCCGGGATGTGACCCGAGCGGGGATCGACTGGGTCGCCTTCGCCCCGGTAGCGGGCGCGGGTACGGGCATCCAGCACCAACCCGTTCCGGCCCGCGACAATGTCGATGGAGGCCAGGCGCTCTCGCGGCCAGGGCCTCGGGCGGAAGAGGGCCGGCTCAGGGTGGGTGTCGGCCTGCTGCAAAGGGCCTGCCCAAGCCCCGATGCCGCCGTCCAGGAGCGCCGCCGCGTGCCCGGAGACCCGCAGCATCCAGACGAGGCGGGCGGCGATGACCCCGCCGGCGTCGTCATAGGCCACAACCGTATCCGCGTCCGCGATCCCGGCCCTGCTCATGCCCTCGGCGAACACCTCGGGTGCGGGAAGGGGGTGACGCCCGGCCTCCGGCGACGCCGGACCGGAGAGCCACCGGTCCAGGTCCACGAAGACGGATCCGGGGATGTGGCCGGACCGGTAGGCGGCAAGCCCCGAGCGCCCGTCGAGGTACCAGCGCGTATCGGCGACCTTGACGGCTGGCAGGCGCGCCGCCAGCCACTCGGCGGAGACGACCGGGGGAAAGCCACTCTTATCCGTCATGCCGAGGAGGGTACCACGTCCCGGGCCTGCCGGCCAACCGGGCGTCCACGCTCACCAGCGCGACGCGGATCTCGTGGCAGCGCCGAGCCGACGGCGGCGCGCCCGGACGCACCCCAGGACCGTTGGGCGCGGCACGCCCGCCCGCACGACGCCTCCCAGGGTCCTTGCCGGTGCGGCCGGCGCCCCGACGGCGCCCCGCCGACCGACAGGGCCGGCGGTCCCCGCGCCGAAGCCCCCGGCGATGTACCGGTCCGCAGCCCTCTCCCGCCCGCGCCCCCTCCGGTCCCCGTGCCCCAACGCCCATGCCCCCGCCGATCCCCGCCCACCCCGTACCACCGCAGGGGGGAAGCCCGTGCCGGCCGATTGGACCGAAGCCCCGATCGCCGACCTCCAGGCCGCCATGGCCACGGGAGACCTCACCGCCGCCGCCCTTACCGCCTGCTTCCTCGCCCGCATCGACGCCCTCGACCGGCGCGGCCCGTGCGTGGGGGCCGTCATCGAAACGAACCCCGACGCCCCGGACATGGCCGCCGCCCTGGACGCCGAGCGCCGCCGCACCGGCTCGCGCGGCCCGCTACACGGCATCCCCGTCCTGCTCAAGGACAACATCGACACCGCCGACCGCATGATGACCACGGCCGGCTCCCTGGCCCTCGCCGGCCCGGCCCCGGGGCGGGACGCGGGCGTCGCCGCGCGCCTGCGCCAGGCGGGCGCGGTGCTGCTGGGCAAGACCAACCTCAGCGAGTGGGCCAACTTCCGCGGCCACCACTCCACCAGCGGCTGGAGCGGCCGGGGCGGTCTCACCCGCAATCCCCACGCGCTCGACCGCAGCCCCGGCGGCTCCAGCTCCGGCTCGGGGGCGGCGGTCGCCGCCGGCTTCTGCGCCGCCGCGCTCGGCACCGAGACCGACGGCTCCATCGTCAGCCCCGCCACGGCCTGCGGCGTCGTGGGCATCAAGCCCACCGTGGGCCTCACCCCTCGCTCAGGGGTGATTCCCATCGCCCACAGCCAGGACAGCGTGGGCCCCCTGGCCCGCACCGTGGCGGACGCGGCCGCCGTCCTTGCCGCCATCGCCGCGGCCGAACCCGACCCCCGCGACCCCGCCACCGCCGCCCCCGGGGCGGCCGCGACCGCCAAGGCGCTGGCGGACTACCCGCGCCTCTGTGATCCCGGCGCCCTGCGCGGGGCCCGCATCGGCGTGCCGCGCGCCTTCTTCCCGCCGGGCGGCCGGCATGCCGCGGCCGTGGCGGAGGGGGCGCTCCGGGCCCTGCGCGACGCCGGTGCGATCCTGATCGACCCCGCGGAGATCCCGACCCGGGACGAGATGCGCGGTGACGGGTCCGAGCATCTCGTCCTGTCCTTCGAGTTCAAGGCCGGGGTCGACGCCTACCTCGCCACGCGGTCGGGTCTGCCCGTGCGCACCCTGGCCGACGTGATCGCCTTCAACCTCGCCCACGCCGAAACGGAGATCCGCTACTTCGGCCAGGAACTCCTCATCGAGGCCGAGGGGAGGGGGCCCCTCACCGACCCCGCCTACCGGGCCGCACTGGAGCACAGCCGCTCCCTGGCCGGCGCCCGCGGCCTGGATGCGGTGCTCGACGCGCACGGCCTCGACGCCCTGGTCGCCCCGACCGGCGGACCGGCCTGGACGACCGACCTGCTGACCGGCGACCACGGCTACGGCGGTTGCTCAAGGCCGGCGGCCCGCTGCGGCTACCCGCTGGTCAGCGTCCCCGCCGGCAGCGTCCACGGCCTGCCAGTCAACATCACCTTCATGGGCCGCGCCTACAGCGAGCCCACACTGATCCGGCTGGCATACGCCTTCGAGCGCGCGACGCAGGCGCGCCGGGCACCGCGCTTTCTGCCCACGGCACCGTTGCCGTGAGACGCGGAGGCAGGCGGGGAGGGTAAGGCACTGGCATCGAATAAGGTCGGGCTGCTTGACATGGGACCACCGATTCCGCATGATGCGCTGGGAATGTGTTGGTAAAACACGGGACCATGGCCCGCAAACTCAACTGGCACAGGCCTATGGAGATTGGTGGCAAGGTCGGGACCGCTACGTCGGCGATTGGCGCGAGTTGCGTCCGAGGAAAAGTAGGTTTCATGACAGCCCCCCAAAGCCGCCACACCTGTGGCGGCCATATGCCGGCGTGTCGGCCGTTTCGTCGACGCGGCAGCCGGGCGTATGCCGGCGCGCCCTGCGGAACGGGCGGGGGATGGGGGAACCCGACGCCGGAGGCCCGGTGGAACCGCACGGACCTCCCCGGTGTCCCAAGCATCGGGGGGGATCGCCCGTGGCCCGGCATTCGCGGCGGCATCGCGCTGTGCCCCTCAGCGCGTCACTCGGCGCGGTATTGCCCGCCGGTTGTGGCGCGAGCACCCAGGTCCCCGCGCCTCCCGCCCAAGCACCGTCCCCCTCTGCCCCCGGGCCGTGTCCCCCGCCGGTCGCCGCGTGCCTTTGACCGCGACCGGACTGCATCGCCATACTGAATGCGAGGTGAAGCGCGTGCTGTTTCACCGTCGCACACCCCGTATGGTCACCCCGGCAGAGGCCCTCCCGGGGAGGGACCGCCCCGCCTTTCCCATCCCCGAGCGGCATGCCGTGCTGGGCACGGCGCTGGTCCCGCCCCTCCCCGAGGGCCTGCGGACGGCCTACTTCGCCCTCGGCTGCTTCTGGGGCGCGGAGCGGCTGTTCTGGCAGGTCGAGGGAGTGTACTCCACGGCCGTGGGCTACGCAGGCGGGTTCACGCCGCATCCGACCTACGAGGAGGTGTGCACGGGGCGGACAGGGCACGCCGAGACGGTGCAGGTGGTCTACGACCCGGCCAAGGTTTCGTACCGGGCGCTCCTGCAGCGGTTCTTCGAGGCGCACGACCCGACCCAGGGCATGCGGCAGGGCAACGACGTCGGCACCCAGTACCGCTCCGCCATCTACGCGGTCGATGAGGGGCAGCGCCGCGAGGCGGAGGCGGTCCGGTCGGCGTATGACGCCGAACTGCGGCGTGCCGGCCTTCGGGCGAGCACGACGGAGGTCGCGCCCGCCGGGCCCTTCTACTACGCCGAGGCCTACCACCAGCAGTACCTGCACAAGGTGCCGGACGGTTACTGCGGGCTGGCAGGGACCGGCGTCACCTGCCCGGGGCGTCCCTGAGGCGGGAGAGCTTGTTCGCATCCATCCGCCGCGGCCTCAGTACGGCCGGGCCTCGCCCGCACGCGGGTAGATGCCGCCCTGGATCGGCCCCCGGCGAGTCGCGGCGCAACGCCAGTCGGCAAGTAATGTGTTCGGGGCATATTGCTGCGCAAATTGTAGCGTCCCGGGGTAAATGGCGGGAGGCGTCCCGAATTCAATGACGCCGTGTGGGTCGATGGCGTAGCCCAGGCGGCCCGTGTTTGCCCGGCGGCATGCTCCTGAAGGGGGACGAACGCAGGAGGCCGGCAAGAAGGCCCCCTTGTGGGCACTCCCTGCCGGCCTGAAGCGGGGCGGTTGGGCCCAAGGCGCGGATCAGGGAACGGTGCTGGGCGGAACGCGCCAGAGCGGGATGGGTTCCGGGCCGGGCTCAAGGCGAGGGCTGCTGGATCCGGGTCGCGAGCGCGCCGCAGCACAGTCAGGGCGTGGAGATGTATGCTGGTGGCGACGCCGTGCTGCCCAGCGCGAAGATGATGGCGTCGCACGGTGTGCCTATGGCGGGGCTTTGGTGATGCCGGGAAGACTGGGAGCGGGGGTGAGCACCGTGACCGTCGGAATAGGGCATCCAGTCAAGAGAGGGCGGGTTGCCGCCGACCGACGCGCGGTGGAGGAGTTCTGCCGGACCCACGGGGTCCGCGAGATGTCCATCTTCGGGTCTGTCCTGCGCGACGATTTCGGGCCTGAGAGCGATATCGATGTGTTGGTGGAGTTCCTGCCCCAGACAAGGACGTCACTCTTTCGCCTCGTCGACATGCAGGATCGACTGACTGAGATCTTCGGTCGGCAGGTCGACCTCGTGACCAAACCATCCTTGCATCCGTACATTCGGGACAATGTGTTGCGGGGCCGCGAGGTGATCTATGTCGCAACACGATGACACGATCTACCTGCGCCACATCCTCAATGCCGCCGTCAAGGTCCAAGGCTACATCGCGGGCATGGACGAGGTCGGGTTTGGTGCTGACACCAGAACGCAGGACGCCGTCATCAAGAACCTGACCGTGATCGGAGAGGCGGCAGGGCGTGTCTCCGAGGCTTTCCGCACGGCGCACCCGGACCTGCCATGGCGGCAGATGACGGGGATGCGTAACATTCTGGTGCACCACTACTTCGGCGTGAACCTCACCGACGTGTGGGAGACCGTGACCGGCGACTTGCCAAGTTTGGCCGCGAACGTATCGCGGCTTCTCGAGCACGGCTGAAGGCCGGACCATTGCGGGGCTCTCTCGGCGCCACGTGGCGGTCCCGTTCCGCTGGCCGCCTCCGTGGCTGCCCGATCTGCTCCACGCCGCCGCCGGCGCCGCCCTCATCCTGGGGCGGCGCTTCTGCTGCTCGCGGTCTGGCGTCTCCACCGGCGCCACCGCCAGGCGCACGAGTTGCGGACGGTGCGGCTGCTGCTCTCGCGGGACGACGTGGCCCAGCCCCTCACGGTGGGCACCCTGTTCGACGCCTGGGGGGAGACAGTGACCAACCGCTACACCCCGCAGTTCACAGGTAACAACTTGGTGGCCCTCGAGCTGATGCGCGACGAGTCGGGTCGCCTGTTCCTCTACCTGCGGGGGGCCGCGGGGACGATCGGGCCCCCACCTCCCGGCTCCGGGCGACCTGGACCAATGTGCGGACAGTGGCGGAACCGGCCCCCGCCGTGGATGGCGCCGTGGCGGCCGTGGTCACGCCCCGGTACCGCAACACGGTGACACGGGGCTTCCGTTCCTACCGCGACTACGCCCACAGCGTCACCGAGTCCATCTTCGCCGTCCTGGACGAGGCGAGCGGGCCAGCGCAGGTGCAGTTCGTGCTCTCACCGCGCGGCTTCCGTTTCGCGGCCCAGGCCGAGCGGGAGCAGCACCGGTTCGAGGAGCGGGCCAAGACCCGCGGCCAGGTGGACCCGACGCAGCTCGCCGGCATGGGAATCGGGGAGACGGCGCAGCTCCAGGCGGTCGCCAAGACGGCCGGGCGGCAGTGGTGGCGCACGGACATCCGCGTGGTGACGCAGGACGTGTCCACGCTGCAGGCCCTGGTGGGCGCGCTCAACGAGGCCGCCGCCGAAAACGTCTGGCAGTACCACCGCGTCTGGTGGGCGCCCGTGCGGCGGCGCTTCGACGCCTGGCGGGCCACCGGAATGCCGGGGGTGTGGCCGGTGCTCGGGTGCACGTCGCTGCCCGGCGTCTTCCTCGCCACGCTGACCGGCACCGGGTGAGACTCGACGACGGTACGCTCCACGACGCGGGGTTCGCCGGGCGCATCGGGCGCAAGCGAAGGGTCCATCCAGCGCGCCGCGGCGGCGAAGTCGGCGGGATGGTCCAGGACGTGTGCCAGGCGGTCGAGGTCGTCGGCGGCGCCGTACACCTGCGACTGGACGGCGGCGGCCACCGCGCGGTCGCCCGGGAGCCGGCCCGGGGGCGAGCAGCACAATCCGGGTTCCGGGTCGGGCCAGGCGATAGCGGAGCAGGGCGCGGGGCTCGGCCACGTCCAGCAGCAGGAGCTCCCCCGGCACGCGGGCGGCGGCCTCCATGGCTGCACCGCCTCCGGCCGGAGTCACAACGGACACGGATGCGGTCTCGGCCCAGCCGCGGGCCTCCAGCACGCAGCCCACGGCGGCGACTGTGTCCTGGGTCAGGACGGCCTGGACAATCACGAAGGCACCTCCCGGCGGGATGCTGGCGGTTGTTCGGGGTGAGGAATAGGTTACGGGTCGGTTCAGCCCGCCGTCGGCGGAGGACCGGCGACGCCGGAGAGCAGTTCGCGGATGTGGGCGAAGCCCCGTCGCGCCGACTCTCGCCCGGCCACGATGGTCGGACCAGAGACGGTCGTACCCGGCAGGTCGGGAAGATCCGCGGCCGGCTTGCCGTTATTGGCGTTCGCCAAGGTCTGCGCCTGGGCATGGGGCAGGAGCGTGGGCTGCGGCAGCTTTTTGAGCACGCCGGTGGCGACCGTGAACGACTTCTCCAGGATGGTCTGCAGCTGGCTGATCGTCGGGGCACCCGCCGTCAGTTCGTTGGCCATGATCGCGATCATCTTGGCCGCCTGGGAACGGGTGGCCGGCGCGTCAGGCTCACAGGTCCCGTTCGGGAAGCCCTGCACCACCCCGTACTCCGCGGCGCGCCTGATGCTCGCATAGCCGGGCGTGCTCGCCAGCAGGTCCGGGAAGCTCGGGTGCTGCGCCTGCGCGGGCAGGGCGAGGTGGTCGAAGACCAAGGCGCTGTATGGCGTCTCGGCCTGGGACTCGATCTTGGCCTGCGAGGCCGGGGAGAGGGCGTTGAGCGGCGTGAGTCTGCCGATGTCGGCAGGGGGTGTTCCCTTGGTGGCGAGCACCCGGCCGATCCAGGCCGCCATCTCGGCCCGGCTGATCGGCGCGTTCGGGTCCAGTTTCCCTTCTGGGTAGTCCCCCGGCCGGATGATCTGCGGCTTAGGCAGAGGGCTGTCGAAGGCGGGTGCGATCCGGATGTGTCTGCACCGCTTGTCCGAGGAGGCCGAAGCATTTGGATGACTTGCGGTTGTGTTCGACCAGTTGGAGCACAGACCGTATCGAGCGCGAGAGCAAGACTTGGTGGCTCTGTGGGAGCGCACGGTGAAGAATTCGTTCACATTTCCGGACTTCGTGTTGGAACTCGAGCGGATCGGGTTGACCAACAACGAGCGGGAACGCGATGGGACATTTCGATTTGCGTTCCTGTATGCCGCGGGGTTTCGGATGAACGGATATGCCGGTTACCAAGCGAAGTGAATAGCAGTCCAACCATCAGATCCCACGCGTTCCCGGGCGTCCGCTCGCGGTGCCCCGGGCCCGAAGGCCCGCATCCCAGGGGGGTAGGGGCTGGTGCCCCAGAGGCCCGGGGTACCAGCCCCTACCCCCGCTCGATCCCCATCTCCCGCAACCGCTCCCACAGCCCCTCCAACGCCCGCTTCCGGTCCCGGTAGAACGTGCTGGCCCGCACGCGCCAGAACGTCCAGCCGGCCCGCTCCAGCACCTGCTGCCGCTGCAGGTCTTGTTCCCAGCGCTCCACGCCGTGCCAGTGGTCCCCATCGCATTCCACCGCCAGTCGCGCGTGCATCCCCTCCACCACCAGGTCGATCCGGTGGTGCCCGACCTGCACCTGGGGCCGCACCGCGTAGCCCTGCGCCGCGATCGCCCCCAGCACGTCCCGCTCGAACCCGGACTCGCAGAGGCCAAGGGCGTCCGCCAGCGGCTCGGCGGTGCGGTGCGGGTCGAGGTAGTAGGCGAGCAGACGGTACCGCATGTCCTCGGGGTGGAGGTCGCCCAGATCCACCGAGTGATACAGCCGGGACTGCCGCCGCGCCCGGCTGGCCGCCACGTTGAAACGTTGCTTGGCGTCGCGGCGCGCCAGCGCGCCGAAGCGCACGTTGCCCGCCGAGACCATCGACAGGAACATCACGTCCCGCTCGTCGCCCTGGAAGGCGTAGGCGTCGCCGCAGAGCAGCCGCCGCTCCTCCATGACCTCCTCACCCACGGCGGCGCGCAGCCGTTCGTGGACCAGCGCGGCCTGCTGCTCGCCCACGAGCGAGATGACGCCCATCGTCAGGCCGGCGTACCGCGGATCCTCCAGCATGGCGCGGATATCGGTGACGATGGCCTCGGCTTCCGCCTCGTTGCGGGCCCCGGTGAGTTCGTCGCAGTAGCCCGCCACCCGCTTGGCCAGCACCGGCGGGTCGATCCGCTCACCCGGCTGCGGTACCCGCAGGGGCACGATCTGGCCGTCGTAGGACAGGTCGTTGGAGAACTGGATGATCTCCGGTACGCAGCGGAAGTGCTCCTTGAGCATCAGCGTGCCGGGGAAGATCCGCACGGCGTGGTCGTAGAGCGAGGTCTGCAGGTCGAAGCTCGAGGACTGCGGCACGCCCGGCAGGTGCCGCCGGATGAGGGCGTGCACCTCGTCCTGGTCCACGCCGACCGCCGCCGGGCTGATCTGCTCGTCGTCGCCCACGACCACCGCCCTCTCCGCCCGCAGCAGCGCCACCAGGGAGAACACGTCGCACTGGCTGCTCTCGTCGACGATCACCACGTCGAAGGGCGCATTGGTCACGGCGATGTTCTCGATCACCCGGTGGATCGGCATGATCCAGACCGGGATGGCCCCCTGCGCCTCCGCCATCTCCTGCCGCGCCTCGGCGCGGTGGCGCGCGGCGTGCTTGCCGGTACCCTTGCCGATGCGCGTCAGCCGGTTCTTCCAGGCGAACAGGGCGCGGCGCTGCGCCGGCGTCACCCGCCGGATCTGCTTGCCCCAGGTGGACTTCGCGACCAGTTCCGCGATCAGCCGGCGCTCCCGCAGAAGCGCGCGGTCGAGGGCCTCCTCGATGCCGCGCACGTCGACCTCGGTCGAGGCGAGCCAGCCGTTCAGCCGGCTCCAGTCCCACGCCTCCCGCCACTCCCGGGGGAAGGCGCCGGGAGCCCCGACCCGCCGTTCGATCGCCGCCGACCACTCCGGTGCGACCGGACGCAGGCGGGCGAGGAGCCCTTCGAGTTCGGCCGCTTTCGCGGCCACCCCGGTGAGGGCGTCCACGCGTTCCATGGCGGCCTGGTACGCCTGCGTGTCCCTCCCGGCCGCGGCCGCCGCCAGGGTCTGCCATACCCGCGCCGCGCCGCTCCGCCGGCCCTCGTGGGCCAGCCCCTCCAGGCGGAGCTGCCAGCCCGCCTCCCACTCCGCGTGCTCCACCGAGGCCCGGCCGAGCGCGATGGACGCGGCGAGCGGCGCGATCGCTTCCCAGGACGTCCAGTCGAAGCGGTCGGGCAGGCGCAGGTCGCCCGCCGCGGCGCGCAGGGCCCGCAGGTGGCCGCCCAGGCGGACGGTGCGCTCCAGTTCTCGCGTCTGGTCGTCCAGGGCCGCCACGAGCCGGGGGTCGTCTCCCCGGACGGCGGCGCCGCCGACCGTCGCCATCAGGCCGTTCCACCGCCGGGACAGGCGCTCGCGCCGGTCGAGCAGGCGGATGTGTTCCTGGAGCACGGCCACGCGCTCGGGGCCGTCCGCCCCGCGGCCGTCCACCCAGGGGCCATCCAGCAGATAGCGGAGGCGCCGCCCGGCGGTGAGCATGAAGAGGGTCCCTGGCCGCCCGTGGACGACGGCGGGGGAGAGGGTGTCGAGATCCCGCGCCACATCCGCGCGGTCGCGGCTGTCCGGGAGCCGGATGTCATACGCGGCCAAGCGGGCGGCGGAGGCTGCCATCTCCGGCAGCGCGCGCCGCATCTCGGCGATCAGGTCCGTCCACACCGCGCCGCGCTCGGCGGCGCCGAGCACGTCGCCCAGGATCCGCCGGAGGTGCGGCACGCCGAAGATGTCCGCCTCGCGGGCGACTGGCTCCGCCAAGCGATGGAGTTCCTCGATCGCGGCCCGGGTCTCCGGGAGGCCGTATGCCGCCCGGGCCGGCTCCGCGCGGGCCGCGGCATCGGCCAGGGCCGCCCCCTGCCCGACGAGGGTGGCGAACTCGTCGGGCCGCGACAACGCCGCGGGGTCGGGCAGCGCCCGCAAGGCCTCCTCCCGGTCCGCGGCGGGGATCCCCGCCGACAGTTCCCAGGCACGGCGCAGTTCGTCGCCGGAGAGCGGGGGCTCGGCATCCGTGGGCAGGGCGTCCGGCAGCCAGCCATGGGCGTCCGCGCCTGCGCCGACGCGGCGGGCCGCCTCCAGGCGCGGCAGGTCCCCGCCCTCCCACGGGAGGCTCCCGTGCTCCCGCTCCGCGGCGGTGCGGAGGTCCAGCCGGTGGGCGGCGATCTCCCGCCGCACCGCGCGGAGCCGCTCCCAGAGGTCGTCGACCTCGCGATCGAGCGCGTCCGGGTCCAGCGACGCGAGGCGGTCCTGGATCACGCGGATCGAGTTCTCGATCTCCTGCAGCGAAGACTGGTCGGCGCCCAGCACCGGGACGCAGAGCGCCCGGATCTCCTCGGGGATGCGCCCCTGCAGCACCCGCAGGGCCCGTTCGGTGTGGCTGGTGACCAGCACGCGCCGCCCCTGGGCCAGCAGGTGGCAGACCAGGTTGGCGATCGTGTGGCTCTTGCCGGTGCCCGGCGGCCCCTGCACGGTCACCCCCGCGGACACCTCCAGGCGCCGGGCGATCTCCCGCTGGTCAAGGTTGGCGGGCAGGGGGAAGAGCAGGTCCCCGGCGTCGACCGCGGGATGCGCTCCGCCGGCGGCGGCGCCCCTCCCACCCGCGCCGCCCTCCGGGCCCGGGGCGTCCCCGCCGTCCGGGGCGACGAGCGCCCGGATCGTGGCGGGCACGGGCAGCCCCTCGTCCAGCGCCTGCAGGACCCCGCGCAACTCCTGCTTCCACAGCTCGGCCGACCGGGGCCGCAGGAACAGGACGGCCCGGCCGTCGACCACCGGGTGCGCGCGCGGGGGGGCCGCGGTCGCCTCCGGCTCGTACCGCCCCTCGGGGTGCAGGGTCTGCACGAACTCGCGGCAGCAGGCGGCGCTCTCCTCGGGGTCGGTCGGATCGACGGGCGCGTCGCGGAAGGCGCGCTCCAGCCGGGCGACGTCCTGCAGGGCGGGGATGTCCAGGCCCGAGAGCATCTCCGTCTCCAGGACGGCCCCGCGGTCCGCGGGCCGGAGCCGGAAGACGCCCTCGCGCGCGTCGAACAGCAGGTCCAGGCGGGTGACCAGCAGCGGCTGCTCGATGCGCTCGCCGCCGACGTGCCAACGGAGCAGGCCGTGCCCGCAGGCCAGTTCGATCCCTTCACCCTCGCGCTCGAAGCGGTGCCGCAGGGCGAACAACTCGACGTACAGCTCCTGCACCCTCCGCCGGTGGCGGGCCTCCTCGGCCCACGCGTCCCAGCGGGCGCGCCATTCTCCGTAGGCCTGCACCCGCTCCGGGTCGTCCTCGAACCGCTCACGGAGCGCCGCCGGGCGGGCGCCGTCCGCCGGTGGCTGGGGGACGCCCTGTTCCCACTCCACCTGCGGCTCCGCGCCTTCGTCGTCATAGCGCCCGGCGAGCCAGCCCCGCACCGCCTCCGGCGGTTCGGGGGGCGGCGGGACGGTCTGGCGGTGCACCTCCAGCCACGACTCCGGGTCGGAGGCCCCCGCGCCGAACAGGCGGCAGCCGTCCCCGACCGGCAGTTCGTCGGCGAACCGCACCCATGCGTAGGCCTGCACCCGCCGCACCGGCGGGGAGGTGAGGTTCTTGAGGGCCCACAGGTACTCGAAGATCTGCCGGGGCTCCGCCGCCACGCGCATCCCACCTGCTGTCGTTCGGGGAGAACGGGATTTCGATCGCTTGGCTTCGCCGAGCGGGCGGCGAGTCCCTGGGGCCGGGGTGGGGGAGGGGCCGGCCGACCCGCGTGTGCCCCGGCGCGCGGCTGCACCGGGAAGGGGTCCATACCGTCGGAGCGGCGGTCGCGGCCCACTGGGAAGGGGCGGCACCGCCGGCGCCGTCGGCGGGTGAGCGGGCCGCATGGCCGGGTCCCCCGCGAGGACCCGATCGGGGCAGGCCGGACGGCGCCTCGCCCTCCGACAGGCGTCGCCCGACCCCGTGCCCGTCGCGGTGGCCGGCGTCGAGCGTTCCGCGCCTCGATGGAGTGGCTGTCCCAGTTGCAGGCGGTTCTCGCGGCCGCGACCGGGCCCGAGTACAGCGCCGACCCCTTCTTCAGCACCCTGGTCGAGGCGGGCGCACCGCGCGTTGCGTCGCCGGTTCCTCCGTCGCGCTCCAGGAGGGTCGGGCGCAACGAGCCCTGTCCCTGCGGCAGCGGCAAGAAGTTCAAGAAGTGCTGCGGCGCGTGAGGGGCGCCTGGTACCGGCCCCGCGCGCCTGGGACTGCCGGACCGGCTGCCTCAGGCCGTACCCGCCGCCTCCAGCGCCCGCAGCACGGCCTCGAAGTCACCCGTGTCTTCCCGGACGATCCGGACCACGTGGGTGTCCTCCACCTCCAGGTACCGGTGGACGACCCGATTCGTGAAACCGATCATGCGGGCGACCTGGGGTAGGAGGTCCTTCGGGAACAGGTCCGCCCCCGCCAGTTGGCTGAAAGCGGCATATCCATCCGGCGGCGCGGCGTTCAAACGCTTGGCCGCGATGTGGTACGCCAGATCGATCAGTGCTTCGACGGCGGTCTGCAGGGCGTGCCGCACCGCCCCGTTGACCGTCCAGTTCTCGGGGTCGCCGAACCCCTCCAAGCGCCCCGCTGCGGCCAGCCCCCGGAGGCGGTCGATCTGTTCCCTCACATATCGGGCCCGGTTGGCGATGCGCCCCGGATCCGGCGCGGATCCCATCCGTTCACCTCCGCCACCGCGCTCCAGTAGCGCCAAGCATTCTGCCAGTGGAGGAGCGCCACGCGCTCGATGAAGTCGCTCAGAGCCGCCTCGTCCGCGACGTAGGCGAGGCGGCTCTCGGACAGCGCCCGCACGGCGAAGATCGCCCCGGCTTCGTTGAAGACTGTGACGTGATGCGGGTGCGTACCCAGCCACCCCAGATCCTCTTCCAGAGGTCCCTCGCAACCCCAGGGCGAGCTCTCGCGCCCCGTATCCGATCTGAGGATCACGCCGACGTCGATGTCGCTGTCCGGGCGCATGGGCCCGAGGGCCGACCCGAAGACGTACCCGGCGAGCACCTCGGGATGGGCTGCGCACACGCCGGCCACATGCGGCAGGACCCCGGCGAGGTCGATACGCACCAGACCCGGCATGTCTCGGCCTCCTCCTCACGAGGTTACCACACCGCGTCGGCGCTGCCCGCCGGCCCGGACGATCTCCGCCAACCCCCGCGCACTGCGGGGCAATCCGGGGCGCAGTCCTGGGATGCGATCCGGGACACGATGCGGGTGGACCGCCGAGGCCGTACCGGCGCTCCCCTGCATGCGCGGAACGGCCTCGACAGCACCGGTGCGCTTCGCTCGTCCCTTGACGACCCGGCTCGCGCGGAGCGGTATCCTGATGCGAGGGGGCGGTCTAATGCCCGATGAGGCCCAGGAGATCGCACTGACCGGCGGCGGCTCCACCGCTGTTCACCGGCGCGGGGATGTCGTCCTGCGCCAGGCCAGACCGTGGAGCAAGACGGTGCTTCTCCTCCTGCGCCACCTGCACGCTGAAGGATCCACGGGGGCGCCGCGCGTCATCGGCGGCGGGTTCGACGCGGACGGGCGCGAGACGCTGTCCTTCATCGAGGGCGAGAGTCCGCCCCCGTCCCCGTGGACGGACGAGGGGGTCTTCGCCGTGGGCGGCATGCTGCGTGACCTCCACCGCGCGGCGGCGACGTTCCGTCCCCCGCGGGATGCGGTCTGGATGCCGTGGTGGGGGCGCGACCTCCCGGGCGGGCAGCCGATCATCGGCCATTGCGACGCGGCACCGTGGAACGTCCTCTCCCGGGACGGGCGCCCGGTCGCCCTGATCGATTGGGATACCGCCGGCCCGGTCGACCTGCGCTGGGAGTTCGCGCAGGCCGCGTGGCTGAACGCGCAACTGCACGATGACGATGTCGCCGAGCGGCTCGGCCTGCCGGACGCGGCGGCCCGGGCGCGGCAGGTCCGCCTGATCGCCGATGGCTACGGCCTATCCCGGCGGGAGCGGGCCGGCCTGGTGGAGGCCATGATCGAATTCGCCGTGCGCAGCGCCGCGCAGGAGGCCATCGACGCGGGGGTCACGCCCGACGGGACCGACCCGGCGCCCATGGGACGGCTCGGCGGCGGGCCGCCGCTGGCGGGTCACACGCTCCTCTGGGCGGTCACATGGCGCACCCGCGGCGCCGCGTGGATGCTGCGGCGGCGTGCGGTGCTGGAGGCTGCGCTGATGTAGTCGGACGTCACTACAGAGCAGCCCCGCATCGGGGGTGCTCTGTAGTTCCTGTGCCGGTCCCCTGCGGTAGCCGTCGCACCCCTTACCGCCGTTCCGCCACCGCTGGGTATACCGCGCTTACGGGCGGCGCGGCGGGCTTTGCCGCGCCCCATGCACGGACGAGCCGCTGAACACGCCTGTGCGCTGTCATCGGTACAGTCCGTCGCGGCAGCCGGTGGCCCGTCGTCGGCGCGCCCGACCGAGTGCACTCAGCCGTCCGGCCCGCACGCTTGGTGAGTGGGGTGCTGAGTAGTCACAGTCGGACGAGCTCGTGGGGCGGTCCTGGGCAGCGCCGCCACAGCACAGGCGTACGTGAAGCACCCCGCCGAGATCCGCCGCCCCGCCCACCCGGCGTACGGCGCCCACCGCCCCCCGGCGTGGAGATGGGGGGTGCCCCACCGGACCCGTGAACCGATTCCCCCGAGCGTCGTCTTTAACCGGTGAGGGGGCGTCAGCCACGGCGACGGTGGAGGATACAGCCCCGGTCGGTCCGACCTCTCCGGGCGTCGCTGCAAGCAGCGCGGCCGATCCGGGCTCCCGCGCCGTCGATCCGGCAGCGCTCGCCCTGGTGTGGGGACCCCGGCTCTACCGTTACTTTCTCCGGCTCGGTGCCGCCTCCGAAGAGGCGCAGGACCTGACGCAGGAGACGCTGCTGCGGGCCGTCCGCCACCTGCGGACCGGTCCGCCTCCGGGCGACCTCGCCGCCTGGCTGTTCGCCGTCGCCGCCAACCTTCTGCGTGACGACCGGCGCAGCGCTTACCGGCGCAGGGTCCTCGTGGGCGACCCTCCCGAACTGTCGGCGGAAGCGGCTGAGCCAGGCCCGGCCCTGGCCGTGGAGGCCCGGGCCGCGAACGAGCACCGGCGGGCCGCCCTTGGCGCGGCGCTGCGCAGCCTCGCCCCGGACCTGCGGGAGATCGTGGTGCTGCGCTTCTGGGAGGAGCAGCCCGTCAGGGCCATCGCCGAGATCATCGGAATTCCGGAGGGTACTGTGAAGTCCCGGCTCTATCGCGCTTACCGCCAGCTGGAGCGGGTCCTGGCGGACTGGCGACCCGGGGGGCGGGCGGGAGACGGGGAGGGGGATGGTGGCCTTGCCTGAAGCGCCGCAGTCCCTGATGGACGACATCGCCGCCGGGGCGCGCGCCTGCCGGTCACAGCCGCCGTGCCCCGCCGACGTCGATGCGATCCTGGATCTCGTGGCGCAGGATGTCGCCTCGAATCCGCCACCGCCCGCCGGTCTGGTTCCCGCCCTGACCATCGCCCTCGCGGAGGAGTCGGCCCGCCGACGCCCCCTCTCCCGCCTTGGCCACGCGGCGGTGGGGGCTGGGCTTTTGGCCGCCGCCGTGCTCGCTGCGGCGGGCAACACCGCCCACTTCCGCGAAACGGCGTATTACACCGGCCCGGCGACCTTCTCCATCGGTTCGGCCCACCAGCTGGAGGGCCTCGGCGCGCTGCGGGTCACCCCCACCCAGATTCCGGCACGCCTTCCCGGCCGGACGCTGCTGATCTTCGGGGCCTGCCCGTCCGCCCTCGGTGTGACCGCGCGGCAACTCGACGCCTGGCTGGGCCAGAACGCGGTGCTCCTGGCCATGGACTGCCGCGACACGCAGCTCTTCGCGGATGCGGGCGGGGTGCGCGCGGTCGTCACGGTCTGGGAGTCCCACGACGCGATCCCGCCGACGACGGCAGTGACCGACGGCGACACCAGGGCCTGGACGCAAAACCTGGCGCGGAACGACCCGTATCCGGAGGCGTGGTCCTATGTTTCGCTGAACGGGCGGCAGCTTTCCGGCGGTGGGGGTCTGCATATGTACCAACTGCTCTTTCAGGACGCGGCCGGATGGTGACGCGCCAGCGCCACGACGCGCCCGTCATCGCCGTCCTCCTGTGCTGCATCCTGGGTGCGGCCGCGGTGGCCGCGGGGCCTTCCCAACCCCCGACCGGTCTCGGGATCTTTGTCGTGCCGCGCTTCGCCCTCGCGGTGGCGGTGGCCTGGATCTGGGTGGCCACCACCGCGGTGTTGGGGGTCGTCTCCGGACTCGTTGCCGCCGGGCTCTGCGGCGACCTGCCGCCGGCGGTGCGCTGGACGCCCCTTGCGGCAGCCCTGCTGATCGTGCTGGCCTGTCCCACGGTCGCGGACTGGATTGTCGGGGTCCAACGCCTGCAGTTGCCGCAGGCGCAGGGGGAGTATTCGATCGTTTCCGCCATCGCCGTCGTAGCTGCCGCGGTATTGGCGGCGCGCGCGGCGGCTGGGCTCGACGGTGCCCGATCTGCCGCCATCGGGCTGTGCGCGGCCTGGTGGTTACTTGGGACGAACCCGCCTCTGCCGCAGGTCGGGGTGACGGGCCTGTACAGCGTCGGCACCGGCCTCGGCGGCTGGAGCACCGAACTCCTGCTGATCTCACTCAGCTTATGGGGGGGCTTCCCCCTGCTGGAGCGACTGGCGCGCCGGTTCGGCGCCGGTGACGGTGTTGCTGTCCCACCACCCCACCGATGTCGGGGGGCAACCGTCATCGCGGGCGCCGTACTCGGTGCGGGTGCCCTGGTGTCCGCCGCCCTTCCCGTGCCCCGGCTGATCGCGGATCACAGGGTACCTGCCTGGTCGGCGTCCCACATGTGGGTTGCCGTGGCCCCGGCTGCCGGAGCCCTACTGGCCGTGGGGGTGGCCGCCGCCCTGATCCTGACCGTTGCCGCTGCTCCTGTCGATGCCCTGGTGGGCCGTGTGCCGCTTCCCCGTCTTGTCCTTCTGACGCTCGCCGCCGCCTGGTTCGCCGGCGTCGCGCCGCATGTGGTGCCGCCGGTGTCTGTTCCGGAGTTTATGGTGATTGGCCTCGACCATGTGCCGCCGGCAGCCGTGACCCTCGGCGGGCTGCTCCCCGCCGGCCTCCTGGCATACGCGGTGCTGAGATGGGTGTGCCGTTGTCCGCGGCGTACGGCCGTCCTGCTCGCGACCGCGTTCCTGATCTACGTCGGGGTCGACTCCTGGTGGGTCCTGCCCGGATTGAGCGCGGCCGTCGCCCAGGCGCCCCGGGACAGGGGGCAGTTGTTTGCGCACGCCACGCTTTACGCCGCCCTCGCCGTGGCCGTCGCCGCCGTGCAGGTGTTGGCCCTGCGCCTCACCCGCGACGGACCGGTGCTTTCGCGCGATCGGCGTTGAATCAAGCGGCGCAGGCCTCCCGACCCTTGGGAGGCCGGGTCGAGGTTGCCGTCAGGCGTCGAGGCGGCGGCGCAGGGAGCCGAGCCAGCCGGCGAAACCGTCTTTCGACGTGCCGGACCCAGTCGTCGGTTTCGTCTGAAACGCAGTCGAACGTCGCCCACCACTCGGCGAAGGCCCGATGTCCGTCGGTGACCGGCGTGACCCACGCGCGCGGGCCCGGGGGCCGTCTCCGGTTTTCATCGTGTCCCCGTGGCCGGGTATGTCCACGACGCCCCGCCGTCGGCCGAGCGTAGGAGCCCGCGGGCGGACATCAGGAGGATCGTACGGGGCCAGAGCCATGGCCAGATCGCCAGCGGGAGACATGTGCGGCAACGGACGCTCCGTCCAGCGGGCGCCGCCGTCCGTTATGAGAAACAGTGTCGCCGCGCATGGGCCGGTGTAGGAGCAGGTGGCGGCGTCATAGGCCAGGGCGGCGCCGTCGGCCGCGTCGGCGAAGGACACATCGGCGAAGGCAAGGCCGTCCGGGGCCCGGTATGTGGACCAGGCGCCGTGCGCGAATCGGTGGAGTTCGCCCCCGCCGACCGCCCAGGCCTCCTTGGCGGAGACGGCCGCCAGCGCGTCCACGACCGGGCCGGCGTCTGCCGGTGCCCAAGTGTTCACCGATGTCCACGGGGCGCCGCCCTCGGCGCTGCGGTACATGTGTCCGGAGGCCGTGGCGAGCCAAAGGGATCCGTGCGGCGCGACGGCCAGCACGCGGGGGGACACGCCGGTCGGGATGGCCGTCTCCGACCACCCCGCCCCGGCCGAGCGCTCCAGCGTGAACGCGCCGCCGGCCCCCGCGGTGATGGCGTAGACGCTGCGGCCGTCGCCGCTGCCCAGTGCCTGGACGTACCCGGGCGGCGCGCCTACCGGCGTCCAGGTGTCGCCCCCGTCGCCGGTGCGCAGGAGGCGCCCGTCGCTGGCGGCCCAGGCCCCGCTCCCGGAAGCGGTGAGCCACACGCCTTGGATGCCGTTGTCCACGGGCACGAGAGCCGGCGGCCAGATCTGCGCCCACGTCTGCCTGCCGTCGTCGGGCCGCAGGAGAACGGCCGCCCCTCCTGACCCCAGTGTGATGTACCCCCGCTCGGGCGTGGGGAAGCTCACCCCCTGCGCGTACGCCCAGGGCGGTAGCGTCAGGGCACCCCAGTGCCGTCCTCCATCCGTGCTGGAGAACACAAAGGAGCCCGTGGGCGGAGCTGGCGCAGCGCCGCGAGGAAGGTTCGCCCACGCGGCAGGCCGCCGAGGAGGAGCTCGCGGCCGTCCGGCGCCGGCTGGAGGCGATCCCGACGGAGCAGGACCGGCTCCTGCAGTCGTTCGCGAAGGGGCGCGTCCCGGAGGACGCCATGGAGCGGGCCATGGACGCAGTGCAGCGGGGGCGCGTCGCGGCACAGACGCGCGCGGCGGCCCTGGAACGCGAGTTGACGAGCCTCGCGGTCAGCGAGCGGCAGGAGACCGCCGCCGTCGAGTACGCGGCGAACGTCGCCGCCGGGCTGGACGCGCTCGACGACGCCGGCCGCCAGCGCCTCCTGCGCGACTTGGTGGCCGAGGTGCGCGTCGATGGGCGCAATGTGCTCATTCACACCGGCCTGCCGACGGGCGACAGGGGACCCTCGGGAGACGGTCGATCCGGCCAATTGGATTCACGCCATTTCCGCCCTGTGGTACAGGGCGGTGCCGGCGGACGCCCATCCCTGCGTCTCCGACGCGAAAGCCAGGGCGGTCACTGGCGCGCCCTGACCCTGTCCCCGCCTGTCGGTTACGGGTGCGCCCGGTCGAGCTCTTCTTACCTCAGGAACAGGAAGTCCCCCGGGTCCCCGATCTCCAGAGGGATGGCGCCGTGCGCCCCCGCTACCGCCACCCACTCCCTGTCCCGAAGCAGGTCGATGACGGTGAGGCGGGTCCCCGCCGCGACGCCCTCCAGGGCCACTTCACGCCGGACGTCGCCGTTCAGACGTTCGCGGAAGACGGTCAGGTAGCCGTCCCCGGCTTCGGTGCACGCCTGGAACCCGGACCAACTGGCATTGCTCGGTTGGTCGCCCAGCGGGAACACGATGGCGTCCCACATGCGCCGGCGGTGCTGCCCGTAGATCCCGAGCAACCGGGCGATGCGTCCGCGAGATCGCGTGCTGTAGTGGCGGGGCAGGGCCATGAACAGCGGGGTGCCCATCAGGGCGGTCGCCACGCAATACTCCGGCGAGTGGAGGTGCGCGTCCGACAGATCCGCCAGTTGCTGGAAGGTCTACGTCGCTTCGCAGGCGGCGAGGTGCAGATCGAAATCAGCGGCGCCACCACTCTGACACGCTTCACCGATCCCGCCGACCCACGCCTTCAATTCATGCAG
>Ga0080006_1083552_pt1 | contig 23146 bp, 12 predicted proteins | sample RS3BMetagenome_FD_69209 | JGI IMG/M metagenome (GOLD analysis project Ga0080006, IMG submission 69209) | Ferric oxide microbial mat and aquatic microbial communities from Rainbow Spring, Yellowstone National Park, USA - RS3B (SPADES... ...
GCAGGGGCGACTGGCTGGTGCCTTCTGACGGCGGCTTCTTCGCCTACGGGGACGCCTCGTTCTCCGGCTCGACGGGGGCGATCTCCCTCAACAAGCCGATCGTGGGCATGGGCGCCAGCTGACCGACGGTCCGCCGTCGTTACCCGGTTGATCAGATCGTGGGAATGTCCGGATCAGTGGACCGGAGGAGCTGTCGCTTGAGTTCCACGGTGTCCGGGGCGAGCGTGAGCCCGAGTTCCTCGGCGATGGCGTCCGCCCGCTCGATCATCAGGACGGCGCGGGCGTGGCGTCCGAGGGCGACCAGTGCCCTGGCGCCGCGGAGATAGCGCTCCTCGTCGTAAGGGTCAGCACGAATCGCCCGTTCCAGATAGGCGAGCATCTCATCGGTCTCGCCCCGCTGTTGGGCATTGGAGGCCAGCAGCTCGAGCAGGGCCAACCGCAGTCGCTCGACCCGCTCGCGCGGTTCGGCGGCCCAGTCGTCGTATCGGTTGGCAGGGAGGTACTCGCCGCCGTACTGGGCGAGCGCCAGGTGTGCTGCGTCGGCCGCCGCCGCCAGGTCGCCCGATGACAGCCGCAGGGCGGTGTTGGCCTGCTCCTCGAAGTCCGCGAGGTCCAGGTGTACGTGGCGAGACAGCCGGATGCAGTCGTCCTCTCGGAGGAGGAGCGGGCCGACCGACCTTCGGGAGCGGCTGAGGATGTTGCGAAGGCGTGCCCGGCTGATGTCGGTCGTGGTGCCCGGCCAGAGCGCATCCACCAGCTCCTCCACGTGCACCGAAGGACCCCGCGACACCACGAAGCCGAGGGTGCGACCGATGTGCCCGTTGAGCCGCACCTCACCGGTAGCCGACCGGACCACGAAGTCTCCGAGCGTCACCACCGTCCAGGATGCCGGATCCTTTCGGCCCGGTACCGCAGGGTCGGGGATGGTCGCCGGACCGCGGAGGTCGGGGTCGGGGTCGGGGCTGAAATGGACGGACGTGGCTCTACCCGGGCGCATGGCGGAGGACCCGGCCTGCTCGAGCGCTCCCTCGGCCGCTGCTGCCCACGAGGCGGCGCCGAACCCGCGGAACCCGGCCGCTGCCAGGCGCAGGTGGGCGATGGCTTCGTCGGTACGTCCCACCGCCAGGAGCCGCTCACCCCAGCACCAGCCGGTGCGCAAGCGCTCGAAGGGGAGGGTCCCGACGGCGCAGGCCTCGATGGAGCGGCTGAAGTGGCGATCGAGGTCTGCTGCCGAGGCCATCAGGCCTCGGCAGCGCTCGGACACGATGGTGGACCACGAGCTGTGGCTGTCGGCCGCCCGGTCCTCGATCCGGCGCACGAGAGGTTCGGCCTGGTCGGGATGACCGTCCCGGATCAGGGCCTCGGCGTAGTCAGCCTCCCAGTGGAGGAGGCCGTTGCTCGTCGCCCCCTGGGCCTGACGCAGGCGAGCGACCTCCGTGAAGTGGGCCACGGCCTCGCCATACCGCTGGTGACCGAGTGCCAGCAGGCCGAAGGCGTGCGAGACCACCGCACCTCCCGGCGACGTTCCGAGCTTGGTGTTCCGGGCCATGCACGCGGCAGCCTGTCTCGCCACCTCCCCGTCGTCGCCCCGGAGCGCGGCGAGCACCGTGAGCCAGGTGGCGGCGTAATGCCCGGCGAACACCTGGCCGCTCTCGTCGGCCAGGTGCGTCGCCTCGGTGCCGAGCGTCTGGGCCGACGCCCAGTCATCGCAGTAGAGCGCAGACTTGGCGGCGAGTGCCATGCTCAGGGGGAGCGCCCCCACCGCTCCCCGCGTCGTGGCCCATGAGCAGAACCGATCGCCGAGCTGCCGTGCGGCCTCATAGCGCTCCATCACTCCGAGCGCCGTCATCGCCAGTTCAGTGGCGGTCTTCACGTCGTCCACGTGCGGGTGAGCGGCCATCAGGTCGGCGTGACCGTCCACGAGGAGCCGATCCTCGGTGGCCTCGTCGTCGAACGCCAGTGCCGCCTGCCGCACGAACTCCGCCAACGTCTGGATGCCTGGTCCACACCCGGCAGCGACGTGGCTGCACTGGTTGCCGAGCCTGCGCACGGCGCTCCGGTTCCCGATCACCACCGCCATCATGCATGCGTCGACGCCGATCCGAACTGCGAGCTCGATGTCGAGCGGCACCATCCTGTCGAACTCCGCCTCGAGGAGGGCCGTGCCCTCGGCGATGGGGATGGTGCCGTCCAGAGCCATGCGACCCCGCTGGTGCAACAACCGGCCGCGGGTAACGGGGTCGGTGACCAGCGAATCGCCCCAGGTGCAGAGATGAGCGGCGCGCTGAGCGGCACCGGAATTGCGGGCGGCGATCACGGCATCGACCAGGAAGTCCTGACCCGTCCCGGATGGCGCGAGCGATACCGCCCGCTCGAACAGATCGGTCGCCGCGGTCAGGCCACCCCGACCTGCAGCCAGACGAGCCGCAAGGGCCAGGGCCTCGGAGGTGGCCAGATCCGGGCCGTCGGCGGCCTCCGCCAGGTGCCAGGCACGGCGTTCCGGATCGCCGGCGACGAGCTCGGCCAGCTGGGTATGGATGGCCCGGCGGTCCACCTCGGGAACGGAATGGACGGCGAAGGTGCGGGCCAGGGCATGGCGGAAGACGACCTGGTCCGCCGATACGGTGATCAGCCCGGCGTCGACCGCACCCTGCAGGGCGTCCGGGTCGAACCCGGGCACGCCGGTCCGCGTCAGTTCGGAGACCCGACCCTGCCAGAGGGCTGCAATGCCCAGCGACCGGATCGCGTGGTGCGTCAGCCCGGCGAACCCGTGCTCGAAGACCTCTCCCAATCTGGGCCCCACGGGCAGCGGTACGGGCAGCGGCTCGGCTCCGTCCAGCTGGCCGGGTGTGAGCATTTCGGCCACCTGGATCAGGGCCAAGGGGTTGCCGTCGCACAGCTTGACCAGGGCGTCGCGCACCGCCGGTGCCACCGGTGTGGTCACCGAACGGATCAGCAGCCGCGACGATGCCTCGGTCGTGAGGCCGGTGAGGGTGATCTGGTGGATGTCGTCGAGGTGATCCGGGCCCTGCTGGCGATAGCGGGAGGCCATCACGAACGTCACGGGCTCAGACCGCAATCGGCGGGCCACGAAGCCGATCGTCTCGACGGTCGGCAGATCGAGCCACTGCACGTCGTCCGCCATCACCAGGATCGGCACGCCGGACGCTGCCGCCGACAGCAGGGCGAGGAAGCCGGCAGCGGCGGCGAACCGGTCCTGGCCGGTCGGCTCGTCGAGTGCGAGGGCACGGCGGAGCGAGGTCGCCTGGTACCTCGGGAGCGAGTCGAGGTGCTGCACTAACGGCCGGCAGAGGTCAGACAGGCCCGCATAGGCCAGGCCGGCCTCGGACTCGACGCCTCGGACCTGGAGCAGCATCGCCCCCTCGGCGTTCGAGACGACATGGGCCAGCAGCGCCGACTTCCCGATCCCCGGCTCACCACGGAGGAGCACGGCACCCCCGACCCCTTTGCGGGCATCGGACACCAGGGCGTCCAGGGTGGCCAGGATGTCCGCCCTCCCGACCAGGGCGGAGTCGTCGTGATCCGTCGCCCCGACGGGCGCGCCGCCCGCCAACGGACCGCCGGACGGCTGGAATCCCCCCATCGACATCGATTGGCCGCCCATCCGCTCACCGTGGTGTGTCCAGGGTTCCGGACACGCCACGTCCCTCATCGTCAGGTACCTCGTCGCACCGACTGGCGGTGCCGAAGCGAGCCTACCGCCGCCGCAATTCACGGACGCCGAATCACCCCAGGCGGAGTGTTTGACATGAGGCAACGCCGAATCCGGAAGCCCGCCGACCGTGCGGTGCGGGTGACGGCCGGTCAGACGGCGATCACATCGACAAGCCCGTGGAGGTCTCGGAAGTCGTCCGGGTTGCGGGTGCAGATCGGCAGATCCCGGGCCCAGGCCGTCGCCGTACCCGAGAGATCGACCGCGCGCCTGACCCGCATCGCTGGCGAGGAGGTTCCGGGCAGCGCAACGTTGGTCGCCCCACGACGTCCCTATTGATTGTCGGCATCAGTGGGAGTACAACGTCCTCAGACCAACGATCGCCACGACAGGGGAGAGCAGTCGTCGAGGCGCATCGCGATACAGGGGATGGGGGAGATGCCATGACCGATTCATCGCAAGCCGTCGGGGATCCACTCGAAGGGTCCGATGTCCGGACGCCGGCTGCGCAGCCGGTCGCTGATCCGGCGCCGCTCGGATTGGCGGCCTTCGCCATGACCACCTTTGCGCTGAGCCTGTACAACGCCAACATCTGGCCGGCGGCCGTCTTTCCCGCACTGGCACTGGCGCTCGCCTACGGCGGCTTCGCGCAGCTGCTGGCCGGGATGTGGGAGTTCGTGCGCAAGAACACGTTCGGCGCGCTCGCCTTCACCTCGTACGGGGCCTTCTGGATCTCGTACTACGTGTTCGTCCACTTCCTCGCCCCGTCGATCAAGACGAGCGCGGACCTGAACACCGCGGCGGGGGTCTTCCTGCTGGGGTGGACCATCTTCACCTTCTACATGATGATCGCGGCGATCCGGGTGTCCGGTGCCGTCCTCGCCGTGTTCGTCGCCCTGACGGTGACCTTCGTGCTGCTCACCATCGGCGCGTTCAACGCCAACAGCTCGCTGACCCATGCGGGCGGCTGGGTCGGCCTGCTGACGGCGGCGCTGGCGTGGTACGCGTCGGCGGCCGGCCTCATCAACGAGACCTTCAAGAAGGCCATCGTCCCCGTCTTCCCACTGACACCGAACAACCCGGAATGACCCGCCTCCTCGTCGTCGGTGCACGCCGCATCGATGACGGGGGAGCGGCGTCCACCGGAAGGAGGACGATGACGCCATGACCGAGTCCACACCGAACGAGGGGAGTGAGGCGCTCTCCGCCCTGCTGCACGAGACGCGCCAGTTCCCGCCCCCGGAGGAGTTCGCCCGGCAGGCCAACGCCCAGCCCGGCATCTACGAGGAGGCCGCGGCCGACCCCGAGGCATGGTGGGCGGCCCAGGCGGAGCGGCTCACCTGGGACCGCCACTGGGACACCGTGCTCGAGTGGGACCTTCCGTACGCCAAGTGGTTCGTCGGCGGTCGCCTCAACGCCGCCTACAACTGCGTCGACCGCCACGTCGAGAACGGCCTGGGCGACAGGGTCGCCTTCCACTGGGTCGGCGAACCCGAGGGTGAGACCAGGACCATCACCTATGCCGACCTGCAGCGGATGGTGTGCCAGGCGGCCAACGGGCTCATCGAGCTCGGTGTCGAGGCCGGTGACCGGGTCGCCATCTACATGCCGATGATCCCCGAGGCCGTCGTGGCCATGCTGGCCTGTGCCCGGCTGGGCGCGCCGCACTCGGTGATCTTCGGGGGATTCTCCTCCGAGGCGCTGTCGGGTCGGATCCTCGACGCGGACTGCCGCGTCGTCATCACGGCCGACGGCGGCTTCCGCAGGGGTGACGCGTCGGCACTGAAGCCCAACGTGGACCAGGCGCTCGAGCAGTGCCCGGACGTCCGTTCGGTCCTGGTGGTGCGGCGGACCGGCCAGGACGTGTCGTGGACCGACGGTCGCGACGTCTGGTGGCACGACCTCGTCGACCGGCAGTCGGACCAGCACGCCGCCACCGCCTTCGACGCCGAGCAGCCGCTCTACATCATGTACACGAGCGGCACCACCGCCAAGCCGAAGGGGATCCTGCACACGACCGGCGGCTATCTGGTCCACACCTCGACCACCCACCGACTGGTGTTCGACCTGAAGCCGGAGACCGACGTCGTCTGGACGGCGGCGGACATCGGGTGGGTGACCGGACACAGCTACATCGTCTACGGACCCCTGGCCAACGGCGCCACCTCGGTGATGTACGAGGGGACGCCCGACGCCGGAGGGCGCGACCGCTGGTGGCGCATCATCGACGAGTACAAGGTGTCCATCCTCTACACCGCTCCCACCACCATCCGCACGCTCATGAAGTGGGGAGAGGAGTTCCCGGACGCCCACGACCTCTCGAGCCTGCGCCTCCTGGGCTCGGTCGGCGAGCCGATCAACCCGGAGGCGTGGATGTGGTACCGCAAGTTCGTCGGGCGGGACCGCTGCCCCATCGTCGACACCTGGTGGCAGACCGAGACCGGCGCGATCCTGATCTCACCCCTGCCCGGGATCACCGCCACCAAGCCCGGTGCGGCCATGCGCGCGCTCCCGGGGATCAGTGTCGAGGTGGTCGACAACGACGGCACGCCGGTCGGCGACGGCGAAGCCGGCTACCTCCTCCTCACCAGGCCGTGGCCCGGGATGCTGCGCGGTATCTGGGGCGATCCGGACCGCTACCTCGACACCTACTGGTCGCGCTTCCCCGGGTCCTACTTCGCGGGCGACGGTGCCAAGAAGGACGAGGACGGTGATCTGTGGCTCTTGGGCCGGGTCGACGACGTGATGAACATCTCGGGCCACCGCATCTCGACGACGGAGATCGAGCACGCCCTGGTCGGCCATCCGAGCGTCGCCGAGGCCGCCGTCGTCGGGGCGTCGGACCCGACCACTGGCCAGGCCATCGTGGCGTTCGTGACGGTGAAGGGGCACGTGGTGGCCGTGGGGGAAGAGGGTGCGGCGCTCGTCGTCGAGTTGCGCGAGCAGGTGGCCGCGACCATCGGGCCGATCGCCAAGCCCCGCCAGATCCTGCTCACGCCCGAGCTGCCCAAGACCCGCAGCGGCAAGATCATGCGCCGGCTGCTGCGTGACGTCGCCGAACACCGCGAGCTCGGTGACGTGACCACCCTGCTCGACCCGACGGTGGTCCAGATGCTCGACGACCAGCTCAACGCCCCCGGGGGTGCCGCCGACGAGGCGTGACCCCCCGCGGGAAGGTCCGGCCTGCCGACCGGGTCGGACTCGCCATCGTGGCGACCGGGGGGCGCGTCCGCGGGCGTGCCGGCTGCCGCGATGCGAAGCGCCGGGCAGATCTCCTCACGGAACCCTCAAGGTTTCCACCACGGGGCTTCACATTCGAGGGCCACCGTGGTCCCATGACAACGAAGACCCTTCGACAGCTGTTCGGCGGTGTCGGCACGGTGCTCCTCGCCGCAGCCCTCCTGACCGCCTGCAGCGGTACCTCGGCAACGTCCACGCCGGCGACGCACGGAGCTACCGGCGGGCAGTCGACGCCCGGCGCCCCGAGCGGCTCGGCGGCGAACCCGGGTCAGAAGCCGCCGTTGCGCGGACTGATCGACATGGGGATCCAGACCCCCTACCAGAGCGGTCAGCCGTTCCCCGTCACCGACCCGAACACACTCGACGCCTATGCCGGTGCCTTCAGCGGCATCGTGGTCAACGAGTCGTGGTCGCAGCTCGAGCCCACCCAGGGCGTCGAGCAATGGGCCCCGCTCGACCAGTCGCTGGCCGCCGTGTCGGCCTGGAACGCCGCGCACCCCTCGACGCCCCTCGGCGTGAAGTTGCGCATCTTCGCCGGGCGGAGCGCGCCGGCATGGGTCACCTCCCAGAGCGGGACGGTCGACCTCGTCGTGAACAAGGTCCGGGAACAGGTCACCGTGGGCAAGTGGTGGACGCCGCCCTTCGAGTCGGCGTGGCACTCGTTCCAACTCGCCCTGGCCGCCCGCTACGACGCCGATCCCCTCGTGCGGCAGGTGTCGGTGTCGTCCTGTTCGAGCAGCACCGGCGAGCCGTTCGTGGTCAGCGGAGGGCTGAGCTCCCAGGCCAACCTGAAGGCGGCGGGCTGGACTCCCCAGGCCCAGGGGCAGTGCCTGTCGGGAGCGCTGTCCGACTACTCCGGCTGGAAGCACACCCCCATCACCTTCGCCTTCAACCCGCTTCCGACCGGCCAAGGACCGGACGCGACGTTCATGGACCAGCTGATGGGTGACTGCGCGGCGTCGGCATCCCAGGGTGGACCCGAGTGCATCGTGGGGAACAACGACCTGTCCCCCAACATCGCCGACTCCAAGTACTCGGGTCCCGCCGTCGCCCAGATGCAGCACCTGCAGACCGGTGCGAACCCTCCCGTGGTCTACTTCCAGACCGACGGGGCGCGACTCGAGTGCCCGACCATCGCCACGGGCCTGACCTACCACGCCCAGTCGATCGAGCTCTGGTCGCCGAACGGGCACTACGCCGGCTTCAGCACCCAGAGCGCCGCCACGCTGTCGCAGTGGAACCAGGCACTGGTCTCGGGTGGGAGCGTGTCCTGCTGACCGTGCTCGACCAGGCTCCTGACCGGACACGACCCTGGCCGGGGAGGCCTCACACAATGCTCACACATCGCTGACGGTGGGATCACAACCGGCACCGAAGCTACGGAACGAGCGTCGCCCCCCTCACCGCCACCCTCCATGCATCCAACCGGGAGCCGGACATGTTGACCACGAGCCCATCAGCCAGCACATCTGCGTTGAGCACCACCGACCGCCTCGCCCTCCTCTACCGGCGGGCCGGGTTCGGGGCCTCCCCGACCGAGCTGTCGGCGGCGGTGACCGCGGGGTACGGCGCCACCGTCGACCAGCTGGTCGCCGGCATCGGTGCGCCCGACCCCGCAGCCGACGCACTCCCCGTGCCCGCCCTGACGCAGCCACCGACCGACTACCGCCGGCTGAAGGCCGACCCCGCCGCCGTCAAGGCGCTCAACCGGACCCTCCAGGGCGAACGCGAGGCGCTGATCACGTGGTGGCTGGCCCGGATGGTGGCGACCACCCAGCCACTGGGCGAGAAGCTGACCCTCCTCCTGCACGGCCAGTTCCCGACGGCCGTGTCCAAGGTCCGCTTCCCCTTTTACATGCACGGACAGAACCAGCTGTTCCGGACCCTGGGCGGCGGCGACTTCGCCACCCTCACCCAGGCGGTGTCGACGGACCCCGCCATGTTGATCTGGCTGGACGCCGGCTCGGACAAGGCGGCCGACCCGAACGAGAACTTCGCCCGGGAGCTCATGGAGCGCTTCACCATGGGGATCGGCACGTACACCGAGGCCGACGTCCGGGCGGCGGCGTACTGCTTCACCGGATGGAGGGTGGGACCCGGCGGCACCTTCACCGTCGACGCCCGCACCCACAGCACGGCGCCGCAGACCGTCCTCGGGACCACCGGACTCACGACCGGCCAGCAGGTGATCGACCTGGTCACCCGCAGCCAGGCGTCGGCGCGGTTCGTCCCGGCCCGGCTGTGGAGCCACCTGGCCTACCCGGTCACCACCGACGACCCCGTGGTGCACGACCTGAGCCCCGGCTACGCCCAGGACCGCAACGTCGCCTCGCTGGTGCGGGCCATCCTCGAGCACCCGCAGTTCTCCACCCCCACCACGGCGGCCGGACTGGTGAAGCAGCCGACGGAGTACGTGGTGGGCGCCCTGCGGGCGCTCGGCTTCACCGGTGCCGATCTCCTGGGCGGACGGCCCCGGCTCGGCACGACCATGGCCGACATGGGCCAGGTCCTCTTCGACCCGCCGAGCGTCGGCGGGTGGGCCCAGAACCAGTACTGGCTGTCCACCTCGGCCGCCCTGGCCCGGTGGCGGTTCGCCGGGGAGCTGTGCCGGGCGGCCGACCTCTCGCCGGTGGCGGACGCCGCGCCCGGCTCGAGGGTGGACGCCGCCGCCGCGATGCTGTCGATCCCCTCCTGGTCGACCGCCACCGCCGCGTCACTCGCCCGGGCGTCCGGCGACCCGGCGACCCTGATGACCCTTGCCCTCAATGCGCCCGAGTACGTCACCAACTAGCCGCGCGCCCCACCGACCGAGGAGTCCCATGCCTGACCACCGAACCGATCCGATGCACCCGCATGCGGCCTCCCACGACGGCGTCGACCCCGACCCGGCCGTGGGGGGCGGTGTCCCGGCCATGAGCCGTCGCCGGTTCCTGGCCCTGGCCGGGGGCATGGGCACCGCCGGCCTGCTCGGCGCGGCCCTCGGGCCCCGGGCCTGGGACGGCCTGTTCGGAGCATCCCCGTCGTCGGGCGGGGCGGTGTCCGACGGACGCCTCGTACTCGTCACCCTCTACGGCGGCAACGACGGCATGAACACCGTCGTCCCCTACCAGGACCCCGCCTACGCCTCGCTGCGCGGCCCGCTGGCCCTCGACCCGTCCACGGTGCTCCCGCTGGGGGAGGGGTTCGGCCTCCATCCCTCGATGCCCGGCTTCAAGAAGCTGTGGGACGCGCGGCAGCTGGCGGTGGTGGAGGGCGTCGGGTTCGCCGATCCCAACTTCAGCCACTTCGCGTCGATGGACATCTGGCAGAGCGCCGTGCCGTCCGGATCGGAGTCCACCGGCTGGATCGGACGCTGGCTGGACGCCACCCCGGGGAGCCCGCTGCGGGCGGTCGGCATCGGCCCGACCCTCCCGGTGGTGCTCACCGGGGACACGGTCCAGGGCGTGACCGTCCCGGCGGGCAAGCTGGTCCTGCCCGGGAGCCCGGGCGAGCAGGCCCTCTACACGGCCCTGGCCGGAAGCGACCACAACGACGCCGTCCTCCTCGGCCAGGCGGCGCAGTCGGAGTCGGAGCTGCTGCAGGTCCACACCGAGCTGGGCCCGATCCTGGACCGTACGGCGACCACGGACCCGCTCCACCTGGGGTCGGCCGGCGGCACGTCGGCGGACACCCCCCAGGGTCTGGCCATCGCCCAGGGTGGTGGGGGACGGGCCGGCGCCGGACTCCTCGCCACGCAGCTCAGCCTGGTGGCCAACCTGATCCTGGCCGGCTCCTCGAGCCAGGTCTACAGCTGCGAGCTCGGCGGGTTCGACACGCACACCGACCAGGCCCCGACCCAGAAGGCACTGCTGGGCGAAGTCGACACCGCCGTGTCGGCCTTCATCGACGCCATGGCCCACGATCCGAAGGGCCAGGGCACCGTCGTGGTCGTGTACACCGAATTCGGCCGACGGGTGGCCGGCAACGCCAGCGGCGGTTCCGACCACGGATGGGCCAACCCCGTGTTCGTCGCCGGGCCACCGGTCAAGGGTGGCTGGTACGGGCAGCCACCCGACCTCGCCAAGCTGTCGGACGGCAATGCCGTCTACACGACCGACTTCCGCTCCGTCTACGCCACCGTGCTGGGCCAGGTGGTCGGCGTCGACCCGTCACGGTTCCTGCAGGGGTCGTTTCCGGCCCTGCCCTTCCTGTGAGCCGGGGCTCGCCGGGACGCGGAGCCGTGCGCCACGGGCCACCGGCCCGGCCCACCCCTTCCGGGCCCACCCCCTCCGGCCCCAGACACCCGACAGCCCACCCACCGTCCCCCCGACTTCGACAAGGAGCACGACCATGACCGAAGGACCCCTCAGCGGAAACTACGGCGGACCCGCCTACGGGCCGGCGGACCCGTATCCCCGTTTCAACCCGGTCGACCTGCCTCCGCCGGATCCCCGGTTGCCCGGCCCGGCTCCCAGGCGCTCCATGCGGTCCCGCCTGTCGGACTTGGCCGGGTCCCATCGACTGGCCGTCGAGATCGGTGCGGTCGCCGTCGCACTCCTGGCCGGGACCGGCATCGGCTTCGCCCTCGACGGCGGGGGTCCGGGTACGGGGGCGGCGTCCCCCGCCCCGTCGTCCGCCGCCACGGCATCGCCGGGTCCGGCTCCAGCCGCAGGGACACCCGTCGTCGCCCCGGCCGACAAGCTCCGGGGCATCCGGGGGCGGATCACCGCGGAGGGCGCGTCGACGTGGACCCTCGTCACCCCACGGGGTCGGGCGGTCACGGTGACCCTGACGCCGACGACCACGTTCGGGACGGCGGCCTCCCCGTCCAGCGCAGCCCAGTTCGCGGTGGGGGACACCATCGCGGTCCGGGGCACCTCGACCGGCGCGACGATCACCGCAGTTCGGATCGCGGTGCCCCGGACCCCGTCGAGCCCGCCGACGACGAACCCGGGGACGACGCCGTCCGCCCCGGGTTGACCGGGCGCACCGGAAGGTAGCGGGCCTCGGACCCGACCCCGTCGTCGTTCCCGAACCCGACCTGTCCGAACCCCGACCGAAGGGGATCCAGCCCGAGCGGACCGACGTGAGCCTTCGTGGGTCATGGGAACGGACCTGGAGAGTGAGGTGCCTCCGGTGGCGGCGACGCGGGATGGTGCAGGAATCCCGTGCCGAGCAGATCCGAACGGTCGGCCGACGCGGTCCGGCCGACGGTCAGTCGATCAGTCGGTCAGTCGGTCAGTCGCTGTCCGGCGTGCGGCCGCCGCACGGCGCCGCTGGAGCAGCCAACCGGCGAGGATGGCGATTGCACCGAGCACCGCGAGCGAACCCGGATCGGTGCCGGTGAACGCGAGCGCACCTGGCTGGCCGCTGCTGCTGGTGGCCGAACCCGGAGCGCCTCCGGTGAAGGGAAGCTCGGCCGACTGACCTTGGACCTCGCCGGTGTGCCCGCCGTTGCCCTCGCCCTCGCCTCCGCCTTGGCCGCCACCGCCACCGCCACAACCCGCGCCGCCGTCGCTGCCCCCGTCCGGGCAGACCTTGGTCACCGTCACCGACACGACCTGATTGATCGAGCAGGTGCTGTCGGGCTGTGCGCCGATCGAACAGGTCGAGTGGAGGGTGGCGTGCGCGGCTGAGGACGTCAGCGCGGCGGACACCAATCCGTCGAGCCGGTTCGGGACGCGAGGGGGGGTGCCGTCACCGGGATTGACGCCGGGGTCCCCCGGAAAGGAATTGATCGCGAAGCCGATCGACCAGAAGTGGGGAAGTTGGAAGTCGGCCACGTCGGTCCCGATGTAGAGCACGCACTCGGTCGCCCGGGTAGCGCCGCAGGTGACGGCACCCCGCGCGCGGGTTCCCGCGCCCCCGACGTTCGTCAGCGCGTGGATGACCACGGCATCGTCGGTGAACGATCCGTCTGCACCCACCGGTGCCGGTGCGTGCACCGTGCCGGCCGCGTCACACGATGCGGGCGACGTCGGAGGTACGCCGTCGGGCGCCGCACACTGTGCGATCTCCATCGAGGAGCGCGGCGGCAGCACGGCATTCGCCGGCACCTGCACGGTGATGGTCTGGCCGCTCGAAAACGGCGTGCCCCAGGTGACGGACTGCGTCCAGACCCCGGTCTGGCCGGTGGGCAGGGTGACGTCCATCTGCTGGCCCGAGCGGAACCCCGATGCGCCCATCGCCTGGGTGACACCGACCGCTGCGAGCGCACCGGTCGCCACCAGCAACAGCAACGTCAGCATCCGTCGGTACATGGCTCGTCCCCCTCGGCTGCAACTCCATCACACGCCGGCGTGACGGTCAATCGGTTCCGGCGCCACTCACCCAGATACCGTCCCCTGGTCGCCCGATGCGACAGTAGTCCGACGGGAGCCGCGTCCGACGGCCAAACCCGCACGTTCGGTCCGGCCGGACGCCAGGCGACCCGTGGGTACCGGGCCCCCCTTACTGTCGCCGCCAACGATCGCCGTGGTCCGGGCGCACCGTCGGCACCCGCCCGCGGCGCACGCGGTGGCCGGCCTCGAGTCACGCGTCGAGGACCGTGGACGGCACCCGTGCATCGGGCGGAGCACCCTGGTGGGCGGGTGTTCAGTCAGGGTGGACATTCGTCCGGGACGGACCGGGGAGCGCTGCTAGAAGCCGACCGGTGCGCAGGCCATCTGGACAGTTACCGGACCAGGGCGGCGGAGGCCGCGTCGGCTCGCGGAATCCCCGGTGTGTCGGACCGGACGGCCACGTCGTGCCGTCCGGAGCCGACCCCGGTCTCCGGTCCGCGACCACAGGTCCCCGACCACCGGTGGCCGGCCCGGACGGAGCCGGCGTGGGTGCCTGATCGAGGTACGGGTTGCGGACCGGTCGACGCCGTGCGTCGGGTGAGTGGGCCGCGCAGTGCACCGGTGCTCGGTCCGACGTCCGCGGCGTCGATCCACGATCCGGCCGGCCGTCGGCCCCGGGGCCGCTGTGGCCACGGCGCCCCGTGACCGATAACATGTCGCACGCGGCAGGGAGTGGATGCTGCAGTGCAAGTTGCTTGGGGGGATCGGTCCACGGACCGGCAAGGACCACGTTGGGGGCTGCCGTGCGAACACCGCTGCAACGACGGGGGAACGCATGGTGTCGGAGGGGGGAGTGTCGATGAGTCTGGACAGAGCGGTCGAACCGGTCGCGGTTCCCCCGTCCTTCGACGGTCCCGACGGCGCCGCGCCGCGCGTTCGCGACGTCCGGAGGGTGGAGCTGATCGAGGCGGCCATCCGAGTGATCGTCCGCGAAGGACCGTGCGCCTCGATGGCGCAGATGGCCGCCGAGGCGGGTGTGTCGAAGCCGATCCTCTACCGGCACTTCTGCGACCGCGCCGACCTGGTGGCTGCGGTCGCCGAGCACACCCTGGCCGATGTCGACGACGCGCTGGCGCGGGCGCCGGAGTCGGGTGGGAGCGCGCGCAACCTCGTCGGCTCGATCATCGACACCTACCTCGACTTCATCGAGCGGAACGCGGCGGTCTACCGGTTCCTCATGCACCGCACGACCCTCGATGCGCTCGACGACCAAGTGATCCTCAACGGGTACGTCCGCCTGACCGGCCAACGGGTGGCGTCGCTGCTGGAGGAGACGCTGCGCGCCGCCGGACGCGACGTCGGGCCGAGCGAGGTCTGGGGCATCGGGATCTCGGGGATGGTCCACGCGGTGGGCGCGTGGTGGCTCGAGGGCGGCGACCTCACGCGTGACCAGCTGCGCGCCCACGTGACCGACCTCATCGTCGACGGACTGCCGCTGCACGGAACCGGGTTCGGCACGGAGCGCCGCCGGTCGGCGGCGTCGCACGGTCTGTCGGGCCGAGCTGTCGGCACCGATCCCGACGGTGGTCTGCGTGACATCGCGTGGGTGCCACTACCTATCGGGGCCCAGCGATGAACCCACGTCACGCGGGGGGCGGAACGAGGTCGATGCGCGCGGTGCACGCCCCGCTCGTCGTCGTCGTGGCACTGATCGCGCTCCTCCTCCCCGCGCTCGCCCTGTCGCCGTCGGCCTCGGCCGCCAGTCCCGCGGTCTCGGTGGTCCCCAGTCCCGACGTGACCACCGGCAGCCCGGCGGCTCCCACCGGCAACCAGCTCACCGCCGTGGCCGCGGCCTCGGCATCCTCGGTGTGGGCCGTCGGCTCCTACAACGCCGGGACGGCCGCGGCGCCGTTGGACCAGTCCCTCATCGAGCACTTCGACGGGACGAGCTGGACCGTGGTCCCCAGCCCCGACCAATTGAACGCCAACGGGGCCCAGACCCAGAACGAACTGCTCGCCGTCTCCGCCGACTCGCCCACCGACGCCTGGGCCGTCGGGTACTACGTGGACCTCAACCTCTATGGCTATCCGGTCGACCAGTTGCTGGTGGAGCACTACGACGGGACGGCGTGGTCGCTGCTGCCGTCGACCGCTCAGCCCCGCGACATCCTCTCTGCCCGGGCGGGCCAGAACCAGTTCCTGGGGGTGGACGCCCAGTCGCCCACCGACGTGTGGGCCGTCGGCCAGTACCACAACGGCTCCTCCCCCCAGACGCTGATCGAGCACTTCAACGGCACCGGGTGGAGCCAGGTGGCGACCCCGGACCCGGGTACCACCGCCGACGTGCTGCAGTCGATCACCACCGCGGGCACGGGCAACCTCTATGCGGCCGGGTACGCCGCCAGCAACGGCGTCGACCAGACCCTGATCGAGCAGTACAACGGGACCACATGGACGGCGGTGACGAGCCCCGACACCTCGCCGACCGCGGCGAACCAGCTGACGTCGCTCTCGGCGACCTCTGCGACCGACGTGTGGGCGGCCGGGTGGTTCACCGGTGGCACCGCCACGGCCCCGGTCAACCAGACGCTGCTCGAGCACTTCGACGGGACGGCGTGGTCGATCGTGACCAGCCCCGACACCAGCGCGACGGTGGGCAACCTGCTGACCTCGGTCTCGGCCGACTCGACCACCGACGTGTGGGCGGTGGGCTCCTCGGTCGGGGGCCCTGCTGCCGCCCCGGTGCTCCAGACGCTGGTCGAGCACTACGACGGGACGGCGTGGTCGATCGTGACCAGCCCGGACGTCACCACGACGGCAGCCAATGAGCTGTCCGGCGCGGTGGCGGTGTCGCCGACCGACCTGTGGGCTGTGGGTTCGGCCAGCCCGGGCACGCCACCCCTCAGCCAGACCCTCGTCGAAGGGACGCCGCCGGTCAGCACGACGACGGTCACGTCGTCGGTGGTCGCCCCGGTGGTGGGACAGTCGGTGACCTATACGGCCACCGTCACCGGCTCGGCCACGGCGACCGCGGTGGGCACGGTGGCCTTCGCCGACAACGGGTCGGCCATCAGCGGGTGCGGGGCGGTGCCGCTGACCGGCGGTGTCGCCACCTGCACGACCCTCGCCGGGGCGGCCATCATCCACACCATCAGTGCGTCCTACGGCGGCGACGCCGTCCACCTGGCCAGCAGCGGCACCGTCGCGCTCGGAGTGGTCCAGGCCGCCACCACGACGACCGTGTCGACGCCGGTCCCGTCGGTGATCGTCGGCGCCCCGACCGCGGTGACGGCCACGGTGGCCGCCACCGCACCCGGCTCCGGCGTCCCGACCGGCACGGTCGACTTCACCGAGGGGGGCACGTCGCTCACCGGATGTGCGGCCGTCACCCTGGTCGCCGGGGCGGCGACGTGCAGCTACACGCCGACGACCACCGGAGCCCACACCCTCGAGGCGGTGTACGGCGGCGACGCCGACTACACGACGAGCACCGCCACCCCCTACGTGCTGACGGTGACGACGGCATCGACCACCACCACGGTGACCTCACCGGCGAACCCGTCGCCGGCGGGCCAGACGGTGGTGTTCGGCGCCACGGTGGCCCCGGTCGCGCCGGCCACCGGTGCACCCACCGGGGCGGTGACGTTCGACGACGACGGGACGCCCATCACCGGATGCACCTCGGTGCCGGTCACGGCCGGCTACGCGTTCTGCCTGGCCAATATGCCGTTGGCGGGCACGTTCGCCATCACCGGTGTCTACGACGGCTCGACCGCGTTCGCCGGCAGCACGTCGACCGCCCTGTCCCAGGTGGTCCAAGCCGGCGCGTTGACCATCCAGGACGTCCAGTCGGCCAGCAACCCGTCGAGCAGCGGGGTGGTCCTGTCGCCGGTCGTCCTGGGATCGTCCTCGTCGAACCCGGCGGCCGTGCCGGTCACCTTCAGCAACGACCAGTTCGCCCAGTCGGTCGGTGTCCTCAACACGGTGTCGGTGTTCGACGGACGCGGCACCGAGCCCGGGTGGACGGTGAGCGCCCAGCTCGAGACCGACTTCGCCAACGGTCATCCGATCGGCCCGCCGGTGGCGAACGTCATCCCCGCCGACTTCCTCACGCTGTACCCCGGGGCGGTCAGCAGTGCCGAGGGCGTGAGTCTGACCGGAGTGGCGGCCGGCCCTCCGGCCACCCTGTCGACCACCGTGCCGACCACCCTGTGTCAGGCGGCGCCGGGTTCGGGTGGCGGGAGCTACGCGTGCGGCGCCTCGCTGTCGCTTTCGGTCCCCCCGTACGTGGCCGCCGGCCCCTACGGCGCCACCATGGTGATCATCACGTCCTGAGGGACGACCTGTGCCCGAATTATTGCACCTGAAGTGAGGAAGAAATCACTCAGGGTGGTGGTGATTCCGGTCGATATCTCTGTTCGTGCAGGGAAGTCGGACGGGCAGGGCAGGCAGGTCCCCGGGCAGCCGCGTAGCGAGGGTCGTCCTCGACGCCGTCATCGTCGCGCTGACCGGGTTCGTGGGCGTGGCGGCGGTCAGCGGCATGGCCCAGGCGGGCCCGACGGCCGCCGGGGGACCGGGCCAGCGGGCCCAGACCACCCTGACCGTCCCGTCCGAAGTCCAGGGAGCCGAGCAGGCCGGCGCAGCCGGCGGCCCGTCGAACACCGGCTCCACGCTGCGGCCCACCACGCTGTCCTCGGTCCCGGCCCCTGCCCCGGCATCGGTCGGAACCGCGGTGCAGCAGCAGATCTCGGCGACGGTGGGGCCGGCCCAGGCTCCGGTGACCGGCCCGGTCGGCTCGATCCAGCAGACCATCACCGTGGCGGTCCGCCCGGGTGGACCGATCCGGATCACCCCGGACCGGGTGACCGTCTCGCTCCACTGGTCGGGGCGCCAGCTCGTCGGGACCCTCGGACCCATCCAGCTGACCGATCCTCGCGGCACGCTGGCCGGATGGCGCCTCGTGGCCCGCTTGGTCGGTGACGACCGGGCCCCGGTGCTGGTGATCCCCGGTCACCCGGTGGCGCTCGGTGGGCGCCCGTCGGAGGTCACCCAGGGCACGCCGCAGGCGACCCGGGGCGACGGGTCCGTGCTGATGTCGGCCGCACCCGGCGGCGGTGGCGGCACGTTCGAGGTCTCGGCCCAGGTGGAGGTGCCCTACGGGCGCCATGCACCCGACGGGCCGCTGACGTTCGTGCTGTCGGTCGCTTCCCGCTCGAACGACCGCTAGCCGCGCCGCGCCGCGCCGCGCCGCGACGCGCGGCGCTCGCCCCGCCACCGGCGCCGCACGCCCAGCGACCGTGGTGCACCCCGCCACCCCTGCACGGTCACCGGGTCCCGTCGCGCCCCCGGACCGATGGCCGCCGTCGTCCACGGACCGGCTGCGCCGCACCGCTACACGGGTCGGCGGAGGCCCTCCGGAGCCCCCGAATCGACCCGAATTCCCACCTCGTGTGAGGGGTGCATCACCCTGCGCGGTTTAGCCAATTCTTACCCGTGGTAACACGTTGACACTCCAGGTTGTCAGCCGTAAGTTGCCGCGTGGACGTGTCGGACCGGTCGGAATTTCCGGACCATGACGGGGCGGCCAAACGGGGGTCCGGAGTGCGGCGGCCAGTGCGGCGTCGCCCGGGCGGAGTCGAGACCTACGGGGGAGGTTGCCGCTGGACAGGGGGGAAACCGTGAATCACCGGTCTGCGTGCCACCGAATTCGGGGGGTCGGGCGGACGGATCTCCAGCGGCGACGAATCGCCGAGGGAACCACTGCCCGGAACCGATGCAGGAACCGCAGCCGGCCGTCGGCTCGCCGGCGGACAGGTGGGCGGTGCCACGCACCGACCACTCCGGCGGACAGCCCCAGGGCTCACCGCCAACCATGCATCATCCATCAATGAAAGAAGGATTCATGCGAACGTATAAGAGGAAGGCCACCCGAATGGGTGCCATCGGAGCAGCGGCGCTGTTGAGCGTCACCGGACTGGGAGTAGCGGCGCTTGCCAGCGCCACGCCTGCCTTTGCCGGGACGACACCGGTACCGACCAACGAGTACTACTCGTTCGCCGGACCGACCGGCTTCGCGCAGGTGGCCACCGTCGGTGCCGCGAGCTCGCCGACGTCGGCCAGCCAGGGCTCCAACTTCGTCATCTCCAACCCTGGCGGTAGCCAGGCGGTGCCGACGACCAACTCGGGGGTGCCGGTCAACTACATCAGCGGCAACGCCCAGTACTACGAGATCCCCGCGGGGACCGCGTACGTCAGCTCGTCGGCCAGTGGGCCCCTGACCTGGACTGGTGGTTCGGGCGCGAACGGCATCCCGGCTTCGGGTAGTGCGTCGATCAGCATCACCGAGTGCACCACGGCGACCCAGGCAGGTTGCACCGCAGCCCAGCCCAAGACGTTGGTGTCCGACTCGGCGACCGCTACCTACTCGGGCTACGCCGGGCCGGCCCCGACCCTGCCCTACCTCGAGGTGTCGACCGGGACCACCAAGATCCCGGCCGGCTCGACGCTGACGCTCCCCACGGTCGACGTCACCTTGCAGGCCACGGGTGCGGTCGGTTCGACCATCAACTGGAGTCAGTTCGAGTTCGACACCAACGCCAACGTGACGCTGTTCGGCTCACCGGTGACCGCTGCGGTCGTCGGCTGGACCAGTGGACCGGCCTACACGGGCGCGGCCTACACGGGAGCGCTTCCGCTGCCGACCGGTCTCGCCTACGCCGCACCGCAGGTGCTGACCAGCACCACCATCGGCGCCCCGGCTCCGTACATCAACGTGTCCAACACCACGCCGATCAACTCGTCGGCCACCGGTGTGGTCCTCAACGTGACCGGAGCCAACTGGACGGCCTCGACCTCGGGCACCCTGGCCTTCAGCGGCTGCCCGACCGGAGCCACCTGCGCGGACACCGGGACGTTCACCACGAACGCCTCGGGTGTGCTCACCGGCACCATCACCTTCGGTGCCAACGAGCAGCTGGCCACCAGCCAGAGCCCCATCACCGTGACCATCACGGCCACGGCGGGTACGGAGTCGGCCACCTCCCCGGTGACCGTCAGCCCCTACCAGGCGTTCAACTCACTGTGCTCGATCGGTAAGGCCAGTGGAGCCACCTGCTCCATCAACCAGACCATCTCGGCCACGGTGACCGGCACCGCCCTCACCATCAGTGAGGTCACGACGGCTCCCAACGGCACCAACGAGGCAGTGACCCTGTCCCCGGTGACCCTGGGCCTCGGGGCCGGCACCAACAACCAGCAGTTCGACCAGTCTCAGGGTCTGCTGAACACGGTTGTGGTGAGCGATGACCGCGGCACCCTCGGTGGCTGGTCGGTCACCGGTCAGATGGGTGGCGACTTCACCAACGGCACCCCGGTGGGTCCGACCGCGGACAACGTCATCCCCGCGGACTTCCTCACCTGGCAGCCCGCGGTGGCGCTGGAGACGGCAGGCACCCTGCCGGCCAACAACGCCAACACCATCGGCTGCCCGGACCAGACGCCTGCGCCGACCGGGTTCCCGTCCTGCACGGGCCCCTCGGCCCTTCCCGCTGTGGCTGGTGCCGCAGCCGGTAGTGCGGGTGTGAACGGCACGGGTGCCGGGACGGGTGGCGTCGCCACCATGCCTGCTGAGGTCACCGCCGGTCACCCGGCCGTCCTCAACAACGGTGCCGGTAGCCCCGCCGAGCTGTGCGCCACGGCGACCGGTGCTGCCCCTGGTGGCGGCGGTGGGGTGCTCTGCGAGGCAGGTCTCTCGCTGGCCATTCCGCCGTACGTGGCTGCCGGGACGTACTCGGCCACCATGAACATCGTGGTGATCGGCCTCTGAGCCGGTAGTCGGTAGGAAACGGCGAGGGCCCGGTACTCCCGGGTCTCCGTCGGTGGAAGCGAGGGTGGGGGCGGCAGTGCCGCCCCCACCCTCCTTCTCGTCTGCAGTACGACTCGGTCCCGTCTCCGAGCGGTGCGGCGGACCGCTCCGCCGCCAGGACTGTGGGTCCGGCGAGCCAGCTGGGCCTGTACGGCGATGGTGCGTGGATTGCCTGGGCAAGGCCGGTCCGACCGTCTCGCTCCACTGGTCGGGGCGCCGGGAGCCGGCTCGACGGGTCCGTGCTGATGTCGGCCGCACCCGGCGGCGGCGGTACTTTCGAACTCTCGGCCCGGATGGAGGAGCCCTACGGGCGCCATGCACCCGCCGGTTCGTCGACGTTCGTGCTGCTGGCCGCTTCCCGCTCGACCCACCGCAAGGCGCGCCGCGTGCCGCACTTCCGCCACCGGCGGCGCACGCCCCGCCACTGTCGTGCACCTCGCCACCCACGGTGGTGCGGGTCGGAGTGGTTCCTACGGAGCCCTCGAATCAACTCGAATTCCCACCTCTCGTGAGGGCCTTATCACCATGCGCGGTTTAGCGAATTCTTACCCGAGGTAACACGTTGACACCCCTGATCGTCAGCCGTAAGTTGCCGCGTACGCACACCTGTCCGGTCGGGGAATTCGGCCCTGCACGGTGTGCCACGGGGGCCCGGTGTTGCGACTGTGATGACGTCGTCGCCCGGGCGGAGTCGATACCTACGGGGGAGGTTGCCGCTGGACAGGGGGGAAACCGTGCATCACCGGTCTGCGTGCCACCGATTTCGGGGGGTCGGGCGGACGGATCTCCACCGGCGACGAATCGCCACCGGAACCACCGCCCGGAACCGATGAGGAAACCGCAGCCGATCGTCGGCTCGCCGACGAATGCTTTTGGCCGGTGCCCTGCATCGGCCACACCGGCGAACAGCCCAGAGGCTGACCGCCACCCATGAATTATCCATAAGTGAAAGAAGGATTCATGCGAACGTACAAGAGTAAGGCCACCCGAATGGGTGCCATCGGAGCAGCGGCGCTTCTCAGCGTCACCGGTCTGGGAGTGGCCGCACTGGCCACGCCGGCGTACGCCGGCACCACCCCGGTACCGACCAACGAGTACTACTCGTTCGCCGGGCCGACCGGCTTCGCGCAGGTGGCGACCGTTGGTGCCGCCAGCTCGCCGACGTCGGCCAGCCAGGGCTCCAACTTCGTCATCTCTAACCCTGGCGGTAGCCAGGCGGTGCCGACGACCAACTCGGGGGTGCCGGTCAACTACATCAGCGGCAACGCCCAGTACTACGAGATCCCCGCGGGGACCTCTTACGTCAGCTCGTCGGCCAGCGGGCCCCTGACCTGGACCGGTGGTTCGGGCGCGAATGGGATCCCGGCTTCGGGTAGCGCGTCGATCAGCGTCACCGAGTGCACCACGGCGACCCAGGCAGGTTGCACCGCAGCCCAGCCCGCCACATTGGTGTCCAACTCGGCCACGGCGACGTACTCGGGTTACGCCGGGCCGGCCCCGACCCTGCCCTACCTCGAGGTGTCGACTGGGACCACCAAGATCCCGGCCGGTGCGACGCTGACGCTCCCCACGGTCAACGTCACCCTCCAGGCCACGGGTGCGGTCGGTTCGACCATCAACTGGAGCCAGTTCGAGTTCGACACGAACGCCAACGTGACGCTGTTCGGCTCACCGGTGACCGCTGCGGTCGTCGGCTGGACCAGTGGACCGGCCTACACCGGTGCGGCCTACACGGGAGCACTTCCGCTGCCGGCCGGTCTCGCCTACGCCGCTCCGGTGGTGCTGACCAGCACCACGATCGGTGCCCCGGCCCCGTACATCAACGTGTCCAACGCGACCCCGATCAACTCGTCGGCCACCGGTGTGGTCCTCAACGTGACCGGTGCCAACTGGACGGCGTCGACCTCGGGCACCCTGGCCTTCAGCGGCTGCCCGTCCGGAGCCACCTGCGCGGACACCGGCACGTTCACGACGAACGCGTCGGGTGCGCTCACCGGCACCATCACCTTCGGTGCCAACGAGCAGCTGGCCACCAGCCAGAGCCCCATCACCGTGACCATCACGGCCACGGCGGGTACGGAGTCGGCCACCTCCCCGGTGACCGTCAGC
>Ga0080006_1128267_pt1 | contig 23131 bp, 19 predicted proteins | sample RS3BMetagenome_FD_69209 | JGI IMG/M metagenome (GOLD analysis project Ga0080006, IMG submission 69209) | Ferric oxide microbial mat and aquatic microbial communities from Rainbow Spring, Yellowstone National Park, USA - RS3B (SPADES... ...
GACGACAAGCGGCAAGTAGAAACTTGCCATACCTGTATTTTATGGAAAGAGACGGACATTCTGACGACAAGCGGCAAGTAGAAACTTGCCATACCTGTATTTTATGGAAAGAGACGGACATTCTGACGACAAGCGGCAAGTAGAAACTTGCCATACCTGTATTTTATGGAAAGAGACGGACATTCTGACGACAAGCGGCAAGTAGAAACTTGCCATACCTGTATTTTATGGAAAGAGACGGACATCCTGACGACAAGCGACTCGCAGAGACGTTCATACCAGTAGTTTATAGAACGAGACGGACATTCTGATTGTCTGCGCAAGCAACGTCGTTCGCGCGTGTACCCCGCACCCGAATACACTCCAGTCCATTTGCCGTCCATGCAATACAAGCGCACGCTAGCGCTCCACCAAGCGTTGCCAATGCTAACGGCACGTCTCTAGAATAACAGTAATTTGACGTATGGTTCTATGAAAAAGTCTTGGATCTGTACGCGAGCGCTGGCTGTCGGAAGTATACGCGGGTCTGGGCAGCGCTTCTTCGTCCCGTGGCCTTGTGCTTGTGTAGCTTCTGCCTGGCGTTCGAGGTTCGAGCAGGTCACTGCTCCGTGAACCTTAGAGTGGGATTTTCCATTGATCCCTCAGATTGTTTACGTTTTACCCGTTGGCTAACACAGAGCGGTCGAAACCTTTGAATCGCCAAGACACCGGATAGCATGCGACGGCTATGGACGCGTCTCGTCGACACGCTGAGCGAGCGCCAGACGAACTGGCGCGAGCTACAACACCAACGCGATAACATGCAGCTCTTTCTTCTCGCAGTATCTTATGAAAAAGGCTTCGAACAGGCGCGGGCGCTCGCTCAGGAAATAGTTTCGTCGGCGGAGCAGGCAACGCGCGCAAGCAGTCCACTCCTCATGTTTCGCCGTGCCTTATCGGTTTGGAAGCATTCCGCTTCTCTCGAAATGAAGACAGACTCTCCACAGCACATACTTGATGATCAGGGCGCCCAGTCACGCTTGATAGAACGGGTCAATGCACGTCAAGTACACAATCTACTTGCAGCAGCAGCGAGTATGCCAACTAGCGCCTCTGCGGCTACGAGCGGGCCAGCCTTCACCTTGAGTTTGCGCCCGAGCCAATCCAATGTCAATGCAGGATATGGTGTCATCTTGAACGGGCACGCCCGCATGGGTTCCGTTGTTGCATTCTATCCGGGCATTGCGTACAGGGTCGGGCACTGGACCTCGATACCCGGGTACCCGTACATCACAGCCCAGAATCCGTACCTATTCGCCCGCTACGATCGTGTAATTGTCGACGCAAATCCGAACCTCGAAGTGTCACGTGGGCTCATGAATATACCGATCCTTGATCATGCACTTGAGAGCGTTGTCCGACATACGCGGCAAACTGAATCGCTCCATGAGTGTTGGGTGGGCCTCAACCCGTACGCGCTGGGTCACCGCGTTAACCACCCGCCTCGAGGACGGGAAGCGAACGTCATGCCTTGTGCATGGAATTTCGATTTGCAGCGTCTGGAACCGAGCCTGCTTTCCTTTATCCCCAATCGACTATTTACGAAGTATCGGCAGCTGTCATCCGGGATACTTGGACCTACGTCGATGCTCTGGTCTCGGTTTCGCCACTGGTTCGATTCGCTTGGGCACCAGGATAACATGTCTCTAACCGAAATTCCGGGCGTCGTTCTCATCGCTTTGCGCGATTTGCAGGATGAAGAACTGTTTCTGAACTATCGTTACAACCCGGCCGCATTAGAGCGTTTGCAGGCACCCAGCTGGTATTGGCAGCCTGACCAAGAGGCTGCGAAACGAAGATGGTCCTCATAAGGCGATGAACGGCACTGCCAACGCCTCAAGCTTCTCACGTTTCGAGCTTTTGTCCTCAGAGGCACCCACAGCACAAACCTAGGAGATGTTTGCTCGGTTGAGCGTGCGAAAAAAAGGTCGCTGCGAACCGCGGATGGACCTTTTGTGGGTGACACGCTGCCCCTGCTGTAGGAAATGACCACGTTCCAGTACCGTGTCTCGTTCAGTAGCGGTACCTTGGTTGCGTCCAAGCATACTGTCACAAGCGTGGAACGATGTGATGCACCTGGATTTCGGTGCCGAAGGCGCATGAACCGCCCTTGGCACGGACATGGACGGACGCACCACGCCCTCGGTTAAGAAGCAGAACAAGGAGGAGAACGAAACATGACTTTAAGCAAGTCGTTCAACGTAGAACGTATCGTGCGCCCGCGAACATAACCGATGCTGCCCTGGACGTATCCGAAGCAGCAGCAGTCTGGGATACAGACGCGCTCACTGTTTCCTCGTACTAGACGGGGTGCGCTGTACCCGCTGAGCAGGAGCAAGAAACGTTGCATCCGCTCAAGCTCGACGTTGGGTGAAAGCTGGTGACTGCAGCGGACGGCGATTCGTTCCAGCTGCAGCCGATACGCTACCGAACCAACTGGTGTTGTCACGGGGCGGCTGGCTCCCAGTGGATACCGCGTCGTTCGGGGCGCCAACAGTGGCGAACCCAAACCCCACTGGACGAGGGTTCGTTGGCCCCTGGGCTCCGAACGCACCTGGTGTAGCAGGCTGTGCTCCAAACGGGTTACTCGGAGGTTGCGGTGCCTGTGCGAGTGCCCCAAACGACAGCGGCGTTCCGGTACCCGTGCCCAGCGACTGACCAAACGTCACAGGTGAGGTCGTAGCAGGCGCGGCGAATACCGAACTCGCTGTACTTGGGATGCTGCTGCTGCTGCTGCTGCTGCTGCTTGCAGCTGGAAACCCCGGTGTCAGTGCATTGAACCCAAACCCACTCCCCAGGGTAGAAGGTGCACCGAATACTGGTTTCGGAGCTTGATTCGTGAACACCGATGGGCCCGCGAAGAACCCAGTCGTCGAGGTGGTATGCTGTGCTGCGGGGCGCTCTGGAGGCTCACGATGCACCAGCCCGAACTGGATGGCGGCACGAGCACCCTCAGGCACCTGTGGTACGTTCTCTGACGCATGTATGCCCTCGAAAGGCGTAGAGGCGGATAACGCTGGTAGATTGGCGGCACCGGTTTCACTGGACTGCTTCCCGGGTACGACGGGTGTTGGCGCTTGCGTTGCGCTCGGTGCTGACGATGGCGACAATGCCAGCGCTACCGAGTCCGATGCACGATCTATCCGACTCTTGGTGTCGTCTTCAGTGGAGGCGCTTGCGGTGATGTCTTTCGTCCTCGGCTCTGGCTTTGTCGATGCAACGCCTGGCTGCATCATGAGCGATGTGGTCGTTTCTATACGCTGCGCTGCGGTTTGGGTATCGGAAGCAAGCGTTTGTTCCGCGTGTTTCGATGCCCAAGTCTCGCTTTTGGCTTGTTCAGGTTCCGTTTCCTCTGGTAAACGAGATACAGGCAAATTCGTATCGCTGCGTTCATTGGCGTCAAACTTGCCGGCAGCAGCAGCAGCAGCAGCAGCAGCAGTGCTTCGAAACGACGTACTCGGGTAAGCCTCGAGCGGCTGCGAGCTCTGCGGTGTTCTGGTCCAGGAAACTTGCACTGGTGAACCTGCAGATTTCCGTTGAGCTGTTTCCTGGAGTCCGGTGCCTGTTGCTGGTTTCGCTTCAATATCGGCAGATGGCTGGCAGGTATCGCGCGGCGTCTTGCTTTCTGTTTTGCTGGACATCTCGAGACTAGATACCGCTTGCAGCGCATCTTCGAAACCAGCGTTCGCTGCTTTCCCTCGGTGTTGCTCCTTCGCCAGAGGGTTCAGATCATGACCGAGCTGCTCCGGCGCTTGCTCTCTCGACGATGCGATCCCATTCTGAGGCCGTACACGTTGGGCGTCATTAGAGGTAGCAGGAGCATCATTGGAGGCAGGCGCTTGACTGGCGGACGCTTGCGACGGCGTTTTCAAACGCCATGGCACCGTGATCGACGACGAAGCACTGGGATGCTCCGATCCTATTTCACCAGCACCTGGTCGCTCGATCGAAAGTGTCCTTCGCACAGATATCTCGTCTGCTTTCCGATCAGGATGCATACCCGGATCGCGTGCTTGGGTTCCAGTGACGGTAACTGCTGCTGCAGATGCATGAGCGATGGACGCTCCCTCGGGGAAAGTTTTCGCATCTGCTGTCTGTCGCAACTCGAGACGCTGCGACGGTGGTCTGGTCTGGCTGCTAGGAGGCTCGCTGCGACGACACGAACGTGACAAGGAAGCCCCTGGTGACGGATCCGGGGTTGATGAGACACTCCAGCTCCTCGCGTAGTGCTGAATTGTTTGCAGCCCCGCGAGACCAATAGCATCACGACCTTGTTTCAATGCTTGATGACGCAGTGCTTGCCGCACTCTGTTTTGCAAGGCACTACGACTGCATCGCAGCGACGACGGAAGCGTCGTCTCAGCTCTGGGGAACGTCGGGCTCGCTCTGCTCTCGGAACTGGTGTCGGGTGCGTTCCTCAACAGGGGTGCACCTGGTGGCACCAGAAACTTGTCTGCGAACAACTCCGAGTAAAACTGCTGTTCCTGGTCGTCGTTCTGTGAGAGTAGTCGCTGGAGCGCCGCCCGTGCTGCCGGCAACCTCTCATCCTGTAACAGTTCGGAGATGCGTTGTGCTCGCGCTGCAAGGGCTTCCCATGCTTGCTCCGCTTGCGCAGTGGCTACGCTGCATCGGAAGAGCGTCTCGTACAGCTGCCGCAGCCGTTCCCCGTATTGGTATCGTAATTGTCCCATCGCTTCCGTGACGCCGGTTGATGACAGAGTCCGTTGGTGTGATGACAAACTCGCGCCCCCGTGCCTACTCCTCAGGAGGCGTTCAAGGTGGTCCACCATCTCCTGCACTCGTTCCGCCTGACGTTCAATCTGGTGCACGTGTTGAAGGAACCGCCTGGTCGAGGAATCGAGTGCAAGGTCCGAGTCCGTGGACGCAACCGATAAGGTAGCTTCCCGCTGCATCAGCTGAACTTGACGCTCGAGCGGTGCCACCTGTTTCCAGACAAGCCCTATGGATGCCGCACACTGATCAAGACATTCGTTGCTCTGTTTCAGAATGTCATGAATTTGTTCACTGAGGCTCTGTAGCGAGCGTGTCGACGCCGTCTGGGCGGCGCGCTGTGGCGAAGCGTCCATTCGAGACGATTGTTCCTCGACTTGATCGGAAAACAAGTCAACCAGCCGTGCGAACTGATCCACGGTCGCCCACATCTGTCGCAGCATGAATCGCTGTTGTTCACGAATTTGTTTCAATATGTTTTGTTCATCGTCATGACGGGTATCTGCGTCGGGAACTGGTACCGCCTCTGTGTCCGTGACACCAAGCTGCAGGATGGATTTCACGAGCTGGTGCTGTTCCGCTCGGCTGGCTTCGCTCGAAAAATGCGTGCGGTGTTCCGCTGAATGCTTCAGGTACTCCGTCTCTTGTCTAGAGCCTAAAACGGAACGTTCCGGATCTATCTGATGTCTGCCTTGCTCAGGGAGCGCTCCTGACGTGGATTCGGATAGCGACATTTCCATCCGCGGGGGTGCTTGGTTCCATGCGGCAGTCGCATGCGTACCAGTCCGGGTAGTAGCGCCTTCAGTTCCGGTGGCAGTGGCAACATCTCTAGGAGCCCTAGTGGCCGTACCGGTACTCGTGGCAACGTCCGCAGCAGCAGGGACTCGCCGCGATGCCGCAACATCGTCCAATGCAGATTCACGCAGTTCCAAAGTCGTCGTCGTGGCCGGCGGCAACGTAAGCAAGCGTTTCGAGAAGGGTGCACGAGCCCATGTTTTTTCTCGAGGGGGACGCTCAGCACAACGCTCCCGTCCCTGGAGACAAAACCAATGTACAAGTCCGTTGTTCGTAAAGACGACAAGGAGTGGCTCGAAAACCTCAGCGCTGGGTGTGTCCCCGCCCGCGCTGCTCTTTCGGTAGAACACATCCATGCCGAGAATCCGCACATACTCACTGTTCTCGAAAGCGGGTAACTGTGCTCGGTACGCGTCAGGCGGACGCAAAATACGCCAAGCTGGCACGGATTCTTGAAAGCGGCTATCTCCCAAAAGCTCCAGTTCATCGCTAGGTGCCAACGCGCACACACAAAGACCCCATCCGGGGAGCGCCACCAGGAAAGTGAACCAGCGGCTCCTATCCTCCTCATCATCCAACAAAATGGGACAGACTTCTCCGAAAGTGATCCAGTGCGGGGCGCGAAACGATGTCACCTGGGATGCTTCGGGCGTGCCGCGCAGGGACGTTTCGACTCCAGCCAGACGCACCAGAGCGAACTGGATCGTATCCGGAGACACAAGTAGACTGTCCTGCTCCGTGTACGCGATGATGAACTCGGAGGCATTCAAAGGCGTCATTCGGCAGATGGCCTGCAACTTTCCTGCAGTCTGCAAGACGGTCGTGTCCAGCGAATCCACTGTGACGTTTGTAGCGTCTGATACGCTCTGGCTACGCACCCTGAGACGAACGCAGCTCCACTGATGATTCTTGAACACGAGGCACAGCACAACATTGCTACCCGGAACCATGACGAGTGTCTGTACCGCGGGTACATCGAGTACTTGGGCTTTGGTCGATGCTTCGACGATGTCTGCTACCACTGCTGGGCAACGGTCCGCTCGTCTCGTGAGCACGGCACCCGCCGGCGTCTCCGGTATCCAGCACCATAAGCGATCAAACGCATCTGGCAGCACTCGGGCCAAGCGCAAGTCGGAGAGCGTGTACAGGAGAACCCGCCCCCGAGTCGTATTCACAGCGACAACAGCTAGGTCCACGTTTACCTGCAAGTCGCAGACTGCACCGAACGTGTTCGTATCAAACGGAGCAGAACGAACGGTGCTCGCTGGGCCACTCTTGCCCGGTAGGGTCTCGTCCCATTCGGGAAACGGGTTCTCCCGCAGTATCTCTGGTTTCTGGTACTGCTGGGCGGCAGCAAGCGTCTCTGCCAGTGGCAGGCGAACCAGACGGTCCTCAGTGGCCAAAAGGAGTACATTCAACGGTGCTGCAACTACACAATGGTTCTGCCAGAGGTAGTGTCGTTCCGAGAGCTCATCTGTTGGTGCTGTTGGCGCAGCTGCTTCCAGAGACTTTCCGAGATCGAGCACACCCCGGGGTTTTTGCACCGCCTCTGCTCGGATGGAAGGTTCAGCGAGGCGGCCGAGTTGTACAAACTTCAGCTTCTCCTCTTCGAAAACGATGTCCGACACATCCTCCACGGACATGAGCGGAAGACAGAGCACGTTTTCCGTAAGAGGCTGCGTCAGCAGACACAGTCGTAGGAGCCGTAGCCGACGCGCGAGGGAACCAGAACGTTTGAAGGCCTTGAGGTTGTGAGTCGCGGAAGCAACCACGGCGGCAGCGGTATTTTGGGGTAGGCACTTTCCGCTGCCGCTGCACGTACGCCAGACGAGAGGAATGCGCTCTCTCTCCCAAGCAGGATATGGGCCAGTGATACGAAAGAGGGTTTTTGGCGGTGTCTCTAGGCTCAATGCAGCGGGCTCTTGCGCACACCACTGGAACACGGGCAGTCGAGTGCACCTGCTAGACGTTCGCGCTGAGGCAAGAGCGCCGCTGGGTGCGACCTGTCCCCAACTGCACGTCATTGTTCCGTGGCGCTAGTCACTTGCACGGTTAAAGGTAGGCTGTGATTTGCCGACATCAGGCCTGTTGAGTGCCTGTGGAGCGGTCTCCGCTTACGAGCGTCAGCGGACCGACTGCCAGAGGGATTCACAGCTGATGTGTGTGGGCTCAGTTCGAGCCCACGCATAGGCTTCTAGCTGCTGCATAAAATAGGTATGGACGTTCGTTGCGGTTCCCTGGCGGAGCGGGTGCGCTCACTGTGTCCAAGTATACATAGTGCAAGAACTGATGAGCGCAAGGAGTACGCGCTGTTGACTTGTGCCGCTTCACCGGGTCTACTGCGGTCCAGGACAAGGCCGTAAGCGACCGTACTCCGAAACTTTCTCTCGGACAGGTTGGTTCCATGAAAAGGAGGTGTCACCCGAAGAGCGTTTTTTCACGCGTCGTTCACTCGTCGGATGCCGACAGTGCATAGCGAGCTTCGCGGTAGCGTTTCGCAGGCGAAGCGACGCGTTTCAGTTTGCCGGCAATAAACGGATCGGATGACGGGTGCATTGTTGACCTGGATACCGCCTTGGCGTTGAGAGATTGAATCCCGAGCTATTTCACATGCAAGGGTTTTCAGAGCTCCAATATACTTTGAGATGGTATCGGGGCATGTCGCTGCCTCGTCGGCACTGGAGGACAGCCGCCAGTTGCGCGAGGCCCGTGGACGCAGCGCACCCTTGCGCTTCCCGCCTTGCCCTAGACGGTTCTTGAAAAAGGACGGTTCCTGACACTCTGTTCTCCAGTGAATTATGCACGATCTAAGTTTCCCCTGTGTCGAACTATCGACTCGTTGTTTCATGTAGCATGAAACGAGTCTCATGTTTACGACTTGCTGGTTCACGAAGACTCCCACTGACCCCATATTTGTATATAGACTGCGTTCCTGTTCCTCTGCGAGACGTATCGCTTGCTAAACAAACACCTTGGAAGACGGACAACCAAGGCTCTGTTACTCGTTAGAGGAGAAGAACCCACGCAACATGTACACAGGCAAAAACAACGACGCCGTCGCTCATATAGAGCCGTCACCCGGCGTCTTGGACAAGTTCCTGAATTTGCATCCTCCCTCCTCAGGGAAATGGAAGCAGATATCGAACCTGTGCATACAAGAGCATGGACGTCCTCTCTCCGAAAGAGCTGTTCTCCCATCATTTGGCGCAGATTCGAATGCCCAGATCCTCTGTGCCTTGCTGAGCAGGATGCATGGACGCGCTCACTGTGAATCGAGATCACCATATCTCTTCAAATCCCTTAGGGAATTAAGGAGCATTCCAGGATGCGTACTTTACGCAGCGGTCGCCACGTTGGATCCTGGCGAGCACGCACGTCGCCCAGGGCCTGCCCCACTCGCCGCAGCATGTCACGCGGGGTAGGTCGACTCACTGGAATCTCGTTGAGCTGGCGCACGGTATCCATACCCTGGATCACGCAGCCAATGACAACATTTTCCGCATCGAGCTCCTGAACAAATGCATGCTCATCGGATACATCAACAGGTAGAATGCAAAACTCGAAACCGCGTCCCGGCTCATGCGGAATCGATACAGTCCCAGCACATCGATGCCGAAGTGCGTTACGATCCCGGGTCCCCGGGGAGAGCAGCATCCTCGGGCGAAGTGGGACACCATCAGCTGTTGCCAAGTCCTCCAGTTGCGATATACGACCCAGTTCAATCCTTTGGTTAGGTATGATGCGCGACGCCGTTGTATACGAATAGCCGAGTTGTCGGCCGTGATGCACCAGTCGCTGTTCCACGAGTTGCTTGAAACGCTCGACCGCTTCAGGCGCCTCGGTGCCGAAGAGCCCTATAACAAGAGGTACCCGCTCGCTTCCACTAGTTGTACCTATTTGCAGTACGAAACGAGCTTTATCGGTCACTTTCGCGAACGGAGTCCCCGCTCGGCAGCTGGTGTGCTGTGTCGGCGGATTGTCTGCAACTTGTGCTGCCTTGGCTGATGCAACAGAGCTTATCGCCAGCAACTCAAGCAGAACTCCAGCTTGCTTCATAAGTTGTCTGCGATCCCAGACTGGTTCCTCTGCCAGACGCAAGTTCTGCGCAAATGGACGTGTGCTTACCCGCCGTTGCCGTTCGTTATTTGGGGCGCGTGGACCCGTTGATGACACGAAGCTCGTGTCATAATCGCTCACTCGCCACAAGCTGCTGACACTATACGAGATGAACATGGTTGCACCGAATCAAGGACCTGAAAAGTGTCGGTAAACCTTGCAAGCTTTAGGCATGTAGCGTGCTCACGACAGGTAGCTCCCAAAGCCCTAAGCCGAACGCTACGACGGGCGTGGTTGTTGTTGTCGTCGTCGTCGTCGTCGAGGTCGTGCGCGCCCTTGCAGCAGCAGTCCAAGCTCATCATCGATGCAATTGCCGCATCTACTGGAGCGGCAGTGTGCACTGGGTGTGCATGCCAGAGCGGTTATGCTTCATGGGCCCGGGATAGAAGCAACCTAGTGCTTTCGAGTCGCATATGTATGGGTGTGATGGTCAGCTGCTGTGCGCACCGAAGCTGACACGCGGCTGACACGGCGGTGAGACAGAGCGGAAAACGTCGCCCAGGGGACTGGGTTGCGACACTGGTGCACGACGGCTGCTACCCGTGTAGAGGAGCTGCAGCGGCGCATAGCGCAACCTGAGACCTGTGCACGACGTTCGGGTCACGTGGCAAGAAGGTACTGCCTCGGGGAAGAGCGCAAAGAAGGGTTGTTTTGCTGGTGGCTTCCCAACGAGTCGCCGTTTTTCGAGAGGGTAGCGCCTCAACGCTGGATTACTGCACTTGGTCGTTGGCGCGTTCGACATCGTTTGCGCTCCTTGTTTTTTAATATCTTGGGCGCAACGTCTCTGGCAGCACAGTGTCGCTTGAAGTTGCGGAAAGCCACCGGCGCACTCGGAGGCGTGTTCGTCTTGGAAAGCGGGCAGCGCACTCCATACCGCTCAAGACACGAACGCTGCAATGCGCATGGAGTCTCTGGCTGAATCGCCTTTGGCAGTACTTTCTTTGCAGTGATGTTTTGTCAAACACTCTTTAAATGCATGTTTGCCTTCCAGCGCATTACCATGCCCAAACACGTGCACGTATGGCAATGACGGCAACCGCGGCAATGGAATCCCAGCCTGTTCGTATAAATAGGGGCTCGCGTTCACGACTGGGCTCCGCCGTGACCCTCCTGGAGGCGCTTCTGCATACGAGCGAGTTCCTCGGCCAGGCGGCGGTTCAGCGCCGCGAGCTCGGCATTATCTCGCTGTAAACGATGGAGTTCCACATGTCTTTCTATGGCCACGTTGGCCTGGATCTCATTCACATATCGACATAGTTCCATGTAGTCTTGCTCAAGCTTGCGTAGCCGCTCCTCGAACTGTTGGCGAAACTCAGCGCTTGAGCCGACTCCAGCGGCGGCGGCGGCAGCAGCTGCAGCCATACTTGCCGTGAGGCTGCGACTCCGATGCAAGAATGGGCTGCCCAGCGCACTAGGTCGCTTGCCGAGCGAGCTCACCTCAAACGAGCTGACCTCGGCCGTCTCAAGGCCAACAGCTCTGGTGCTGGCGCTTGCTGCGGAGCCACTGCTGTAACGCCTGGCGCCGGTTGAGGCAGCAGCGTTACCGACGCCACCAGAAACGCTCCTTTCCACATAAGCGGGCGCGACTGTACCGCGCTGTATGCCGGGAACTTCTCTCGCCTCAGGCGCGCCTCGGGTGCTTTCACCCAACGAGCTTTCCGCGAAAAAGCCTCCCCCTTGAGATAGAAGCTGTGGCGCCTGGCTCTCCAGTTCGGCAACCAACTGGTCCACGTCGATCTCACCGATGAACTCCGTAGACAACAAGGGATCTTCTGCATATCCCTCTGCGTGCCTCAATGACGCCAGATCGGCACGCGGGCTCGTTTCAGGTTGTGGCGTTCCTCGCTCCCAGGCGCTGGCGTCGCTTGGTCTTTGGCTCTGCTGCTCCATACAAAACGCCCATGTAGCGCCGCAACCTCTCCACAAGCACGATGTTATATGCAAGACAGTTCCTAGGAATAAATTGTCTTCTGAAAGTATTCCAAGTCTAGGAGTTATGTGGTTCGAGGAACGAGCGCACCCCACAGAAGCGGTTACTTGCAACGGCCTTCTCACGTTCGAGAAAAAACGATTGCACCTCAGCGCCCGGGCGTCGTCGCGTCGGTTTCGAATCGCTGCCGAATTGGCGCGCGCGCTTGACTGGAGGCGGGCCAAAGCCGCGATGCCCTGGGGTGCCTTCGGCGATGCTGCGCGTGCCGTGGCAACGAGGGTGGCATGAGGGGTAGTACAAAGTTATACTTTTATGGATAGGACGTGTCTTCATCGTGTAACGATCCATCGTATGCGTGTATGCAGTACTTGTGGTGCGCTGCGTGCCATGGGAACGTCAGCGTCATCTGAGGCAATACAATTATCTATTTTTATGGACAGAACGTGACTTTATCGTGTAACGATCCATCGTATGCGTGTTGTCGATCGTGCCGCCCAGGCAATTTATCGCGTCTAGCAGCCGGTGGTGCATGGGATCGACCTGACGCTTTCCGGCGTTAACAACGAGGCAATCTGTGTCGAGATGGTGCACGCCGGATAGAGCTTCAAGCATAAACTGGGTCCATTAGCGGCAAACTGTCCATTACAGCGAGAGCCTCGGTCAGGGGGCAGCGGCACCGACCACCGGGTCCAAGTCGCTGATCCAGATACATGTCAGCATTGTCGATGTCGGTGTCTTCATTAGGCCAGATCTACACGATACGCTCAGGGCGGCGTGTTTCTCGGCGGGTTTTCGAAGGAACGACCTCTCTTCTGGAAGAGACGCTTACCACGATGCTCGCAGCGTCAGAGCTCTGATTGTCTTCATTCACGGGAGGTGGCGCTTGCTCGACTCGCCGATGTCAAGTGCACCTGTACCGTTTGAATTGCAGGTGACTGAGCGCTGCTTCTGCATTCTCACGTGTGTGCGCTTGCCGACGTCCTGTGCACGCAACACAGCTGCAGTGCATGCGGAGGTACCGCCCCGTTCCAACCATGCATACGTGTATCTAGATCAGTGAATGGTGCGTCTTATGCTTGGACCATGTCCATGGAAACATCCAAGTTTACGACCAGGATCCATGCTTCAACATGATAGAGTGAACGATATTCGGTTTCAACATGAGAAGCCATGAGCAGCGGCACGGCGTTGACGCCAGCGCGTTGTATTGCCGAATGCTTGTTCAACGGACACAGACAGGCAGAAAGGCAGACAGACAAGCAGCGTGTTATCTTTGCTCAAGATCGTCAGGAAGACGAAGCGGCGGCCTCTTCAGGGTCTGCTGTGAAACTTGCATAAGAACTGTTCTGCCCCGAGTGCGTTGGCGCTGGCCATGTGGGTCCGCCACGTTGACTGGCTGTGGGGCAGGCCCGCAAAAACACGAGGTCTAGCGCGCCCCTACCTATCGGTGAGCAACTCAAGCTCCGATGCAGAGCAGGTATACCACGTGCGCATGAACAGGACTTTCAGCGGGAAATAGGGATGATAACGCGAACCGTTCGCACATGCAGCAGGGCAAGTGAAGCTTGTGGCTGCGCACGAACACCTCGGCTGCTTTAGCCCAGTTTGCCCGTATTGGTGTATCGGGTTTCACGGTGGCGTATGCGCCATGAACCCGACAAGGTGCCTGGCTGCAGGCCGGCTCGCTCGGATGCACTGCGCCGGGCCAAACCGCCATACTAAGGCAGCAGTGGGCGCCGCCACGGCTGCAGCGTCGCTGGCACGCAGCCGGTACGAATCAAGTGGTGCGTTAACGCAGACAGGAGCATTGAGCCCCTGTCGCAGCAACGGGTCTCTCCATCGCTCCAGTGTACCTGCTTTGCGAACTTGAGCATGCTGATATCACATGGGTGCGCGAGCTTCACTTGGAATCGTCGGTCGTTTCCCATGGCTTCAGTGCCTGCCGCATCTCTTCGAGTGCTCTGAGGACATGCGCTTGTCCGCAGTCTGCAACACGCCCCATGGCTGCACGGATCCTGGGCAGCATCTCTGCGATTCGTTGCGGTGGCAAAAAAGGCAAAGCCAGCGCAAACTGGGTCCATAACGTAGCCCAGAGTGTGGGCAAGCGATGAAACATGGGCAGCTGGATCAGGCGCTCAACAATAAGCTCCAGATACGGACTCGAAGCGCAACGCTCGCCATATCCTAGCTCTGAGAGATGCCGCCATACATAAAGCGCTCCATCAGTATACTCCCAGGGTTCTGGTTCACGCAGGTACGCGCAATCCATACAGCCCACTCGCTGATGGCGAGCGCGCATTTTCGGGGCCAAGGAGCCGCAGCTATACATGGTTTGATTGCTATGCAGACGCACATCATTGTCGCGAACTTGTTTCATCGATTGAAATGTGGTTTCCGTCACTTCCGTGGAGGCACTCTCGCCAGCGACAAGGTCTGGAGGCTGCTCCGTTGCTCGAGCGAGCGCCGAACCCAGGTACTCGAAGACGCGTTCCAGGTAGGCGCCCTGCAGTCGAGCGCTCACTTTCGCCAGCGCCTCCGCAGCGTGCTGGCGTACCGAAGGGATGTTATCCGCGCAATGTCTGAACCATAGGGTAAAGAGTTCATCAACACGTTCTGGAGGCTGCTCGTGGAGATCAAACACCATGGCGAGCGCTGCACAAGCACTGCTCGCACAATCCCGAACGGGCCAGCTCTCGTCGTGAAAGCAGTCGATAAGCGCCGTAAGCAGCGCATCGACGTACGGCTTCACCAGACAAGGATCCAGGCGATCCGCGATCTCCGCCATCAAATGGCAAGCGGCCTCTCGCACGGCATGGTTCTCAGCCTGCGACTCTTTCAATACATACGGAATGACATCCGCCAAGTTGGTGGCCACCAGCTCTCGTCCATGCGCACCAAACAACGCAAGCCAGGTCTTACGGGCATACTCTCGAACGCCTTCAGCCAAGTAGTGTCGATTCAGACACAAGCGAGGTAACAGGAGGCGATCAACGCTGAAACGAAGCTGTAGTGGAAGCTGTTCGAACACCAGGTAGAGACGGTGCGCAGCGAGCATGCCCGCGAAGCGAACCTGGCTCCAGTTGTCGTCGAGGCCCCGGGCGATCAGCGGCGCACATGCCAGCGCAGTCGCTCGGACGAGCTGTCGATTATCCTGAACTTGGCCTTCGCAACGATCCAGCAAATCCTGACAACGTCTTATCAACTCGCATACAAGATGCAGAAGCGATTCACGAACAAAACGGTTGCGATGTTGTAAACAGCGGGATAGAACGTTGCTTTCCAAGAAGGCATGATGCGCAAGTACGAGACTGGGAACCAGATCGAGCGGTGCGAGGGCACTCAAACCCGCTGCAATCGCATCTAGTGTGCTTTCTAGTGCGAAAGTCTCCTGCGCTGTGGTTACTGGTTTGTCGGAAACTGCAAAAGTCTCGGAAATCGTGGCCTTCGCTTTGTCCTGTGTTAGTGTGATAGACTCAGAGGAGCGCGAGCGCACCAGTTGTTCTTCCAGTAGACATAAAAGTGTAGGGACAAGGTAAGTCCAGGCCGCAAGACTCCGGTGCGAGACAACTTGGCGCAAGGCTTCGACGGCAGCTACCCGAAGCGCTGCCTCCGACCGCCCCAGAAACATGGGTAAGGTTGCGGTTAAGAGCTCAAGGAGTGCGTCGAGTGTTTCGTGGTCAACGGATTGAACCAGTGCCATCCTTTCCGGGGTTTCCTGGAAACAATGTCTCTCAGCAACCCCCGGTGCAACGTTTCTTCTACTGACCCGGGCTGTGGTCGTGAGCTGCTCCAGCGCCTCTCCACGTTCGGCTGACAAGAGTGCAGCAGCGACCGTTAAAGCCCCCGTTGTGTACTTCCAGTGGGGTGGCCGCTCTGCTCGTAAAGCTGCGTCGATTCTTTTGACAATCAGCAAAACTTCCAGTGGTTGTAACGGGAGCAGCGACTGCAAAGTCCGAACTGCGTGCGCTCGCTCGCGTTCTCGCTCGTCTTCGACGCCGCTGAGCACAAGTTCAAGGCGCTTTACACGGCTCTCTTCGGTTGACATGGACGTTCAGTGACTCAATGGCACGCATATGTCGGCCGATTCGAACTTTGATGAATAGGGATGAGAGCGAGTAACAGCGGGTATTGAGTTCAGTGCACCTCGGGTCTCAGAACGACTCGACTGCGCTGGATCTCTGGACGCCCCCGAATCATCGCTCAACACGGCTCGCTTCGTGCGGCTGAAGCCAGTTGTCAGCAACGAGTTCCTGTCTGGTGCAGAAGCAGTGCGTATATGGAATCGACTGCGGACGAGCTCTGTTCATCGTCCTGACGTACCTGCCGTACCCCCGCTTCCGGGGAACCTGGTTCGGGGACGCAACGAGTGCGAGCCATAAGAAAAAGCTGGGGCGGCGGCACACACACACACACGCCCTTTGAGAACTACTCCGACGCCAACATGACGCCAGCCGCTGAGGCCCGTCTGATCCCACACTTGATTGTCTTGTCGCCGAACTTGCGACGTTCTGGAGATGAGCGTTTGATAGATGGAGGTACGCTTCATCAGCGGGACGGGAGCCCAGAACAACCCTTTCTTTTCAAGGGGCCTGGTTGCTTCCTATGGCAACGCTGTACGTAAGCAAGCTGAACAGCGTCTGGAATGGATATTGTTCGCAGTTCCGTTAAAGCTGGCTCCAGTGCCTGGACTGTACTTATCCAACGCGCTTTGCAGCCACCGCTAAGAGGATATCGTGAAAGAACGAGCTGCGAAACCGAGCGCTGGTTTGCTGGGCCTGTAGCCGGCGATCGACTCGTCCATTACCCGCTTCCGTCGCTCGCTCATGCTCATGGCATGCCAGCTGCTAGCGTCCTCCTGGAATGCCGATTGGACTCGGGCCCAGAACCACGTGCGGTCTAGAAGACGACAACCTGCACAACCACAAGTCCAGGTCCGTTCGCTCCGATTAGTATCCCGAAGCAACTGAACTGGACATCATTTCATTGCCTTTGCGCTATATGCAGGATGCATATTGCTGGGACGCATGCGCTTCGCTCCTGGGATCACACGAGAGGTAAAGAGGCGTTGTGGAGAATTCACCCTGCATCGTCCTAATTGTACATTCATGTCTAGGTACTCAGACACGCACGCATCTGAGCGCTACGTGTCCGGGGGGCGCTCAGGGCAGGCGAGCCCGATATGCGTGTCGCGGACACGTGTCCGAGCCTATCATAAAAAGACGAATAGGATAAAGATGCCCGCCCCATAAGAGGTAGTACACCCGTGCTCGATCTGAGGCCCAGCCGCCGAACCGGGATGGCGCTCTGTTCTTGGCACAGAGCATCGATTGAAAACGGGTTTGAGTCTTGCGAGCAAGCAGCGACGCATCGCATGGAACGTTTCTCCAGATCCTTGGGGCGGGTCCGCACATTTGTGGCCCAAACGTTTCGCGTGAACTTCAACAAGCAGCGAGCGGGGTCGTTTGGAGCATATACCCATGGTGCCTCGGCTGTATGGAAACCTGAGCAAGTCGCCAGCGACCTGTTAGCGAGAATACGAGAGTCGCGCAGCTCGTCGCTTTGCTGGTGACTTGCTGCGGATGCATGAAATCGAGCGAGCCGCACATGCTGCTGTTCTGAAAGTGCAGCGTGCTTCGCGCGTTGCCAGTGCATCGACGTTCAGCACGTGTTCCGTATCCGTGTGCGCAGACTCGGCCGTCGAGCTTGTTCTTCATTAAATACAAGAGAACGTTTTGGGGTCGCAGACGCCAAAAAAACGCCGAGCATTTAAAAACACATACTTGCTGCAGACTAGATCGATAATCATAGGCCACCAAGTGCTCCGCGCAACTACTATTCTGCTAGACGCTTTCGGGGCCTCCAGATCGCCACAGGATCGAGTCTGTGAACCGTCAGGCTCGGTACCGGGAATACCGTCGAAAATACGATTAGGAGAAGGAGCGAAACCCGACACCTTCAAATTTGTCTGTGTAGCGGAAATCAATTCGGATTCGAGCAGTCACGTACCGAAGAGCATCGATGCTTCGGTAAATGGTCAAGCGCATCTTCAGCGGAAGCTTGAATACTGAGCAAACGCCACTACAGGTGCGGGAGCCTCCATACAATCTCAACGCATCTACAGGTTTTCATCGCTTCCATAGACTGCGAACGCTTTTCCAGAATCCGAAGCTCGTTCCGGGAGCACCTCGCTTCCGTAGGTTCAGGGTTCGCATACGCCCGCTCTGAGAGCAACTCGCTTCCGTAGGTTCAGGGTTCGCACACGCCCGCTCTGAGAGCAACTCGCCTCCGTAGGTTCAGGGTTCGCACACGCCCGCTCTGAGAGCAACTCGCTTCCGTAGGTTCAGGGTTCGCATACGCCCGCTCTGAGAGCAACTCGCCTCCGTAGGTTCAGGGTTCGCACACGCCCGCTCTGAGAGCAACTCGCCTCCGTAGGTTCAGGGTTCGCACACGCCCGCTCTGAGAGCACCTCGCTTCCGTAGATTCAGGGTTCGCATACGCCCGCTCCAGGAATGCCACGTGCGGCGCACGCGTCGTCAACGTTGGCGGATCCAGTCACGCTGGACACAGCGCCCAGCGTCAAGCCAAAACGCTTTCGCGATTCTCGCTGCTCGTGCTGGACGCCGGACAGTCACAGCTTAGGCCCCTGGACTCGTACGGGTAGTGCAGTGGGCATCAGCGACTTCGCTTCCAAGTCCGCGTTGTTCTGCGCGTCATGCTAAAAAACATGGAGAGTGAAAACGACGACAGTGGGGCAGCTCCCGACAAATGGGCTCGTATTACGTCCGAGTCGTCGCTTTCCGCGCTCGCCCGCTGGTGGTATCGTTCGGCATCACAGAAAAACACAAATCATGCAGAGCGTCACGTGAACGAGTTACCTGGTGAGCAAGTAGGCACTTCAACTGCAACGGGATGGAGCTCGGCGCTGGTGGCTCCTGAACCAGCAGCGCGAGCAGCGGAACGAGCGCGCTCCTCAAACGCTCAAGGTGCCACAGGGGAACCTGCGGTGCAGCAGCGCTCGCCAGCTGATAGCCCTCCTCGGAAACTGGTTCACGCTGGTGTACCTGCAACGCAGACCGCTGCCTCCTCTAGCCCGAACCTCAAGCGACGGAGTGTTGGACAGATCACCATCGACGCGTCCGCTGTGCTGCTGTCCCCGGAGATGCTGCACAAACTCGTAAAGCCGGACATGGCCGGCTATCTCTATTATCGCTGGCGCATGCGTTGGCAGCGATGTTGGTTGTCCCTGGACGGTTCGCTGCTGCGATTCTTCGAACACGACCCACGAACGGGACGGCGTGGCCGGCTCATTCACACCATCTCTCTCTTCTACTGGGACTATATTCGAACGCCAAGTTATAGCGATCCACGACGTCCCTATATTTTGGAAGTGAAAGATGCCAAGGGCGTTGTGCACTATTTCGCGGCAGACTCCGAGGAGGATCTGATCTGCTGGAAGGAGGCATTCTTCCGCGCACGCTCGGTTGCACCACCCGCACATGCGATTCCCTCCATGGCCGAAGCGGCCTCGGTTGTCGCCAAAACAAATATCCAGAAGGGCCAACAAACGAACGATGCGGTGACCCATCGCCGTAGTATTCGCGGCATGTTGGCGGAAGTGACCCCACCGCAACATTTGATCTGTATCGTTCACGGCATTGGATCTGATGAACAGCGCCTGCGCGAGAACCTGAAAAACTTTCATGATGCGCTCGATGAGGTTATGCAGAACACGCTTCCCGATGCGCTAACGCACTTTGGGATTAAGACAATATACTGCCATTGGCGTGCAGCGCTGCGAAAGCTCGATGTATACCAACGGATGCTGCAGCTCAATCCACTGGGCGACCAAACACCGTCGCGCTGGCGCACACTCGTCAACAACAAGTTGATGGATATACTGTTTTACTTGACGCCTCGAATCAAACGCTTTATTCAGTGCGAAGTGGTCGCGCAACTCAACGAAGAGTACGAGCGGTTCCGCCAGAAGTATCCGGAATTTCGCGGCGATATTTCTATTTTAGGTCACTCGCTTGGAAGCGTCATTTCGTACGAGCTGCTGGTTCAGCAAGTGCTCAGTGACCCTATTATGTTGGAACGTGAAGGCCTGCGCCTACGTTTTCCCGTGCACAACCTGTTTCTAACCGGATCGCCGCTCGGGCACGTGCTCAATGTCGATGATCATCTTCGATCCACTATAGGATACTGGCCGTTCCGACTGGTGAACATTATCAATCCCAGCGACCCGGCCGCCTGTCGAATTGAACCGATTCTGGACCCGTTCTTTGCCGATATTCCACCGGTGGAGATCCCTGCGATGGCTGGTGGTGCGAGCTCGTGGTTGTCGTTCCAGTCCACTGGTCGCTCTGGCAGGGCGCGCACCGCTAACGCCAAGGATGGTAGTGCAGACGGTAGCGGCAGCGGCGACTTTGTCAGCGACCACGATTCAGGGACCTTGTCCTGCGCACCGGTTGCGGCGTCAGCAGCAGGCGAGCAACTGGGCAGCGCAGCGTTCAAACCAAGAAATGGCACTTCGCCGGTGCAACGCGAGCTCCCCGAAGAGTCGTCGACGGGAGACCCCGCGACTACGCAGCCCCTGCACTGGACACGATCGCCGCAGCCTCATGGATGGTTCCCCCAGCTCGAAACTGTTCGCAAGTTGGTCTGCCAGTTTCGGATCGATTATGTGATGCGACCAAATTTTATGGAAGATCTGTGGGGCTTGTCGGCGCATTTGAATTACTGGCGGTCGCGAGATGTGGCCTATTTTATTATCCAGTATATTCTGCGACAGCAACTGGAGCGACAGCACCAACAATCCGTCGCAACGAGTCCGCGCATTGGGAAAGCGCATAAGCACCAGTCACAAAGCAGGGCACAAGGAGCAACGCCTTGCCCGACGGTCTGCCCGGGGCCGGCAAGCCCGTCACCCGCATCGGGTCTGGTGCAGCCCGAGTCAGAAGCCAGCAACGGGCATACGACAAGAGCCGCTCGAGCAGAGTCCAATGCAAACATCGCTGCATCGATTCGTGATGATCGCGCTGCGTCCATATCGGGTACAGCGGAAGCGTTGGATCCAGCGCTGCCATACGCGTCGTACGCACCCGGCACAGCACTACTGGATGCGTCGGAAAAGCGCCTTCCCGCCGACAACAAGGTCGAGCGCTCGGTAGTCGCAACGCCTCCACATGGTAACGACGACGGGCAGGCACGCGACGGCATGCCAACGATGCTACGTGGCGTCTCGACGGCCGTTCCGCAGCAAGTAGGCGGCGACCTCACAAAGGACGACGCCGAGCGGGCACAGGCAGCACCCGAGCGCCCTGCAGTGGTGCACCAGTCTGTGCCGCCTTCCAATCGTCTGTCTGCTGCGTATCCGACGGTGCGTTCGGCGTTTATGACACGGCTCGACGGCCTGCGCGCAGAGACCCCTTTCGGAACAGCGGCTGCAGTGGACTCGGATCCAGTTGGTGCGATGAGTGACACGATGCGCACATCGGAATCGTTTTACTCAAGCGAAGACGATGACCAGCGCCCTGCATCCGTGTGAAAAGAGCCGCACCGGTCCCTCCGATTCACCTGCAGCGTTGTTGAGGCCAGTGCGAGGTCATCGGGACTACCAGTACGGTTACCAGCGGTTCCTGCACGGACGCATCCAGGCAGTATGCACAGAGAAGGCGCAGTGGGTATACTACGGATCAAACTTCCCATGTCATGCCTGTGGCTAGCAAGTCGTCCAAACCTGTGGGATAGCCGGGCACTGCACGCGCTTGCCAGTGCATCAGGGCTGCCGTGCGGCGGTGGTGCCGTCGATGCCGCCGCAGCGGCGCTTGACTCGGGGACACGTGTGCTACACGTGTCCTGCCTGTGCTCGCTTGATAGATGCACGCATGCGTGGATGATTGCATCGTAGTATTCATTGTCGCCTGTAAAGCCATTGCCATACCTGGAAAGTCTCGCGCATCCATGCTCTGATCTGTGCAACAACAAAGCGATTCGAACAGATGCCTCTTGCCGAGCGATGCCACCTCCATAGTTCTCGGCAAAGGCAAGTGCTGCAGCTGCGTTGCGCGCGCGTCGCTTCCCTGGGTCCCTATCGTTCGTTCGCTCGTTGGGTCTGCGAGGTCAGGTTCCCTATTTCTCCAGAGTGAGCAGGCGTTCGCCCAGAACGAGATTCGCACTCGTGAGTCTACTGAGGTACAGGGTCATGAGCTGGTCTTTCAGATTCGTATCCAGCGCGTGCATGAGCGCCTCGTCGCCGCAGGCATTCAGCTCAGCCTCTACCAAGTTCAACAGCTCCAACACAGCGGGATCGCCAGCTTTTTCACCAGATACCACATCTCGTAGGTACTCGAGGACAGTGTCCAAGGCGTCAACCAGTTTGCGCAGGCTACGCGTCAGGTTGACGAGCTCGTGCGTCGCCCCGCCGAGCGCCGTCGCCCGTGTTATCCGCCCGAAGCGCGAATGCACATTGCTCTGTGCTGCGAGCGCCTGAACGACACCATTCAGCATCAACTGCTCTGCGTCTGATGCGGTTACTTCCAGAGGCACGGGTTCCAAGTCCGTGCTCATGTTCTGACGGCCAAGAACGGAAGCAAATCCTGAGTATGCTTGGATCAGCGGTGGATGGACCACGCGTTTGGAAGCATTGCTCTCGCGTATATCCGGACGCACCAGCAAGCAGACGACCTGGTCAACGGGAAGGTTACACTGACGTGCAAAGAACTCGTGAATGATGATCGACGTGGGCTTGTCGATCCCGCCGGTCGTGTACCAGCCGATGATGTCGACGGTCGGGCCCGTGCTCCCATCCTGTAAACTCAGTGCACGCATTTGTCCAAAGTAATCGATATCTAAAGCGATTTCCGTGTCCGTCTCGCTATGTGGGACGTAAAAACTCCCCCAGACCTCGATTTGCCGACGCACCGCTGCGTCGGTGCCTGCACTTGTGGAGTGCTCATCGTCGAGCACGTTCACTTCGCCGAGCAGTGCGCCGATCACCCGTTCCTGGTCTGGTTTCTTCAGAAAGAATTGTTCAAGAATCTCAAGAATAACCGTGGGCGAAGCGTGCACCTGCAGCGTCTGGCCTGTAACGCCAGCGACTGGCACCAGGTCCATGGGTAACTGTGTCGTGGGCGGTGTGGTGTTGGTTAAGTTCTAGTGTTCTCCACACACTGTTTGAGGCTGCAAACCTTTTCCCAATCAGAAGCGAGCAAGAGTTTAGGGAGGAGTCACAGAGCCCACGTTGTTCAGCACCAACTCGATCTACAAGTGTTTTCGGTTGACAACGGAACGACACCTGGGCTTGCGATGCAGCCGAGGCTTCGCAGCGAGCCTTCAGCGGGCGCCAGGATGACGGCTGGGGCCTAGCGCCGTCGCTGCTGCTGATGAGAATTTTTTATACAAAACGTTTACGTGGACCATGGATCCCAGATTGCAGAATGGATGGATGGATGTTGGGTTTCGGGAAAGCATCCATCATGATGCACTTACCCTCAAGCTACATGACCCATAAATCATTTC
>Ga0080006_1198355_pt1 | contig 23118 bp, 11 predicted proteins | sample RS3BMetagenome_FD_69209 | JGI IMG/M metagenome (GOLD analysis project Ga0080006, IMG submission 69209) | Ferric oxide microbial mat and aquatic microbial communities from Rainbow Spring, Yellowstone National Park, USA - RS3B (SPADES... ...
GCAGAGGCATTCTGCACGGAGACCTGTATGCCTCAACCAACATCCGGAAATGTCTCGTGCATCGGGAGCGTCCAACAGCCTTGTGTCGAGCGGGCTCGCGAGGTACTCGTGTAGTACTCTTTATGGACATGGTGCTGAAAACAGAAAGTCTGGCAATGTGAAAATCAGTCGCGAGGTGTAAAGTCATGCGATTCTCGCGCGGAACGAGGCACTGGTACGATCCGTCCAGCAATCCATGAATATAGCAGCGCCATATATATATCGTTTACGATTTTTCCTGCGCAATCGGTAGAAACATATGTTGTTCCATCGTTCATCAGTACTTCGCGTACGTCCGTGAAGCAAAAGTGCGCTGATGTGCGCAGGAAGGTATCACCAAGTCGTGACTCGATTCCGAGCATGCCACGGGTACGTCGGATCAGCGCTTGTCCCCGGCATGCACTTTATCACTCCGACGCTTCGCAGATTTTTCTTTGGAATATACAGGTTTTTATAGCATTTCACTGAGATACACGCCCTATGCGTTTGCATTGGGGTTCGAAATCTATCGCCACTGCCCTGGCGACGACTGCCCCGCTCACCATTGAACCGCCTGAACAGGAAGCGCCCGGCCAGTGAGCGTTTCGCAACAACCTTGTCACGTCTCCGTTGGAGCACGAAGCAGGGACGCAGAAGCGCCGTCCGGGGTCGAGCGCGACTTTTTCGTCACGACTTGGAGCGCTGCAGGAGCAGCGGCAGCGGAGGGATCAGTCTCAGCTGGACGTTTTCGCTGCACGCGCAAAGATTCTGGTAACTGTGCACGCTTCAGCGGAGTCACGTGCACGAGCATGTCCGGTGTGCGCTCTGGCCAGTGCAGCACCGGAACACTGCGTGTATCCCGCGGGTCCGGAGTCGATAGCCAGGACTCCACCGGAGAGTTCAGGTCAATACGAGCACGTTTCGTGCCCTCTTCCCGAGCGATTTTATCGGTTTCCAAGCGAAGACCGAAATAGAAGAAAACGGAAGTGCCTCTCTCGTCGGCCTCAGGCCAGGGATGAACCGAGACCGGAGGCAGCACTTCGAGTCTCTGCACCAAGAGTCGCAGTCGCGACTCCACGTGCCCGCGCCACTTTTTCAAGTCATCCATATTACCAGCGGTTATCTCTATCTGTAAGTAATGCTTATAACGGGCGAAAAAATCGGACGGCTCCAGCAGACGTTCCCAGTCACGCGGGGAGACGCCCGTACCGTCAGACCCGGCAGCCGCAAGTACATCCGCGCATATCTGCTGACCCCGGGCGAACTCTTCCATCATAATACGCAGTGTACTATGCGTCACGTTGTACGTGCTGTTCATGGACGGATAAGCAGGCGTGATGATCGGCATCAGGTGCCGCCGGTCGCGCGGGTCAGTCGGATCCCAGACTTTAAGCTGGCGCAGTCCAGCATGTTGATGACGAATGATTGGACATAGTTTCACGGGCTTGGGCCATTGCCACTGACTATAGAGGCGAAAAAAAGCACTCAATACCACAGCAGCGGTCGCGTTTGGGTACAGCTGGCACACACGTGCCACCAGCATCGCCCAGGCGACACCACCAAGGTACCCGAGCACGTTGCTGTAGATCCCTCGACGTTTTGCCCAAAACTTGATACAGCGAAGCGTCGTGCGAAACGTGTCTACATCGGGCACCAGTTCCAAAATAGAGTCCGTCACCCGGACGCCGTTCAGTGAACGCTGCGTCGCATCATCGACATTCCGCAGCACGGCATCATCCAAGATGTTAAAGTTCTTGGGTATCTTCATCAAAGCGATAGGCGCACACAGCAGATCCATATCCACACCCATAAACCGAATCTTTATCACTGGTACGTATGCGGATTCCACGGTAACGAGCTCCTCGGTGCGGTCGTCCTGGCGCAGCATGTCGGCAAGCACGACTTGCGTCGGCGCACGACTACCCTGCTCGTCCGGTAAACCGAAAAAGTAGCGGTTGCGCTCAACAAAACGCGGAACGACACAAAGCGTGTCGACATCGGCCCCAGGGCCGTTCACACCCAAACGATACGAGCCGAATGTGAAGATGCGCGCCCCGTGCTCCTCGACGACGTCCTCACTGAGGCGCTGCGCCAGCGCAACCCGCCGAACCCACTCGACGACAACCGCGTTGAGTGCCCCCAGAACATTTAAGCGCTGACGCTGCTCCTCCCGCGAAGGGTACAGGTTGTTCGCGTGCAAGCACTCTTCAAGCGTCCGGGTAAGTCGTAGTTCAGCGGCGGTAGGCGTCGCCGTCGACACCGGCTCCGTGACGCCTTTGAAGCGAGCCACCGAGGTGCCGAGCATAGCACCCCCGAGCCGGTACCACTTGAAAAGGTACTAGGATTTGAGTGTTTGTACAGATTGAAGCACACAAACACCAAGTCTATTCGGTTGACACAAGCACCTTGCGCAGCGACACCGCAGCCCCGGCTGTTGCCACACACACCAAAGCCACTCCCTGGGAGGCAGCGGCAGCGCCACGGCATCGCCGTCGATGGATCGACTACTTCGCATAGCAGCCGCAGCCGCAGCCGCAGCAGCAATAGGCGCAGCTACAGGGTAGAACCTGGTTAGGGCAGGTGGTGAGCCAGCAGCTCGCTATCGCTATCAACGAGTCGTCTACGCTTCGCTGGATGGACCCCGGCTCATGGTGCTGGTGAGGGAGGATCCTGCGACGCGCGAGTCGAACGCACCGTGTTCAGGTGTTTTGGACTCGAACGGACCTCAAGTGCTTGGTGCAAGCAGCACTGAGCTGTTTGCGGCAACGCTGTCGGTGCACTCGCCGGGCGGCACGAGCAGCAGCGGTGCGGTAGTCGCTGTGTCACCTTCGAGTACGGGTGCTGAAGCTGGACACGACACTTTGGGTGCACCCAGCGACTCGCAGGCGAATGTTACCGCAGAAGCGTTGAGCTTCGTGAGGCGCAGCAGGCGACGCGGAGGGCGCGCCCGGAAGAAACCGCTCTGGAGAAAACAAGATAGCGCGGCTGTTGCAGCAGACGCCTCGGGAACGACGGCTACCGAGTCGCTCACCGGCCTGGCTGCACCTCCGAAAACGTCAGACTCGGCGGAGACGGTATGGCGACCGCCGCCGCTTTCGAAACGAGAACGCTCGGAAAACGTCTTTTTCAGTGCCTTGAACGAGATCCGTAACGCAGAGAACGACGCATTCCTGTTTCTGGATGTATCCCATTGCGGTGTATCGAACCGCAAAGCGAAGACGTTGGGCATGGCTATCAGGGAGGCCGCTCGCAAGCGACGACTCGGTGGTATCGCTCTGGACATGGGACGAAACCCGCTAAACGCCAGCGCACTGGAAGCGTTCGTGGAGGCGCTTCTCGGAGCGGACGGTTCCCCGCTGCCTACCCAGGAACTGGATGGGCTCTTCACGGTTCTCGATTTTTCAGAATGCGACTTGTACGACAATCTGGAGAAGGGCGATGGCGACGAGTCTCGCCATTTGGTAGCGAGGCCTCTCCTGCGTCTGCTGCGCTCACCGGCCTGCAGCGTCCTGGCACACTGCGTTCTCGATGGCTCTCGCGGGCTCAGTGAGGAGAGCGCAGTGTTTCTCCTCACTGCGTTGGCCGAAAAGCCGATGGCGACTGACGCACGCGCTGGAGCAGACACGCTGACCCGAGTACCCGGCGACACGAGTGCCCTGGGCACCAGCACCGCTGCTGGGGCAGCGCCACGCAGACACGGCAGCACGGCTGCTGCGCCATCAACTCCGCGTCATATTCTCCAGATTCACAACATCTATCCGGAGAGCACGATTCGTGCGCTCTGGGAAACAGCACGACGTTTGGAAAATCGAGTAGGCACCGATGATGCTGCGAGGCATGAAGAGCGCTCCTCTGCGGCAGCCGGTCGAACGTGTCTGAAAATGTCCCTGGAGGAGAGTCGACTCGTGCTGACACTCGGTGACGGCACCTGGGCGATTTATACGGATGTTCCGCATCTGGACGCGGCCGTTGAGGAGGCAGGTGACAACGCGATACTCGGAGACGCTGAACAGAGGTGCCGACTGACCGCGGACCCCGGTCGGCGACACCAGTCGTCGCCTCGTGCTGCAACTGGCGACAGCAGCGCAGCCTCGAGTCCGCAACGCCCAGCTTTGAGCAACCGAACGCAAAGCACCCCAGCAGCCGATACCGAAAAGCAACCGACATCTACGCTCGATGGACTGGTGCTCGACGCTGCTGCATCGGGCGACGGGAACGAGACCACCACCGAGGCAGCGATGCTTGCCTGCACCCCAAGAGGCAACGAAGATACCCCTGATGACGCTGATGGATACGACTTTTACCAGCTCTTTGAGGCGTTGGAGCAAATCCAGGACACAGATCGCGACGGCGCTGCGCGTTCCGAAGTGAACGACTACCTGGAGAGTCTCCTGCATGGATTGGATCGCCTGCTGGGACTGGATGCCAATCATTTCTCGGGACTAGCGCTGGAGACTCCGTTCTCGCCCGTGGCGTCTGGTGCAGCGGTTGCCGATAGGTCAATGTCGTGGTCGCCGTCGCGTCCACCTGACGATGGCAACGACGACGACGTCGGCAAGTCGATGCGTACCACTGATGCGAGAGGCCCAAACCTGGTATCCGGGTCGTCAATGGAGAACCTGCCCACATCTCTTGAACCGTCGTCCCTGTGCGCTCTTCCAGAGCAGTCCTATGATCCGGAGGTTTCCAGTCAGGGTCTTCCGCTCCTTCTGCGCGTTCTGGTTGCGAACCTGACCGTGCTAGAGCGGGGCATCTGGGCGCTTCCGGAGCCGGCACCACGAGAGAATCAAGCAGGGCTCTGGATTGAGCGACCCGTATCCCTGGCGCGCTACAGGTACCTCTGTGTCTTGCAGCGGCTTGTTCAAGCACGTCGAGCTGCTATCGATAGCGCCCTCGCGTCCACTAGCGCGCTTTCGCTCGTCATGATGATGTTTCTGGATCATCCTTGGTCCAACTGTGTCCACGCGGTGCTGCTATCGATCGTCGAACAAGTTTCAGATGCGGCTCGGTGGTCGCCAAACGAGCACACGAACGCTGCAGATACGACGCCGGGGCGCCAACTCTGCAGTCAACTTTGGTTTGGCGAGGCGACAGCAGGGCAATCAGAAGCATCGCAGCAAGTGTCGAGTTCTGGGTCGCATGCGGCGTCCGTGTCCACGGAGTTGGCCCGGTGTTCTGTCCTCGAAGCGATCTATCGCGGGGTCTGTGCTGATTTTGAGTGGTATCAGCGTCAGCTGCTTCAGCAGCGAAAACCATCAGAGGCAGTTTCGGAGCCGGGGCAGCTCTGGGAGCGGCGCAAACAGGGAACTCACTTGGCAAGTCTGCCGTATCTGGCCCGTTGTTTGGAATGTGCTGAAACGCTGGCGCAGCAAGATCCCGGGTTCGCAAAACGACTCGAGGCTGACGCGAACTACCAACAGCTCTTAGCGTTCCAGGACGGCAGGGCAGTCAGCTACCTTCGCCGTGTCGCCGCAGGACGGCAACAGGAGCTGTGTGGACCCAGACCAGAGCGGAATCGCTCTGTCGACGGTAGTGAGCGATTTGGATCATCTGTTTTCATCGATTGGTCGTCGCTTCTGAACGTGCTCAGGCGAGGTCATTACGTATCGTAGGCGTCGTCGTCGTCGTCGTCGTCGTCGTCCCTGCTGCAGCTGCGACGTGTAAGCGTCAGGGCGTAACGTGGGGCACTACGCAGCCAGTGACAGGCGGAAGCATCGTGACGCGAATCCTGGGAAGCGAGGACGAGCACAGTGTGTACAAGTCCGTGAGCAGCACGTCCATGCATGTTCGCTCATGCTGGTATCCGCATGTTTCCACGAAAAATCGTTCCACAGAGTCCGGATGCTTTTGGAAAATGGGCGCAGCAGAAAAGCCGTTGTTGTTGTTGTTGTTGTTCTGGGGCGCTCAGGCTGGTGTACACCCATATTCGCATAAAATGGAACGGGTCAAGTCGACTAACTTGGGCGCACGGACTATGTTTCGGGTCTCCTGCGACTGGAATTAGAACAGGGTTTTCCGCGGTTTTTCGTCGATTTGCTTCTTTCCGTTCTTTTATCTCCGGCGTAATACAGGAAAGTCTTTCCCGTTCCTCCAGCTACATTGCCAGCAGTGGAAGGACGTTGATGGCAACGTGAAAGCCCCATGCTCGCAGTTATCGGTTGTTGCTCACGATAAGATACATATACAGGCAAAAGTCGCAGTCTGCATGTCGCTTGTTCATTTCGTCATCTATGTCTAGAGTCTCTGAGCGCGCTTCGCAGCGGTAACGCTTGATGCCGCTCAGATGCTCCTATACACACCCGCAACACCTTGTTCTCCGAGCACCGACTTGAGGCGCGTGACCCCGTGCTTCGCGGCTCGACACACGCGTCCTTGGAAGTTGCTGACGGCACCGATGGATGCCCTGTTCTGTTTCCGCGCCCGCTGCTGTACCCGAAGATCACGGGCTTCTTCTGAGCGATGCTCGCCGCGACTTTGCTGTCTGCTGCATATGCAAGTGCACGCGATTCGTTTCGATTGCGGGTTTGGGGAAAGCGATTTAGCTCATCGATGAAACAGGCAGCCGATGGAAAACCCAGGTTGCGGAACTAGTCGAGACATTTCGTCCCATCTGCACGCTCGTCGTTCCAGGCGGTGACGCACGCTCCAAAGGTATCGATCGCTGTAGTGACTCTGGTTTGCGTCCAAGACCCGTACCCAGGCAAACAGAGGATACGGAAGCCTCGGGGAGCAGCTTCTGAGACGTCTCACGCTGCTGCTGTAGAATGCCGCTTCATCGTTGACCACAAAGAGAAGAGGATTTCTCTTTCGAATGATATCGATGAATTGACGTGAGAAGTCCAATGAACATTCGGTATATGCTCGTGACCCAGTCGTCAAAGCACGACATCGAGTTTTCTTTCCTCATCGATTCATCAGAACGAATTGCCGTGCCCACGAATTGCCCTGAATCAGAACGATCGAGTTGAAGCGTGTGTCGTTTGCGTATAGAGCACTGAGGGAATCGAAAAGCGTGGATTTTTTCACGTCCGACTCTGATGACGTCATCGACGATTTTACAAAGTCGTGTTCGAGGTCGTCGTGAATCCGCTCCAATCCGATGGCACGACGAATCCCGAGCGGCAACGGATCGACACAAGCACTCCGAAAACATGACCGAGACTCCTACAACTCCATATGTATACGAAAGTGCTTTGTCATGGATTGCAAATGTAGAGGCTGTATATCCACGAAGCGGGCGGTAAGAAATCTCAAGGCAGGAGCAGCGCGAGCAATGCAATACCCCGTTCTCATCTGGTTCGGGTGGAGGTAGACGCCGTATTGCGGCCGTTGCGTTTCGCATCACCACGAAACTCCTGTTTCTCATACCAGGAAAAGATGGGATGTGTGCTTTCCCGGGAACAGCGGCACAGACCTGATCGCGTTCTGGAAAGCCAGTGCGAAAAAAGAAAGGCATGTTTGTTGCGTTTCGCATCACCACGAAACTCCTGTTTCTCATACCAGGAAACGATGGGATGTGTGCTTTCCCGGGAACAGCGGCACAGACCTGATCGCGTTCTGGAAAGCCAGCACAAAAAAAGAAAGGCATGTTTGTTGCGTTTCGCATCACCACGAAACTCTTGTTTCTCATACCAGGAAAAGATGGGATGTGTGCTTTCCCGGGAACAGCGGCACAGACCTCATCGCGTTCTGGAAAGCCAGTGCGAAAAAAGAAAGGCACGTTTGTTGCGCTTCTATTGAGCACGCAAACCGAGACCGTGCTTCGACACGGGCCTCTAGTGCCGCGATTCCTCGTCGGCATGTGCGGTTATTCCAAGCAACGGCATTTAAACAGAGTCGTAGGGAGCGCTTGCGCTTGGTGGACGCATTCCCTCGTCCAGGTTATGCGGGCGCTCGCGAATGCCTTACGAGCGGCGTCGTCCATATGGTGCGGAAAACGATGCACAGTAAGCAGCAGAGGAAGCGGTGTCAGATACGCAATGGGCATCATGGCGCTGCACGTGCGTCGAGAAAAGCAAAGGAGATGTTGCCGTTCTAGCGTTTGCAACCGTGTCAACATCGTTCGATTACCACTTTGAGATGATCATGCTGCAGTATACAGATGCATTGTCCATGCGATCCGAGTTCGTGCCTTGCATCTGGAACGTGTTCATGGTGCTGCTCTTGCCCTCATACGAGCACCATTCTACGAAAACAAACACACACACACTCATGCATTGGTCATCCGAAAGCACCAGCTTCACCGAGAACACCTCAAATTCTTCCATAGCTTTTCCTTCGTCTAAGGTTTTCCAACCGATCCCTGTCGCAAACTCGGTTGAAGCGCGTACCGCAGGGAGCCCAGTCGCATTGCCTGGACAAGCACTCGAGACTGACCCCGTATTCGCAACTCCAGTTCGCGCAAGGCATTCACGGTGATGAGGATGTGCGGGTAACGCACAAGGTCGTACACGCCCACGGATAGTGACGTGCGCAACAGAACATTCGCATCCAGGTTTCTCGCTGCTCGTTCAAGTTGGTGCCATTCTGAGAGGCTATCGCGACCCAGTCGCCCGCAGAGGTCCCAGAGACCCTCAGCAGTACCAGGGTCTAGATCCGCAAAGCTGATTGATCTATTTGTGATATTGACGCTTTGAACGTTGTCTGCGTCATCGACGGAAGAGCGATCTCGGAGACTAGCACCAATGATGAGCAGTGAGCGCCATCCTCTCTCACGCAGAAAGAGTTCCAGCTGGTCGGCATGTACCAAAGCTACCGAAGGCTGCAGATGTCTCGTTGTTGAAGTCCCCGCTAGCGCATCCTCCGTCGAGTCAGCGGCAGCCGTGGACGCGTTCGAACGCGTATCGGATGAATCCGAAACATCCAGACATATGTTTGTGGGTGCATGTTCTTGCGGTGACCCGTTGCACCAACGTTCCAGGACCCAGAGACGTCCCTCTTGAAAACGTCGTGTTAGCGCAGAGGCCAAACCGAGCCAGCGAACCTTCTTGGGTAGTCTCTGAGCCCATATGCGATCAGCGCGTGGGCCGTGCGCAACACCTCCGCCCCGAAACTGAGGTGCACGGAGACTTCCCGCGCGGGCCCTTCCGGTGCCTTTCTGTGCCCAAGGTTTTCGACCAGACCCGGACACTTCTGCTCTTGTCTTGGTATGCGCTGTCCCTCGACGTTGTGCGGCCCGTTGGTAGAGCACCACCCGGTGGATAACGTCCGGTCTAAAGGGTGCATCCAAGAGCGCCCTGGATACCGAAGCAAAACAGGACGGCTCGAAACGATGCAGTGATCTATAGACAAGAACCTTCGAATCCCTTTCGAGATCGCTCGATAGACGAATCGACCCAGGTACTGTCGTGGGTGTTGGGGTAGCGCTGACATCCCCGTGCACAAGTCTTTTCGGAGTTTCGAATAGCGTCGCGAAAGCGGCTCGCTGCCTGTATGTATTGTCGCTCGGAGCGCGGCACCGCGGATGCATCATCCCAGGGGTGTTGCGAAAAGTCTGCCTCACGTGGTGCAACGGAGTGCCGCGCTGTCTCGACAGGACGGTCGCATGAAAGCAGCGCTGGTGCAGCCCAGCAAGTCCAGCAGCGCTGGACAGGCACTGCGGTGGCCGCGGAGAGCGGCAGCCAGTCGCCAGCTGCGCAAATCGAAACACGGGTACCCGGGCTGCTCCCCGGTGCAATCCTTTGAATCGCAGCACCATATTGCCACAGAGAAAATTTTAGGGCGACAAGTCGCACGTTATCTTTGCGGGACTGCCGGAGCAGGTCTGGAGCGTGTCGGCTGCGGCGCTCAGTGCGCTCCAGAGACTATGGAACGTCCCCGGCGCGAGCTCGCTGCAATCGTCACCAGGCACCACCGAGAAGCACGACGCTCTACAGAAAACTACGCTGAACGCCCCAGTAGAAACCAGATCACCGGTAATACCGTTGGCAACGAGAAGAACGAAGCGATTCACCGGGAGCTCCAGGTGTGCCCCCGGGTGCAGTGGACGCCTCCGACAGTTTCGTGGTGGACGCACACACAGTCTCCACAGGCAGCAGGGTTCCTGCGTTCAGCTGTTGTATCGAGCACAGTCGAGCGAGTCCACGCTTCCCAAGTGACACCAGACTGTCAAGATCGGCACTTGAAACGCAAACACAATGCCCGCTTTTCAAGCGTTTGGCATCTGGCTTCGCCACAAAGCGACGCGATCTGCAGTCGATGATCGCTGCCCGCTTTGTACGAATGCGGCAACGACAACAACTACGCTGTTCGTTGGACGCGGGTACCGGTACCAGGGTCAGTACTTTACTGGTCAAGTTGTGTGACGTGCTTGCGTCCACCAGAGAACAAGACACCCGGTAGACTTTGAGCAGGTCATTGACTTCGTCGCGCTGAGGACCTTTTCCTTGTCCAACGTGTAACCTCAATGATGAGACGCAGTTCGTAAACAAGCGTCTACTGAGCGCATCATCCAACGCAGACGAGTCGTGAAACGCGGAGGACTCTATTTCGGAACGCGTTTTACTGTGAGCCGCTGTTGTGAGCGTGCTAATTGGTTACGTAAGGCGAACCCGACCTTCGCACTGGGTTCCTTGGCAGCGCCTTGCGCGCAAAAGTCGCTGCGTTTCGCACTCAGACCGTTGAGCAGTTACCCGAGGCGTCGTGGACGCTACGACTTGGTACAACGACAGCGTATCGACAAAAATCCTGATGCTCATGGCAAGCGCTACAAAAACCGCTGGCGAATCGGCTCAAGAGCGACCTTCCGACGTTCCAGTGGTCTTCAGGGAGCGTGTACTGGAACTCGGGGAGCTCACCGCGGAAATACCGACGCTCTTTCTCGTGCACTTACAGCGAACACGAGCAGCAAGTCCGACAGAGCCACTGGTGGTGCGCATCAGCGTAGAAGGCCCGCTAGCTCCGTTCATCTGTTTCCAGCGCGAGAACGCCAACTGGGACGTCCCCTATGCCCAGCAAAACGCTCTCTTTCACGAGCTGAACTTGACTGAAACGTTCCAAGTTCCGAAAACCGCAGATACGGAACCTTTGCCCGTAATCGTACAGGTCAAACCTGAACTAGTTCGGCAAGCTGGCTTCAGCTTCCAACGCGTACACGGCCTGATCAACCTCACATCTGTACCAGACGGAACGTTGCTCTGCTCGTTACCTGTGAACGGCCGTGTTATTCGTTCTTTGCTCACCTTCACGCTGGACAGCCGGCCCGACGCGACCGCACCGCTGCAACGGGATACCGGCGGGGAGGAGCGAGCAACAGGCGCTGCGAGTCCGCGAACGCCTACCGACAACAACAGTGGACGCGTGGACCAGTCTAGTGGCGACCTGCGGCATGCCGCTACACCCGTCAACGCGAAAGCGACCCAAGGCATAGAGTCAGGCCCCAGCGTCGAGAAGACGCTACTGCTCGAGGTGCCCGTATCGCAAACAACGACCGCCAAGGATGTGCTTCTCTGGAACCAAAGTGAGCTGGCTACCCAGTTCAGTTTACAAATTCAACCCAAGAGCGGCAGTCTAACGTGCACCGACCTGGAGAGTGGCGTGCCTCTGGGGCCGGGACCTCACCGAATTGGCGGTCTGCAGTACCGACGATTGCGCTTTGCCTTGGAAGCTACGGAATGCGGGCGTTTCCAGTATACAGTACGGTGCCTCAACTGGAGAAATCCGGAGAATCAAGCGCTACTCTCCATCCATTGCCTGTGCGGTATCCAGAAACCGGCCACGCTGGCCGTTTTTCGCCTAGCTGAACAACCGGCGAGTGTGGCGATCGATGAACTCGACTTTGGTGACGTGTACGCTGGCTCGACAGTTGCGCGCGACCTTGTTGTGCAGAACTGTGCAACTGACGCTACAATTCTGATATCCATGGACCAAGAGCTAGCCGCCCGCTGGTCCATTGTACCTGTTGCACCGGTCGAGGTCCCAGCAAAGGAGGCACGTCCCATTCGGATTGTTTATCAACCACCTTTGCGCTCGCAGGCAGTGATCGCCGCAGTAGATGGACGCTTTGTGGAGAGGCGCTTCCCTCTGGTGTTCTGGGTAATGCTCAGGACGTCCGAGGTACCAGAGCGTACCAGAGCGCAGCGAGTTGCGATGGAATCAGAAGCGACAACTCCTGGTTCACCGAGCGAGGTGCTCGAGCATGTCTTCCCTGGACCAGCGGGGTACACCGATGACACCGGCTTGCTGGGATCCGATCGCGTCTGCGGAACGAGCACTGGGAGCGCTGCCTCGCGAGTTGCAGCGAGTCGCTTTCCGCTCGGGGACGAGCAGCAAGAGCCGCTAATCGACAGTGCGGTATCCGCGCCAGATGCCGGCCTCCAGAGCGCTCCAGAACGGGCGTCGCTGCACGCGCTAAGCGCCAGCGAACGCACCATGTACGAACAACAACAGCACCAGCAGGGTAATGGCGCTGAGCTCAGGTCCGACCTCTTGGACGGGAGCGCCTGCGTGCCCAGCACCGTACCCGCTGGTGCAGCTGCCTGGATGCCAGCCGCAAACACGTCGTCGGCAACTTCTGGTGAAGAGGTTGTGCCTTTCCGTTCGCTTTCGGGACGCGACGCTCTCGACGACGGAGAGGTACTCGCCCAGCGCAAAATACTCTACGGACGAGCGCGAGTCAGTGAGTCACTCGTGCGGGTGCATCCGACGGAAATTCACCTCGGCGACTGTTACGTGGAATCCACAGTGACCACGTCTGTGCAGGTGGTGAACCTTGCCGACCTCCCAGCCTTTCTCTCGGTGCGCTTCTCCTCGACGTCGCTCCGGGTGGCATCGCTTGAGCCTATCATTGGCCCTCGCCAGATCTATGATCTCCGGATCGACTTTACACCGCATCGTGTGAATCCAGACTATAGCAAACAGTTGACGATACTGAATTTGCGGAATCCTCGCGATGAACATGTCGTGGTGATACGCGCGAACTGTGTCGACCGCTTTCGCGTGCTCTACCACGCGCTCTTCTACCGACTTGCTACCGAGCGTTCCACCCAGGTGAATGAGCTTGATTACGGGAACGTGGTGGCTGGTCACGCGTACATTCGCGCTTTTCAGGTGCGGAACCTGACCGACAAGCGCCTTGTCCTGGGTTTTACCTGCCCGGCACGGCCGCAAGTGGAGCTGCTCGCGGATCCCCGGTTCGAGCGCGCTCAACCGCACCCGTCAATCTCCGAAAAGGACGCTTCGGAACAGCAACGCCAACCAGCGACGTTACCAACGGAAGCTTGTCTACCGCACGCTGCCTTGGCGGATGCAGAGGCAGCGGCACCTGCCCCTGCAGCGCATGTCGTAGCGGACGGTGTGCAGCTGCAGTGCTCGGCTCGCACGTCTGGCAACGAGGCATGCACGGCTACGGAAGCGACGGAAGCAGCGGCACCTGCTTCTCGGGCACGGACCCAGTGGCGTAACACGGGCGTCGAAACACAGTCTACTGAGCACACTGAGGAAGCGATGGCTCTTCCAGGTACAGCGGCAGCCGCTGATTCGACGACAACCGGAACGCGCCTCTGCACACCAGTACGACATGCGTCGGCGGGTGAGCACTCCAGTGATGCCTCGCGAACGGGCGCGAGTCAGCTTCTGCAGCCGTCTCGTCATCATCGTCGTCGGTATCGACATAGCGTCCGTTTGCGGCAGACAGTTCGGCGTCGTCGATCACAGGCTTCCAGTGATTCAGATGAGGAGACGCTGCCGGAGACCTCAGACTCAAACGAACTGGGTAGAAACGAAACCTCACCAGTGAGTCTACGTGCCGCTGACATTTTCGCGCAGCTGATGCGGATGCCGCCCGCCATTCCATCCTTCTTTTCGACTGCCGAAGCAGAAGCAGACTTTATTCGCGAGTCGCTGCGTCCCGCACAAGCGCTGGTCCAGGCGTGTGATGCAGGCCTGCTCCGACGGATACAACAGCAGCAGCTGGAGATCGAGCCCAACGCCGAGGCAACCCTCTATGTGGTTATCCAGTTCGACGCCGCCGACCGCCGACTGCGCACCAAACTGCGTCCTTTTGAGGAGCGCCTCTATCTGCACCTCGTGGACTATGATCAAAGTCGTCTCCCGCTGACACCGACACGGCTGCATGCGTCGTCTTTGCCGCCACGGGAGCTGGTGCTGCGAGGTCGGGTTTGCATCTCTCGAATGGAAGTTGCCCAGCCGCATATCAACTTTGGGGGTATCGTCGCAGGTGAGCAACGATCTAAGACGCTGCTTCTGCAGAACGTATCGGAGATGCCGGCTTTCTACGCTGTACGCAAGTCTGGTTCTGTGGATAGCAGTTATTTGCACTTTGGGTCTGATCGGCGCGGAGTTCTGCGGCCGTTCAGTGCCAAGGAAGTTCCTTTCGTATTTCGGCCTTCGTTTCATGGTGCCTTCGAGGAGTGTGTCTGGATTGTCAATCTGCTGGATCCCAGCGATGCCCATCCGGTAACCATGAAGGCACTCGTACACCGCCGTACCCATTTTGTCGTGCGACCGCTGCAGCTCGACTTTGGGAGCGTATCGTGTGCAGTAGCGCCCGGTGCTGGCATACGGCGTTCCTTTCAGCTCCAGAACTGCTCGGATCGTCGGCGTGTCTTCGTGATCGAGCAGGACGCTGCTGATCAACGGACGACAGCCACGGTGTGGCTTGCGGTGGACGCTCTCGAGTCCTCGATGTCGATTCGCGTGCAGCCTGGTGACTCTCGGCCGGCGTTCTTGCCCGGACCAGGAACGGAAGCAACCGAAACAGCAACGCCTTCCGAGTCTGTGGTTCACTCGTCAGTGTACGACGGGGAATCGCGAGCGCACGAGACCCCGGATAACGAACGCAGCGCCTGTGGAGGACGCGTCGCCGAAGCGGCACTAGCCGAATCTGTTGCTGCTTCCATGCTGCCGCAGGCGCATGAGCAGGAACAAGCGCTATTCGCTGGTGCTGGTGCTATACCCGGATCGATGCAGACGTCCCTTGATACCAACGCAGCGATCGAGGCACTGGAACAGAAACTCCGTATCGCCGAAAGAAAGGGCCGGACGGAAAAAGTGGAGCGCCTCCGTGCAGCAATCGCACAGCAGCGAACGCATCAGTTGCAGGATGCGGACTCATCGACAAGAACGCTGACGCAAGGTGAGTCGGTCACCGAGCTGGACGCTCCAGAAGCGCATTCGATGCCACCGGAGAATGTCCGCGAGGCATCGACGTGTGTCTCGGGGATGCGACCTCGAGCGGCACCTACTGCTTCACGCAGGGCAGCAACCGCGCTTCATGCCGGGCGCTTGGTCGTTACGCTTGCTCCTGGTCAAGTCGCTCGTCTGGCTGTGTCGCTGACGTCGGTTGCAGGCGTACGAGGTCGTCGACAAGTATCTCTGCGTGTGTTTGAACAACGTAATCGGGATGAGCAGCAATGTATCTGCTGTTCAATGGAGGTCGGGGATTCGGACCCTGCGGTACCACCGACGGCAACGAGCGACGACGCTCCGTCAAACGTCGTCCCTGAACAAGACGTGATGGCGACGAGAAGCTCCGCGCACGAGAGCGCATGCAACGACACCGTGTCCAGTGACTGGAATGGGTCACCAGATAGCGCCGGACGTTGGCCTGCATTTGCGGAAACGGTACCGGTTCTGCCCAGTACCGCAAGACGCGTGGAGCGCACAGGGAGCTCGCGACTCATTCAGATATCACCGCTGGTGATCGCGTTTGGCAAAGTGTCGCTCGGTCAGACGGTGACCAGCCGCCTGACGATCCAGAACGTTTCTGATCGAAAGGTTGCGTTCTCGGTGCTGGAGGATACACAGGTGGCGCTTCCTGCCACGCTGCTCTGGAGTCCCATGCGCGGTACCGTCGACGTGCACGGTGTTGCCCAGGTGCGCCTCAGTTTTCGCCCCGACCGCATGGGTACACTATCGAGAACGCTGGTGGTAACCGCCTGGCTTCAACCAGCGACCGAGGCTTTGGTGGGCGCTCCGGCGAGTCGCCTCGTGCACGCCACTGGACGCTCCGGCGGGAACAGTGGTGGTAGTGGTGGTAGTGGTGGTAGTGGTGGTGGTGGTGGTGGTGGTGGTGGTGGCTGGGTTGGCACCTCGCCAGCTTCGACTGCACCAGTTGAGACGGTGCGTGTTCGGGTACAGGGTCATGTGCTGCCTCGTCGGGCGCTGTACCTGCCTCAGTTGGAATCCAGTGCCGTCGAGCTATCATCGATTGGTGTTCAGAGGGAAGCGGCGCCTTCATCGGAGCCGCTACGAGCCTCTTCGACCGTACTCGTGTGGGATTGGGGTGATCTCGCTCTCGACCCCGAGCAGGGTGGTGTGTGTGCGGTGCGGAGCCTCACGATTGTCTCGAGAAGCGATGAACCGTTAATGTTACAGGTTCGGAGCAACCTGGCGAAACAGATCCTGCTTTTCACAGACGCGATGCGGCAGACACCGTTCCCGCGAGCAGTCCGCGTTGCACCGGGCGCGACGGTTACCGTGCACGTGGGTCTCGCACCACGCATTCCGATTCTTGAGTTATATGCAGGGGTTGTTCGGGAGCTCGTTGCGGGGCTCCTGCTGAGAGCCTGGCGCCCTGATCCAGTCCAGAGCGAAGCGTCCCTGGATGCTGGATGTGCGCAAGCTGCGCTCGTGGATATCGCTACGGTGAAACTGAAGGCCCGGGCGGGATTCGTCTACCCAGTGTGTTTGCGATCACTGGTGCTGGTGCTCGGGGTAACGGGCCCGATTGCAGTCACAGAGGCCGCCAGAGGTGTACGCGGTCGAGTTGCAGACAGTGTGATGGAATCCACTGATGATGTGCAGGATACGCAAGCGTTCTCAACAGAGGAGAACGCGATCGCGACGATTCATTACGTGCAGGATACTCATGCGTTCACAGCAGAGCAGCGGCGTGGACTGCGACAACGACACCCGATTAGACCGGCGCCCGAGTTGCTTGCACTGTGGCCGACTGCAACGCTGCAAGCACTTGTGGACCTCAACGGGAAGCAAAGTATTAGTTCCGGTATCGCAGATGGAGTCACTGGATCGGGGGAACGGCGTCCGGGCCTATCGCATCTGTTCCAGACTGCCTGGTTCCGCTTTGGTGCTCGAGGCCGACTACAAATTCGTAATCTCAGCAATGGATTATCGCTCAGATTGCAACTTCGATATGAAGAGCGTTCCGTGCTCCACGCCTTTGCCGGTGACGATCTCGGGCGCTCGGAACTTGGCTCGGAGGTCACTGTTGATGAGCGACGCCCTGATCCTGCCGTGCCTGATGACGCCCCCGAGGACGAAGATTGCGAGCAACAACCATCTCTGGTATTTGCTCAGCAGCAAATCACCATCGCTCCCCAGTCTCAAGATGTGCTGACCTTCGAGTGGCGTAACTGCAGGCGAGCAGCGCTCCTCGAGCAACGGGTGCGCCTCGAGAACCTGGCGTACTCGCGTCGATCTTACGACTTGCAGTTGGTATTTGTGCATCGGGTGCCGGCAGTGCAGCAGGATAGTCGGCTCTCGCGTCTGCACCTGGAGCTTAACGAGCCCTGTCTGCTTCGAGCGGATACGATGGGGCAAGTGCGTCCCGGCAACTGGCACATTCGCTGGATCAACGACGATTCGCCGTCGTCGTCGTCGTCAGCAGCAGCAGCAGCAGCAGCAGCAGCAGCAGCAGCAATAACAACCATAGCAACACCCCAAGGCGTCTCATTTCGCCTGTATGTAGATGGCTTTCCTGAACACTGGCCCTGGCCGCATGTTGCGTGTGGCTCGGACTCGCCGCCGCTGTCATCATCATCAGCAACAGCAGCAGCAGAAGAAGAAGAAGAAGAAGCGCGGATGCTACCGAATCTGACAGTGCCGAGACTCAACGGCGTGTTCTGGGAAGCGGTTCCGGCCGAGGTGCTTCGCTACCAGCTGGTGCCGTCGCTGCTCCACGAACGCGAACGGGATCTGCTTCGCGAGGGCTCGCTCGTCGAACGACGCGCCTTGCTTGTGGCCCAGCTCGCCGGACGCTATCTCGATAGCGTTCCGGTATCGTTGCGATACGGCTGTGCGCGCATGGCCCTGGTGACCCCGACGATCGACATTGGCACCATCGGGTACGCGCAGCGCAACGCTCCCGTGGTGGTGCACGCTCTACTTCGGAACGTGGGCGCAGTCGCTGCACGTTGGCGTTTGCCGTTCTCGGTACTGCCGCCAGGGGTCGAAGCGGGACCCCCGGGAGCCAGCCCTGTTCCAAACGAGCAACAGAGGCCGGCCCTGGAGACGCCGCACCTCGAGCCCAGTGCCATTGAGCATCGTTTTGACGGCACTAGGGGCAACGTCTCCAAAGACGCACCTGATGCGTGGCATGCAGCCTCGCTAGAGGCGTCGTGGCGGCCGCAGGCGACCTCGAGCTCGCCTCATCCCGATGCCGAATCTGAGACACTCGTGCCGCCCAGCGCCAGTGCCGACGTCATGACGCCACCAGTAGCGCAAGATCTTCGAGATGCATACGCAAGCGGAACGCGTATGGGCGTGCCCCCGCACGAAGCCGCTTCGGCAGACGTGGATCGCAGGGGCGCCTCCGCATCGACGTCGGCGACCGCTGCAACCTCGCAACTGGTACCGACTCAGACGCGCATGTCGTTGCTACATGAAGCGGATGCGAGCGCCCTTGAAGGCCAACTTGAACCCGGTGAGCAAGTCTGGGTACCACTCGTGGTGCGGCCAGCGGCGCTATCGCTGGGAGCTGGTCCATTTGAGCTCCTGGTGACAATTGAGAACGTCTGGCAACCGCAAGAGCACCTGGAACTCCGCATTGTTGGTCAGTTCTCCGTTCGATTGATACAGGAATCGAGTCCGGTACTGCTCAATGAGCAAGGCCACGGCACGTTGGCGATCAGCATTCCCGAGGCTGCTCGTGGTGATGTTCAGGTCACTTGGCAGACAAGCGTGGTACCTACCGGGCCCTACCGAGACCTTGTGCTCCAAGATCGTGCCAGTTCAGCGACGTTACGTTCGCTAACGCTCGCCAGTGGTGAAAAGTTCGAACTGGCGGTAGTGGCGACGCCCAAAGAAACCGAGCATGAACGTGTTGCGGGCTGTTCGGTCGGAGGCGCGGAGGCCGCTGCGGCAGCACCAAGCCTGGATCTGGGCATCGACTCGGAGCCGATCGCCTGGATTGAGTTAGCTCTGCGACGAAAACAGGACGCCGAGGCGGGCCCTCTGGAGCGCATCCCGGTGTACCAAGGAAAGCGGTCGCTGCCGATGCAACAGGTCATGGTGCCCGCGGATACTTCCGATGCACCGCCACCGCCACCGACAACGTCGATGATGATGATGATGATGATGAGCGACACGCGAGCCTCGTCACAATCCGAGGCACGAGAAGCGTCCAATCGGGACGTCTTGCAAACGCGCGATGATCGTGTGCAGCAGTCACCGGTGCCACTGGCGGCGGCAGAGGAGCCGCACGAATCCCGCACGGACGCCGCGGCACTGGAACCGGTTGTCGTCGGTGAGCGACAAGCTGCGGCGCCTCGCGTGGGGCACCCCGAGCGCCTGCCATTGGCGACGAGTCCGCAGTCTGACATGACTGCTGCGACTTTGGCGACGAGTTCGTGCACGACTGGCGCAGCAGCGCAAGCCGGTGTCGAGCAAGAGCCGGTCAGCGCTTCGTTTAGCGCTGATGCCTCCGACGCTGCAACTGCTCCCGGCTTGCATCCGAAGGATACGTTATCAGCACCAGAGCAGCCAATGGCCGCGATCGATGATTCGGAGACCCATGGCGACGTCTTCGCCGCAGCCGCAGCCGCCGCCACCACCACCTGCGTGGACGCAGACGAAACAGCACCACAGCGGGGCCCGCGCACATTCGGTCTCCACGGCTGTGCTGACATTGGTGAGCACCTCTACGAACTCGACGCTGGTGTTGTACCACTCGGGAGCCAAGCGATTCAACGGACAATCATCATCGTGCAGCGTCCGCTGCAACGATGCATGCCTGTATCCACATCGGTAGATCCCGAGTCTGAGAGCGAGGCGAGCTCATCAACTGCTGAGCACGTTCTCGAGTACAAGATTCATCGCGTTCCGACGCACTGGCGGCGTGCGCGTCCGGAATCGACCGAATGGTTCGCGCTCGATCGCATGGGTGGTATTCTCGAACGGACACGACCCAGCCAGACGATTTGCTTGACCATGAAACCGGAGTCTTTGGGGTTCTTCCAGGAGTATTTGTTATTCACGGATCGCCAATCGCCAGCGAACTTGGCGCTCTTGCGCGTTCGCATGGAAGTCGTCGCCGAGCGAGCGGATGCGTCGACGATCTTCGAGACCAGTCCACGAGAGATCGACTATGGTGCCGTCATGTTGCACCACGTCTATCGAAACAAGTCGATACGCATTCGAAACTTGAGCGATCAGCCGCTGGAGTTCCTCTTGCGCCACGATCTGGATCCGCAATCTCGGAGCGAATTGCACTTCAGCACCAGCAATCTGGCGCTGCGCAAGGTCACCAGCGTCTGGGTTGAAAAAGCCTCCTCTCGCCGAGTATTTCTGTACTTGCGACCCGAACCGGAATCGACGGAGACTGATCAGCTCTGCGGCAGTGTAGTGACGCGGACGTTCCATCTCTATGTGAGCTGTCGCCTGGTGCGAGACTTCGAGGAGTGCATCGAGATTCGATGTGCGTGCCATGCGCCGGAGCTTCGCGTCTCAACGAACGACGTTTCATTCACTGTGCCGAATCTGGCGTGGCAACCGATGCCCAGCATGCAGCTTTTCATCGAAACGCTGGTACCGGGAGTTCATCACTTGTATGAGCTGCGCTCCTCGGCGCTGTTCTTTGCGGTCACGGAGCTACAACCAGGAACGCTGTCCATCGAGCCACGGCTCAGTGTGGTAGCCGAGCAAGCACCCTCGGAGAAATATATCGAAGAACACTGCTCCATCTACAACCGAAGACGCCCCCGTGAATTTTTCTGGATTCGGCTGCGTTTGCATGTTGGCGGCGGTAGCGGCAGCGGCAGCGCCGTGCCCGAATTCAGTGCTGCGCCGCCGCGAACGCGCGTCTATGTACTGGAACAGACGGTCAGTCGCTTCCTCTGCCAATTTGCGGCATTCTGGGCGCCGTACCAGCGTCCGAGAACCCCCGGTGCCGGGACCGATTCTATGCATCTGGCGGTAACGGCGAGCGAGCGCGGCGCCGGCGACCTGGTGCATCGCCTTCGCGCTCGACAGCACGGCCAGGATCGTGACGAGCGCGAACCGCTGATCGTCTGGCTCGAGCGCGTCCGCCGCGCAACTGGTGTCGTTGGCGGGGCGGCGGGCGCCACCATTGCGTACGCAGCGTTGCTCTTCGAGGCACACTACTGCACGGATGAGTTGGTGTTTTACGCCCTGCGCGATCAGAGCGATACGGTTTTGCAACTGGCGCTCACCTGCTACAGTTACATCTTCAAATGGGATGTGTTTCAGGTGTATATTCGGGATGATGAGACGGTCGCGGAAGCGCTCGCGCCGCTTGTCAAGTTTTGGTACGGTCAGCTGCGTCATTTTCTGTCGTTCTTTCCGGACTCGGACCGTGTGGAGCGCCATGGGGTGCGTATGCAGGGCCCGTTGCAGGCGCTTCGTCAGCTGGCGGCAACCGAAGCATCGCCGGCGACCGCAAGTCGACGCTAGACGCCACCCATGCAGGCGCGGGTGACTCTGCTTTCCTGGCGGTGAACCAGACACCGATGGTTTGCCACTAATGCAGCGCCCATGATGCAGTCGCTGGGTCCGTAACGACGGTGTATGGGCGACATGCAGGCGAAGCGCGCTTAGCAGTGCCAAGAGACGCGCACTGCTGTTGCAGCGGTGCAGCATTCTCGGCACTGCACGGCGAACAACGACAATGCTTTGTGCGTATTCACTGTGAGCGGGATGTTGCGCACGCATGCACGCACGCATGCACGCATGCACGCATCCGTGTACACCATCAAACGCCTTTCCAAAGAAAAGCGTTCCCGCCAACGGTGCACAGTAGTGGCGAGAAACCCGCCCTAGACGAAACGTCTACAACTGATGCGCAGAAGTCTCCCGGTCTTTTTGGAACGGCCACCTACTACTGCTTCCAACTGTTTCTCATATAGTTCGGCTTTGAGTAATTGTCCAACAAAGCTCTCTCGTGTCAGCTGTGGACGCCTTCTCTCCAGCACCGCGCACTTCCGTATATTGATAGCGGCGTTAAAGTCACGATTCACAAACTCCATACGTTTCTTGCCATCACTGGCTGTACTTACTTATGCAAGTGGTCCTCGAACTTTTGCCATCCTTTCCATTTGCTCCTCCGTCAGCGGCCCGTACTTTGCTATGTCTTCAGGACTCCGTTGGCATTTTTCCATTTCGACCGTCTGAAGTACGCACCCCAGTTCATAATGCACATACGCTGTTCGGAACTCATCTATCGGTATCGTTACGTAACGCCTTGCACACTCTTTGTACGTTCTCGTCGTTGGAGCTGGTGTACGTACTTTTTTGGGCGCTCAGCGCCCTGTTGCATACGCTACTACGGGCCTCTGACTTTCAATCTCTTAGAGGGCGCTCAAATGATTGAAAAAGTTGGCAAACGCCCGCTGCCTCCCACCGTATAGGTTCATACGCAATCGAGCCCACCGAGGCTTTGTATGTTCTTTCCACAGCGCCTCCCAATGAGCAACACGAACTTCCATGAATTCCGGAAAAGCTTGAAAGTCCGCTCCGCGGCTCGTCACCTCGCTCAAAGCTTCCAGGTGCTCTTTCATTCCTGCATTCTACGTCTCGATTTTCTTTCTTGCATTCATGATTCCCGACTTTTTTCGATATTATCTTGCTCTAGAGGACCTCAACCGACGCATGTCGCTCTGGAATAATTTGCCGTTGATATCATCTTTCGCATGCTTGGGTACTGCGATGGTGATGATATTGTGTTTCCGGGATCCGCGCCAACGACAAAGTCGTTACCCTGCACTTTCTGCATCGCAGGATCCGCATCCGTCTCATCTTCATGCTTCTCCGCGTCAACGACTAGGTCGTTATCCTCTACCTCCTGCATCGCTGGATCCGACTCCTTCTCATCTTCATGCTTCGTAACGGGCGAAGCCGAGGGCGGAACTGGACGATTTTTCTTCAAGCGCCGATATTGTACACACG
>Ga0080006_1146757_pt1 | contig 23114 bp, 13 predicted proteins | sample RS3BMetagenome_FD_69209 | JGI IMG/M metagenome (GOLD analysis project Ga0080006, IMG submission 69209) | Ferric oxide microbial mat and aquatic microbial communities from Rainbow Spring, Yellowstone National Park, USA - RS3B (SPADES... ...
GAAATAAGGCGATGCGCCCCACTGATCGATTCAAGACGTGGTATACATACCCACCAGGACAATATCGTGGTTTTCGAGCCATTGGAGCATTCTACGCCCAACGCCATCATCTGTCAATACTAGTCACGTCCCCGTTTCACTTCTCGGCGGAACTGCCACCGACCTGACGGCCGAACAGATTGCGCAGCAGACCGCCAGTCAGGAACTGGCGCAGAAGGCAGCGCAGACCGCGGCTCGAATGGCGCTGCTTGCCGCGATGTCCGCAAAAAATGAGCCCGCCGCAAAAACAAAACCCGGTGCGCGTGGCGGCAGTTGCTCCGCCTCTGGCAGCCCGAAGGAGCCGAAGAAAAGGCCGACAAGCCGCAACCAGATGCAAAAGCAGGTTGATCGGGGTCAAGCACCAAAAGGTGTTGATCGGGCAGACAATCCCCACGTACCGGGTCAACAGCCACACGTTCACTACGATGACGGTACTTCATCAAATATGGATGGTTCGACTCACGATGCCGGAAATGGGACGCCGAATCCGTCCCAGGCGATAAGGCAGTGGTTGATTGATAATGGTTGGACGCCGCCCCGGGATAGTAGACTTGGAGACACAAATGGAAGCTTTTGGATACACGAGCAATGCCCCGGATGCGGAGCACCCCTCGGAATTGCGAGAAGTGACTTTGCTCCTGACGACCGCGGAGGTCGATGCGGTAATCGCCTTCCTGCAAGACGTACGGATGCGATTCGAAGGTTGCTCGCCGACATCCGGTGAATCACACGTCCATTTGAGGGATTGGTGGCAAGCGTGGAGCGATTCCCATCCAGACATAATCGTGGTCCATCGAAGCGGCCCAAGTGCGCCGTGCGAAGGCGAAGTGTCCGAGCGAGTGTAAGTCTTGCCCCGGTAAAGGTCGTTGCGACCGGGAAGCTATCCCAGCGGCGGTGGAAGTAATGAAGCTGTCGGAAGCCATGTTACCGTCGGCGGGCCACGCTGGCCCCAACCTCCAGTATAGCGTTGGATAGAGCCTCTACACACCAATTCACGCGGTTGTGCAAATTCTGCACGACCTTGCAAACAGTTGCATAAAACGACCCCCCAAGGCATTCACAGCCTCCGCAAAAAGTTCTATTGGTGTCCTGTCGCCCCGGACGGAAAGGACGAAGTGTAAGACATTTGATAGGTAAAGCTGGCTGTCCACGAATTGGATATGTTCTGTTGGGTATTGTACCAGGCGCTCGAATCTTCGTTTGCAAAATTATCGGTCAGTTTCAGATCACCGCCGGACATCGCTGGAACGCCTTGGCTCGTGGACCCGCTGGTTCCATTGAGAGTCCAGTTTGAACTGCTTGAAAAGCCATTGGTAATATCAGCCCGGCTTGTCGCCACGCAGCCGCTTCCGAGCACCGCCGCCGTCACCGCTCCAGCGGGGAAGCGAAACGGGGACGTGACGAGTTAATGCAAATGGCGACGGCTCTAATCGTTGCTGAACTGTGGTTGGTGCGGCGATAAACTGGGTGGTGTCCTGAAGCCGAGGCAGTTACAATGGCGGCTGATCAAAAATTAAGGTTTTGGGTGATGGCATGGTCGCGATAGATGAAATTATCTTGGAATCCAAGCCGGGTGGTAAATCGACCGGCCGCCGTCCTGGAACCTCCGTTTCCTCCTCCGCCGGAGTTTATCCCGTGCGCGCCGGGATGGTTCAAAACACTGTGGATCTCGTTGTGTCGCCTGTCCCGATATCCAGAGCATTCAAATTGTTGTCGGGATGCCGCCGTGGTGAAGGCGATGTGTTTCCATTATCCCACGCAACGTGCCAATCGTGACGGGCGGAGGGGGGCGTGTCATCGGGTTCCGTTCCGCGGCGAGCTCAACGCTGCCGCATTGAGCTAATTGCGCGTTGTGGTTGAATTGGGTACGTGATTTCGGGATTGTGTGTACGCTGATATGGCGATTGATGGGCTGATGGCGACGGGCGGAAGATGTGGTGTCATCAGGTTCCGTTTCGCGGCGAACTCAACGCTGCCGCATTGAGCTAATTATGCGTTGTGGTTCGATTCGATAGGTGATTTCGGGATTATGTGCGTGCGGATATGGCGATGGCTGGGCCAATCGTGACGGGCGGAGGGGGGCGTATCATCGGGTTCCGTTCCGCGGCGAACTCAACGCTGCCGCATTGAGCTCATTGCGCGTTGTGGTTGAATTGGGTACGTGATTTCGGGATTGTGTGCGTGCTGATATGGCGATTGATGGGCTGATGGCGACGGGCGGAAGATGTGGTGTCATCAGGTTCCATTCCGCGGCGAACTCAACGCTGCCGCATTGAGCTAATTATGCGTTGTGGTTCGATTCGATAGGTGATTTCGGGATTGTGTGCGTGCGGATATGGCGATGGCTGGGCCAATCGTGACGGGCGGCGGGGGGGGGCGTGTCATCGGGTTCCGTTTCGCGGCGAACGCAACGCTGCCGCATTGAGCCAATCTGACTTCCCCGTGCCGTAAATCAGGAATTTGCGCTTATGGCAGGGGGATGTCAGGTTAAATCGGCAGCGGCGGGGCCGCGGTTTGGCCAAGGCGGCGGCATTCGGTTAAATATTTTGTTACGTGTTCCCGGAAGCCCGCATCGGTTTCAAATGGAATATCGGTTGCCAGAGGAATTCTTGCGGTGCCCGCGCGGAGAGAAAAAAGCTGGCCTGGGGCGGCTGGACCGATGATCAGGTCGGTTAATCCCGGAGCGGTGGGATTGCGGTATTCAAAGGCCATCAAGGGACAACCGAAGCCAATTACCCCACGCAGCGATGCAATCCAAATTCGGGCTGTAAGCCAGGGAGCATTCCCATACATAGGGAGGCGCACAGTTTCCGTGCGACCATTGGTACCGTCGCGCCGCCAACTTTGAGCCGCTTTTTGCAAACTGTAGATAATACGACCGGTGACATCGGGAGCCGCGTTTTCTGCTGCCAGAACCTGGAGCATTTGCGAACCGGTGACCAGTCGATCCGCTTTAACGGCGTGGGGCTGCAAAGTGCCGGTTAACTGGTCGAGGCTCTTTTGTGCCGCCTGCACCGCGGACTGCACAGCCGTGGCCGATGCGGTTGAAATCACATTATCCCGGAGTTTGAGAATCAGTGGTCCAACATGCTCGGTGATATCTGCCAGAGAATAACCTCGGGCCTCAACCGCGGTAATCAGTGGATATAGACTGCGGCCCTTGCCATCACGCGATGCGGCGATGGCTGCCAAGATATAATAATCTTCAAAGCTGTAAATTAACAGATGATTAAATTCCGCAAGGCGCTGCGCATCGGGCAGATGGGCCCAGGAACCGGAGTCAATATTTCCGCCGATACCTTCGACATATATCATGCGTTTAAATGCCAGCATCTCGGGAAATTGATGGCCCACATCTTCCATGTGGTCATCCCATCCGGGATGCTTGCCAAAAATGCTGATCGCCAGCATCGGCGGGCGCGCAGGACCAGATATAATTCGGGCAGCGAACTTCTGAAAGAATTGACCCAAGCAAACACCTTCTCCTGAAAGCCACGGGGGCTTCGGTTGTTATTTTTTTACCTTCGGCCATAGGGAAAGCGGCGGCAGCGCACGGGAGAAAGTCATCTCCAGTGTCATGGTACGCAGCTTTTTAAACTGATCGATCGTGTGGATGTGCACAAGCCACGTCTTACCGTCTTTGGTTGTGCCATTATACAGTACCAGCAGCTTTAAGGCCGCCCAGGGGCCAGTAAAAATCAGACTATGCGAAGGCTTGGTTCCGGCGACGGCGGGATCTGTCTCATAAAAATTCAGTTTAAGCGATTGACCGGTTTTTTCAGGGATTGTGATTGTGCCGAGATCATCATTGGCCAGAGAACGAAAACTTGCGGTTCCGAGTCGCCGGCCGGCCTGGTTAATGGTTAAAAATGGCCAGATGATCTGGACGGTGTTATCCGACTGATCCTGCTTGATGGCCTGGGTTATAAAGAGTTTGCAGCGCAACGGACTGTGTCCGCCGACGCCCAGAATTGCGGAGAGAATTTGGCGAATCGCCGCTACGGTTTGTCGTGAATAGCCAAAATGCCAGTATGACACATTACCCTGGAGAATCCGAAGTTGACGATTGACCTGCGAATCCGGGGTGAGAATTTCATCGTTAGAAACAATTGATTTTGGCAACGCCGAGAAATGTTTGGAAAGCGCACGGATGTCTGTCGGCGAGAACTCGTGTTGGAAACGCTGATCGGCGGCAGCGGGAATAAACAAAGGAAAGAACGGTTTGGCCTGAATACTGGTGAGAATGGCGTTGGCTTGTTGCTGGCTTCTCTGCGCCAGGGTTCGCAATCCGGTAAGGGTCAATGACTTGACATATTCTGATGCGAAATTCGGATTTACCGAGTTGTTAAGAATATAGCGATGGTACAGTGTCTCAGGCGTTTCGGAGAGCAGTTGATTGCGGGCGGTATCGGGGTTTCCGCTTAACTGCGTCCAACGATTCAGGCGATGGCGGGTAGATCGGGCAAATAATGGCACATTTAATAGTTTGATTCCGGTGCGAATATTTGCCTGCGCGGCGGCAATCTGCGGCGCGAGTCCCGCGGAGGCTGGAACCGCGGCCAATGCCCTCAAGACGCGGTTCCCATAGCTTTGTATTGCCAGAAAAAGCTGATCCACCTGAACGCCCTGCAATTGTTGCAGATATGTTTGCCATCTGTGGCCGGGGATTGCCACAGCTAAACCGTCGGTCAGCGATGAAAGCCAGTATTGAAAATAGGCTCGACGGTACAAATTCCAGGCCGTAGCGGAGGAATTGTACTGTGCCAGCAGCGTCGGGGCGCCAAGAATATGCACAGCATTTTCCGAGGTGCCGGACGCGTGCCTAAGCAGATGTCCCATTTCATACCAGCCGCCAAGCAAATCACCGGCACCTTGAGGGTTAAAACGCGGATCAAATGGTTTGCCGGCACCAGAGGTGAATAGGATCATGGGTTTAATAACTGCCGAGGCGTGTCCTGTCTGCACTTGCTGCGCGACAGCCTGCTCAATAGCTGTAGCATCTGTAAAGGGATGGGAAAGGCACAGACGAATCATCGCGTTGAGTCGGTATGCTTGAATCGCCTGAATCGCTTTCATGGCGGCTTCGGCGGCGGATTGATTGTAAGCGGCAGCGGCCTGTGGTCCGGCGGTTTTCAAGGTGGTGGCCGTTTGCTTAATAACCGCGATGGCCTGTTGCGATTGCTGATTGAAGTTATTCAAAAAGGCTTTGGCATCGATTACCGATGTTACCGATGCGGGATTGGAGGTGAGGTTGTCAATAGCGGAATACATATTTTGCCGCAGGCTTACCTGCCGATTGGCACCGGCCCGAGCCAGAAATATCTGATCCATGGCGGCTACCTGCGACTGATTGGTCGAACCGAAAGGTGACTTCTCATCGGCGATATCATGCAGTAATTGCGCGCGCGCCGAAGCCAGCAGTGTCATGCTCTTTTTCAAGATTCCTTTCGGAATCGAAGGGCCGCCGAGGAGAACCGCTGAAATAAGATTGTTTGCCGAACCGGTTTTGGCGTTAGAAGATTTATCGGCTGCGGCAATCCAGGCGGTTTGTTGCTTGAGGCGGTTATAGAGTTCCTGACGATGATGCAATAATTGTTGGGCATCGGCTAAATAGGCGCCGGCGAAGGTTGCATGGGATCCCAACGCGGAATAATTGAGCTTTATTTTTTGCGCGGATTGGGACAGCGCGGATAGTAATCCGCTGACCTTTCGATAGGCCGCTTCCCCTACTTGCGCATTGTTACCGGCCTGATATGCCGCGGCCCAATGCATGAGAGCGGTTTCAGAACTCTGGTAATCCCGCAGCGCTGTTTTCAAGGCCAGCAGGCGCTGCAATGCCTGGTTGCCAGTTCCCACTTCAAGATTCCACCCATGCAGCACACTGGACATGCCATGTTGCACTGCCGCCGCGAAATCCACCGATTGAATCAATTGTAATGGTTTTGGCGGCCATTGCCGGCGCGAATTGTAAAGACTGCTGAGGATGACCGTGGTGGAATCGCCCTGATAGGTTTGATATGACTTAAATTCGCTGGCAGGCAAGATATAGGCCAGCAGCGCATCGAAGTGTTTCAGGCTGGCTTTGCGGCCATCCGCAGATGCTGATCCAACTTGATAACTGGCTTGGGCCATGGCAAGAAATTCCAGGAGGGCGTCGGTCCGTTTATTGAGTTGAGGGAGTGTGAGCGATTGATCGGAAATGGGGGCTACGGCAAGACGCGATTCGGCCGCACGGATAACCGGATCGATAACCTGCTGATCATATATTTTTAAAAACGCCTGGCGTTGTCTTGCGTTGACGGTACCGCCAAGGAATGAAACCGGCTTGAATATCCAAGGCACAGATAACGGTTTGCTGACGAGTTCAAATCCCTGTTGATAAAAATTAGCCAGGGAATGCCCCAGAATTTTATTGGTATGTCCCTGATAGACATATTCCGGCACGCCGATGGAATTATTCTTGGGCACAATAATCGCCATGAACTGCGGACTCGATGAGGTAAATACCCTGGCGGCGGCCTGCCAATATTGGCGAGGTGTTCCAATGCTGTTTTTTAATTCAAAAAAGGCGTAAAGCGTGCTTCCCAGAAGAAGAATGACAGCGGCAAACCCGGCAGCGAGCACCGCCACCTTGCGCCGCCGCTGCTGCTGCATGGCATTGCCGGCCCGTGTGACCAGACCGCGTTCTTTAAAGACTTTCTGCAAAAACAGATCGCGGAGGAAATAAGCTCGATCCCGCCGCCACACGCCACTTGACGGCAAGGCATCAATGGAAACGCCCAGCGCCTGTGCGAGGTCCGCGTCCAGAGCCTTCCCCTCGGACATGGAGCTTGTAAAGTAAATACCGCGCAGAAAAAGCGGCTTTGCCGACCATTCTCCCGCAACAAAAATCGTTTCCAAGTATTGCCGGAGGCGTGGCGCGATTTTCATGAGTGTTTCGGGAAATGCGAATAGGGCATCGACCTGATCCATGCGATTATGCGACGGATCTTCGGTATGGACCGGATCTGACAGCAGGCGTTTGCGGCGTTCGACGAGCCGGTCATGGACTTGCCGAAGATGACTTTCAACCGCATCCATATTAAAAGGATCGTCTAAGGCCGCGGCATTGGACCATCCCATAATCTGATGCTGCAATTGCGGATCGGTGAGATCATCAAAGAACTGACTAAATCCGGTGAGATAATCGGATTTAGTAATGAGAACAAATACCGGAAATCGCACGCCCAGTGTGCGTTGGATCATATCCAACTGCTGGGCGATTTTCCCGGCATTTCGGGCGATAACTTCGCTGGAATCTTTGAGCAGGCTGTCGGCGGGTATTACCAGCAGCATGCCGTTGATCGGGCAATTGGGTCGATGCGTGCGCAGAAGTTTGAGAAATTCCTGCCACTCGCTGGTGGTGCCGGGAGCGACTTCTTCAAACATAAGGCGTCCGGCAGTATCAAGAATGATGGCATGATTGGTAAACCACCAGTTCATATTGATTGTGCCGCCGGAGCCTTGCAGTTGATCCTGCAATCCGGGAGGAAAGCCAATGGCGGAGTGACGAATAGCTTCGGTTTTGCCTGATCCAGGTTGTCCAACCAGGGCGTACCAGGGCAGGCTGTATAAGTCTTTCCCGGCGGCGTGAAACTTTTCCACACCCGTGGCGAAGACCCGGCGCAAAGAATCCAAATCCGCCAGTTTTTTTGCGCCGCTGACCTGTTGTGGTGCCGCACCGGCGTTGCCGGCCAGACTCTGCTCCATGGGACGCGATTTGCGTTTTTGCCACCAGCCCAGCAAAAGGCGAAAAATAACAAAAGCAACAATGGCGATGATCACCAGCAGCACAAGCAGCAGCAATAGCTGCCAATGGCCGCCAACGGCCAATGCGCCGGCACCAACCACACCTGCTGTGCCTCCAGCGGTTGCGGCAAGCTTGCCGTTGGGGGAGAGGTTGCCAAGAACATTAAAAGGATTCATATTGTATACCCGCAGCGTTACCTTGTTACCTTCAGTTTCATATCTTCCCGGTTACAATGGCCGAGAGCCATCTATTTGTGGAGGATCGTCGTCAGAGCCTGATTCAATTGTGACACACTCCGATGAAACAGATAAAAATTGGCTACAAGAAGCGTCAAAATACATGCCACCAGCACCACCGCAATGCCAACAAGTTTTACGCCGGGTGGTTCAATCAAATCAGCGGTGTTGACGTGCTCATAACTGTCAGGACATATTTTGCGTGAATCGGAATCTTGTGAGCCGGCGTCGATACGGAGACGGATTTCACGCGATTTTTTTCGCAAAAATTCCGGCTGCCCGGCGTACCAACCGGTAAATCCCAATCCCAGGCAGGTATAGAACACGGTCAGACGGTCTGTGGCTGCCGGGCTGGAATCCTTGAGCGTTTCTTCCAGAAGGTCAAAAAACTTTTCATCACCGCCAAGCTCGTTGCGGTCAAAGGCAAGTTCCTTCCATTTTTTTGAAATGTTATACCCACCCTCTTTGACCATGAAATCAGCAAAGAAAATCAGAGGCAGTTCGATTTTTTCATACTGCCCGGCCAAGCCCCCGGTGGCGGCCGCCCTGGCCTTCATATCCGCGATTAATGCCTTTATTTCCGCCCGCACGACTTCGGCATCCAATTGGCCGCCGCCATGCGCCCAGCGATTGAGTCGACAGATATATTGAAAAAACGGTTCGGTAAGTTCTGTAAGCGTCATGACCTGGGTTCCTGCCAAAAACTCTTGACCAACCGGGAGAATTGTACCATCACCCCGGCACGGTCATAAACAAAGTCAGAGAGAAGTCACTATTCTCCATACCCAACCAACGGATGGCCATGGATTTTTCTTCTTTGATCCGATCCCACATGCGCTGACTGTCTTGACGGTTTATACGAAAATAATGCTGTCCAGACTGGGCGGGTAACTCAACGGGTGGATAGCGTTCTTCCTGAAGTTTTAAGCCGAAAATACGCTTCCCCACCATGCTTGGGGCCGCCACTTGAAATTGATCCTGATTTTCCACGAGCTTGGCCAGGGCAAGGGGGTCTTCCCGTGTGCGCACGGCAATGAAATATTCATTAGGCTGCGTGAATTGTTCCTCGGTAAGACCGGCGACGAACATATTCTGTTCAGATTTAAAATCGACTTTCATAAACCGCGCTGTAACCGCACCGCGCAACAGTCCGCGGATTTTATCCGTCAGATCCTGAAAACAGACTGCAGGCTTATCGTGGTCATAGGCCGGGGCGGCCAACTGCTGATCTTTATCCGGATACATAGAACCGAGTTCAGCGAGAAGTTCGCGCAATTCCAGATACATATCAAAGGGTGTGAGGTTGTTGACTTTCAGGAGGCTGGAAATTCGGGCGCTGGAGCGACTTATTGTGCGTAAACGCAGGCATTGTTCAAACTGTGCGCCGCGCATGGTATCTACACTAAAGCCGCCACGCGTTACCTGCAGCGCTAACTCTGTTCGGCTGGCTTCCAACTGATTGGCAAATTCGCGGAGCATATCCCGCAATACCGGAGAGCCTTTTACCAGCATGGACGGGGGAATAAAATTGGGATCCTGCCGCACCGCTCCGACTTCTTCTCCCACGCCCCGCACCACCCGTAAGACGGGAAGAACTTCCATATCCGTGGTGTCATCGCCTTCAACAAGAAAACGTGCGTTAATGCGTCGCACGGCGATGGGCCGGGGATTTTGGCCGGTATTTTCATCGGATTGCTGAATTTCCGCGACCCGATAAATGCTTTTGACCATCCACTGATCTTTGTTATCACCGGCAACGACATTGGCTCTTTCAGGGCTCCACAGCGGCACCGCCAGAAAAATGGTCATCGATCCGGTACGTGATTCAAAAGCCTGCTTAATACTTAATGTCGGGATATCCGCATTTTCCGGAAAGCGCACTTCAATACCGCTTGGCATAACGGCATGAAGGCGATCGAAACGCACCATCTGGTTTTTCAACGACTCGGCGGAAACCTGCGATTCAATAAGGCCGTAGGGATGGCTAAACGCCAATGGCCGCAAGGCACCAAGGCGTGATAAAATATTCCGCTGCATGATCTGTAAGTGGTGCTGTTGAAGAAACAATCCTTCATTGAAGTGAACTGCATCCATAGGTATTTCCTGTTTATGTAAGCACTTTCGACCACAGGCCGACGCTTCAGATGACGCTTTCGACAAATTCTCTGACAATCTCCCGGATTTCATGATCAATTGCCGCTTCATCAAGATGTTCGACCGCCAGATCGGTGTATTTTTTCCAGCAGGAAACTTCAATGCCGGCAAACATTTTTTTGGGCGTGGCGCGTACTGCGGCTTCAATTTCCGCCGGGGCGAGCCGTGCGGCATATTTATGCGCGAATTGTCGCCCGGTTTGTCCGACGGAAGAAAGCAGGGCGGCATTAATTTTGCGAAGTCGCTCAAGTTCCTGCGATACCTGCCCGCGCGGTACATCCGGGTCATCAGCGAGAAACCGGCTCATCAGGCGTTGCAGGGGCGTGCCGCGCTTTAAATTGGAATTTGGCACAATGGCCTTCCACATGTTCCATGCGATTTGTTCAATGCTCATGGCCAATTCGGAGAGCATCTGCAGAAGTTCGAGTGTATGTCCGGCATGGGGCTGTAGACCGTCGTCAAGCTGCAATCGCGCCGCCAATTTGGTCAGCGGCTCGGTTGGCCAAGCCGGCCCCGAGGCGGGTGCCAAGCCCGCATCCGTGAGTCGGGCGACAAGCGCCTCTTTTTGAGCCTGGGGCAGTTTTGGAGCCAATTCACAAAGCCGCTGCACGAGAAAAGCCGGATCCTGCAGTTCCGCGGCGTCGGTTTTCGACCCCACGATCGTTTCAGTCTGGCCGCCGGAACCGATCCGCTGCCGTGCCACTACATTGTCATCCCAGGAAGGGAAGTGTTCTGCCAGGGTGGAAAGAAATTCGGGGCGTTGCGTGGGGGGGATGTCCGCAAGAATCCGTTTGATTTCATCGGAAATATATTCCTGGCGCGTCTGTGAATTGTGGTCGGCAAGATCAACCTGAATGGCGCGCAGACGATTGGCCAGTTGTGCGGCCTGCCGCGAAATATCCAATTCCGTTGAGGTCATGGCATCCCCTGCTAACACGCAAATCCGGGCAATATCGGCTGAAAAATCGATCGGTATTCGATCACCGCAGCCAAGTTTAATGCGTAAAATATAGGCTGCCTGTGGCGGGAATACAAGCGACTGACCCTGCTAAATTTCAGAACAGCAAAGTAGCTTTACGCTACAATTCGTGCCGGGCTGTGCAATGCTTGCGAAGTGGTTATACTGATAATTGGAATGTGAAAAATAAAATAGAGTCCGGAGGCTTGATCTATATTGACTAACCAGCTTGCTGCATCCATGCCACAGGGGTTTCAAGCCTGCTCACTGATTGCTCCGGCTGACGCAGCCGTGCGGCTTTGTCTGGTCGTCCGCGTGAAGCCTGACCCGATTACCGGGTGGTTTTTGCTGATCCGCGAAACGTTCGACGCGCGCGTTTTTCTTGGCTGCCTTACCGATCAGCGGGGTATTGTGCTGCAATGGGTGGAAATAGCTGTCCAAAGTCCTGATTTTGCGACCGATGGCCCGGAGTCTCTGCGGCAGCATTGGAACAATAATCTTCTGGATATGCGATGGAAAGCCACGTGCCGCGCGGCGAGCGCCGGAGCGGAGGATTCAGTGATTACCGGATCATGGGAAACAGACCCTCCGGTGCCGCTATTTTTGGATGTGGCGGCAAAGCAATTGCGCCCTTTTGTTGATGCAGATTCCAAGCAAACCTGGACTCTTTGCCGGGATGATGCGTTGTTGGCAGGTAATAAATTGCCTGCTTATTGCACGAGTTTATATCGTTATCTTCATATTCGATCCGCAGATGGCCAGGATTTGTTTCTGGCGGTGCAGGATGATGCGCCGCAGAATCAGAACGTCCAAACCCTGCGCGACGCCGTTTCAACGCAGGGGTTGATACCCTGGAATGCCGGTGGTTATCTGTTGCATGTTCGCACATTCAGCAGTTTATCCACGGAATGTTTTCTTGATGTTCTAGGTGGCTCAAGTTACGAAGGTTTGCCGGTTGGGAAAATACCGGCTGATTTTGACCGCATCGGCGAGTCGCTCCGCGAAACCGGTGAAATGGCCACTTCCGGGACTGTATTTCTGGGCCGACACGGAAAGCGCGGACGCGTCATTGAAAGCCTGCATCTTAAGCTAAAATTTCTTGCGGATGCCGTGCGGCAGACACAGGTTATGATACGGAGCCTGCAACGCCCTATATTGAATTTGCGGTGTTCCAGTTTTCAAATCGATCTGGCAAATCCCGCGGTGGCACTGCCGTTCCTGTGGACTGCGCGGGTGCGACTTATTGATGGCGGTGACGCGACAAAACTTGAATTCTCCGATGCGCACGCGGTGGTATTCATGCGTGGAACCAAAGTGGCGCCCGGCGTTTATCAACCGATAATTGAAGGCCGGGATATGTCCACCGACCAAGCGGTTCTACGTTTGCGCAGCGTTACGATGGAAACGGATGGCACTTGCTTCATCGAGGGGACATTAAGCAACGTGCAAGCTGTTGTCCCGCGAACGGATGATCTGGTTTGCCTGCGCGTGGGCGTGGCCAATCAACGCATGCTCCTGGCGGGGGCGGTCGAATCTGATTCTGCCCTGGCGACCGGCGAGTACCGTTTCCGGTCGATGCGGCAACCGGTAAGCCCATTACTGGCTGACGCCCTTAAGACCGCCGCGGGATCCACATTGCAACCGGTGTGGATGCAGTGCGTGGCACGCATGGATACCGCTTATGATCTGTATTCCATCGCGATTGTGGCGTTACGCACGCTGGTGGTTCATTCGGCGAATCCATTACCGGTGGTGGTGGATGAACTCCATAGCCTGGCGCGGCAGATTGCAACAGAATATTCACCTGATCGACCTGTTTATTCGAGAATTCTTGATCTAATTACCCGTGATAAGCGCTGGAATAAATCTCTGGGATCCCAAAACGTTTTTCATGCCGCGGATATTGAAGAACAGGACGGCGAACTGATTCCGCTGCAACTCTGGGCCGAAATTCTCGCGCTGGTTGTTCAGATGATTCCCGCCGTCGGGCCGGATAGTTTTTGCCGGGCATACGGTACAATTGCTCCCGCCGCCCTGGCTAATGTGTTTGATCCAGTGACGGACAAATTGGACCGGCTCTTGATTCAAACACGGAGTTTGATTGTAATTGACTGGCAGGTAAACCGAGAGGTCCATGCGGTGATCCGGCGGTTTCAGATGGGGATGTAAGAGGATTTTCCGCGCGCAAGCGTATTATTAAAAGGGACGATGTATGACATGTATCGCACGAAATAGAGTTTTGGCCGGTGTCATGATGATACTGATGCTGCTGGGGTTAACCGCGTGTTCCAGCGGCCCGATTGACCGCAACGCGCAATTCACTCTGGGCAAGAGCCTGCAGGTGAATAATCAATCCACCAGCACGATTGCCGTGGATATTGTGGGTGTCAATGCCACCGATTATAAGCGCTGGTATAACTATTCGATGACGCAGTATTTCTCCGCAGGCGATCTGATGCGATCCGGTGCCACCAAGGCGACGATTAACTTTACTCCCGGAGCATCCGCCACGATTGTATTTTCCAGGCACAATCCGATATGGAAAAAATGGAAAAAAGATGGGGACACATATCTGTTTGTGCTGGCACAGCTTCCCGGAATCCGCCAGGATATGCCCGGACCGGAAGACCCGCGTCGCCTGATTCTTCCATTGAAGAAATCGCGCTGGCCGGGATCAGCCAATCCAATAAAGATTCTGATCAAAAATAGCGGCGTGGTGTGTGAAACGCCGCCAAAGCCGAAGAGCTGATTGTGTCATCGTAAAGTCGTCCGGGTAACGCGACGAGTTATGGAATTGCCGGGTGCCGATTTTCGGTCCATATCAAACCGATCACATCATAGGCCGGCAGGCCCTGGAGACGCTCTACGCGCTGGACAATGTTGAACCACCGGCCAAGGTGGTTTTACTTTTTAATCAAAGCGAAGATATCTGGAACGCCCCGCGCCGGCGTGCGGCGCAGTCGTCGTTTATTGCACGGTATGATTTTCAGAAATTAATCGCCGGGCAGTCAAACCTCTGGGCCAAAGTCTACGATCTTCAGGCTGGTGAAAATGACAGCGCATTTTGCGTGCTGGAGCGGTTTGAATGGCCCATGAGCCGATTGATCCGTCTGCATGTGACTGTGACGACGGAAGATCTCCATCATCTGGTCACGAGCGTATTGTCCGCATTGATCGAAGCGCAAAAACTTACATCGAGAACCCATGGTAACCTGCGTGCCGAATATATTCAGGCCTCCGGTGGTTCACTGGCTGCGGCACGTGTGGTACTGACCAATCCAATGGCCAGTGTATTTAATGCACCGATGGTGGCTTCGGATGATTTGGCGCAATTGGGGCGGATTATTTGTGAGCTTGTGGCCGGTCGTCGCTGGACGCCCACGACCCCGTTGGATCCTGGAATGGCGGAATTTAAATCTCTGGGATCGCAGGGGAAGGCATGGAGTGATTTTTGCGGCTTTCTGCTCAATAAAGACTTGCCGGATCAGCAGCGCAATATCAATGCGGCTCTGGATCGCACCGCTGGGTTAAAGCCGCGAAAAAGTCGCAGGCCGGTGTATTTTGGCGTTGCCGCCGCGGCAGTGCTGCTTATCGTGGCGGCTCTGGGTTACGTGCGTCATGTCCGCACCATTGCGGAGATGTCCCGCTTTAATGGTGCTTATGCGCCCTATGCCGCCGCCTATACGCAGTGGTTCAAAGCCTTTACCGCCGATCGCAAAGCGTTGGCCAAGGTGCCGGAATTTGCACCCATTAATGCGGCATTAGCGCATGGTATTATTTTAAATCCAGATGATATTCTTCATGAATTCACAGGGCTTTTATCGAATCAGCAGATTCAAAAAGATTTGGCCGAACATCCCCGCGAATCACAAACACTGGGACATGCCATTGTATTACTGATGCGTACGGAGCGCATTTTCGCGGCACTTTATCCAAAATTGCAACAGCAGGCAGGCCATTGGAAAAAGCGCGGATGGCAATCAGCGGCCCGGAGCCTGGAGCGGCACGTTCTGGTGGCCATGCCCAAGGATCAATCGCTGGCGCCATTTCTTAAGCTTTATAAGGCTTCCTGGGCAACGCAGCCAAAGTTGCGGCGGTTTGCAGCCGGCCCCGCTGGATTATCTCCGGCCCAGTGGCTTGCGCAAGTGGCGAGTGCCCGGCGGGTTGGCGACATTTGGGCACCGCTGAAAGCATTACTGGCTCAATTTTCTAAAATTACAAAGCCGCTTATAAGTACATTTCCCGCGTATGCCAAACGGTACCTTGTGACTTGCTCTGATGCGTCGAGCTTGCGAACTCGGGCTGCCGCTCTGTTGGCCGTAGCGCGGCGGGAATCCAAGGCTCTGGCCATGTATGGAAAGCAGATACGCTGGGATTTGGTGGCGCGATTGCCGCCGCGCAGCCAGATGCTTCCGCCGCAAAAATATTTTCCTGATCTCGCGGGGTATCGTAAGCTCGCCGGGCCCGAAAACGCATACCTGTTGTCCCATGTTCAGTTCACGCTCGAAGCCCAAAAGGTTCATCAACGAATTCTTCATGCATTAAAGCTTCCTAAACCACCGGTTGTTGATTATCAGGCAAAGTTGGAAACAATTATCAATACGTTTTCCGGTATCGGCAATCATGATCTTTGGATATGGAAAAATCGCCTCCACATCGAACAAGCCGTCATGGATGCTGAACGTCAGCTTACGAAATTGAATCGGACCGTTACCGCATTCATCGATTCTCAAATTAATATCAAAAAATGGGTGGCCGAATTTCTTGGCTTCCAGCCCGCAGGTCAGCATTATCGAATCAATCCGCATGTTTTGCAGATTTCACGAAATTCCGCCGTTAATGCGGCCTACCGGAAAAAAATTGCCGCTGTGATTTTCGCCCCGGCCTTGCCGCCGGTATCAGCCATTCGGGCCAATCAGGAGAGTTACAACTTGCTGACAGCCACGCTGCGCAAGCGGCGCTGGCAGGTGCCGGATATCAGTAAACATATCCAAACAATACGAACCAATATGCGCGCATTACTGGCTCTTGATTTCCCGGCCACAGTGTCCAAGTCGCCAAGCCGGTTTAACAGGCCGTGGAATAAGGTTGTTATTTCCAACACATTTACGCCGGCCCGCGCGGCTATTATTCAGAAGGCTTTTGCGACATTATCCTGGTCCGGGTTCAAGCCAATGATTTCGGATCAGGATGTGGCCGATTGGGCGCGACAACGCCACAATTTCCGGCGATTGCTGGCGGAATTCAACACGATAGATGACGCATTGGATGAATGCCACCTTCCGATGGACCGTCTTTCATCCGGAGTGACAATTCGCAAATTGTATGAAACCGTGCGCAAAAATCCCTGGTGGAGCAATACGCAGATTCAATCCGCTTTGAAATCAAAGCTTGCATTGCTGCAGGAGCTTGCCGCAATTAATTCCGCGGCAGCGGTTGCGATCCCCGCGGATTACACGTTGGCTTTATCGGCTGCGTCGCATAAGGCCTTATATGTCCGGGCTATCTGGCATCGGCTCGGGGCGGTTCCGGCTTCAACCGCGGATTCCCCGCTGGTGATAGAGCGGCAGATTCCCAAAGAACTTAATGGCTTGTTGAAGGCCGATTCCGCACTTGCCACAAGTCGGAAACGGGCGTTGCTGGAGAAATTAAACCGAGAATATCCTGTGCGTTGGCAGCATCGAATGAATCAGGCTCTTACGCCGGCAATGGTTGCTGAGACAATACGAGCGTCAAGTGATTACCGCGTGCACTTGGCGCGCTCACCACAATTGGATGATCTGATGGCTTTGAAAGCCCTTCATGCCCAAGGGCGTTTTAATATTTTATTTTATCAGTTTTCCAGGCAATCAGCAGGGGTAAAAACGCCAAGCGTGGCACAAAATCTATCTGCCGGAATGGGGCATTTGCTCGTGGAGGCCTTAAGCGAGCCGGCCATGCAATCGTTGCGTGGTAATGCGGAAGTAGCGGAATTTCTTCATGGATTGCAAGGGGTTGTTAAAGCCAATCCGGCGCAGGCACAACGGCCATCCGGGCCGGCACTTGCGGGTTGGAAAGAAGCCAAGGCCGCGGGGCATGTAAGAATTTTTACCAGTCCAACTGGAAATAATACGCTGACATTCAGGCTTATGAACCCCAACGGTATGAAGCGGTTCTATTTATGCACAACCGACTTGAGTGTTGGTGAATTTCTTGATGCTGTGAATTCAAGCGATAATCTGATCCGAAAGCCATCCAACTCTTTCTACAGCCTGATCAAGCCCAATGGTAATTATTTTGGCCCGCATACCTGGGTCTACCATGAAAATATCGGGCAGGCTCAGTTAGCCCCACACTGGTTTACCAATACGAATCAAATTTACAATGCGCCACGCTATCCGGCGGATTTGCTGGCGAAGGCCGGGGGGCATCTAAGTAAAAAGGCCGGCGGCCCGCCAAATTTAAATGATCCGGTTCAGTATCTGCCTCCCGGGGCAGCCGTATATGTCGCCGGTTTATTAGGTTGCCGCCTGCCTACCGCCGGTGAATGGCAATATGCGTATAAAATTAATGGCCATAAGAATATCGCAACTGCCCACCTGGCCGGCAAGGCGCTGGCGGCTTATGTGGCCTATCTGAAAGGTGTAAATTCAAGCCGCGATGCCCGGCTGCCAACGCCGCGCTATTGGGACATATACAATTACGCCGTGCCGGCGCTGGCTCCGTTTCTGCATCAGTACGGTCTAAATAGCAATCCGGTCGTCTGGTTTGAACCGGTCGCATCCGGTGCCGCTAACAACGGCTTTGTCCATCTGGTTGGAAATGTTGCGGTGTATGTTTTTGACGACATGCCTGTTTACCGCAATGCACTTAAAGGCTGGATTAAAAATCCGGCGACATTCAATAGTGCCGCGATTACCGCTCTGGTAACACCCGCGGCTCTGAAGAAAATGTACGTCATTGGCGGCTCCGCGCTGGCACCGCTGGGTACGGTGTCGCCGGCTACGCCTGCTGTGATTAATTGGCATCTGCGTCGAACGGCTAGAGGTTTTGCGGATGTGGGCATTCGTCTGGCGTATGATCCAAGAGTATTGACCCCGCAGGAACGTCTGGCGGTTCTGGTGCGGGGCAATTGGTATTTGCTTGCCGGGCATCAGTAAAAATCGCTTGTCGCAGTGGCGGCTCGGGGATATTTTTATTGGTCTTGTCCGATGGCTGGCCTAAAGGCTCTGCGTATGGTTACAATTCACGGCATGATATTGGAAAAGCATCATTGTGTTGGGCGCGTTGGCGGTTGGCTGTTCGGGGCTTTGCTCTGTACGTTGGTACTTCCGCTGGGGGGGTGCGTAGAGCGGTCGGTTACACTGGTAAGCGATCCGCCGGGAAGTTTGGTCTATCTGAACGATGTTCAGCAGGGAGCGACGCCATGTACGGTGCCGTTCAAATGGTACGGCGATTACAGCGTGCGGTTGCGGAAAACGCAGAACATTGGAACGCCGCTGAAGCCCAAATATGTTTATTACTTTCTGCGCACGCATAAAAATATGCCGCGGCCCTGGTTTCAGTGGTACGGTGTGGACCTATTTGCCAGTATTTTGCCGATCGAATTTAAAGATCATCAGATTTGGGCCTTTATTGTGCCCAAAGTGCCCACGCTATCGACTCCGGAGCTAATTAAGAAAGCCAATGAACTGAAAGCTGAACTTCCACCGCCAAAACCGGCGAGTCCATAATTTTCCATCAGCCAAATGGAGTAACACGATGAAGCGCTATTTATCTGTTGTTGCGGCAATATTTTCGACGGCAGGCTTCATGAGCGTTGGCCTGCCGCCGGTGCAGGCCGTTGCGCCGGCTAACTTCCCGGCACCCTTGGCGAGCCAGATTCCATCGGATGCACAGATTTATTTTGGATGGGCGGGGCCGGTGGCCCAATGGCCTGGATATAAAACGTCCAATCTCCGAACGGTATTGTCGCATACGCATATTGCTGATTTCATCCAAGGCAATCTGCCGGTGCTGCTGCACAGGATCAATGAATTGCCCGCTGCCCGCAATACGCAATTGCATATTGCGGAATTCAAAAAGGCTTTCGCCATCGCATCGTTGTTAATGACGCATCCCTTCGCGCTTTATTTTCGTCCTATCAGCACAGGTATTCGCAATGTGACCGCACTGCCGCAGGTGGTACTGATTATGAATGCCGGAAAATATCCGGATGCGGTGCTGGCCATTTTTAAAAAGTTGCCCCATCGGCTTTATCCAACCGGGCCACGTATTGATGTGGGGGCAGTTGGCTCGATGGTTTATGCGGGCATTCATATCACGCCTGGTGTACAGCGGGCGCTGGGGCAAAAAGGTGCAACGCTGTCTAAAAATGCCGGTTTTTGCCGGACCATGCGGTTTATGCCCGCCAAGCCCGTATCCGCGGAATTTGCGGACATAACGAGTCTGCGCATATATGCCAACACGCTTTTAGACCAGGCTCTGCGCCATGCCGGTCCGCGTCGAACCCCGGCGGGTAAACAGAAGTGGATTATTCTCAACAGTGCCAAAGTTCTTCTTAATGGCCAATCATTTGGTCATGACACCGCTTTTGCTTCCGCAAATGGCTTTTCCGGCAAGCAATGGCTGGATGCATCTTTTTTGGCCATGCGCAATGCAGCGGTAAAACCGAGACACGGTGCGGCTGATATGCTGGCTATGGCTCCGGAAGATTCGCCGAATGTTACAGTGTCGCATATGAATATTGGCGAATTCGTGAGTACGGCCAAAACGTACATGGAAGCCGCCAGCCCACAGGTTCGCCGCAAGGTTCAACAGGCGTTGACTATGATCAACGGGATTACCGGGGTGGATGTGGAAAAGGATTTGATCAATGCGTTTGGCCCGTATTGGTTGACCTATCAAAGCACAGCCATGCCGATCAGCAGTTCTCTTGGTGAGGTTGTTATCAATAAACTGGCACATCCCGAGCGCTTGTCCCGGGCCTTGCAAACATTAACGCCCATGGCTCTGCTGGCGGTCAATGCCGCCATGCGGCAGCGCGGCTACACGGGCAAGCCGGCGCAATTAAGAATTCTGCATTCGCATGGCGCGGTGATTTATTACATCAAAGCCAACGGCATCATGCCGGCGTGGGCCGTTGTACACGGCTGCTTTTATTTTTCGGCGTATCCGCGTCCCATTCAGTTGGCACTTAAGCGTAAAGCTGGTGCGCCATCTATTTTGGAAAATAAGCAGTTCATCGCATTGCAAAAGCAACTTGGCTGTACACATGATTACACCAACGCCGCGTATGTGGATGAACCGCGACTATTACCGGCCACATATACGACGATTACCACGCAAGCGGCAGCCTATTCGCTGCTGCTGGGGTTGCAATTCAATCCGCCGATTGGTTCGATCCTTCCCCGGCTCTCTGATTTACAGAAAGCCACGACAGTATCCGGATCTGTGACCTGGACGGACAAGGCCGGGTGGCATAGCCGCAGCATTTCCGGCTATCCTGGCAACGGCATGTTTGTGCCGTGACGGGATATTTTCACTGCAGGATGCTATTTCCTCTTGGACGCGCGCTTCGTTCGGGCCGATCTGGTAAACAAATGGTCCCATTGGGTCTTCATGCTGTGAAACATGAGTAAGTTTTCAAGTGGTGCGATGTTGGGATGGTCCGGTGCAACGCTCTTAAATACATCCAGTGTGCATTGAGCCCCATGCGCATTCCCGCACGCAATGTGATACCGCACTATCATGTTGTAAAATGCGACAAATTCTGAAATATGAAACAACTTGCGATCCGGATACATTATGGATAATTCAAAACGCTTATTGAGGATCGCCTTGGCCTTTTCCACCTCGTTGCGATTTAGATTAATGGTGACCATCGCAATTATCCCAAAGAGATAATCGGGGTATCGGCGGTAAAGATCTTCAGAAATCCGATCTCGGTCCGCATCTCTGTCCATGAGGCTGTAAAGTGCCGCCAGGTAATTAGCGATTTTGGCATCGTCTGGATACTTTTTATGCAGCGATTCAAGCTCGGACAACAGTATCGGCCATTGATCGGGTTCGTGCTGCCCGGGGTGAAGTTCCTCGTAGCGCGCGGCCAATTCAGGCGTTTCGGGTGGGCTACCTTCCTTAAGCGGTTCAGAGGTAATGGCATAGGAAACAAGATGTAATTCGTTGATCTTGGATTCATCATGTTTTGCAACATGTTTACCAGCGCGGACGGCGGCAACGGCCTGCTTAATGGCACGATCGGTTATATCAGTTGGATCCGTTTTGCCAATATTGGAAGTGTTGAACGATTTTTCTTTTTTTTTTCATACAGTGTACTTTTACCGATAATGGCCTGGATTGACAAGCAGATTCATGTCTGCCGATAAAATTTTTTACCTGATGGCAACGTTCGGAATCTAACCGGGATCACGATTGGCGCAGATGTGAAACGTCGGGACTAGCGGTATATTCCGCGTTGTCACGGAATCGGGCGGTTAAAATCACGGCTGCCAAGGCCAGTGATGACCAGAGTACCACGTCCAGCGTGTCTATGTAGTGGCGTCCATTGGGGCCTAGAACTTTGGCCAGTTCGGATGTCCAGAGCATTAAAAAGGCGGTCAGGCTTAATGCGAACCAGGCGAATTTGCGGCTGCTTATGGCGGCCAATTTGTCCTCGGCAATCATCCCCACAGCCATTAACGCAAAAATCAGCGTGACATAATGTGGCACCCAGGTGCGTTCAGACGCCCAGAGCATGAACATGCCTACACAGGCGATTTCCATGGCATAACGCCGGGTTCGTAAGCTTGGCAACTTTTTCCGCGCCCACCAGATGCCGCCGGCGGCAATGATCAGCACGATGATGCGACCGATTAAATGGGCGGTTTTTTGCGGCAGGCGAATGAGTGTTAAGTAATGATTATGCACTACGCCACCGTGGACGGTTTTCCATGCCGGTACATGGGCAAACAACCGCAGTATAAATTCCGGAATGGACTCGCCATTGCCGAACTTGATTTTATCATGCAGGATATAGGGATCGATCATGATATGACCCCATTGGCCCAGCCAGATGATATTCTGATTCCATCCGAAAAATAGCGCCGGTACCAGAAATATCCATAGTCCGATTCCGGCCACAATGGCCGATCCGATGACCCAGCGGCGGCGAAACAGAAAATAGGCCAGAAAGGCGAGAGGCGTTACTTTGATACAAATAGCCATGGCCACCAGCAGCCCGGCCATCACATCACCCATCGGGGTTTCTTCCTGCGCCATCCATAATCCGGCGGCCAGGGGCAGGAGCATCAGCAGGTTCATCTGCCCTTCCTGAATATCCCCGATAACCGGAAAAAACCAGCCCGCACCGATAAGCAGAAGCGCGCCGGGCAATACATTGCCTCCGCCGCGCCGGATAATGGATAACGCCAGCAGGAAAATTGGCACAAAGAAAAGGGGTTTGCAAAGCACCCATGCGGCCTGCGCATCGGGGCGGGACAGAAGCGTAAAGGGGGCCACAAACAGCATCGCAAACGGCGGCAACGGAAAGCGATCACTGCGATAAGGCTTATGGTTGTGAATAAAAAGTGGCACGGTTTTCATGTAGGAGTCAAAAGCGTCAATATGCTTTTGCCGGGTCATTTCATGCACGATTTTGTGATGCGCCTGCACCGCCAGGACAATGGTGGCAATCGCGACGATAAACAGGGAAATAGTGAGAATCAATCGGCGTGACATGGGACTCCTGCATTAGTCGTAACGCCCGCCGGCACGGGGCGCGGCCATTTGCGTAAATGGTAATAGATTTGGTGCCCTGCCGATAGTCATGACGGGATACGATGTCAAGCCAAAGTTAAAATGTCCGCTATTTAGCCCAAGTTAAAATGTCCGGTCCGGGACACCGTGCCGTGGGACGGGGCGGCCTCGCAGGCCCGCAGATTATCTCGACACTCCGAAATAT